>Ga0126370_10001257_pt1 | contig 11468 bp, 10 predicted proteins | sample PanSoiMetaPlot_3_FD_92586 | JGI IMG/M metagenome (GOLD analysis project Ga0126370, IMG submission 92586) | Tropical forest soil microbial communities from Panama - MetaG Plot_3 | ecosystem: Environmental > Terrestrial > Soil > Tropical forest > Bulk soil | place: Panama | collected 2016-02-17 | reverse complement strand
GTGGCCTTGCGTAGTAATACGCCCACATCGAAGGCGATTGTGGTGACGTTGTCGCGATCAGCGGCCCAGGCGTAAGCGTCAAATGGGTAGGGATCCTTCGACCTTGTTACTGAGAAGTGTCCCGTCTCCGCACCCTCAACGCAATCCCATTCCGAAACGCCGGACTCTTCATCAAACGATCGCCTCCGCCCTCGAGCGTCGAAGATCCGAGTGACTGACCAGTCGTCACATCCACCCAAGACACCTCGTACGACCCAGCAGGCAGATTCAACGTGATCTGCGTCGGCCCCTTGCCATCCACATACGTCGCGTATTCCCCGCGCGGCGACGACAGCGTGTGGGTCATCACTCCCCCAGCATGCTTCACGAGCGAACAATCCGGACGAATGTCCACGAGCGGCAGCCCTCTCAGAAATTCACTCAAAATCCGCAACCGCTTCCGCAGCTCGGGAGTCCCTCCGCCCGGCCCATTCTTCTCCAGGTCCGTCCCATCCTCATGTCCCACACTGAACGAATAGTCGAGATGATCGAACACCCCTCCACCCGACAACATGAAGTTCCACGCCTGACGCGCATAAGCCTCATCCTCGCGCCCGAGAAATCCCGTTTCGTCATACGACAACGCCTTACCCAATCCGTAATTCAGCGTCGCCGCTTCCGGATACGCATAATGAAAATTGACGATGCTCACCCCAGGCAGCACATCCTTCACCGCATATCGGAAGTTGCAGCAGTCCTGCGCGATCAAGTGCTTGTTGGCGAGCGATGACTCTTCGCTCGTGATCCACTCCGCCACGCGCGCCTGCCACGCCATGGTCGCTTCATCCGGGAGATCGATCGAATTCGGATACTGATCCCTCCCGGTGAACAAATACGGATTCATCACATCCGCCAGCACGGGACGATCCGACCACGGCTCATTCGCAATCTCGAAAATCACATTCGGATACGCGTTCGCCTCCCGCACCAGCTTTCGCGCATACCGCTCCTGCTGCGCCAGAATGTTGCCGTTCTCCAGCGTGTTCAGCTTCTTCCAATCGATCTCGTCGGTCGCATTCACATTGTTCTCACGCTTGAACGGAGACACCTTCCACTGCATCTCCCCATACTGCGAAGAAAACAGCGTGATCTCAACAATGATCCCGCGCTGCGAAGCCTCCGCCAGAAAATCGTACAGCCGCGAAAAATACTGCGGATTCCACTTTTCCAGATCAAACTTGTTACCGCCGCCGGCATACCCAGGCTCCGAACTCCGCACCCACGGCGCCAGAAACCGCCCCTCCGCCGGCGCCAGATCATTCCGCAAAATCCCAAACGACTTCCCCGGAACCTCGACATACGACCCGCCAAACAACCGCGTGTAATTCAGCCCATCGGCCTCGGTCGCCGCCAGATACTTGTGGTAATCGAAGTCCCCATTAAACACCGCGCCGTAGTGCTCGCCGCTCCCCACGAGCGCGACGGCCCGATCCTTATATAAGAAGTAGTGCGGATTCTGCGGATGCAGCGAAATCGGGCGTTCAGCTTTCTGCTGTGCGCAGAGCGGAATACCTGCAAGAAAAAACCACAAGATCAAAACAATCTTCGAGTCACGGAACACGGAACTCTCCCCGAGGTCAGTTGTCATCCTGAGGCGCGGGCGAAGCGCGCGCCGAAAAACCTTACGAAAACTAGGCCACGAATATGCGGCCGGCTCAAACGCCTAGAGCATACAGCGCGAAGAGAAGATTGTCTGTCGAGGATTTCCGCTTAGAAGGGTTTCGCGACCAGCACGTAAACCAGCACCACAATGCAGAGCGTCAGAACGAGCAACGACAGCTTCTCCACCTTCATCGTGTCTTTTCGTCTTGTCGTTTCGTTCGTCATAACGACACCAGTTTGCCGCAACCCCGGCCCCTTGAAAATGGCCCCCCCGTGGGTGGCACACCGGTAACATAACCAAAGTTCTACCCGCATCTACATGAAAATGGGTGCCCATTTCTCGCGCGTACTTTGCGCGAGAAGTGGATTTTGACTAACCTCCGATAGATCCTGCATGTGGCGCGGGCGCCCCACCCGCGATACCCGTCAAACGAAGCCCAGAGAATCCCGGGAATTTTGCCCATTCAACGCACCGTGGAAGAGCGGTGCTTCAGCCCGCGAGCCCGCCTGAACTAAACTAACTTGTTCCAGGAGAACGACTCATGCCCCGCACAAAACTCGCCCTCATCTCGCTCCTACTACTAATCTCCACCGCCCTGGCCTTCCAGGCCAGCCAGATCTCCAATTCGCACCTCATCAATCCCGACGAGCTAGTCAAAATCCTGCAGTCCTCCAAAGGAGAAAAGCCGCTCCTCATCCACGTCGGATCCCACGTCCTCTACTCCCAAGCCCACATTCCCGGTTCCGAATACATCGGCCCCGCCTCCGACCAAGCGAATCTTCAGCGCCTCCGCGCCCGTGTCGAGCCCCTGCCGCGCAACAAATTCATCGTCATCTATTGCGGATGCTGCCCCTGGACTCACTGCCCCAACATGAAGCCAGCCGACGACGCCCTGCATGCGATGGGCTTCACCAACGTGAAGTCGCTCTATATCGCCAACAACTTCGGTACTGATTGGGTCGACAAGGGATACCCGGTAGCCAAAGGAGAATAGGAAACGTGTAGGGGCGGACGCATTCGTCCGCCCGGCGACCCTGAGCGAAGCGAAGGGGAGCCCCACTCAGAAGACTCCAACGTGAGAAACAAGCTCATCATCGGACTCTTAATCCTGATCGGGATCGCCGGCGCCTACATCTACAGTCGCCGGACCGCGAGCCCAATTTCATCCGCCACCCTGCGCCCCGCTCCCGATTTCACGCTCAAGCAACTCTCCGGCGAGCCGCTCACGCTCTCCGACTACCGCGGCAAGGTCGTACTGCTCGATTTCTGGGCCACGTGGTGCGAACCCTGCCGTGTTGAGACGCCATTCTTCGTCGACCTCCAAAACAAGTACGGCCCTCAAGGACTACAAATCATCGGCGTCTCCATGGACGACACTCCCGACCCCGTCCCCGCCTTCGTGCGCGAATTCAAAATCAACTACCCGGTCGTGATGGGCAATGCGCAGATCGGTGAACTCTACGGCGGAGTCCTCGGCCTGCCCATCGCCTTCCTGATCGACCGCCAAGGCCGGATCCGCTCCAAGCACATGGGCGCCACCGACGCCTCAGTCTTCGAGCGCGAGATCGTGAACCTGTTGTCGAGTAATTGACGAATCTGAAATGAGATGGGGGCTCCATTTCTCGCGCGCCTTTTGCACGAGAAGTGGGGATTTAGGAATTCCTATGTACGATTCCGCGTTGTCCTCCTGATGGCCTGCGCTTTTTGCAGGCCGGAGGACCTATGCAGGCCCTGGCTGGATGAGTACTGCAGGCAGAGTTGCATAGGTCCTCCGGCGCCAAAAAAACGGCGCCATCAGGATGACAACGCGGAATCGTACACAGCAATTCCTGACCTGAAGTTAGAGCCTGAAAGGCGGCCTACACCTCGCAGACTGGGAATATCAAAAAAAGCACATCCACAGCTACCGGCGCCCGTACTCCGTCACTTTCCCATCCACCACCGCCGCCACATACTTCCCGGAAACCAAATCCCGCACCTGCACCACCCGATGCCCATCTCGCGCCAACTGCCCCCACCGGCTCGGCTTCTCCGGATTCTGCTCAATCGCCTGATACTCCACTCCGTCCATCACAAACCGCACCGTCCGAAACCGCCGCGAGCCAGTCCGCGTCGCGCGCAAAGTTTTCCCGCCCACGCTGACCTCTCCCGAAGTCATCATCTGCTCCGCGACCGATTTCAAAACGTCATGATCCATTTCGAACGGAGGGAATTCTGAATCTAGACCTCGGATCTGAAGATGTGGATCTGAAGATAGGCCTTGTCATTCCGAGTGGCGAAGCCGCGAGGAATCTGATGTCCTGTCCCTCTCCCGATCCCGACCCGATGGCATGACCGACAGCACCGTGAAAGAGCGCTACTTCCTGCCGGCATCAATCCCAAAAACGAGAAGGAAACCTTCGCCCGGTGGTCTTACCCCACCAACTCCCGATCCATCCACTCCAAAATCACCTTCCGCATCTCCGGCAGCTCCACGTGCTCGCAATCGAACAACTCGATCCGGCAATCCTCTTCCTTCCCATATTCGCGATACAAAGGCATCAACCGATCCCGAATCTTCTCCACGCCCGCCGGCGGAGTCAGCGGATCCCTTCTCCCATTCACGCTCAGGTGCGCCCGCGGCACAATCAGCTCATTAATGTCGGCAGTTTGAAAATGTTTCAGCAGCGCCGGCACGTAATAGTAGATGCCATGGTCCTTCAGCGCGTGCGTTCGGATCAACTCTTCATAATCCGTCAAGCAACACACATCCATGCAAACCTTCACCCGCGGATCGAGCGCCGCCAGCCACCAAGCCTTCGTCGACCCCATCGACATGCCAAAAGCGCCCAGTCTCGACGCATCCACCTCCGGACGCCCCGCCAGGTAATCCATCGCCCGAAACTCATCGAACATCATCATTCCGTAGAGCACCTGCCCGCGCCACAACATCAGCTTGAACGCGTCCTGCTCGCCCTGCCCGCCGTCCCGCTCATGCTTGCGCTCGCCAAAACACCAGCTATCGATCGCCAGCGTCACGATTCCTTTTTCCGCGAGCACCGGAGCATAGGCCGGCTGCGCCTTCACTCCGCGAACCAGTTGCTCCTTGCCCAAGTCGTACATCCCGGCGTGCCAATGAATAAAGAGCAGCCCCGGAGCCCGCTCCGCACGTTTCTTCGGAATCAGCAAAACCGCCGGGACTGGCTCCTGCCCATTCAAGTCGAGCACCAGTCGCTCTAGAACGTATCCGTCATGATCTTCTCTGCTAACGAGTCGCGGAGGCTCAGGTCGATGATTCCAAGGCAAATCGCCGAGCAATCCCCAAAGCTCCTTCCGCCGCCGCTCCTGCCGCGCAGCAAATGGCTCGTCGATCGCGTTGGAGTGATTCGCCAATGAACTACTCCCCGCCGCTGCCAGCGCCGCCCCCGAAGTCTGCAAGAAGTCCCGTCTCGAAAATTCACCCGGCATAATCAGTCCTCAATGTGGCAAAAGCCCTCGTCGCATCAACGTCACGGCTGCACACTATACGCCGATCGACCTTAGTGTCCAATGCCGCTCCACTCACCCCTGTCATTCTGAGGCGCGAGGGAAGCACGCGCCAAGGGGCGGTCCGCTTAAGTAGGGATTCCAGCGCGAAGGTGCTGGAATGACCACACTCTTCGTTCTTAGGTCTCAAGGAACGATAAATAGTCATTGGCGTATTTTGGCGCTTGCTCTTTGCCATAATCCGCGAGACGCTTTTGACAGTAAGCGTTCCTCATACGAGCCGCGGGCGGAGTAGAGAAGGATCTGTGCGGGCTGACGTCCTCCCCCATCCGCAGACTGGCACGAGCTGGTCCAGAAAGCCTCGAAGGAGCAGATCCTAAAAGCTCCTCGATTTTCTTAACGCTCTTTGCGACCGGCTCGACCAGACTTCAGCCTACAATCCTTCCCAGTCCGTCCCGCCGCTAAGTTTCCAGGCCAAATCCAGCACACGCATAGGGGGCGGACGCAGCTTGTTCTGAGCGAAGTCGAAGGGGTCCGTCTCGCGAGCGAAGCTCGCGCTTGACGCCCCCGTGGTGTACAAAGTCCAAAACGGACTTGTCATCCTGAAGAGCAAGCTTAGCGCGCGCTGAAGGATCCTACGGTACCCGCCGCCAGCGCGGTCTTAGAAGGGGCTATTCCAAACGCATCTGCCATAGGGCGGAATTTGATCTGGGGGAAACTGAGAGTCTCCCGGTCGGCGTCACGGATTCTCACTCACATTATTGCCGTAGTTCAGGCCGCCCGGCGCCAAGTGCCCTTCACGCTCTGTAACACCGTCGACGGCAACTGCACAACCCGGATGCTGTCGTTCTTCTTCATCCTCGCTGTCACGGCGATACCACCCGCCTCGGGGAACGGATCCGAAATCACTTCAAATTCCTCTCCGTAAAGCCGAACGGTCTGCTTCGCACCGTAACCCAAACGTTTGACGCCCGCACAAACTTCCGCGCTATTAGAAATCTCGGGATAGCTGGTCATGGTAGATCTATTTTACTAGCCGCAAAATCCGATAATCATCAACCTCTTCCGGTTACGCCGCCACTGCAGCATCGCGAGGGGTTCTAATCCGGGGATCCCACAACCTCTAGACCACGCTGAGTGCTGGCATCCTGGGTCGTAGCCTGTGCCAGGAAAATCGATACCTTGCGAAACACGGGGTTCTCAGTGAAGACTTATCGGTGCCGGGCGTTCCGCAATTCCCCTTTACGGGCCTCATGTCTAAGGATATTCTTCTCGTACTTCCCTCGGGCTCACAAGCATACTCCCTGTAAAAGAATGACTGAATCTTGATATGCCAGAGGATTCACCATGAACTGTCGTGGCTGCGGAGTCGTACTCGATCCCTCCGATGAGCAAGTCAACAATGCGGTTGACGAGGTTCTCCAAGCCTCTCTTCAAGACGCCCACGAAAAGGGGGGAGTCTGCCCTCTCTGCGGACACTCCAAGGACATCCCAGTCTCGCATCGCAAGACCGTTCTGTTTGCTCTGCTGCTTGCCTGTCTACTCCTCACCGTCGCCTTAGGTTTCCTTTTCCTTCGATCGCGCGCAACAGCGCGGGCCACGGCCGCCAAAGATGCCATCACTCGCATGAGTTCCAACCCAGATGTCATCCGCCTTCTGGGCACTCCTATCACCATCCAGCCCGGACTTAGTGGGAGCGTTGCTCAGGACGAAACGGGATGGAGCGAAATGCACCTCACGATCCCGGTCCGTGGCTCCAACACCAGCGCCATTGCTCACGTTGTAGGCGGACACAGCCATGGCCCCTGGGTCTTCACCACCTTCGAGGTCGATTTTGCCAAGGAACACAAGAAAGTCGACCTCGTTTCCGGCCGCGTCATTGATTATGATCCCGATGCCTACGTAGACGTCCATACGCAGTCGGCAGTCGTACCCGAATACACTAGGGCATTTGCCGCCGAACCGCGCTTCAACGGCGAATTCCCCTGTGTCTCAGCGGCAGTCTCGGATGCCGGCGTCGTGGCCCAGCTAGGCAATTGCGATATGCCGACCTCGCATAGCCTTCCAGTCGACCAATTCCAAGCCGATCTTCGCTATGGAAACTTCGTGCTTCGCGAAACTGACCTTTTCCTCGATGACGTGTTCCAGGTTCCCCTTACTCGAACTTACGTCTCCAATGAATGGGTCGATCAAAACCCAGTTCATGCCTTCGGACGCAATTGCAATCACCCCTACGACATTGCTCCAATCGGCACCCGCAATCCTTACACATACCAGACCATCGTTCTCGAAGACGCAGACTTCCTGTATTTCGATCGCATCTCCAAAGGCACCGGTTACGCCGACTCAGTCTTCCAACATACGGAGACTTCTACCCGTTTCTACAAAGCCACTACCCGCTGGGAAGGTCACGGCTGGACTATGAAACTTGCCGACGGCTCCGAGATTCTCTTTCCCGAGTCCTACAATGCGCGGAATCTGGCTCAAGGTGCACCCTACGAGATACACGATTCGAAAGGCAATGCCTTGAAACTGGACCGCGATCCCCAGCGCAACTTGAAACAGATCACGACTCCCCACGGACATTGGATCCGGTTTACTTACGACAACTCCGCGCGCATCACCCGCGCCGAAGACGACGCTGGCCATTGGGCACGCTACGAGTACAACGCCGAAGGAATGCTAAGTTCGGCCGTTTTATCTTCAGGCCGCGAGCGCCACTTCGATTATTCCGGGATCCTCATGACTTGGGTTACGGATGAGAAAGGACAAATCCTGGTTCACAACTGGTTTGACAGGCGCTTCCTGTATCGCCAGCAGTTCTTCGGTGGGAAGGTATATTCGTATCGTTACAACTGGAAGCAGGAGCAAACGTATCCCCGCGCCGTCTACGTAACCTTGCCCGATAACTCTGGGAAGACTCTCTCAGTAGAGTCCTCCGTCCCGGAGTTCGTCAAAAACTTCGAACACAAGTAAGGTTCTAGATCAGGTGAATCGGCATGAACCAGGATGGTTAACACCCTTCTAGACTCAACAACTCAATTTCCCACCACACCCCACAATTCAGACCTCAGCAACCCACGCGCACATCCGCTAAGAGTCCTCGAAAATCGAACTGCTGTTCCACCCCGTATCAAAGTTGATTCCCGATACAGAATGGCGCTCGGAGTCTAATGGAGTAGCCGCCATATGGAATTGACGGTTTGTCTTCCTGAGCGGAGTCACCGCTGAGCGTAGCGAGGGCGGTGGCGGAGTCGAAGGATCCCTACCCCCATAACTGCACGCACACCTCACAGAATTTTCCTACGCGTTGAGGGTAGCGCCCAACTGCGAATACCACTCCGTGTACGGGCGGATCGGAGCGCTACCTCTTTGCCCTCAACATCTCCACCACTCGTTCGTAATCATCCACCGTCGAATACTCGATCACAATCTTTCCCTTACCCTTTCGATCGCGGATTCGCACACGCATGCCTAGCAGCCGCTCCAGGTCCAACTGCGCAGCGCGAACATTCGGATCTACCCACCGCGCCCCGCCGGTCTTCTCCCTCTTCTTTACTCCCGGCATGTCGGGCAATGGATCGAGCAGGCCATCCATCCTCAGCACCAACATTTCGATCTGCTCGATGTTCATGCCCTTCTTCACCGCGTAGAGCGCGGCTTCCGCGATGCGATCGTCGTCTCCTAGCTTCAGAAGCTCCCGGGCCTGGGCGAAGTTTAGACGCTTCTCGGCCAGCATCTGCATGACTTCCCGCGGCAGCTTCAGCAGGCGCATATAGTTCGCGACCGACACGCGCGAGAGTCCTACCCGCTCCGCGATCTGCTGCTGCGTCATGCTGAACTGATTACTGAGAACACGGAAGGCCTCCGCCTGCTCCAGCGGACTCAAATCCTCGCGCTGCAGGTTCTCGACAATCGTCATCTCCGCCGCCTGCTGCTCCGAAACCCTTCGCACCAACGCCGGGATGTGTGTCTTCCCAGCCTTCCTCGACGCATGCAAACGGCGTTCACCCAGGATCAGGGTGTAGCGCCCACTCTCCTCCGACGGACGCACCACGATCGGCTGCACCACTCCATTCGCCTTAATCGATTCCGCCAGCTCCTCAAGAGCTTCGTCGTCATCCACGTACCGCGTCTGAAACGGATTCTTATCGACATCATGGATTGGCAGATTGATGACAAGGTTGGCGGGAACGCGGGTCTCGGCCGCGGCATTAATCTCGATCGGACCTCCGCCCGCAGAAGAGTCATAAGCAGGCTGACCTCCGCGCGGATCAGTAGCGGGACGTCCAGCCAAATCCCCCAAAGGATCGGCATAGGCCAGTTCGTAAGGTGAACCCTCAGGCGATGTAGCCACAGCCGCCATCGCCTGCCCGGCACCAATATGTGCCGCCGGAGTCCCCGCCCCCGTCTCGACTTCGGAACCGGCACTGACACTCGGCTGAGTCGCGGCGTGAGTTGTAGTCTGAGGCATTTCAGCGCGTACGCTGCTTTCGAGCACCGTGGAAGCGCGGCCCTTAAGGGCCGCGTCAGGAGGTTCCTTTTGCAAGGGGGCTTCAGCCCCCGTGGTCACTCTTATTGCGAGAGGGACATTGTCATTCCGACCCTGAGCCTGCCGAAGGGGAGGAATCTGCTGTCCACCGACAGCGCCAGCACCCTGCCCAGGAGCTACAGCCGTGCCCGCCACAACCCGCGGCCGAGGCAACAACGATTCCAGCCCACGCCCAAGCGCCCGCCGTTTCTCAACCTTCTCTTTCTCCGCATGCTCCGCCAAATTTCCCGCAGTCGAAGTGGTCATAGTCTCTTTTTCCCGATCTCGTCTCCATTTAAAGGCCATGTCATTTATTTAGAAGCCAACGTGATGTCGATCTGTAAGCGCCAACTCAAATTTGTCATCCTGAGCGAAGTTGCCGCGCGCAAAGCCGTGCGGCAACGCAGTCGAAGGATCCCTACGAACGGCACCACCGCCAACAGAGAGTCATTCTTACACTGCCAGCCACATATATCGATGCCTATCAATCTATTATATAGACATATATCGATATACTATGCACTCTTATTCATCTCCGCGCCCGCAGCAATCTCCTCCACCTCAGCATCACCCCTGTGTTCCTCTGTGCCCCCCGTGGTGAGCTCGGCCGAAGCCGGAAGCCCAGAGCCCGAAGCCCTCTCAATCAGCTCCTTCGCCAACCGAATGTAACTCTCCGCGCCCTTCGACCGCGGATCGTACATCAGGGCCGGCTTGCCATGGCTCGGCGCCTCAGCCAGGCGAATGTTGCGCGGCACAGTCGTCTTGCATAGCTTCTCGCCAAAAAAGTTGGTGAGCTCAGTCTTCACCTGCTGCGACAAGTTGGTGCGCTCATCAAACATGGTCAGCACCACGCCCTCAATCCCCAACTCAGGATTGAGACCCTCGCGGATACGCTCGATCGTGTCAAGCAGCTCGCTGATACCTTCCAGCGCAAAGTATTCGCCTTGCATCGGAATGAGCACAGTGTCAGCGGCCACAAGCGCATTCAACGTAAGCAGGTCGAGTGCTGGTGGACAGTCCAGCACGATGAACTGAAAGCGATCACGCAAAGGCGCGAGCGCCTCGCGCATCCTGAACTCACGGCCATCAGCATTGACGAGCTCAAGATTCGCGCCGATCAGGTCCTTGTGCGATGGAATGATCCATAGCTGCTCGAGCTGTGTAGTGATCAGCGCCTCTTCGCCTGTGGCGGCACCCATTAAGAGGTGGTATGAGCTAACACGCTCAGGATCTTTGACGAACCCCAAGCCGCTGGTGGCATTCGATTGCGGATCGCAATCGACCAGCAGCGTGTTCACTTCGGCGGCCGCGAACGAGGCCGCCAAGTTGATGGCAGTCGTAGTCTTGCCGACGCCACCTTTCTGATTGGCAACAGCGATTACACGTCCCATTGAATTGTAAGGAGAAGCAGAGCACTCGCAGAATAATCCGCTTCGCTTTTCAATTCAATGAAGAAGTGCTGTGCAAGCGAGTGAATTCGTGTGCAAAACAGGTTCCCAATGTTCCTGCAGGTCCCGCGACCAGCAGGGCACAATGTTCCTGCAGGAACACTTCTCTTGGAACGGTCGAATGGATATCCGTCCGGCCGTCAGGATAGAGAGCGCCTAACGCTAGCGGCATGATCGTCGTTGAGAACATTTGGGCCCGTTGCACGGGGGCTGGGATGGTGCCCCGGTGATCTTACACGCCCGAGCGGATAGGGCAATTTGCTCCGCCTGGTCTTCGATCACCGATCAGCTGTTGGAACGTAGCCAGAGAGACACTTCCACCTATAGGGGAGTGAAAGCGGGAAGCCTTTAGGATTGGACGAATGAAGGCAAGACAACAAAG
>Ga0126370_10001256_pt1 | contig 11470 bp, 11 predicted proteins | sample PanSoiMetaPlot_3_FD_92586 | JGI IMG/M metagenome (GOLD analysis project Ga0126370, IMG submission 92586) | Tropical forest soil microbial communities from Panama - MetaG Plot_3 | ecosystem: Environmental > Terrestrial > Soil > Tropical forest > Bulk soil | place: Panama | collected 2016-02-17 | reverse complement strand
CCGGGTTCGGGGGTATCCCGCGCCTCAAACGTGATCTCGGCAATGCGGTAGTTCGTGACTTGCTGCTGACCGGGCGCAGCTTCAATGCGACGAAAGCGCAATCCGCCGGTCTGGTGAGCCAGTTAGCCGCCGAGGGCGAGGCCTTGCGCATAGCCCGGGCTACGGCTTCTCAGCTGAAGAAATTTGATCGTCAGACGTCGATCGCGGCCAAACAATTCATCAAGCCGATCCCGTATGAAGAGCTGAGACGGGAGATCGATATTTTCTGCGAGCTGTTCACTCGTCCGGCCGTCGCAACGGGCCTGCGCAAGTTTGTGGAGAGCACAGACGCACAACCGTATTTGCCTTGAGGGCAGTAAAATAGACAAGACTATGCGCACTCCTGATCAAACCGTTGATGAAATCCTTAATCTCGCGGCAACCTACTTTAAAATTCCCCGCGAGAAGCTCACGCCGGACGACGATTTCTTCAAGACGTTGGCCATTGACAGCCTTCAGGCGCTCGATCTGCTAACCCGCCTCGAGCAACATTTCCATATCGAGCTTCCCGACTATGAGCTGCAGGGAGTCTCCGATTTCCGGACTTTGGCCAGCCGAATTCAATCCCGCTTGTGAACTGGCCTTCGCGAAAGCCACACACCCAGCGGCTCCGAGCAGAGGTGGAAAAGACTTTGTGTGTTTCTCAGGCGTAAGGCAGGGTAAGGATTTGATTTACCAGGCCATGTTTCCGCGGCTCGGTGCCGATATGGTGAAATAGAGACGAATGCTGGATTTAACCCAATACGCCAGTCTGGGCGCCGCTCTACGGGACGCGCTGGAGCGCTGGCCGAACGAGACCTGCCTGATCGAGTCGGAGCGCGACCGGGAAAAGCTTCGTCTCACTTACTCCGACTTCAAAGACCTGGCTTTACCTCTGGCCCGCGCCCTCGAAGACGCCGGCTTCAGTGCGGGGGATCGTGCGGCCATCATCATGACGAACCAGTCGAAGTGGCTCGTCTCGGCTTACGCCATTTTCTACGCCGGCGGCGTTCTCGTTCCCCTCGACTACAAACTCACCGCGACCGAGCAGCTGCAGCTGCTGGCGCACTCCAGCGCCAAGTACCTCGTTGCCGAATACCATATTTGGCGAGCAATCGTCGAGGCGGCTGAATTCTCGGACCTCAAGACCAAAACAGTCCTGGTCACCGAAGCTCCCGCCGGAACAGACCTGAGAGGTGCCTTCCGCTGGGAGGAATTCCGGCGCAAAGGCGAGCCTACTTTTGTGGATCGCCGCCGCGAAGATCCGGCCTGCATTGTCTACTCGTCCGGAACCGGCGGTCGTGCGAAGGGATGCGTGCTCACGCATGAAAACTACCTCGAACAGTGCCGCGCCCTGACTGCATGGTATCCGTTTTGGCTTGGCGTCCGCTACCTCAGCATCCTTCCGACCAATCACGCCATCGACTTCATGGTCGGTTTCATCGGACCGTTCGTCTGTGGTGCTTGTGTCGTTCATCTGCGCACGCTGCGCCCCGAATTCGTGCGCGACGCATTCTCGCGCTATAAGATCACCTACGTGACCCTGGTTCCGATGATTCTGAAGAATCTTGAGAAGGGGTTGCGCGGCAAGTTCGACGCCCTCGCGGCTCCGAAGCGATTCTTTCTGAACCGTATGGTCGCACTCAATAAGCTCTGCATGCGCGGCAAACCGCGCGTGAAGATCAGCCGTCTGCTGCTACCCCAGGTCCATAAGGCCTTTGGCGGCGAACTTCTGGCCCTGATTACCGGCGGTGCATTCATTGAGTCGTCCACTTTGCAGTTCTTTTACGATCTTGGCATTCCGGTAGTAAACGGCTACGGTTTAACCGAAGCCGGTACCTCGCTTACCTTAAATGACCTCAAGCCCTTTCGTGCCGATACGGTGGGCAAGCCGCTTCCGGGAGTAGAAATCCAAATTCTCAAGCCGGACAGCGAGGGCATAGGTGAAGTAGCGGCCCGCAGTCGGACCGTGATGTCGCATTACCTCGACGACCCGGAGATGACCACCGAAACCATCGCGGACGGCTGGCTACTCACCGGCGACCTCGGGCGTTTCGACGCCACCGGGCATCTGCAACTTTTCGGCCGCAAGAAGAACATGATTGTGACTGCTGGCGGGAAAAACATATATCCGGAAGACATTGAAAGCATGTTTGACGGGCTGCCTGTAAAGGAATATTGCATCTTCTCCGCTGATTACATCTGGCCTACCAAGAACCTGGGCAAGGAAATGCTGGTCATGGCGCTGCGACTCGAGGTAGGCCAACAGTTTTCGAAAGCAATTATCGAAGAAGTGAACGTGCGCAATCGTCGCCTTCCCGATTTCAAGCGCATCGGCGGGTATCTCGTCTGGCATAAGGATTTTCCTCGTACTGCGTCTATGAAAATCAAGCGCACAGAACTGGCGGCTGAAATCGGCGAGCATCTCGACCGTCAATCAGCCGTGGTGCCGGTGTGACCGAACCCTACCTGGTCATCGTAAATCCCGCGGCGGGCGGTGGCCGCTGCCGCAAGTTGTTGGCTCCTGCCCTCCAGCGATTGCGTGCGGCGGGAATTCTTCTGAATGTGGTCGAAACCGGCGGCCCGGGTCAGGCAACCGAGATAGCTCGGGACGCCTATGCCCACGGTCACCGCCGCTTCCTGGCGGTGGGAGGTGACGGTACCTCGTACGAAATTGTCAATGGCCTCTTTCCCGGTGCCGAAGCCTCAGAGCGGCCCATGCTGGGCTTTCTTCCTCTCGGCACCGGAAATTCATTCCTTCGCGATTTTGGTCATCAGGACGTTGAAGGCGCTACGCGGGCCTTAATTGCCGGACGCACACAGCCTGCCGACGTCATTCGCCTTCGCCACCGCCAAGGCATCTTGCATTACATCAATTTGTTGAGTGTCGGATTTGCCGCCGATGTTGCGGTCATGCGCGCGCGCCGCTTCCACCGCTACGGACAACTCGGTTATCTACTCGCCATCTTCACGTGTCTGGCTCGCCTCAACCGCCGACCCTTTCCGCTAAGCATCGACGGTGAGCGGAGGTTCGATCGCCGCCGCTGCCTTTTTCTCAGCTTCAACAACAGCAAGTTCACTGGGGGCACGATGATGATCGCTCCCCAAGCAGAAGTAAACGATGGCCTGATCGAATACGTGCGCTGGGGACCGATCGGCCGCTTCGGGCTGATCCGCAACTTGCATACGCTGTATGACGGAACTCATGTTAAACATCCTCTGGCGTTGCGACGGCCGGCTCGCCAGATTGAATTCCAATTGGATGGCCCTATCGATGTCATGATTGACGGGGAAGTGCTCACCCTAGAGTGCGAACGTCTGGACGTGTTGCCCTCGGCCCTCACGGTCGTGGTATAAAAAAGGTTCGTTTTGTTCGTATGGCACACGGGAGAAGAAACAAGCAGAGAGCCGTACTAGAGCCTGAGGTCGCAGCCGAACGCCGCGTGTCGGGTAAGAAGATTGCACTCGCGATCCTGGTTGCTGTCGCCTGTTTACTGGTGGCCGTACTTGTTTATCGCCAGAGGCACCGTTACGACACTTTCGCCAAGTGTTTGACGGACCGGCACGTGCTGATGTATGGCGCATACTGGTGCCCTCACTGCGCCGAACAGAAGGAGAAATTCGGCGCCTCATTCCGCTACGCTCCTTATGTCGAGTGTGGAATTCCTGGCAACCTCCACGGAGAGCAGGATGTCTGCAAAGACGCCGGCATTAAACACTTTCCTACCTGGCAATTCCCCCCGGTGGGCGAGCGCTTCGAGGGCAGTTTGTCGCTGGAGGATCTGAGCGACCGCAGCGGATGCCCTCTGCCATGACCTCAGGGGGGCGCCGCCTGCTCATGATCATCGCGGTGCTCGCGGCTGCGGGTGTGGTCATATCGAGCCTCTCCCTGGTCGACCATTACGGCGCTTCCCGGTCTTCCTTCTGCGATCTGAGCGAGACGTTGAATTGTGACGTGGTGAATCGCAGCGAGTACTCTACACTGCTCGGCGTTCCCGTGGCACTAATCGGTGTATTGGGATATCTGGCGCTTCTGGTACTGGCAACGCTTTATCGCCGGCGTCGGGAAACGCCAAAACTGCTATTTTGTGGGGCTATGGCGGGGTTGGGATTCGCTCTTTATCTCACGTATATTGAGGGGTTTGTTCTGGCAACCTGGTGTGTTCTATGTCTATCGTCGCTGTGCACAATATTCACGATCGCGTTATTGTCTTTTGCTCTCACCGCAATCTCGACACGAAACAGTGTTACCCCTCCTTAAGTATTTGAGCGCCTCGTCTAATGTTGTCCACTATCAGGCCGGCACGCCATCTCTTCAGGAGCTGGGGATTTCTCTATCGAGGGAAGGGGCGCCTTCAGGCGCACCGTTGGCAAATTGGCCAAATGGGGCCAGCTACAACAAACGACAAGGGAATACACTAACTAACAGACGAGCCTTCCTGGCTCCCTGATCTTGCCCAGATCTCAGTTCACCTCTGGCCAATCGTCTCCTGCCAAAAAACTCCCTGAATCACCATCATCTTTTCCTTTGGACGTCGGCGTGGATGCTCACGAATTCCGCCCATGGCACCTTGATGAAATCACTGGTCTCCGCGGGCTCTGCTGTGTGCGGTTTGCTCGCTCGCTCTTTGAGCACAGTCACGCAAAGTTTCCATGGATTTGGCGGTCCCGGGATGCCGACTCACGCCTGCTGAATCCCAGACGGTGTCACCTAAGGCAATGACGACTGACCGCCATGCGCCTGTGTTTGGATCGGCGCTGGCTTCCCTGTTGATGAGGAGTACGAAATCAGGAGCGGCGATGAATGATCTGGCTCGAGAATCCAGACCTGGCGATCATGAAAATAGTCGACGAGTTCCTGATTCTGCTCGGGCCCCATATCGCGCGCCCACACGATCTTCGCGGAATCGATATCCGCGCCATTGTAAACATATTCATCATCCACCGTGTGACCTAGACCATAACTCACCAGGACTAACTGCCGTCCAGACAGCCTGCTTAAGCGCTCCATCACGCGCACCCGCGTCCAATTACCCCGGGGCCAATCAGGCTCGATTTGCGCATGTTCTCCTACCGCAACCAGCCGCAAGATGATCATCGCCACACAAACAACGGGAATCATTCGCACCAGCTTCATCCCTGTCTGCTGGCCTCTTCGCTTCCACAATTGCAGGTGCCGCATTCCCTGCAGAAGTATTAGGTACAGGAGTCCGGTGGCGGGCGCGAAGTAATGCGGCAAAGTCCAAGTCTCCACCGCCAAACCGATGACAAAAAAAGTTCCTGCCAGCAGCGGGAACCGCATTTTTCGATCACGCACGACCCATGGCAGGGCGAGCAGCGGGATCGCCAGTACGGCCCCCAAATAAAAGCGCCACCACGAAGCCAGTTTCGTGGCAGCCCGTTTCAGGAAGCCTTCTGCCGATTCATTCTTTTCATATTCAGCCAGTTCCCATCGATAAAAATCGCGCATCACCGCATGCCGATAGTGCGGCTCGCTGCGAGGCTGTTGCCAGACAAAATAGGGTGCCATCGCATAAGTATCCCGATTCACTTGATAGGTCATGCGGGCGGGGTTTCCTGTCACGCGATAGTTGTAATAGAGAGTCGCACCCGCAGTAAGCAACAGCGCGAGCATAATCGGCACAGCGACGCGCATTGCAATTTTTGCTTTAGATTCTCTCCCACGCGCCAGCCACCAAAGCATTGCGGCCGCGAAGGGCAAACTGAAGATAAGTCCCTCATAGGGGCGGCTATTTGCCAGAAGAGCCAGCCCGAGAGCCATGCACAGGGCATCGCGTACCCGAGCGTGCGCTCTGATTCTCGGCCAAGAGCCCATAACCAGCGCGCCACCCAACGCCACCACGGACGCTGCCCAATAGCCGTTCATCCAATAACTCAGGATGCCAAGGCGCAGCACGGCCAATAAGCCTCCGAGCAAAGCCCAGCTCGGGGGCAGCCATGCTTCGAGCATCCAGTAAATAGCCGCGCACATCGCCGCCGTAATCAGCAACTGCCCGATCCAAGGGTTTCCGACAAGCCTGCCGGCGGCCAGGATTAACCCCTCCACCGGAGGGTACATGGACATGTAGGTGGGTTGCTGAATGATGTGGAAGCTTTCGAAGTGGGGCCACATCGGGTGGGTCGGATTGGTCAGCCGACCATGCGCAAAAGTATCAGCCGCCAGGAGATAGCTGAACTCATCATTCCATCTCGGCTGTGGCATCCCAAGTAAAGGGACCAGCGCTAGACGAATCACAATTACCAGCGCTCCGATCAACCACACCGATAGCACTCGCCTGCGGGCAAGCCGCGCCGCTGCGCGTTGAAGAGCCAGGAATCCGCTGGGGACCTTGTGTGACCTGCTCACCAAAATCATCGAAACAATGAGCACCGTCAGGCCTAACTCGATAAGGCACAACAACCAGGTAGCCAGGCGAGCAGAAAAGGTTATCATTTAGCCCAAACCGACAACGTTACTTCGCTACTGTCTCTTTCAAATCCTCCAGCCTGTCGAGTATACCGGCTGCCATTTCAATCATCTCCGGACCCACCTTGCGGTTACTGGCAATCGCGTCAGAAATCGGAACCGACACAATCTTGTTCCCGCGTAGTGCGGCCATCTTTCCGAATTCGCCGCGGTGGAGCATATCGATTGCACCCAGTCCATAACGGGTTGCCAGCACGCGGTCAAAGGCGCTGGGAGTGCCGCCGCGCTGGATGTGTCCCAGCACGACTGATCGTGTTTCATAGCCTGTGCGCTTTTCAATCTCCTGCGCCAGGGCATTGCCGATCCCGCCCAACCGCATGTGCCCAAACTCGTCGAGCTTGGCGCCGCCGTCCTGGGTCGCGAGCTTCCCGTTCGCGAATTTGGCACCTTCGGCTGCCACCACGATGCTGAAATACCGTCCCCGGGCATGCCGATGCTTAATGGTTTCCGCGACTTTGTCCACATCAAAGGGCTGTTCCGGAATCAGAATCACGTCGGCGCCCCCAGCAATGCCGCTATATAGGGCGATCCAGCCCGCGTCGCGTCCCATGACCTCGACTACGATCACGCGGTTGTGTGCTTCGGCCGTCGTGTGAACGCGATCGATAGCGCCCGTGGCAATGTTCACGGCGGTGTCGAATCCGAAGGTGAAATCGGTGCCGGCGAGGTCGTTGTCGATGGTCTTAGGTACTCCGACCACCTTTGCTCCTGCCAGATCTAGTTTCTGGGCAACCGAAAGAGTATCGTCGCCACCAATTGCGATCAAAGCATCGCATTTGTGCCGTCTGAGCGCATCCATGCAGCGCTCGAGCCCATCCTCACGCTTTGCCGGATTAGTCCGTGACGTACGTAGGATCGTTCCCCCCCGCGGCAGAATACCTGCCACTGTCGAAAGATCAAGCGGCATGGTTTTGTCTTCCAGCAACCCGCGCCATCCTTCCATGAAGCCGATGAAACTGTCTGCGTAGTGAAACACTCCCTTACGCACCACAGCGCGAATGACGGCATTCAGACCCGGACAATCGCCACCGCCGGTAAGTACCCCGATTCTCATGACTGCCTCCTCGCTATGACTAAAACCAACTAAGACACAACTTTGCTGCCAGAAGAGAATTGCCCCAGAGTTGCACTACCGCACTCGAACCGGTTCTGGCGGAATTTAAAACAAGGTTATCATTAAAATCTTTCCTTAGTTGGCAACGACGCGATTGGCTGGTAGATGACGAGTAGATATAGTGCGCGCTGGTAGCGCCTGGTTCAAACTTTGACACCCGCCGGCAAAGTGGCGGCTTGCCAATTAGGCCCGGATTCGCCACAATGCATGCCTCGACATGAGCCGATTTTCGCAAATCGCCGTATGGACCGCCCTTGCCATCGTAGGAGCTTTCTCCACGGCTACTATTGCCCTTCACCGGGGCGAACAAATCAACGCCTTGTGGCTGGTGGTTGCCGCCTCATGCGTCTTCGCCCTCGGTTACCGCTTCTATGGCAAGTTCGTAGCCGCCAGGGTCCTCGCCCTGGACGCCAGGCGCGCTACTCCCGCCGAGCGTTTGGAAAATGGCCGTGACTTCGTCCCAACCAACAAATGGGTAGTCTTCGGGCACCACTTCGCAGCCATCGCCGGCCCCGGCCCACTGATCGGCCCGGTACTGGCCGCGCAATTCGGCTATCTTCCCGGCACGCTTTGGATTCTGGCAGGCGCCGTCTTCGGTGGCTGCATCCAGGATTTTGTAATCCTGGCCTTTTCGCTTCGCCGCGACGGCAAGTCGATGACCGAAATGGCGAAAGACGAGATCGGCCCCCTCGGCGGTGTCGTCGCCTATGCCGCCGTGATCAGCATCATCATCATCTTGCTCGGCGCCACCGCTCTGATCGTGGTTAACGCACTGAAGTCAAGCCCCTGGGGCGCATTCACCATTGCCATGACCATGCCCATCGCCTTGCTGATGGGAATCTATCTTCGCCGAATTCGGCCCGGGAAAGTGCTGGAAACATCTGTTCTCGGTTTTGTTCTGGTGATGCTCTCAATATGGGGCGGCCAATGGATCTCGCACAGCGCGAAGCTGGCTCAAATTTTCACGCTGACTGCGCCTACGCTGGCGATTCTAATCATCCTCTATGGCTTCGCGGCATCGGCTTTGCCGGTTTGGCTGTTGCTTGCCCCGCGCGATTACCTGAGCACTTTCGTCAAGCTCGGTACTATCGCCCTGCTTGCACTGGGCATCGTGGCAATCCATCCCGTTCTGCACATGCCCTCCTGGACGCGCTTCACCGACGGTACCGGACCAGTCATCGCCGGCAGAGTGTTTCCATTCGCCTTCTTCACGATTGCCTGCGGAGCCATCAGTGGGTTTCATTCTTTAATTGCCAGCGGCACCACCCCGAAGTTGATTGCACGCGAAAACCAGGCGCGGATGGTGGGATATGGAGCCATGCTCGCCGAAGCGATGGTTGCAATCATGGCAACCATTGCGGCGTGCGTGCTTCAGCCCGGAATCTATTTCGCGATTAACAGCCCTGCCGGGGTAGTGGGCCAGGCACCGGAAACTGCAGCGGCTGCCATTAGCCAATGGGGATTTCCTGTCACTGCCCCGCAAATGCACGCCCTGGCTCAGGCCGTGGGCGAGCAGACCCTTTATAACCGCACAGGCGGGGCGCCCGCCTTTGCGGTCGGCATGGCGCATATTTTCGCCAGCAGCCTCGGCGGCCCCACCGTGCTCGCCATCTGGTACCACTTCGCGATCATGTTTGAGGCACTCTTTATATTGTCCATTCTGGATGCCGGAACCCGCGTTGGCCGTTTCATGCTGCAGGAGGCCCTTGGGCATCTCTGGAAACCGCTGGGTCATACCAGCGCCTACCCCAGCGTGCTTGCCACCAGTGCCCTGATCGTCGGGGCCTGGGGATACTTTCTATGGCAAGCCGTCAGGGACCCGCTAGGAGGAATTAATTCACTGTGGCCACTGTTCGGCATTGCGAATCAACTGCTTGCTGTCGTGGCCTTCTGCGTGGCCACCACAATCCTTATTAAAAAGCATCAGACTCGCTACATCCCGATTACCTTGGGTCCGCTCGTCTGGCTGGTAGCCGTGAACTTCACCGCAGCCTACGATAAAATCTTCGACCCCAATCCTCGAATCGGTTTCCTCGCACAGGCGCGCCAACTGGCTGCCTCCGGGGCGGAGGCTCGACTGGTATTTAATTTCCGCCTCGACGCCGTCATGACCGCTCTTCTGGTGCTGATGGTCACCCTTATCCTGTTTGAATCGACCCGCGAGTGGGTAAGCGTCCTGACGGGCCGCAAGCAAGCCGCCGTGAAAGAAGCACCCTTCGTCATGACGCGCTTTGCCTTGGAGGAGCAAGGATGACGATAGGGATCATGCTCCGAGCGTGGCTCGGTCAAATCATGTCGCTCTGCCTGGCTACTCTGCGTGAGATCTTCGATGAATCCGCCTATGCTCGCTTTCTCACCCGTCGGAAGGCGAACTCCTCTCCTAAAGCTTACGCGGCCTTTCTTCGCGAGCAATCCGAGACGCGCTCCGGTCATCATCGCTGCTGCTGAGGGATGCGGCACTTAGCATCCTGAGCCGAGGAACCCTGCATCGGTTGTCCGTTTTTGCCGGTTGATCGCTCAGCGCCGAATGCTAATCCGCGTCGAGCAGAAGTAAGGTAAACTCCCCTTCATGCGGGTTCTGGGCATCGACTGTGGTACCGAATACACCGGTTATGGTGTTGTCGAACTGTTCCCGAGCGGAGAGCTGCACTGCTGCACTTCTGGTGCGATCAGAGTCTTTCCCCGTGATGCCATGCCACAGCGGCTTTCCAAAATTTTCCACGCTCTCGAGGCTGTTATCCGCAAGCATAGGCCCGATCACGTTTCCATTGAAGATGTATTCTATGCCGTGAATGTGAAGTCTGCGCTGAAGCTCGGCCAAGTTCGTGGGGTTGCCATGCTGGCGGCGTCGTCCGCAGGCTTGCCGGTAGCGGAATACGCGCCGCTCGCGATCAAATCTGCGGTGGTGGGCTACGGCAAAGCTGACAAGCTGCAGGTGCAGCATATGGTCACCCGCCTGCTTCATCTCGACTCTTCCCCCGACTCCCCCGATGCCGCCGACGCTCTCGCCATCGCCATCTGCCATCTGCACACTTCTGCCACCCTCCAGAAACAGCCCGCTGCTGCTCGCTGAACGCGGCGAACAAATTTTTTGCCGTTTGTTTACAATCAAGTACAAATGAAACGAGTCAGGCCAGCACTTCTCCTTAGTTTCTTGGCGGTCAGTTGCCTGCTTTTTTCCCAGACCGCCGGGCCATCATCTCCAGCCAGTGTGAGCTTCACGCTGGATTTTCCCCAATCCAGTCCTGCTCATTACTCGATTACCGTCGATTCTTCCGGGAAGGCGAGTTACACGTCCGGCATCGCCGACACGGCCGCGCATCAAGATTCTGACTCGGAGACCACTTCGGGTTCCGATCAACCTTACCACTATAGTTTTACGGTTTCGCCAGAAACGCGGGAGCGCATCTTTGATCTTGCAGCTCGCGCGAACTATTTTTCAGGCGACATAAATTACGCAAAACGCAACATCGCCAACACCGGCGCAAAAATCTTGACATACAAAGACGCCCAGCGCAGCACAGAGGCAAAGTACAACTACAGCACTAACCCTACCGTCCAGCAGCTCACAGCTCTTTTTCAGGGTTTAAGCACGACGATGGAGTACGGCCGCCGCCTCGATGAGTCCTACCACTATCAGAAGCTCGCGCTCGATGAGCAACTCAAGGGCATGGAAGAACAAGTCGATCAGAACGTCCTCGTGGAAGTCGAGGCAGTTGCCCCCATCCTAAAGAAGATCGCTGCCGACTCCTCGGTCATGAACGTCACGCGTGCCCGCGCCCAGCGATTGCTGGCCAAAGCGGGGACCACCGCCGGCAAGCCCTAGCAACTCGAACAAACAGCAACTGAAT
>Ga0126370_10001255_pt1 | contig 11471 bp, 7 predicted proteins | sample PanSoiMetaPlot_3_FD_92586 | JGI IMG/M metagenome (GOLD analysis project Ga0126370, IMG submission 92586) | Tropical forest soil microbial communities from Panama - MetaG Plot_3 | ecosystem: Environmental > Terrestrial > Soil > Tropical forest > Bulk soil | place: Panama | collected 2016-02-17 | reverse complement strand
TCGAAGGTACGCGCATAGCCTTCGCCAAGCAGGTAGCAGGGCTTCTGCCAGCCGAAGATGGTCCGAGTTGGATTGCCCCACGGTGTGCAGTGATAGCTCTGGTTCCCGGCAAGGAAGTCGAGGAAGAGACTCGATTGGCTAAACGACCACTTCCTCTTGCTAGGACCACGCTTGAACACATCGCGGAAAAGCTGCTTGGTCTTGCCACGATTGAGGAAGTGCTGCTGGTCCGGTGCGCGCTCATAGGCGTAGCCGGGCGACACCGTGATGCCATCGACACCAAGCTCTGTGACGGTGTCGAAGAACGCAGCAACGCGGTCGGCCTGCGCTGTATTGAACAACGTGCAATTGATGTTGACGCGGAAGCCGCGTTCCTTGGCGTTTTTGATCGCCGTCACCGCGCGATCGTATGTACCCGACTGACAAACCGAGTGATCATGCATCTCCTTGTCGCCGTCGAGATGCACCGACCATGTGAAGAAGGTGCTCGGCTCATATTGCGACAGCTTCTTGTCCATCAAGAGCGCGTTGGTGCAAAGGTAGACGAATTTTTTTCGTGCCACGATGCCGCGGACGATTTCCGGCAATTGTTTGTGCAGCAATGGCTCACCGCCGGCGATCGACACCACTGGTGCGTTACATTCGTCGACGGCGGAGAGTGCGTCCTCAAGCGACATGTTCTGATGCAGGATCGGATCCGGATAGTCGATTTTTCCGCAGCCCGCGCAGGCCAGATTGCACCGAAACAATGGTTCAAGCATCAGCACCAGCGGGTAACGCTTTCGGCCGGTCAGACGCTGGCGGATGACGTAGCTACCGACAAATAGCTTCTGAAGAAGAGGAATGCCCAAGATCACTATCCTTGCTGATTTGCTGGGAGCCAGTCACATCCAATAGTTCGACAGGCACCCTGAATTCAATATGTTCATCCTGGCCCGGCAGGGTAAAAACCTCGACCGGGCCGATCGCACGCAATGCGTTGATTACATCACGTACCATGACTTCGGGCGCCGAGGCGCCCGCCGTAATGCCAACAACTTCGACGTTACGCAACCACTCCGGATTTATTTCGCTGCCGTTGGCGATTAGGTGGGTAGGCACGCCTGCGTCAATACCGATCTCGCGCAGGCGATTCGAATTGGAACTGTTTTTGGCACCCACCACGAAAATCGCATCGGCCAGTTTCGTCAGTTCCAACAGCGCAGTTTGGCGGTTCTGTGTTGCGTAACAGATGTCTTGCGTGCCTGGCCCAACCACGTCCTTGAAGCGTCGGAACAGCGCGGCAATGATGCCTTTGGTATCATCGACGCTGAGCGTTGTCTGCGTCACATAGGCGATCGGCGTGTCTTCTGCCAGATCGAGATCGTTCACGTCGGCTTCGGTCTGCACGAGGACAACGGGGCCGGGAATCTGTCCCAAGGTGCCTTCGACCTCGGGGTGGCCGGCGTGACCGATCAAAATAACAGTGCGCCCATTACGCAGGTAATGGCGCCCTTGCGCATGCACTTTCGATACGAGCGGGCAGGTCGCGTTAAGTACGCGCAGGCCGCGCTCGGCAGCTTCTTCCTGGACTTTCTTTGCCACACCGTGAGCGCTGAAGATCGTGATTGCGTTTGGCGGGACTTCGGAGAGTTCCTCAACAAAACGCGCGCCGCGCGCCTTGAGCGCGTCCACCACCCATTTGTTGTGAACTATCTCGTGGCGCACGTAGACCGGCGGGCCATATTTATCCAGAGCGCGCTCAACAATTTCGATTGCGCGCACGACCCCCGCGCAGAAACCACGCGGCTTCGCCAGAAACACCTTCATCGCGCGGTCCCCTTGCCATGCCCGTTCAGCGCCTTGACTTGCCATCGACGTTGCGCGCTCTCGGCAAGAGATGAGATTTCCGCCGGCTGTAATTCCGGCGCATGGCGGGATGCAAACACCTCGAAAACCTTGTTGACAATACCGTTCGCATCGAGTCCCGCCTTGGCGTACATCGCCGGCGGACTATCATGATCGATAAAGATATCCGGCAGCACCATACTGCGGATCTTGAATCCTGAGCGATCGAGCGCGCCAGCGTCGCTGAGCAGTTGCATGACATGTGCTCCGAAGCCGCCAATGGCACCTTCTTCGATGGTGATGAGCAATTCATGTTCACGCGCCAGCTGAAGGATGAGCTCCTGGTCGAGCGGCTTGGCAAAGCGTGCGTCGGCGACGGTAACGGAAATCCCGTGTGCTGCCAGAGTTTCCGCCGCCTTGATGCATTCGGCGAGCCGCGTACCAAGCGAAAGCAGGGCGACCGTGTTGCCTTGCATGACGACGCGGCCTTTGCCGATTTCAAGCGGTATGCCCGCTTCAGGCATCGTGACGCCTACACCGTCTCCGCGTGGGTAACGCAGAGCGCATGGCCGATCGTCTACCGTGACGGCGGTTGCGACCATGTGGACAAGCTCAGCTTCGTCAGCTGCCGCCATGATCACGAAGTGGGGTAGGCAACCAAGATAGGCCAGGTCGAAAGACCCCGCGTGCGTCGGGCCGTCGGCACCCACCAGGCCTGCGCGATCCATCATGAACCGCACCGGCAGCTTTTGAATCGCCACATCGTGGACGACCTGGTCATAGGCGCGCTGAAGAAATGTCGAATAAATGGCGACGAAAGGCTTATAGCCCTGGGTCGCCAATCCCGCGGCAAAAGTAACGCCATGCTGTTCGGCGATGCCGACGTCGAACGCGCGATCCGGAAACGCCTTCGCGAAAATATCGACACCGGTGCCACCTGGCATGGCCGCCGTAATGGCAACGATCTTGTCATCCTTCGCGGCCTCTTTTACGAGGCTTTCGCCAAACACCTTTGTATAAGACGGCGCGTTGGAAACACCTTTCTGCTGCTTACCGGTAGCGACGTCGAATTTGACGACACCGTGATATTTGTCCTTCGAGGCTTCGGCCGGTGCGTAGCCCTTTCCTTTTTGGGTCCGCACGTGCACGAGAAACGGCCCGTTGTCCGCGGTGCGCACATTTTCGAACACGGGGATCAGCTGACCAAGGTCGTGCCCATCGACAATGCCGATATAATAGAATCCAAGTTCTTCGAATAACGTCCCGCCAGTGACAAAACCACGCGCCAGTTCTTCGGCGAGATGCGCCTTTTCCTTGAAAAATTTCGGCAAGCGATTGGCGAACTGCTTGCCGATGTCGCGCAGCGACATGTATGTCGGGCTAGACAACAAGCGTGTGAGATAGTTCGACATGGCGCCGACGGGTGGCGCGATCGACATCTCGTTGTCGTTCAGAATGACGATGAGACGACGGTTCATTGCGCCGGCATTGTTCATTGCCTCATAGGCCATGCCAGCCGATATTGCGCCATCGCCAATCACGCAGATGACGTTGTGATTCTGGCCGGCGAGGTCGCGCGCAACCGCCATGCCCAGTCCAGCCGAGATCGAAGTCGAAGAATGTGCGGCGCCAAAGGCGTCGTATTCGCTTTCCGATCGCTTAGTGAAGCCGGACAAACCGCCGCCGGTACGCAAAGTCCGGATCCGATCTCTGCGGCCGGTGAGAATTTTGTGCGGATAGGCCTGATGGCCGACGTCCCAAATTAATTTGTCATTGGGTGTGTCGAAGATGTAGTGGAGAGCCACTGTCAGCTCGATTACGCCAAGGCTGGCTCCCAGATGCCCGCCGGTGACGGCAACGGCGTTGATTGTCTCGGCGCGCAATTCGTCGGCAACCTGCGGGAGGTTCCGTGCATTAATACGCCGTAAGTCGGCAGGACTGTTGATTGAGTCGAGGATGCTTGGCGTTGGTTTTGTCAGGAACTCATTACTGGGCGCCGTCATGCTTTAGCTACCTTCCCCACTAAACTCGGAGGCGCTCGTGCCATTGGCAAGACCGCACGGAATATTCTCTGTCGCCCAAAACGAGCTTTGCTGGTCCTACCTCAAACCGCCTCAGTCTGCGTCAATCAATGACACAAACAATAGTTCCGTGCGGAAAGCATTGGATAATATTGCATAGAAGCGCAAGTAGGAGCCAGTTCCCCGTGCCCGAAAGGCTAGCATGTTAGGTTCAATCGTCACTGCAATCGTCGGCTACTGTACGCGATTCCCTTGGCCGATCATCGTGTTAGCGCTGATCGCCGCAGCGGGCGCGGCCGACTATTCTGCGCGGCATTTTGCCATCAATACCGATGTCAACAGGCTGATCTCCCGCGAACTCGACTGGCGCAAGCGTGAAGCCGAATTCGAGAAGGCCTTTCCGGGGCACTTCGGCTCTACTTTGGTCGTAATTGACGCCCCAACGCCGGAGTATGCCGCCCGGGCTGCAAATGAACTGGCCGCCAAACTGAAGTCACAGCCGCAATTGTTTAGTGCGGTCAACGATATCGAGGGCAGTGAATTCTTTTTGCGCAACGGTTTGCTGTACAGACCGACCGAGGATGTCGCGAGTTTCGGCAAGGGACTTGGGCAGGCCGCGCCGCTCATCGGCACTCTCGTCGGTGATCCAAGCCTGCGTGGTCTCACCCGTACGCTCTCGCTCGGTCTTATCGGCGTTCAAAATAAAATGACGACGCTCGACGCCCTGGCGCGGCCTTTGTCGATGGCCTCGGCGACGATCGAAGACGTTTTGGCGGGACGACCGGCCTCGTTTTCGTGGCAATCGATGTTGAACGGGCAGGATCCTCGGCCTGTCGACCTGCGGCGGCTCGTCGAGGTCCGCCCTGTACTTGATTTTTCTGCGCTCCAGCCCGGTCGGGCATCGAGCAATGCGATCCGCCAGGCCACATCCGATCTCCAGCTTGATAAAAAATATCAGGCGCGGGTGCGGCTGACCGGCTCCGTGCCAATGGCGGACGAAGAATTCGCAACCGTTCAACACGGTGCCCTGGAGAACGCAATCGGCACCACCATCGTTGTGCTCGCGATTCTCTGGCTGGCACTTAAGTCGGCGCGTCTCATTGTGGCGGTGTTTATCAATCTTGCCGTGGGGCTAGCGCTCACCGCCGCTCTTGGACTGATGATGGTCGGCGCCCTAAACATGATATCTGTCGCATTCGCGGTTCTTTTTGTCGGTCTTGGCGTCGATTTCGGGATTCAATTTTCGGTGCGGTATAGGGCCGAACGTCATGACGTGCCCGAACTTCATCCCGCACTCATACAGGCTGCAGAAAAGATAGGCGTGCCGCTTACGCTCGCGGCGGCGGCGGTGGCGGCTGGATTTCTTTCGTTTCTTCCGACGGACTATCGTGGCGTTTCGGAGCTCGGCCAAATTGCCGGCGTCGGCATGCTCATCGCGTACATTACGAGCATTACACTATTGCCGTCGCTCATCACGGTGCTCAATCCCACAGGAGAGCCCGAACCTATTGGATATAGCGCGCTTGCCCCGGTTGATCGCTTTCTCCGGGTTCACCGAATTCCGGTCATCGTGGGGACGTTGGCGGCTGCGGTGCTCGGATCTCCGCTGCTTTACTATCTGACGTTCGACTTTGATCCTATTCACCTGCGCAGTCCGAAGACGGAATCGATCTCGACCCTGCTCGACATCGGCAACGACCCTCAAGCCGGCACCAATTCAGTGAATGTCGTTACCGCCTCGCTCGACAGCTCCGTTCCGGTGGCCGAGAAATTGCGAACATTGCCACAAGTCTTGGAGGTGCGAACACTACTCAGCTTCGTGCCGCAGGATCAGGATAAAAAGCTGGCGCTTATCCATGATCTAAACCGGCAGTTGGGTCCGCCTTTGCAGAAGCCCGGCTCGGCCAAGCCGCCGACCGATGCGGAGAATGTTGCGGCCCTGAATGGTACGGCCGATCAGCTCACTAAAATAGCGGGCAATGCCAAGGGCGCAGGCGCCGATGCTGCGAAGCGTTTGGCTGGCAATATGGTGAAATTAGCGCAAGCGAATGAAGAAACTCGCGGGCGCGCGCAAACCGCATTCATCACGCCGCTGGAATCCGGCCTGGCTCAATTGCGTGGCTTTCTCACCGCCCAGCCTGTCAACAAGGACAATCTGCCCCCCGCGCTTAAGCAGCAATGGGTGACGCCCGACGGGCGCGCCCGCGTCGAGGTTGCCCCCAAAGGCGACACTAACGATACCGAGGTCCTGCGATCGTTCGCGCGAGCAGTTCTCGCGGTCTATCCGAACGCAACCGGCGGTCCGATTTCAATCCTCGAATCGAGCCGCACGGTCGTCAGAGCATTCTTCGAGGCGGGGTTTTATGCGCTCGTTTCGATCGCTATCCTGCTGTGGATTGTCTTGCGAAGGTTTGGCGATGTCTTGCTCACGCTTGTCCCGCTTCTGCTTGCGGGCGTCGTGACGCTGGAAATCTGCGTCTTGATCGATATGCCGTTGAATTTCGCCAACATCATCGCGCTGCCCCTGCTTTTGGGCGTCGGCGTGGCCTTCAAGATCTATTACATCATGGCCTGGCGATCGGGCCGCACGGATCTGCTGCAATCGAGCCTCACGCGCGCGGTGATTTGGAGCGCCCTGACCACGGCGACGGCGTTCGGGAGTCTCTGGCTTTCGCAACACCCCGGCACGTCGAGCATGGGCAAGCTGCTGGCTCTCTCCCTCGTGTGCACCTTGGCGGCGGCGGTGCTATTTCAGCCTGCGCTCATGGGAAAGCCCCGTGGTAGAGCCAAGCGCTCTTGAGCATACATCGTCACTCGGCTCGGGGGGTTGGGTGCTGGCAGTCTTGCGAGTGGCCGAGGGCTTTGCCGTGCCGCGCTGTGCCGGTGCGGCAGGCTGAACATCTTGCGGTTGGAAACGAGTCCAGTTCTCACCACCGCACAGGAAACCAAGGAAGCATCCCTGCACGCGCAGGGTGTGCGCATCGACGAGGCTGATGCTGGCGGAATAAGTATGGCCGTCCTCCGAATTGTAGATTTGCCCTTCCCATTTATTTGTTTTGTTCTGCTCTCCGCTCCAATTGCTCGATTTGCTTGGCGTCATGCCGAGCAGGATAGGCATGCCCAGTGTTGGCCGGGATCGCAGATTGGGATCCGGATTTTTGGAGTCCGTGCCCGGTTTCGCTTCCCAGGCTACGACCCCCCACAGGCGGCCGTCGCAATCGGCAATTTTGATGCGCGCGATTTGTTGCGCCACCATCCACTCCCCCGTTGGGTCGGCCGCGGGAGTCTGAGCGGGCTGGGCTGTGGAGCCCTGAACTGCTTGCGCCGAGGCGGTGCCGCTGAAGATGAGCCAAGCCGCAAGAACGGCGCATGACAGTCCCGCATGACCGGAATGTAAATTTGTCTGCATTGGCACGTGTAATACCTTGAAATAGTTGAGGGGACGACGGGCGTCTAACATCTGAAATAGCCAAAGTCGCGGCAAGCTTCTCCACTTCATCGCCCAAATTACACTAGAATGGAACTTTGGGGCATATTAGCCGTTGGGCGAGGGGAGTACCTAATAACGCTCCCATTTAAGTCCGAGGCCGTATTTGAACAGGGTTTGGCGTCTTGCTCGATCTTATTGCGGAGCTTAGTCCGCCGGCGCCTGTGCCGCGGGCTAAGGCTCTCGGTCCGATTTCACTGCTTCGCGTCCTCGCCAAAAATCCTCTGGAGGCATGGACTTCGTCGCATTTCGAAAAGCCGATCGTTATCAGCGGCCTTTCGATCGGACGTGTTGCGGTAGTCAACGATCCCGCAGCCATTCGGCGTGTTCTTTTCGACAACTGCGAAAATTACCAGAAAGACTGGCTGCAGCGGCGAGTGCTTTCCGCAGGGCTGATCGGAGGCCTGCTCACAGCAGAAGGCTCGAACTGGCGGATGCAACGCCGGGCACTCGCGCCATTGTTTGCTCGCAAGACGGTCATGAATTTTTCGGCAGCGATGATGGACGTGGCCAACGGTCTGGTCGAGCGGCTTGGCCGACGGCAAGGCGAGGTCGTCGACATAGCGGTCGAAGCGACTCGTGTCACATTGGAGGTTCTGGAGCGGACCATTTTTTCCGACGGTCTCGGCCGCGCATCCGAAGACATTCGCCTGGCGATGAAGAGTTATTTCGACACAATTGGACGGATCGATCCGTTCGATATGTTGGGCGTGCCGGATTTTATCCCGCGCCCTGCGCGCTGGAAACTACGTCCGGCACTGCGCGTTTTCGAATCTGCGATCGATACGATCATTTCGACACGCCGGGCGCGTATCGCCTCCGATCCGGACAATGCGCCGAGAGATATTCTCACTTTCCTGCTCGAGGCGGCGGACCCGGAAACCGGTGCGTCGCTTTCCGAGGCTGAGATTCGCGCAAATATTCTGACGTTCATTGCCGCCGGCCACGAGACGACCGCCAACTGCATCAGTTGGACGCTGTATTTATTGTCACAATCGGCCGAGTGGAGCCAACGCGTCCAGTCCGAGGCTGATCGCGAGCTCGGCGGCCCTCTAGACGGGCTGGCGGATCGACTGGTTCTGACCCGTGCGGTGATCGACGAGACGAACCGGCTCTATCCGCCTATCACCGCGGTGAGCCGCGTGGCCATCGGTCGTGATGAACTCGCCGGCGAGCTGATCAAGCCGGGGACCATGGTCGTCATCGCCCCTTATGTTGTTCATCGGCACCGCGCGCTATGGGCGAAGCCAGACAAATTCGAACCGAACCGATTCTTGGGTGCTGCACGCGAGACAATTGACCGTTTCGCTTATCTTCCATTCGGTGTGGGTCCACGGATTTGCATCGGCGCGACGTTTGCAATTCAGGAAGCGTCGATCGTCGTTGCTGCGATTGTGCGCAACTTCAGGCTTGAAATGGTATCGGGCTGCACCCCGTGGCCAATGCAGAAAGTCACGCTGCGGCCCAAAGACGGGTTACCAATGGTCTTACGACGACGTTCGAGTTGACAGTTGACGTCAGTCAAAAAAATAGCGATCTCGATCTGACTTTGTGTATCACGTTCGCAATTGGATACCCGCCATGGATGCCAGAACCGACACTCACGCCGCGGTCCATTCCACTGCAGAAAAAATAATGATGCAGCGCTGCATTCACCTGTCGGCAGCGGCGACGCAGAGGGGAGAATTGCCGTTCGCGGCACTCATTTGTAAAGGCGATGAGCTTTTGGTCGAGGCAACAAATCTCGTGGTGTGCGAAGGTGACGTCACACGTCATGCCGAAATTGTCGCGATGTCGGAAGCGCAAAAAATTCTCGGACGCCGGGATCTCGCCGACTGTACGCTCTACACGACGGTCGAACCCTGCGCGATGTGCTCCTACGCGATTCGCGAAACGCGCATTGCACGCGTCATCTATTCCATAAAGTCGCCGATGATGGGCGGCCTATCCAAATGGAACGTGCTCCGCGATCCTGAACTCTCGCAGGCAATGCCGGAAGTATTCGGGCCGGTGCCGGAAGTGATTGCGGGGCTATTGCGGCGCGACGCAGAAAAAGTGTGGTCGAAATGGAATCCGTTCTACTGGTCGGTCATAAGGCTAGGCGGATATCTTGGCGGCGATCCTCAAGACGACTGCGAGCATCTGCCCGCAATTCCAGGGCGCCAAGGGCTGCTGCGCCGGTTTTTTGCGCGACACAGCCGCAAGGCTTCTAGATTTGGAACGAAGGTGGGGAACTCTGATTATTGACCGTGTTTCGTCGAGGACGTGAGGCAAACTTTCCTGAGCTGTTTGCGATATTCCTGCAGGCAAGCCGGCAGAAAGTGCCAGGGATGAAGCCGCGATAGAATTTGGTTGAGTCCGGCGCGCAGGTCGCCAGTTCTTCGGGCGCTTCCTTAAGAAGTCCGCCAGTTGCGGATTTGTCGTCTTTTTGTCATCTACGGCAAGCGCGGCACCAATAAAAGTCTGCATAAGAACGAGAGCGGCGGAAATCTTCAGATACATTGTCAGTTGCCTCAATTTCGTGCATGTTTTCGATGAGGAGCAACGAATGCCAGACCGGTCAGTGCTGTCACAGTCGGCGACAAGTTTGTTGCGTAGAATTGGCTTAGCCGGCGCGCTTGCATTTTCCGTTGCGACGACATGTAGCGCGCAAAGCATTGCGCCATTCGACAGGTTGGCAGGGCAATGGTCGGGCTCCGGTACGGTCGACTTGTCCAATGGCGCACATGAGTCGATCAAGTGCCGCGCGGCCTACGATGTTCTCAATGATCAACGTAAACTTCAGCTTAATATCCGCTGTGCCAGCGAGAGTGCAAATTTCGATTTGCGCGCCAGCGCACTCTACTCGGCCGGCTCGGTCAGTGGGAATTGGAGTGAAACAAATCGCGGCGTTGCGGGCACGATTTCCGGCAGGGCAGAGGGCGATCGCTTTCAGGTCGTAGCCAGAGCATCATCATTCACCGCTACTTTGACACTGGTGACGCATGGCGGACGTCAGTCGGTCACGATCAGATCGCACGACAGCGAGGCCACCATCAAAGGCGTGTCCATCAGTCTCAGGCGCAGCGGCTAGCGCGCTTTTTCTCTCTTTATTATTCCGCCGAGGATCGCAGCAGCGAGCGCTTTGACATACGGCGCACAATCTTGCTGAGGAACATGGCGATCGGCCGCAGCATGAACAGGTCTGCAAAGAGCGCGGCTACCATTGCAAAGGCGCTGAGCCAGCCGAATAGGCGCAGCGATGGCAGGCTCGAGAGCACCGTCATCGCCAACCCACAGGCCAGCACGGCCGACGTGAGGATCAACGGCGGACCGACCAGAATGGTCGCGCGTTCAACGCCTATCGCCGGATCTGGATCGATGTCTTCAATCTGCAGGCGGTTGAGGAAGTGAATTGTGGCGCTCAGACCAAGTCCGAACGACACCGTCAAGGCAATCACGCTGGCAAATTGCAGGCCTTGCCCTGTCACCAGCAACAGGGTGCCGGCCAGAACGATGGGAAAGAGTCCCGGCAATATGCTGATGAGCATGACCACAGGTGACCAGAAGGCGAGGCCGATAAACGCGGCCACGAAGACGATCTCGATCGTTAAGCCTCTGCTCAATTTGTCGATCATCAGGGCGCTGTTGCGCGCCGAGATCACCGAAAGACCAGTGACCGCGATCGTGTATCCAGGGTGTTTCGCCCGGATGCTGTTTAATTCTTGATCGGTCCGGTCGACGATAGGCAGCAATTGGCTTGCGTCCGAATCCGGGACTCGGCCGCTGACGATGACCGCATCCTGCTCGGCCGAAATAAATCGGCGCGTGAGATATGGAGGCAGCAGATCGACGTACTCTTTGAGAGTTTCAACGTCGGATTTATTCAATTTCTCCGCAAGCCACCGTCGCAACGTTTCCAGTGACCAGACGTTTCCCACGCCCGGCTGATGTTCCAGCAGGGCATGGACATCGGCGATCACTGCCAGGGTCTCAGGTGAATAAAGAGAAGCGCCTTTCGGAAACTGAATGTAGACATCGAATGGATTTGCCCCGGTCAGCTTCACGTCGAGGCGGCTGCTGGCCTTAACGGCCTGCTCCCGGTCGGGTACCTGGTCCGCAAGCCGGTAGCGCGGCTGAAGCAAACTGTAACCGAG
>Ga0126370_10001254_pt1 | contig 11472 bp, 12 predicted proteins | sample PanSoiMetaPlot_3_FD_92586 | JGI IMG/M metagenome (GOLD analysis project Ga0126370, IMG submission 92586) | Tropical forest soil microbial communities from Panama - MetaG Plot_3 | ecosystem: Environmental > Terrestrial > Soil > Tropical forest > Bulk soil | place: Panama | collected 2016-02-17 | reverse complement strand
GCACACAATCCGCGCTTCCTGATTCTCGACGAAGCTACGTCGAGCGTGGACACGAAAACCGAATTGCAGATTCGCGAAGCCCTGAGCCGCCTGCTGTCCGGCCGCACGGCCCTGGTCATTGCACACCGCTTGAGCACCGTCCAGCACGCCGACCGCATCCTCGTGTTTCACAAAGGCCGCTTGCGCGAGCAGGGCGCGCATCAGGAGCTCTTGGCTCAGCGCGGCATCTACTTCCGTCTTTACCAGCTCCAGTACCAAGAGCAGGAGCTGCATCTTCCCCTGGAAACTCGCGGCACAGCCGAGCCGCCCGCGGTCCGGGCGAGCGACTGAGCGCGCTTCTCGCCACACATGCCGCCTATTCCGCTTCTTCTCTCCGCCGGCGAAGCCTCCGGGGATATGTACGCCGCTCGCCTGGCTACCGCTTTGAGGCAGTGCCTGGACGTCACCCTCTTCGGCATGGGCGGGCCACAGATGCGCGCTGCCGGCGTCGAAATCATCACCGATTATTCTGAAGTTTCCGTCGTAGGCATTACGGAAGTCTTGAAGCGCTTACCGTCCCTCGTTCGAGCCATGCGCCATCTCGTTGACGAAGCGGATCGCCGCAAGCCCGCGCTTGCCATCCTCACGGATTTTCCCGGCTTTCACCTGCGCCTTGCGCGCAGGTTGGGTCCTAAAGGCATTCGAAACGTCTATTTCATTTGCCCGCAATTTTGGGCCTGGCGCCCTTGGCGCGCGAATCTCGTTCGCCGGCGCTTTGCGGAAGCGCTGTGCATCTTTCATTTCGAAGAAAAGTTCTACACCGACGCGAGGGTGCCCGTGAAATTCATTGGCCACCCGCTGGTCGGCAACGTGCAGGCGACTCTGACGCGGGAATCTTTTTGCAAGAAATACGGTCTACACGAGTCAGGGAAAATCGTCACGGTTCTGCCCGGCAGCCGCGGCGGGGAGATTGCTCATCATGTGCCGGTGCTCGTCGAGGGACTTGGCGAAATCCGCCGAAGCGTCCACGGACCGCCCCAGATTGTCGTGGCCGTTGCGCCCGGGCTGGATGCGGCGCGGCTTTATAAAGACTTTCCCCCGGACTGGCAGGTGCGTTTCATCAACAATGACACCTACAACGCTCTTAACGCCGCCGACCTTGTTATTGTCTCCAGCGGAACCGCCACGGTCGAAACGGCGCTGCTGGACAAACCGATGATTGTTGTCTATCGTCTTTCCCCGCTAACCGCCCGTCTTGCCAAGCCGCTGGTAAGAACCAAATTCTTCGCCATGGTTAATCTTATTGCTGGGCGCGCGGTCGTTCCGGAGCTGATTCAGGACGATTTCACGCCTCAGCGCCTGGCCTCCGAGGCGGAATCCCTGCTTTCCGGCTCACCAACGGAAAACCCGCGCATCCAGGAAATGTTGCGCGGTCTGCGAGAGGTGCAGAATCTCCTGGGCCCCCCAGGAGCTGTCGAGCGCGCTGCCGACGAAATTGCCCGGCTGCTGCAAGCCGACCAAAGCAACGCAAAGTGAGTCCTTTGGTATCCTAATAGGTGTACATTGATTGGGGATATGCCTCACATGGAAAGGGGTCCGATGGCCCGCAGTCGAGGAATTGTTCGCAGTACCGGTTTGTTCGTACTTGCTCTTTTGTTTGCCGCGGCCGCGCCTGTTCATGCGCAGGCCCCGCGCCCCGCTAGTTTTCTAGCCGCCCACTACGACGTTTCCGCAACGCTCGATGCCATCGGCCAGTCTCTTTCCGCCACCGCCAAAATCGACCTCGTCGCCAAGGAGGCTTCCAGCAACGTGCGCGTCGAGCTTCATCCAAATCTAGTGGTGAAAGAAGTCAAAGGCCCTGAGGGCAAACCGCTCACCTTTGAGCGCGACAATCAGAACCCACTTTTCGTAAATGTTCAGCTTCTGACGCCTGTAGCCAGCAACGGCCACATCACGCTTTCTTTCACTTATTCGGGCCTGCTCTTCAATGAAGAAAACAGTCCTGTCCCTGGCGTGCGCGCGGCCTCGATCACGAAAGACGGAGCGTATCTGCTCTTGCCCTCGCGCTGGTTCCCTCTTACCGATTATCCCTCCAATCGTTATACCGCGACGTTCCGCTTGAACGTCCCCGAAACATTCGCCGTTGCCGGTTCTGGCAAAACGGCCTCCGCTCCCACGCCCGTTCCAGGTAAAAATGCGGTTGAGGGTGGCAGGGTTATCTATACGTTTGAGTGCAATCGGCCTGCGCAGCATGGCACCTATGTCGCGGGCAATTTGCAGCTCAACCCCAAACAGGCAGAGGGCATTCACGTTGCGGTTTATGCGCCGCGCAATCAGTCCGCCAACGCCCAAGAGTTCGCAGCCGACGTTGCGCGCGCCGCCGTCGCTTTCTCTGACATGTTCGGCCCCATCCCGGATCCTAGCTTCACGCTGATTCAATTGCCCGAAGGTACTTTGCGCGAATTCGCGGCTCCTGGCGTCCTGCTGCTCAGCCAACGTATGTGGGATCCTAAGGCCAGCGACCGGGCCATCGCTCATCTCGTTGCATCGCAATGGTTCGGAGTTCAAGTGGCTCCGGCCACTCCCAGCGATGTTTGGATCACGGACGGGCTCGCGCGCTACTGCGAGGCGCTCTATGCCGAACAAACTGCCGGCAAGGAAGCTGGGCTTCGCGCCGTTGACGAATTTGCCGTTGGCGCGCTCATGTACGAAGATGCCGCGCCGGTCGGGCAGGCCGGCCGGCTTGCGCCATATTCGCCCGACTATCGCTCGGTGGTGGAAAACAAAGGCGCCATGCTTTTCCACATGCTGCGCGCCATGATGGGCGATGTGGCCTTCAAAGCTGCACTACACGATTTTTATTTTCAATTCGCCGAAAAATCGGCTCGCATCGATGATCTCGAGAATCTCGCTGACCGCCGTCTCCAGGCCTCCGCCAAAGCGAATCAGGACCCTCCGAACCTCCGCAGCTTCTTCGCACAGTGGCTAAATTCCACGGGCATCCCGGAATTCACGCTTGAATACGTCGTCTACCGCACACCGAAAGGCTTCCGTGTCGTCGGAAAAGTCAAGCAGCCGCTCGACACCTTCCACATGCCCGTGGATCTGCGGATCGATACCGAAGGCAACCCTGAAACCCGGACCATCGATGTCAGCGGCTTGGAAACGCAGTTTTCGGTTGACGTCTTTGGGCGCCCCAAGCCCCTTGGCATTAAAGTCGATCCCAACAACGTCATACTGAAGTCCAGCACGGCGCTTCGTGCCCGCGCGTCGATTGCGCGGGGTGAGGACCTCGCCGAGCAAGGAAAGTTTTACGACGCCGTTGCGCAATACCAAAAGGCGCTCAGCATCCAGCCAGGCCGGCCGCTCGCCAATTTCCGTATGGGCGAAGCCTTTTTCTATCAGAAGAATTACCAGGCTGCCGCGAACGCCTTTCGCGAAGCCCTACAGAACGTCCCGGAGCCCTCAGAAAAGTGGACCGAATGCTGGAGCCACATCTACCTTGGCGAGATTTTCGATGTTCTCGGCCAGCGCGAACGCGGCGTTAACGAGTACAGCAAAGCCAAACAGACCAACGACAATACGAGCGGATGTCAGGTTCGCGCGGAACTCTATATCAAAAAGCCCTTTTCCGAAGGCGGAGGCGAACTCGTTGCTACGCCCGCCACGGCCGAACCGGCAAAACCAGGTAGTGCCCTGCCCGCCCCAGCTTCAGGCGAGAAGCCCGTGTTAAAGAAGCGGCCCGACCCCTCCCCCCAGCAGTAGCCTCGGGGTTGGGATTCTAAACGTTCGAAGTATTTCCATATGCTAGTAGCTCGGTAAGCGGTATCCACAGGCATCCCCCGTTTTCCACAGGTGGCCCTGTTGCCTTCGTCTTCTCACCCGCATAATCTTTGCCTCGCGTCTGTGGGAGGAATACGATGTTGTTTGCCATCGTTCGCCGGGGCAAGAAATCAGGAATCCACGTATTCCCTCATCGTCATAAAGAGGATCTTCGCTTTCACGTGAGCCTCACGAGACAAGGGCCGCATATTCCGCTTCATGATGATCGCGACATCCCGGACTACCTTGCCAACGGATATTCCCTCATGATGAGCAATACGGAGGAGAATTACCCGCCAACCTTAATTCGCCCCAGTTCCATCCACGGATGGCAGTGAGTTGTATTCCTGATCCGACGGCTTGCGTATAGCACCTGAATTGCTTTCTCACTGCAACCTACGGGGCCCCCTTCCGCTGGATCAACACTCGAAACCGCTCTCCCATGCCTTCAGGATGGATTAACGTTTTCAGTTGCAACCTCGCGCGAACCTGCTCGGCTTCGGTCTGTCCCGGATCATAGAGGTCCGCGAACTCATTGGGCTGTCCCAGCGCCAGCAAAAAGGCTGTCTGAGAGGTGAACTCTGCGGTCTCCAGGCCGGAGCGCCGTCCCCAGGTCTCTAGTGCGGTGAAATTGACGTGTGCCGTTAAGTCCTGCTCTCCCGGTGAAGAATAGAAATCTTCACATACGCGATGTCCTCGGTAGGCCAACAGCGTCCCGCGCAGGTGGTGCTCGTCAAAAAGCTCCGGAGCACGATGCCCGTAATCAATCGTCAGCACGAACCCCCGCTCGATGCGGCGACCAACCTCCGTGATCCAGTCGCAGGCCTCGAGTCCGGCCTCCGCGTGCTGCGCCTCGTTTAATGTCACGTCTTGGGTTGCAAAGTATTCGTGAATCGCGCATGTCGAAACCGGTCCAACCGCGTTCGCAAATCTGCCATTCTCATGGCCCACAAGAATCTCTTGCAAACCAGGTCTGGTCATCATCACGCGGTGCACCGGCAGCGCATCAATCAATTCATTCGAGAAAACGCAACCGGCGGGAATCTGCGAGGGGATTTCTGGCGAGATTGTTAACCGGCCTGCCGCCGCGTGCCGCCCCAACCGCGCAACAGCCTGCTCGCGCCGGGACATAGAACGCTCTACGGCAACGTAGTGCACCGCTTCGTAGAATTCCGGCAACTTGGCTTCCAAACAATCCAGGATGTGCAGTGCCAACCGCCCGACGCCCGCTCCCGCCTCCACCAGGACAAACTCTCTCGGCTGCGAAAGCTGTTCCCACATTCCCGCAAACTTCCGCGCCAGCAGCCGTCCAAAAACCGGATGCACGTCGACGCTGGTGTAGTAATCCACGAATCGTTGCAACTCAGCTCTGCTGTAGTAGCCGTGCACTGGATGGTACAGGCTTTCCCGCATGAAGTCGGCAAAAGGGATGGGGCCGTAACGGCAAATCCGTTCGGCAAGCAATTCTTCAAGCGGCGTCACGCTCCTTTTGCCCCTGCAGCTCCAGAAGGAAGTTCAGCTTGCAACTTCTTCCAGACTTTCTGGAAGATTTCTATGGCCTCATCATCAAAAAGAACGAAGTGCACTCGTTCGACCGAAGTTTCCACGCGCAAATGTTCTGCTGCTTCGCGGAGCATGATCTTGGCACATTCTTCCAAAGGGAATCCCGCTATGCCAGTGCCCACCGCCGGAAATGCAATGCTTTTCAGCCCGTGCTCTTTCGCAATCCTTAGGCAATGTGCCGTGGAGTTTCGAAGTGCCTCCGCGCTCGTCGCCCCGCCGAGCCGCATGCTCGCGGCATGAATTACAAACCGCGCTTTCAGCTTTCCGCCGGTAGTAATAGCAGCGTAGCCAATAGGTATGCTGCCGATTTCGCTGCATTCCCGCTGAATTTCTTCCCCGCCTTTTCGGCGAATGGCCCCAGCGACGCCCCCACCCAAGATCAAATCATTGTTTGCGGCGTTGACGATGGCGTCCGTGGCCATTTCCGTTAGGTCGCCTTGCTCAATGACAATTCTGTCCGAGAATGATTTCATTGCCGGCAAAAAAACTTCTTTCGCTCCTCCGTTAGCCTTTCTTTTCCGCTGCCTTCTGCTGGGGGTATTCATAGACTCCGCGGCCCGTTTTCCTCCCCAAACGACCTTCTTTTACAAACTGGCGCAGCAAGCCGTTCGGGCGATATTTTTCTCCGAGCGTGCTGTGGAGGTATTCCAGAATATTCAATCGGACATCCAATCCGACAAGATCCACTAGTTCGAACGGCCCCATCGGGTGATTCAAACCCAGTTTCAGTGCCTTGTCGATATCTTCAGCAGTGGCGATTCCGGTCTCGAGCATGTTGAAGGCCTCATTCCCAATCAAAGCATTGACGCGCGTGGTGATGAAACCCGGCGCTTCGTTGACCAGCACGACCTCTTTGCCCATACGCCGCGCCACTTCGCGGCATGTGGCAACGGTTTCCACGGAGGTGTGGGGCGTACTCACTAGCTCAATCAGCTTCATCTTTGGGACAGGGTTGAAGAAGTGCATGCCGATGCAGCGCTCGCGCGAATCCACCGCTGCTGTGAATTCGGTAATCGAAAGAGAGGAGGTATTGCTCGCAAAAATCGCGCCGGTCTTCCCAAACCTATCAAAGATCGTGAAAAGCCCCAGCTTCATCTCCAATTCTTCGGGAACCGCTTCGATAACAAGGTCAGCGTCGCGAATTGCATCTTTTACATCCGTTGCAGTGGAAAGGAGCGAGAGAGCTTGGTCGCGAACGCTAGCCTCGACCTTTCCGCGCGAAACTCCTTCCTCAAACGATTGCCGGATCCACGCCGTAGCTCCTTCGAGCACGCGCGGCGAAATATCCTCGAGTATCGTTTTGTATCCACCGAATGCAGCAGCATAAGCAATGCCCCGCCCCATCGTCCCCGCGCCAATCACCGCAATGGTTCTTGCTTCCATTCGTCGTGCTCCTCCAAATCGAAGATAGCGCTACTTCCGGAATCTTGAGGTTCACATCACTTCAAAAGCTTCTTGTACGCTTCTTCGTCAAAACCTTGAACCATTTGCGAACCGCGAATCACGACCGGCCTGCGAATCAAGTTGGGCTCCTCCGCCATCATCCGGATCGCTTCAGAGCGAGAAGGTGGATGCTCCTTCATGTTCTGCGTGCGATAGATCTCGTTCCGCGGATTCAGAAATTCCTTGTAATCCCGCTGACCAATCAAGGCTTCCAGTTCAGCCTCTGTCAATCTCTCTGCGGCCAAATCGCGCGATTCGAGTTCTGCGCCCAATTCCAGCAAGAGACCTCTTGCTTTGCGGCAAGTGGTTCACGTGGGCTTGTTCAGAAATTTGATTTTGATTTTTGCCATTCGAGGTTCCTCGGCAATCCAAGCGCAGCAGGTTGGGCCAGCCCACAAATCAGAGCAGGGCCATCAGTACCGCGGGACTTTTGAATCGACCTCGAGCGACCAGCGCTCGATTCCTCCAGACAGCGACTTGGCTTTTTCGAACCCTTGAAATCGCAGCCACGCCGCAGCATCCAAGCTTCGCATGCCATGATGGCAATAACAGACCAACTCGTCCACGTCGGGAAGCGCGTTCAAGCTGGCCGCCAGACTGCCCAGCGGAACGAGCTTCGCACCCTCAATCCTGCAAATCTCGAATTCCCACGGTTCCCGCACGTCGACGAGAACCACCTTTTCGCCGCGGTCGAGCCGGGCTTTGACTTCCGCCGGGGTGATTTCCAATCCGTCCATACGCGATGTTATTTTCCTTTCCAAACGGGCTTGCGCTTTTCGAGAAAAGCGCGAATGCCTTCCCGCGCGTCATGCGTTCGCATAAGTTCAGTCAAGTATACGCGTTCGACTTCTTCGAGCCGCTCCAAAAAGTCCACGGAATCAAGCCGTCGCAAAGTTCTTCGCGCCAATTGAAGAATGTTTGGACTCAGCGTTCCAAGCTCTCCTAGAAGAGCTTCCACACGCGGGCGAAGCTCATCGTCGCGGACCACCCGCGTAACCATGCCGAGGTTGTGGGCCTCCATCGCGCTGATGGTCCGCCCCGTCAGGATGAGGTCCGCGGCCGCTTGCATGCCGATCAGCCACGGTAGCGTGAGAATGGCCACGGGCGGGAAGCAGCCGAGCTTGATTTCTGGCTGGCCGAACTGCGCAGACTCTGTGGCGAGAACGAAATCGCAAAAAGTAGCCAGTTCCATGCCACCGCCGAGGCAGTGGCCGTGCACAGCAGCAATCGTGAGGCAATCGGCAGAGGCCAAGCGGCGAAAGACAGCGTGAAACGCACAAAGCATTCTCTCGACGCGTTCGGGCGCATGTTCGGCAACTTCAGCACCGGCACAAAACGCTTTTTCACCGGCACCCTGGAAAACCACGAAATCTGACTTGGGTAGAGAATCTTCCAAAGCTGCGGCGAGAGACTCCATCATGGCGATATCCAGCACGTTGAGCGGGGCACGGTCGAGGGTGATCCAAGCCGTGCGATGTTCGACGCGTAGATGAATGGTTTCGTGATGAGTTGTCATGGTACGAGCGCTGAAACCAGGAGAGCTATTTGCCACGGAATTGCGGAGGCCGTTTTTCAAAAAAAGCGCGGATCCCTTCGCTACAGTCTTCCGAGAGATAGCAGGGCATTTGTTGTTGGACTTCGTGCTCTAGTGCGGCAATGAGTTTTTCCTTTTCGCTGCCGAACAGAGTCTGTTTTACAGCGCGAATCGCTAAAGGCGGTCCTTGCGCGATTTGTTGCGCGAGAGACTTCACTTCCGCCTCGAGCTGAGCACCTGGCATCACGCGATTTACGATGCCAAGTCGCAACGCAGTCTTAGCATCGATCATGTCCCCTGTATAAAAAAGCTCTGCGGCTTTTGCTGGACCCACCAGTTGCGGCAGGAAGTGTGTGCCCCCATAGTCGGGAAAAAGGCCAATCTTGGCGAAGTTCTGTCCGAAAGTGGCTTCTTCGGCTGCAATGCGAATATCAGCCGCAAGCGCAATGTTCATCCCAGCGCCCGCTGCTGCTCCATTGACCGCGGCAATCACGGGCTGCGGCATCGTGCGCATAGCGAGCACGGCCTGCATCCCGGCACGTAGGAGCGGCTCCAGCGCACGCGTGTCGCCGCTTGCGCGGCCTTTGCCAATCAAGGCAAGGTCACCACCGGCGCAGAAGGCGCGGCCAGCTCCTGTAATTACGACCACGCGCACAGATTCATCACCTGCGATGCGTCTGACGGCGTCGTTCAGGGCCGTCGCAAGTTCGTTGTTCAGAGCGTTCAAACGGTCAGGACGGTTCATCACCAGCACGGCAACACCGTCGTGCCTTGCTTCCTGAAGGACTGGGCCGGCTTGCGCCGGTTGTGGAGAATTGCTCATAACCTGTCCAGGCTAGTGTGCCCGGACTTCCCTGGCTTTTTCAACCTTGGCCACAAGTCTTGCTAGCTTGCGAAAGTGCACCAATTTCTCATTCTTGAATTTGTTGTTTGCGCCGCTCGTGGAGGGCAAGACGTAAACCTGAGCACCGTAAAGGAGCTCTTTTTGCACGCCGTACGCACAGCGGCGTTGTGCAAACTGCTCGTAAGTGAGTTTGCCATTGAATGCAACGACGTGCGGAGTGAATTCCTCGAGCTTCTGGGAGAGCACGATGCGCCCCTCCGCAAAATCTTCGCGCTTTAATTCCTCCACGCCTTTTGTCGGGCGCTTGACCAAGTCCGTAAGGCCAATGCCGAATTCAATCACGCGACGGTCGTCGTGATAATCGAAAGGCTCCGGCACCACGCCGCTCTTATAGAGGATAGGCCAGAATTCATTCCCGCGGCCAGCGTAGTAATGTCCCACACGGACAGAAGATTCACTGGGATTGCAACCAACGATGACAAGCTTCATCCCTTTGCGGAGGTGGTCGGGCAGGGTGCGCATGGCTCCAGCTTACTATGCCTTTCGTTCTTTCTATTTTCCCTTGAACCCAGGTGCGCTCTTTTCTAAATAGTCTTTGGAGTGACGTCTGAATAACTAACACGAAGAGGAATGCTCTGACCCAACGGTCTCGGCGTAATTGCTTACAAACAGTGCCACTAACTCTTTGGGCTGGTGTTCCAAAACGGCAGTTCTCTGCCGAGTTTTTTCTCGCGGGCTGCCGCGTACACTTTCATCGCAACGGCCAAATCCCATGAGGCGATCCCGTTGGACTTGAACAAAGTGACTTCTGCGTCGCTGCTGCGCCCACTGATCTTGCCAGCAACCACATCGCAAAGCTTCCTCACACCCGTCCAGCAGATTTCGTCTCCCTTAAACGCAAGAATCAGATCGCCGGCCTCCTGGCGGGATTGTTCGACCGAATCCACAACGATCACGTCAGCGCTGGCCACGGCTTCATCATTCAGTTCGCGCTTGTGAGAATGGTTTGCTCCAATCGCGTTAATGTGTACCGCAGGAGACAGGTCCGCACCAAAAACAACGGGTTGCGAGGAAGTCGTGGCTGTGCAAACGATGTCTGAGCCGCACACCGCTTCGCTGGAAGAACCGCTCGCTGTTACGGGGATTCCAAGTTTAACCGACATCTCCTGGCAAAATTTCTCGCGCCTGCTTGCATCGCGGCCATAAACGCGCGCTGATTCGAGTTTTCGAATGGCGGCTATTGCTTCGAGCTGCGTTCTGGCTTGGCCCCCCGTTCCAATGATGGCCGCAATGCGTGAATTTTCTCGGGCCAGATATTTGGTAGCAACGCCGGACGCCGCCCCCGTCCGCAGTTGCCCCATGTAATCGGCCTCGATGACCGCCAGCAGGTCTCCCGTGGCCATTTCGTACAAAGGGACAAGGAATTGCAGCCTGCCGCGAACGTAGGTGTACTGCTTCATGGCTACAAAGCCCGCCGAATAATCAGCCGCCGCCATGTAGTGAAAGAAACCGCCGTGGGTCAACTCAAACCGCCTCCGCGGATGTACCACGACCTCTTCGGTTGCCTGCTTCCGCAAGATCTCTTCGACCGCCCGGAGCGCGCGAGGCATGTCGAGTACCTGGCGCACTTCCGCTTCGCTGATATGCAAGGTCATTCGTCTCTTCTCCACCCAAACGTAGCCGCTCCACCATGTGACAATGGATTCTCCATAAGCAGATTTTAGCGTGACGCCGGTTTCGAACGTTTCGCCGCAACCCGTCTTCCTCCGGTCTCACCCGGTTCGCGAATGCGGCGCACGACCGTTTGCATCAGCCGATAAACGCGCTCTTCCTTGTCTCCATCCATAATGTGGAAGCGGAATTCGGGCTCGTTTTTCGGACTCTTGCCGGTGTGAATCGGCAGCTGCCCGCAAAGGTTGTTCTCGATGAACGCAGTCTCGTAGCGCTCTCGTTTCGCATTCCAGGTGTACACGCGCAACGCTGTGAAGTCGCAAGGCTGCCCCTCCGGGCCGCGCGCTGCGCCGAGAAGGTATTGCGGCTTGTCGCCGGAAGGATCCGTGACGCGGTTCAGTTCAAACCACGCAACCGGACGAATATTTGCGGAAGATGCGCCTTCGCGCACGGGATCGGGCAAATCTAGCTCGATGAACCGCGCGATCACCCATCCGGCGATCGGCACAGTCTGGTCGCCAGGCTCAGTGGCGGTGGTTGTAACGGAAACGCGTGCGGAGGACTCTCCCGGTGGACGCGACGCAATCCCGCGCACCAGAAACCAATCCTCTTTTTT
>Ga0126370_10001253_pt1 | contig 11482 bp, 11 predicted proteins | sample PanSoiMetaPlot_3_FD_92586 | JGI IMG/M metagenome (GOLD analysis project Ga0126370, IMG submission 92586) | Tropical forest soil microbial communities from Panama - MetaG Plot_3 | ecosystem: Environmental > Terrestrial > Soil > Tropical forest > Bulk soil | place: Panama | collected 2016-02-17 | reverse complement strand
CCCCTTCGTAAGCAATGAAAACAATTTGGCGGGATGTGGACGGCATGGTCGTTGGCAGAATTCAAGGGATATATGTCATTGCTGACAGAGCCTAAACTCCCCAACATTGTAATCGTGATGGTCGCGAATGAGTTGAGGAAGGAAACCATAACCATGAGCAGAACAACAACAATTGCTACCGACGCACCCCTCGCTGTTCACAACCGAATTCAGATGTTCACGACAGCGGAAGCAGCTAGGTTGCTGGAAGAGCTACGCGCGGCGTATCAAAGGCTTGGTCGTGAGGAACGACGGCAAGTGAAGAGCCTTATGCTGACGTTCTCGCAGAGCAACCGAGATTCACTGTAGTGGAAAGAGAACACTAATCGAAGGGACAATTATGGCAAACAACCAGTGTTGGAGCGCTACAGGACACGACGCTCCATCAGCACGGTTGGAACCGACAGGAAAATAACGGGAGACAGCCATCAAAGAACAAGGTCACACGCACGCAAGCTTGAGCAAGGGGCAGTCGAAAAACATGCTGGGAGACGAACATGGGCGGGCGTTCGCTGTACGGAGGAGGTGTCAATGAGCGAGCTTAGAGGTCGGAACATCTATGCCTGGGTGGCATTACCGACGGCAATGTATGGTGGCTACGGCTTCTCGGGCTCCAATAACCTGGACATTGTCAAGATTGACGAGGAGGCAACTTCATTTCAACCAAAGCCGCTTAAGAAAGTTTCTCCGCTGGGGCCACATTGCTGAAGGTATTTTTCTGGACTGCTTCTGATGAATACGCCGTTAAAGGCCAGTCATGGCCGGCACATATTCGAACTATGGATGACTCGACTTCTCGGCAATACCGTATTTGCAGCCAAAGGAGTAGCGCGGAACTTTCTAGCCGTCAAAACTATCAGGAAGCACCCCGAGTGCCTCGAACGGTTCATCAGTTGCTGTTGGGGCACGCGTCGATCAAGACGACAGTAAAGATATTTGGGAACGGAGCAGAACCTGTCGGTCGCGGTTAATGACGGGCTAGGCCTTGAGATGGATTGAAAAGCTATGGTTCTCACCAAGCTTGATCAGGACAACACTCAAGAGCCACAAGAACCGAACGGAGGCTAGTGTCGGGCTTGCCAGCAAGATGTTCTGTTCCGGTGTGCCTGAACGACGAGTGATGTCCCGCCAGGGTCCCAGCCACCAACGCTAGCGCGCAACGATGCTTGCCGTTGCGGCAGCGGGCGCAAGTACAACCCTGCTACTATCAGGCAAACGCCCCAACAGGTCCTCTGGATTGGGCCGGCACTTGACACTGATACTTCGTTTCGACAACACTGGAAGCTTATGGGCGAACGTTCGTTAATGCAAAGGAAAACATGTCGATTATCCAGCTGTATATTTAGGCGCACACCCAAAATTTGCAAGACTAGCTCCAATCGGTCTAGCAAATTAGATTAAATTAGGACGGGTGATCGTCTTGGGCGAAAGGAATTTCCTCTTGAGTATGGCAAGAATCATTGCTAGTCGCTTTGGCATACTGGGCGAGTTATTGTCGTTTTTCTGGGGCAAAAAGAGATGGTGGCTCGTGCCGATGTTAGTGAGCCTCTTTTTGATCACCGCGCTGATTGTTCTGGCGCAGAGTTCGGCGGTTGCGCCTTTCATCTACACGTTCTTCTAGGAACGCCCTGTGCTGAAGCGTGCTTGGCAGGCTTGGAAACGAATCGCTCACGCTATCGGAAATTTTGAGGCCCGAGTCCTGCTGACAATCTTTTATGCGGTGTTGGTTCTGCCTTTTGGGATAACGTCCCGCTTGTTTTCTGATCCTTTGCGGATCAAGCACCGTCCCACCCGGTGGCTGGATCATCCTGAAGAGACCTACGATCTTCCGTGGGCTAAGAGGCAGTAAGCATGTACATTCTCGGGGTCTCCTGCTACTACCATGACGCGGCGGCAGCGTTGCTGCATGATGGCGCCCTGGTCGCGGCGGCTGAGGAAGAGCGGTTCTCACGGGTGAAGCACGATTACGGCTTTCCCAAGAACGCGATCCGATTCTGTCTGAATCAGGTGGGGATCGAAGGCAGGGATCTGGACTACGTGGTGTTCTTCGAGAAGCCGTTCCGCAAGTTCGACCGCATTCTGATGACCACGCTGCAAACCTATCCCCAGTCCTGGAAGGTGTTTCGCGAGTCCATGATCTCGTGGATGATCGACAAACTGTGGGTCGGCAGCACGCTCCAGAATGAACTCGGGGTAAGTAAGAAAAAGGTACTGTTTTGCGAACATCACATGTCGCACGCGGCAAGCGCTTACCTGTGTTCTCCATTCGACCAAGCTGCAATTCTTACGGTGGATGGAGTTGGGGAATGGGTTACGACCACCTATGGCGTCGGCCGAGGAAACGACATCCGCTTGCTGAAGCAGATCGAATTCCCGCACTCGATCGGGCTGCTGTATAGCGCGTTCACCGCATTTCTCGGGTTTGAAGTCAATGAGGGCGAATACAAAGTAATGGGCATGGCGGCTTACGGCGAGCCGCGCTACGTGGACAAGGTGTGGAAGCTGGTCGAGCAGAACCGCGACGGATCGTTTTCCCTCGACATGGATTACTTCTGCTTCCACCATTCCACCGACCAGACCTACAATCGTAAATTTGTCGCACTGTTCGGCGAACCTCGACCGAGGAAACTGCAATTCTTCACCAAAGAGACAGGTTTCCCGAAGTACTTCGGAGAACCACCGGGGAACTACAATGAACTTTGCGACTTGAACCAGCATTACGCCGACGTAGCAGCCAGCATTCAGCGGGTGACGGAAGAATTGCTGTTAAACATGGCGAACCACCTGCAACGTGAGACCGGTCTGAAGCAGCTTTGCATCGCTGGCGGTGTTGGCCTGAACAGCGTAGCGAACGCTCGCATACTTAAAGAAACTCGCTTTGAGCAGTTGTTCGTGCAACCGGCGGCAGGAGACGGGGGAGGTGCTTTGGGAGGTGCGTTGTGGGCCTACAACAGCTTATTGGGCAAGCCTCGTAGCTTCTCGATGCAGCACGCCTATTGGGGACGTTCAAATTCCGACGCAGAAATAAGTGATTTCTTGCGGCAAAATGCAATTAGCTTTCGCTATTTCGACGATGATAACGAACTGCTTGACCAGGTAGTCGAGCGCCTGGTGCAGGGTAAAGTTATCGGCTGGTCACAAGGACGCTTCGAGTGGGGACCGCGAGCGCTCGGCAGCCGAAGCATCATAGCGGATCCACGAAATCCGGAGATGAAGGATATCGTTAATGCAAAAATCAAGTTTCGCGAACCCTATCGTCCGTTTGCGCCTTCCGTTCTGGCCGAATGCGCGGAAAAGTACTTTGACCTGTCACGCCCACAATCGCACTATCCGGCTCGGTACATGCTGTACGTAGTGCCCGTCAGGGAGAACCACCGTAGCACCTTGCCCGCAATAACTCACGTAGATGGCACTGGCCGGCTGCAAACGGTATTTCGCGACCAGAGCCCGCGTTATTACCGTTTGATCGAGCGTTTTGGGCAGGCTACCGGCGTGCCCATTGTCCTCAATACCTCGTTCAATCTGAAAGGCGAGCCGATTGTGAACACACCAGCCAACGCCTTCAATACCTTTTCCAAAAGCGAAATGGACAATCTTGTACTTGAGAACTTTTTGGTTGAAAAGGCCTAGTGTAGTGCGTCATTTAGAATGACGCTTATTCAGCGTGCGGCGAGCCCGTTTTACTTTTTCCAAGATATCAGCAGCGCGTGCGGTCCAGATGAAGGGTTTGGGGTTGTCGTTATGGTGATCAATATAGGTTTCGATCGCCGTGATGAGTTCCTCGACATCACGAAAAACCCCGCGGCGAAGCCGGCTCTGTGTCAGATCCCGAAAGAACCGTTCCACCATGTTTAGCCACGACGAGCCGGTGGGTGTGAAGTGAAGGTGAAAACGGGGATGACGCTGGAGCCAACGCTGAACCTTGTCGTGCTTGTGCGTGCTGTAGTTGTCGCAGATCACGTGTAACTCGAGAGCGAGAGGAATGGTTTCATCAATCAAGCGCAGAAACTTCAGCCATTCCTGGTGGCGATGCCGTTCTTGGCACACACCGAACACCTCGCCGTTGGCCGCATTGAGGGCAGCGAACAGCGTCGTTGTCCCCTTCCGTTTGTAGTCATGGGTCATGGTTTGGCCCCGTCCACGTTTAAGCGACAGGCCAGGTTGGGTGCGATCTAAGGCTTGCATTTGACTCTTCTCATCCAGACTCAGCACCAGAGCGTGGCTCGGGTGGGTTTGAGGTACAGGCCTACGATGTCTTGCAGTTTCTCGGCAAACTGGGGATCCCGACTCACCTTGAAGGTTTCGAGCAGATGAGGTTTCAAACCGTGGCTATGCCAGATGCGACGTACACTGGCTTCGCTGATGCCCACTGCCGCGGCCATGGTGCGCGTGCTCCAGTGGGTGGCGTGGGGTGGTTTTTGGCGCGTCGTTATTTCCACCACCCGCTGGATCTGGCGGGTGCCGATCTTGGGCTTCCGCCCCGGTCGAGGTCGATCTTTCTTCAGCCCGGGCAGGCCCAGAGCCAGGAAGCGTTGGCGCCAGCGAGAGACTTTCTTGGGCGTCATGCCCAGCTGGCGAGCAATTTCTTTATCTTGTTCGCCGGCCGCGGCTTGTAACACGATGCGGGCACGTTCGACCAGCCGCGCGCGAAGCGATCGAGCACGGGCCCACTCTTCCAAGGTGGTTCGTTGCTCAACCGTCAGTTCGACGCTGGGGGCAATTCGCATTAGCTCACGTCTCCTATAACTATATAGACGTGAGCAGAAGATAAAGGTTATTACTTATGACGCACTACACTAGAAATTATCGTTTGCTAGGTAGAAATTATCGTTTGCTAGGGATGACACTATTTCGAAGGTAACTTGCGATTGCTCTTGCAGCCAGCTCGTTACCTTCAGGACCGAGATGCCCTTCATCCACATAAATTGGGTCTTTTGTCGAATCGAATAAGTGCGCGAGAAAAATGAAATTCCCGTCGACGGTGGCCCTGCGCTCCGCCACCTGATACACCGAGCGCATGACCGGAAACCTCGCACTATCTTCTGACATTCGGCTTGTGTCGAGTTCAGCAATATGTTGTTCGAAGGGCACTAACGGTTTATGGCCGTAAATCAAGCTCGGCTGCCAAAAACAGTAAAGTTTGAACTGATACGCGTTGCTCAGCGCACGCGCTATTCGCAGGTTACTTTCGTAGTTGTCTAACACGAGCGCAACATTCGGTTGCGATCGGGAAATGAGAGGTGCAAACGACTGCCGAGAACGAGTATGTGCCAAAACCCTTCCGGCTAGACGCACGGCATACGATTTCTCGAGAAAGTCGAGCCTGCCGGAAACAGATCCCTCAACTCTGGATTTGATGGGTCCAAACCCGAAGTGTGCCCGAGGAGCGCCGTAGTTGGGCCAAGCCAGCAAGGAATCGTTGATTCCGTCGTAAAAGACTACAAAGTCGGGATGGCCTCCTGCTTTGAGTTGCTCCTCGAGCAGAATCAACTCTTGATCGTTTACATAACCCTCCACACCGAAATTGGAAACCACAACGCAATTCTGAGAACCAGCATTTAGCTCACGGGACAAATATGTCGGTATCGTGGCCCAGTCCGGCACAGCGAATCCATACACCGTGGACCCACCGAAAGTCCAAACGCTGAGCGCGTGGTGTGGGTCGCAATTGGACGGGTTCAAAGTTCTTCTCCAGACACCTCTCGGGCCCGCGTCATTGTTTATGTACTTCCCATGCCAATTCGTGACGCTCCATACACGAAAGGGAACGTAAACCTGGGGTGCCTGCCGCCGTGAGGCGTCTTCCTGCCAAAATTCCTTTGCCCAGCCCACTCCTTCATACACTGGACTTGCCTTCTTGGCTTGCTCTACCGAGGGACGGACAGACAAGATTGCCCACGATACGAGCTCAAGAAGGACCGCCACGAGAACCAAACACACAATCGCATAACCAAGAAGTGCGAAGTAGCGTTCCAATGATCGTGAAGGCGACGACAGGATTGGCAATCGTGCGGGAGAGTTTATGGCTGCAGAAGTTGCTGCGTCAACGGGCTGCTCTCTTGCTTCGTCCTCGCGCAACGTGGTCATATTCAGAGGTGGGTTCGGCAATCCCCATCTTTTGGGTCTCTTTAAGGGGTCAATTTTGGGAGCCGGATTCCACGCTATCCTACAGCTTTTTCTTCCGAGAAATCATACACCGATTTGAATGTTGAGGATGTGTTCGCGACATTGGTGCATCAGATGGCGCACATTGGGAGCACATCAAGAGGATCAAGCCTGACCCATCCAGGCTCAAAGGCAAACGCGACCGAGCCATTCTGGCACTTTTGATCTCGTGTGGATTGCGCCGCTCTGAGCTCGTGTGCCTCGAAGTCGACCGGATCCAACAGCGCGAGGGCCGCTGGGTCATACCGGATCTCCGAGGCAAGGGAAATCGCCTACGTACGGTTACTGTTCCCGCCGCGGTGAAGGCGGGGATAGACGCATGGCTCGTGCCCGCGCAAATTCATAAAGGCAAGATCTTCCGGCCGGTGCAACATCTCGTGGCCGATTTCGTGCACCAGCGTTGAGAATTCCTCGGCGGACTGCATTCCGGACAGCAGCGTGATCTTTCCTCCGTGGGAGAGACCCTTCACGGGTGCAATGCGCTCGGAGAAGCTCAACTCGACGTTTTGGCCTTCCACGAACTTGAACAGTCGTTCGCGGTATCCGCTGACATCTCCTTGCACTTCGGTGAGGGTCGGCAGTTCCTTGCCTTCGGTCTGGCTGATATCGAACACGCACACGGCACGGAATCCGAAAAGTTGCCCTTCCGGTTTGCGCTCATCTGCTGCGTTGTCTGTATCTATTTCGGTCGCGATTTCGTTCTGGCGCGACCTGCGCTTGCCGACCATTGGAGCGAGAATCAGAATCCCTTTTTCGCCCTGTTTGACGAAGCGGCCAAGCGAGTTCCATGTAAGGTTTGCGTCTTTTGATACTCGTGCTGCAGCGCAAGCGGTCGACAACACCTTGCGTCACTTTGATGGTCTTAAAGGCGTATTGTCGAAGCTCAAAGCGCCAACGATCATTATGTTTGGAGCTGAAGCCAGTTATATCCAGCACAGGAATCGGTGGCAGTGGCGCAAGCAGCAAGCAAGGCAATGGTTGTTGCTGTTCCCTATTGCGGACACCTCATTCCGCTGGCCCCCCTGAGGCCGCTATCAGTGCTCTTGTGGACCTGCAGCAGGCGAACGCCGGGGACACGCAAAACTAACCGCACTCGATCGAGGCCGAAACCCAGCAATTTGTCGGCGTGGACTTGCTTTCTAAACAATGCCGGTATCTTTGCTCCGAAAGCGTTCTTGGACCATACCGAGGAAGACTACGACCGTTTCTTAGGAACTAGTCCGAAGGGGAAGTTTTTCATGGCGCAGTCCGCCGCGAAAGCAATGAAAGCTCGTGGTGGCGGAGTGATCGTGCAGACCGGCTCTATGTGGGCTCTTCAAGCAGTCGGCGCAACACCATCTTCCGCCTATTCGGCGGCGAGTGCTGGCGCACATCAAATGGTAAAAAACCTTGCCATCGAACTGGCGTCTAGGAAAATTGGCGTCAACGCTGTGGCCTCTGCTGTCGTGAAGACCCCGATGTACAGCACGTTCTTGTCGCCCGATCAAGTCGACGCAGCGCTGGCGAGCTTCAATCCCGAGATCGAGGATGAGTGTGGCCTCGCTAGAAGCTTGGCGTCGCGAGTTGATGATTCGAGGTTGTTCGCAACGACAGAGCCGCTATTACCACGAGATGGTACTTCGTAGTACCACCTTGGCGGAGTCTGCCTTGATGTTAACCGGTACTTTTCCGTTGCAGTCCATAGCTCACTTTTGAGCCTGTTTTTTCAGCCAGCCTCATGCCAGAGTGACATGCAGGAGAAACGGCTTTGCCAAAAATCAGAGTGCTGCTAGCCAATCGGCCACGCCTCATGCGCGAGTTGGTCCTGGCCACGCTCTCCGAGCAGGCCGACATCGAGGTGGTCGGCGAAGTTGAGGATCAGTCTCAGGTAACCGAGCTGGTCGATCGCATCAGACCTGATTTCCTGATCATCGGGGCCGAAGATAGGGAACAGCGCCCGAACCTCTGCGGGTTCTTGCTTGGGCGTTATCCCCGCATGAGAGTTCTCGCGGTGACCGAGCGCGATAGCAGTACGTTCTACTGGGCTTTCATTGATATTCGGTCCAAGTCAGTGGAGACCTCTGAGGAAGGCATTTTGGCAGCTTTACGAAGTGGTTCGGAAGCGTCCGAGGCGGCTGTTTCTGTAGTTGCATCGAATCGCTGAGAGCGGGGTAAGTCTTTTAGTAGCAGCAGGTTAACTAAAACAGCTCCTGTAAGCGACGGGGCGAAGCTGTCGGCAGGCAAATGTTAACTTCAAGCCAATTGGGAATTACGTCGGACCTGTCTTATCAGGGGTTATTTTTTCCTCTCGACAATTTCGAAGTGCAGCGGTGGTACGCAGTTTATACGAAAGCGCATCATGAGAAACGCGTTGAACAACAGATGCGCCAACGTGGAATCGATTGTTTCTTACCGGTTTACAAAGCTGTCCGGCGCTGGAAAGACCGGCGCAAGATACTGGAGCTGCCATTATTTCCTGGCTATGTTTTCGTACACCTTCCCTGGAGGGCGCGACTCCAAGTACTCCAGTTGCCGGGGGTGGTCGAATTCGTGAGTTGTGGTGGGCATCCCGTTCCGCTGGCAGATTCCGAGATTGATTCATTGCGGAATGGGCTGCATTTCGCGTGTGCTAAGCCGAATCCGTATCTAAGGGTCGGGCGACACGTTAGGATTCGGAGCGGTCCATTAACTGGTATCGAAGGCATTCTGGCGCGAAGGAAAGACAAACTTCGCGTGGTTCTGTCCATTCATCTGATCCAACGCTCGATCGCGGTCGAGGTCGACGAAGAAGCAATCGAGCTTCTCACTTAGCCGCCACTTATTTACTTCTAATCTCAAAGCAGCTTGCATCGAGGCACCAAAGAGATGAACGTGCCATATCCTCGCCCGCTGACCCTTGTGCTTATATTCATTTTTGTAACCCAGAGCTGCTCGCTCGATCTGTGGGCACAAGAATCGACTTACGCTGACCGAACACGAGCAGTCGATGTACTCGACTCAAGAGGGGAAGAAGAGGCTGAGCGGACGGTCTCTCTATCGGCAGACAAGATTATCGCCCTCCTGGAGCACGAACCCGGTCTGCTTCTTCAAGTCAAAAAGCTATTGGTCAGGAAGGCATACGAACAAGGTCGGGTGCTCGACCCAAACGATCTGACAGATGAAGCTCTGTTCCGACTCATCGGGAAGGATGAGACTGTTCGGATTGTTATCACCCAGGAAATCGTGGATCGAGGATACGTCCCCGTAAGGCCGACATGGCAGGAAATCCAGCGTGAGGAACAAGAATGGCAAGCTGCTAGGAACGGCCGATCAGCTGTGGATACTTCGGCGAGGGCCAGCGGTGGGGCCGGCGAAGAGAAAACAACTGGTCAGACCGTGAATGCCTCCAAGCCGAAGGGACAAGACAAAACATCTGGTCCGACCGCGAGCCCTTCCAAGCCGAATGAGCAACAGAATATGGATGCACGGCGCTTACTCGAACAAGCACAGGGAACAGTTGACTCCCTCGGCGGGTTGCCACTTAGTGTGCTGCCTGGTCAGACGATCGCGCCCGATGAGTTGGGTAGCCTGCTCAGTTCACGGCTAAGCACTTCTAAGTCATCGTTCCCATCTTTGGCAAGCACGAATGTCTCCTGGGACAAGTTTCCGGGCGCAGCCGGGGGTGTGGGTGATTTACCTCCGAGCATGGCACAACTCCCTAAGCCTACGGCTGCCGAGACGCCCTCTGCGCAGACAGATCTGAAACCAGCGCAAATGCCGAAGCCAGCATTTCATGAAGAACGACCGATGTTGTCGCATCGCACGAATCCATATGCCGATGTGCCGTCGCTTTACGATCTTTACTCGCAATACTCGGCGCCTTCTCCTGCTCTCGAGCGCTTTGGCACCGATGTGTTTCGGAATGGCACGGGAAACTCAAATCAATTGCCAATGGATTTACCCGCCGGGCCGGAATACATCGTCGGACCGGGTGATGGTTTGAGCATAGATTTGTGGGGAGGGATTTCACAGCGTCTAACTCGAACTGTCGACCGTGACGGCCGGTTAGCTCTGCCGGAAGTTGGAGCAATGCAGGTGGCCGGACGTGCTCTCGGTGAGGTCCAGCACCTGGTTCAGACTGTGCTCCGGACCCAGCTTCGCGGTGTCCAAGTCGATGTTTCAATCGCAAAACTTCGAACGATTCGGGTGTACGTGGTCGGAGATGTTGAACATCCGGGAGCATATGATATCAGCTCGCTTTCCACACCGTTGAACGCACTCTATGAAGCAGGCGGGCCCACATCGAGAGGCTCCATGCGGATCATTAAGCACTATCGCGGGAAACAGTTAATTGAAAATGTGGACCTCTATGAGTTGTTGCTCCAGGGAGTGCGTTCCAACATGGCGCGACTAGAGTCTGGAGATACGGTTCTTGTTCCACCCGCTCTTTCCCAAATCACAATTGCAGGCATGGTGCGTCGGGCTGCGATTTACGAACTCGACGGCGAAAAGAGCCTCGCTGAGGCCTTGCAGTTGGCAGGAGGCGTTCTGCCTACTGGCACGATACGACATGTGGATGTGGAACGCGTAGTGGCACATGAACGCCGGACTATGCTGCAGATCGATGTTCCAGAAACTAACAACAATGCTTCCGTTACTAAAGCCTTGGAAGATTTCCAGATTCAAGACGGTGATCAGATTCGAATTTCTCCGATTGTGGCATTTTCCGACAAAACAGTTTACCTGGACGGCCACGTATTCCGGCCGGGGAAATATGCCTACCGCGAGGGGATGAAAGTCACCGATCTAATCAAGTCATATTCCGACTTGCTATCCGAACCATACGGCCCCCATGCCGAAATCATCCGCCTGAGGGGACCGGATTACAAACCGGAAGTGTTGTCGTTCAACTTGGACAATGCTCTGGTCGGCAAAGAGCAAGACTTGCTCCTCCGGCCGTTCGACACCGTGAGAGTCTTCGGCCGGTTCGATTTCGAGGATCCGCCCGTCATAAGTGTGACGGGAGCCGTCAGAGATCCGGGTGATCACGTTACTAATGGGGCTACCTATCTGCGTGACGCCATCTATTTGGCGGGAAATACCACTCCCGACGCTCAACTGGATGATGCTCAGGTTTTTCGCAAAACCGCCGATGGAAAGCTAAAAGTCATTAGCGTGGAGCTTAGTAAAGCGCTGGCCGGCGATTTGACCGAGAACATTCTGTTACGGGCAAACGATCGCGTGTTTGTTCACCAGAACCTGACAAAGGCTGATCCTCCGACGGTAAGTATTCAGGGAGAAGTCTCTCATCCTGGCAAAT
>Ga0126370_10001252_pt1 | contig 11493 bp, 12 predicted proteins | sample PanSoiMetaPlot_3_FD_92586 | JGI IMG/M metagenome (GOLD analysis project Ga0126370, IMG submission 92586) | Tropical forest soil microbial communities from Panama - MetaG Plot_3 | ecosystem: Environmental > Terrestrial > Soil > Tropical forest > Bulk soil | place: Panama | collected 2016-02-17 | reverse complement strand
TGTGGAATATGTATCAAAAAATGTCCTTTTGACGCGATAGTTATTGTTAATCTTGCAAAGGAATTAGGCGAAGATAAGATTCATCAGTTTGGAATAAACACATTTAGGCTTTATCGTCTCCCCTCGCTAAGAAAAGGCTCTGTGGTAGGTCTTTTAGGAAGGAACGGAATGGGAAAGACAACAATCGTAGATATTTTAGCTGGAAATACTAAGCCGAATTTTGGGCAGTACGATAAGGATCTTGCTTGGGATGAAGTGTTAAAAAAATTTCAGGGAACAGAGCTCAAATCTCATTTTGAAAAAATCGCCAACGGAGAATTGCTTGTTTCAATTAAGCCCCAACATGTATATATGATTCCTAAAGCCTTCAAGGGTACAGCTAGAGAGCTATTACAAAAATACAATGAACGTAATGTGTTAGACGATTTGGTAACAAGTTTAGATCTAAAATATGCTCTAAATCGAAACGTTACCGAGCTAAGTGGAGGAGAATTACAAAGACTAGCAGTGGCAATTGCTGCCAGCAAGGAGTCAGATTATTACTTTTTTGACGAACCTTCTTCCTACAATGATGTGTATCAACGGCTTTCCGTTGCTAGGGTCATCCGAGATCTAGCAAAATCAGGGAAGAGTGTCATGGTCGTTGAACACGATGTTACTCTTCTAGACTATCTTTCTGATTACATACATATTCTTTATGGTGAACCAAGTGCTTATGGTATAACTTCTGTACTTCAAAGCACTAAAGTGGGCATTAACAACTTTCTAGAAGGGTTCCTTCCAAATGAAAATGTGCGATTTCGACAGAAAGCATTCAGATTCGAAACAACTACTACTACAGATGATATGGTTCTGGATGTTCCAGTTGCACAATATACCAGTATCTCTAAAGGCTTCCCATCTTTCAAGTTGAAAGTAGCTGATGGACAGATAAGAAAGGGGGAAGTAGTTGGAATTGTAGGTGCAAACGCACTTGGCAAAACTACTTTTATGAAGATGTTGGCTGGAATCGATAAACCAGATTCCGGTAATTTGCAAATTGGTGCAAAAATCTCTTATAAACCTCAATATCTAAGCCAGGATTATGACGGCTCCGTTAAATCCATTCTTTCTGTAGCTTATGAAAACGAGATTGAAGGATCCCCAATAGAGGAACAAATTTTGTTTCCGATGGGATTAAAGAAGCTATATGAAAAAACAGTAAAGAATCTAAGTGGAGGCGAATTACAAAAAGTAGCTGTAGCCGCTTGCCTTTTGAGGAATGCTGATATCTACGCTCTTGACGAGCCTTCGGCTTTTTTGGATGTGGAAGATAGAATCGCGCTAGCAAAATTCATTCAAAGATATGTTAGAGCAAATGAAAAGTCAGCAATAATAATAGATCATGATGTTCAACTAATTGATCTTATGGCTGATTCACTAATTATTTTTGAAGGGACTCCAGGACTTAGTGGTGAGGCTAGTCCACCACTTTCTAAAGAAGTTGGAATGAATCGATTTCTAAGGGCATTGTCAATAACATATCGAAGAGACGAAAGCACGGGTAGACCGAGAGTCAATAAGGATGATAGCAGATTGGATCGATCCCAAAAAGAATCTGGCAATTATTATTATTTAAAAAATAGATAGGTCATATCAGATGACTCGCATGTTAAAGGGCATTTTGAGTCAGACATTAGCAGCAGAAGAAGCAGCGTGCCTCTGTTCTTCATTCGATATAATCGGAGATGCAGTGATTATAAAAATACCTGAAACACTTACTCCAAAAAGAAGTTTGATTGGAAAGGCTATACTAGACGAAATTAAACATGTGAAGTCCGTATTTGCTCAAGTTTCTTCAGTCAATGGAGACTATCGACTACGAGGGTTGGAACATATCGCAGGTGAAAATAATGCTCTAGTAGAATATAAAGAGCACGGTTGCAAGTTCAAGGTTGACCTAAACAATACATACTTTTCGCCAAGATTATCGACTGAGAGATTAAGAATTGCCAATCTGGCGTCAGATTATGAGGTGGTGACAAATATGTTTGCTGGGGTTGGTACGTATTCCATCATAATAGCAAAAAAGCATCTTAATTGCAAAGTCTTTAATATTGACATAAATCCTATCGCAATTGATCTGAGTAATATCAATTCGAGATTGAATGGAGTAGAATCAAGAGTAATTTCTATGCTCGGTGATGCAAGGGATATAATCCCTACAGAAATTCTTTCACAGGCAGATAGGGTATTGATGCCGTTACCCGAGAAAGCACGCGAATTTGTAGACTGTGCAGTACAAGCGCTTAAAAACAATGGAGGCATTATACATTATTTTGCGCACATCAAGGCATCAGGCAAGAAAAATGCTCTGGAGCAGAGTTTGCTTGACACCAAATCAGCGTTCTCAAGTTATGATATCAAGATTCAATTTAGTAGAGTCGTCAGAGAAGTTGGACCCAGATTATATCAAGTCGTAACTGATACTTACGTTACCAAGTAGTTTTATTCCTTATCTTCAACTGGGGTCGTTGTCATGGTATATCCTATCCACGCGACAACAGAAACAATTGCGCCGACTGCAGCTATAATGGTAATCTTGATAAGCAAAATGTCCCATTGCGTGGCCAAAATCAAATATAGGTATATTATAAATCCAATAATGGATATGCCTAATATTGATAGACCTGTGACTCTAGTACGCAGAGGATTGGTTTTCATGAAAGTTTATTTCGTATTCAATTGAATTCTAGAGCCATCAAAAATGCATCTTCTCCATCCCTGTAGTATGAGCGTAGTTTGGACTTAGTTTGAAAACCAAGATTTTCGTACATTATTATGGCCGGTTTGTTACTGAGACGAACCTCTAGATAGATTTCATCACATCTTCGGTTAATGATTCCGTTTATACCTTCGACCATTAGAGCCTTACCAAGTCCCTTTGAACGATGTCCCTCGAGAACAGCCACTGAAACTACGTGACCCTTCTTCACGAACCCTAGTTTTCTAAAGTTGGAAAATCCGTACTCAATTTTACACATTATATATCCGACTATCTTCTCTTCCAATTCTGCTACAATGAACGACTCTGGCAGCTCTTTTAGCGTTGATTCAAAGAAGTAATCGGAATAGTGCTCAGGAAGGGTTTCGAGGTTAACGTTGACTACAGCCTCCAGATCTTTCATTTCACACCGACGTAGTTGATATTCACGAACTTTCCTGAGGGTTGATTGCAAATTAATGAGCTTATGACAGAACAAATTATTTAACCTTACCAGACTGGGTGCCTACGATGCTTGCTTATAACATAGCTTAAAGGTTCTTTGTTACGTCTTCCTTGCCTTTGAATCTAGACATAAGAAATGGTTGATCGAGTTTTAAGAGATTTGCCAACACCAAACAGACAATCATTCCCCACAGAAAGCCGCCAATTATGTCAGATACATAGTGTTGCATTAAGTATAGTCGTGCGAATCCGTTAATTATAGGAAATAGCCAGAATAAGAGACCTGCTATTACTGATCGTCTATACATTATAAAACCGACGATAAAAGCCAACGCCGTAGTCACTGCTACATGATTTGAAGGATAGGAAAAATCCCTAGCAGATGGCGAAAAGCTGTCATCCTCTAATGCAAAATACTTTGGAATGTAGATACTTGGTCTATAGGAGTATGAAGGGGAGAGATGTTCAAAGATGGTTTTCAGGTACATTGTTGATATTGAAATGACCACAATCGCCATTAAGAATACCATTCCAGCTTTTCGAGTCCGTCTGATTACTGTAAGTACTATGGCTACTATCACCAAAGTAAAGATATCCCCCAAAGATGCTATGCCTTCCATAATCTGGTCAAATAACTTGTTGCCTTCTAGCGATCTGAAATAGTGTGTTATACTGTTGTCAAAGGACGACATTACGCCTCTGTTGACCAAAATACTAAATATAACAAAAAATATGAATAGCGCCACAAACTGTGGAGATCGGAGAGTAAATAGCCAAGGAGCAAACTTCAATTTTATATCGGCACCAGCCAGCCTTAATATATCTAGTTATCTCAATTTGTTTTAATTGTTTTGATTGACGAATAACAAATATCAATATGAACCTTACGAGACAGCAAAATTCATAATTGTTTTTTAAAATGCACTTACTGATACATGAAATTAATATTAGTTCGCGTTGCGGATGAATTTAAGAGAGAATCTAGTCTTTCAGATCGTTATATCAATATACGCTAATCAAATTCTGCACTAACTTAAAAGCGACTTTCACGCGATGAAATTCAATACTAAAAAAATTAATTGGCTTTTTTAGATCTTATCTGTTCAATACAGTTTGGAATCGTCTTGAATCTTCTTCGCCGATCCTGGGTCTCTATCTGCATAGTACTTCACCATTCCTAGTTTTAGGACCTTGAGTGAAAGTAATGCGCATTTTATCCTTGCAGGACCCAAGTTCATTAATCCAATGTTTTCCAATATATCCTCCTTTGCAATGTCCTTTATGGTATTCAGCGGCTTGTTAATCACCTGTTCAGTTAACATCGAGGCACTTGCCTGACTAATTGCGCATCCTCTACCTTCGAATTTGATATCCTTAATTGTATCTTCCTCTACCTTGAGATGAATGTCTATTTCGTCTCCGCACAGTGGGTTACTGTCATGTATACTTATGTCGGCATTGGGCAGACTGCCTTTGTTTCTGGGATTTCTATAATGATCTAGAATAATCTCCCTATAAATATCCTCACTCAAATTCTAAACAACCTCCTAGCGTCATTAAGCGCATTTATGAATATATCCACCTCCTCTACGGTGTTATAAATATAAAAACTTGCTCTGGATGTAGCAGAAAGATCGAACTTCTCCATTAAAACTTGTGCACAATGGTGACCTGATCTTATAGCTATACCGTGATCATTTAAAATGGTTGCAAGGTCATGTGGGTGAATGTCACCTAAATTAAACGAAATTACGCCTCCTTTATTTTTTGCATCTAGCGGTCCGTATAGCGTTATTCCCTTTATGTCCTTCATTGCATCCATAGCATATCTAGTTAGCTCAAATTCATGATCTCTTATTCTATCCATTCCTAGATGACTCAAATAATCTATTGCCGCTGAAAAACCGATTACGTCCGCAATATTTGGTGTGCCTGCCTCGAATTTATACGGCAGGTCATTGTATATTGTATCATATTTGTGAACCTCCTTGATCATATCTCCTCCGCTAATAAATGGTTCGAGCTTTTCAAGTATGTCTTTCTTTACATACAAGACTCCCACGCCTGTTGGACCTAACATCTTGTGAGCCGAGAATACCATGAAATCACAATCTAAGGCTTGTACGTCGACAGGCATGTGGGGCACGGATTGCGCTGCATCGACCAAAACTGGTATATTTTGATCGTGAGCCATCTTTACGATCTTTTTAATTGGCACTATTGTACCGAGGACATTCGATACTTCACTAATCGAAATCAGCTTTGTATTCTTATTATGTAATGCCTTTTCGCACTGATCCATATCCAGATACCCACCTTTATCAACGTCGATATAATCTAAAGATGCTCGATTCTTCTTGCATAGAATTTGCCATGGAACTATATTGCTATGATGTTCTAGTTCAGTTATTAGGATCCTGCCATTCTTGCGAATATTATCGTGTCCCCAAGTATGTGAAACCAGATTAATAGCTTCTGTAGCATTTCTGGTGAAAATAATTTCGTCAGTTGAAGGAGAATTAATTAGGTTTGCAACTTTTTGACGCGTTGTTTCGTAGGCTTGAGTTGCCTCTTCTGCCATCTGATGAACTGCTCTGTGGATATTTGAATTATAATTCATATAGTAGTCTCGAATTGCATCAATTACGGACAAAGGCTTTTGAGTTGTAGCTGCGTTATCAAAATATACCAATGGTCTGTCTTTGATCTTTCGACTGAGTATTGGGAAATCCTTTCTAATTTTATTGACATTTAGAGCTCCTTTTTGCATCAAACCATAATTCACTTATATGTAGATAGATTCAGTAGAGGTAGCGTGATATTTAAATTAGATTTCTAAATTCTCACATCAGGATCGTATGGATTTGATCTACTGGCATAGAATGATTTCGTTCACTTGTAAAGCCAGCATCTGACAAATCCGTTTTCAGTCATGACCTGAGGAGGATCTTTTTGACATAATTCTTTGGCAAAGGGACATCGGGAAATAAATTTACATCCGACAGGTGGTTCAAGCATATTTGGAGGACTTCCGCTAATAAATTGCAAGTCCTTATTTTCTGAATGAAGCCTAGGTATTGAAGCTATTAAGGCCTGAGTATATGGATGTTTTGGACTAGTGTAAATATTTCTTGAGCTACCAAATTCTACCAATTGACCAGCATACATTATTCCAATCTTGTCAGCAAATTCTAGAATTAGATTTAGGTCATGTGTGATAAGAATGACGGTCAAACCTCTCTCTTTTCTAAGTGTCTTGAGTAATTCTATAATTTGAGCCTGTACCAAAACGTCTAATGCGGTAGTAGGCTCATCTGCAATTACTATTTCTGGATCCAGTAAAAGTGCCATAGCTATTACTACACGCTGTTTCATTCCTCCGCTCAATTCATGGGGATATCTAGAAGCGATTGAGGGATCCAAACCAACTTGCCTCAACGAATTGGGTATTATTGACTCCTGCCTAGGATTGATCCTGTGTTCCTTGATAATCTCATTCATTTGACTTCCTATTGTATAAACTGGATCTAACGTGTTCATGGCGCCTTGAAACACCATCGCAATCTTTTTCCACCGTATGGTCTTGTCAAAATGTTCATCTGAAAACTTGGAAATATTCTGTCCATTTAGTATAATCTCGCCACCCAAGATTTTACCTGGCGGTTGCAATGATCTTAATAATGCCAAACCAAGGGTGCTCTTACCAGATGCAGTTTCTCCAGCTATACCGAAAGATTCATTGTCTATGATTTCAAAACTGACGTTATCAACCGCCTTGATAATCCCTTGCTTTGTGATATAATGTGCCATAAGTGAATCCACGATCAGTTTGCTTTTTTGGGGCATTGTTGATGGTAATACATTGCATACCGATAACTGATATTAAATGATGCGAGCCAAAGTCCGGCATTTGAATATCAACACGCGAAGCCAAATATTACAATGTGTTGCATCCGCACAAGCTCTAGCTTGAATATAGCTATTGGCCTTGCATGATCAAGTGTGATATTCCTATATAATAGGTTATATTACAGAAAAAATTCAAGTATTACAGTTCTATGATGAGTGATTGCTTTGAAAACGCCTATATGTTCGTTTGATGCCAAGACGGGAGTTCTATGTGCTAAATGTGAGTCAAAAGTCGATTCAGGACAACTAAAAACATCTGATGTCGAGGGAGCAATGAGACTTGCCAAACTCGCCGAACATGATCCGTATATTAATCAGTTTACTTTGCTAGGAGCAACCAAAGTGAATGATATTTTCGTACTAGTATTAAAAAGTTCGGATATAGTTCTTGTACGAGGAAATTCCGAACTTGCGAAAAAGATCAAAACGGAATTTCAGTCAAAAGTATGGTTTGTGGAAGGAGATTCGAGTGATAGAAAGTTCATTGAGAATTTGTTCTTCCCATCTAAGGTCTTAAATGTGAACTTGATCTGGCTGCCAGATGGAAACAAAGTCACAAAAGTAATTGTCGAAAAGAACAACAATGGAGACTCTAACTTGGATTCAAAGAATATCCAGGAGATAGCAAAAACTGTGAAGAACATGGAATTGGTCATCGAACTCAAAAATTCTAACCTTGGAGCCTGAAAGGCATGATTGATGAAAAGGATCGTTTTCATAGAACACACTATGCCTATCAAATAGAAAAAAACCTTGTAGGGAAAGTGGTCAGTATTGCAGGATGGGTAGAAGAGATTCGCGATATTGGGAAATTGGTCTTTTTGCTCATTAGAGACGTCAGCGGGATTGTACAGACAGTAGTCACAGGTAAGCATTTGCAAGCTCTGAAAGATTTGACTAGACACAGTATCGTAACTATTTCTGGCACTATTCAGATTGGAAAGGCAAAGGACTTTGATGTCGAGGTTAAGGTTGATCAAATTGAAATTATTTCAAGGGCGATCCATCCATTGCCGTTAGATCCTGCAAATAGGATCGAATCAGCATTAGATAAGAGGATAGATTCAAGAGCGTTAGACCTTAGAAATCCTAGAATTTCTGAGATATTTAGAATGAAATCTTCTGTAACGCACGTGATTAGGTCGATATTGCAATCCGAACGATTTATTGAAGTTCTGACCCCAAAAATCATTGGGTCAGCAAGTGAAGGAGGTGCAAACCTGTTTTCTGTAAATTATTTTGATACCAAAGCTTTTCTTGCCCAAAGTCCTCAACTCTATAAAGAACAGCTAGTATTAGCAATGGATAGGGTATTTGAAATTGCGCCATACTTTAGAGCTGAGAAATCGCATACCGTAAGACACTTGAGCGAATTTGTCAGTATTGATATCGAGGCAGCATTCCTTGATTCTAAGGACGTAATGGACTTGGCCGAAAAAGTGCTGTTAACAGTTCTTGATCAATTGATCGTAACTCTTGAAGAGGGCGGGTCTGGATCCTTCAATAGGGAATCAATCCTCGAATTGAGGAAACCAAGAATAGAAAGATACTCTTACAAGCATTGCGTTGATATCCTAAATCATGAAGGTGAGCAGATAGAGTACGGGGAAGATCTTTCTGATTCCTCACTAAGAAAACTCGGTCAAATCTACAAGGGATTTTACTTTATCACAGAGTGGCCATTAAAACTCAAACCGTTCTACATACATGAAAAGGTGAGCGAACCATTTCTTTCGGAGTCATTTGATTTGCAGTTCGGTTACCTGGAATTGATATCTGGGGGAAGAAGACACCATGATAGTCGCAAATTGCGTCAAAGAATAATTGATCAAGGATTAGATCCAGCCAGGTTTGAGGATCACCTGAGAGTATTCGATTGGGGAATGCCTCCGCATTCGGGATGGGGTTTGGGTCTAGATAGATTGATGATGGTATTGACTAACACGCAAAATATTAGAGAGGTCGTCCTCTACCCCAGAGATACTCAACGATTACATCCTTAAGATCGTTCGATCTCAACTTCTTCCAATTCCTCAGTAAGAATGTATGCTCTAAATTCGTACTTGATGCTAGAATAAATGAGCCATACAATCGGATTAATTTTCATGAATTTCAGATCAGTTGAAGATGGAATTGGTTTTGAAGGATGTGAATGAAATATACTTACTACTTGCAGTCCCTCAGCTTCAGCTTTTTCATATAGATCGATTAATTCCATCTCATCTATTCTGAAGGATACAACTGACTTGTCTGCATTCTTGGCGGTTAAGATTTTTAGGACTTTTATTTCCGTGTAACTCCCCTTCTCATTAATTTCACCAGCTAACAACGCACAAGACTCATTGGGCAGAGCCGATTTTGCAATGTCTACCAGTTGGGCTAGCTGGGTTTGGCTAATTTGTATTCTTGTTTTCACTCAACATATCTTTAAGACTAATCAAGAACTTAAATAGATTGCAGTAATCAAACAATTTGTTATTTGGGATATTGCAGACCTTCGGATTTTCAGATCAAATCTGCAAACATGATTCTCATGCTTTGACGGTAAATTTCGCTTTCATAAATGGGTGAATTGTGCAAAAGTAATCATATTCACTAGGTTTCAACTTAGAAACGTCTATGGTAAACGTCTTCTTTGGCATAATGATGGAAGAATCGAATGTTTTTCCTTGATCTTTGAAGCTGGTTACAGTGTGGGGGACATTGTCGTTATTCGTCCAAATTATACCAGAATTCCTTGTTACCGAAAGAGTATTAGGATTAAAATTTGGATTTCCCTTTGCAGAGGCGCCAGGCATTATAGAAATTTTTGATATAACGGTACCTTTTTTTAATTCCACTGCTTTTGGTGCACCAGACCCTGCTTGTGTGGTATTTGCCGAATTCTGATTTTGAGCAGGAGCCTTCGGAGTTACCAATCCGAAGGCATAAAAGGTGATGCCACCTACGACCGCTGCTGAAATGAACATTACGGTCAATGCCTTAATGTATGGTGTCCTCTTGGCTGAGGCTACAGCAATTACAGTACCTGGTATTCCTATGATCATCATCAATCCGATATATGCAAAGATGCTAGGAACTTGAGTACTAACAGTAACAGCGGCTGCGACACCAAAAGTAACCAGAAATCCTAAAGTAATTAGAGTAGCAGATTTAGCTCTACGAGACGATGGAAATCCATCCTTGAAAAGGCCAGCTGCGAGAAATATCATCCCGATTAGCATAGTTAAGAGAGATACTGCATGCATGCCTTCTACGAATGTTTTTGCGACCCCTGCAAGTGAAATTCCTACTCCCACTATACCAATCGAAGTCAAGCCGATACCGGGAGTAAGAAGATCCCAATCAGTCATACTAGTATGGTTTGGTGGGGGAGTCTTCACATAATTAATCTTTTCCCGAAAGGTCAAATAAACAAGATCTGTGATCCTATTGAATAACACTTAAAATTAGGGGTAAATATTCAGGTTGGTATGGCGGCCAGGAAGAATACTTCAAGAAAGAGAAGACTTTTAAGAAAAACTAAGCAGAACAGGCCAGTGCCTGCATGGGTTATAATAAGAACTCACAGGCATGTACGGACTAATCCGAAACGTAGATTATGGCGTAGAACGGACGTAAATGTTGGATAAGGGATGTATGAGTTAGATGTCTGGTTCTGAAGAAAGCGAAAGTCGTGTATATACAATTAACTTAAGTAAGGCTTGGATAACGCCCTCCTATAAGAGAACTGATAGGGTCATCAATATGATAAGAGAGTTTGCGATAAAACATATGAAAACTGAAGATGTTAAACTTGATCAAGATCTGAATAGGCATGTTTGGAATAATGGCAAGACTAATCCCCCTAGGAAAGTGCGAGTGAAAATGGTAAAAGATGAAAATGATACATTGGTTGTATCTCTGTTTGAAGATACAAAATTAGATTCTAAACCGAAACCATCGGACTCGATACCCACTGAAAAGTCGAATCAATCTTAAGTCTTTTTGTAGGTTGGGTACGAGCTTTACAAATAGGTTAAAAGTAAAGTTCAAAATCCAATCAATAGAATCTTATAGTTGAGCATAATATAGGCAATTTATCTAAATGCCAGAACGAATAGACCGAATGCTAATAATTATGATATCTGGAGCAATCTGTCTCCTTGCAGGCATTGCAGTTTTTTCTCCATCAATTAGTCCAGTAGTAGCACAGATGGGACAAATGCAGATGAATAATAGCAATACAACTTCAGCAATGCGTAATATGGTTTTCGTAGGCTATGAGAATTCGACTTTAGGGATTAACTTTCAACACCCGAAAGACTGGTCAATATTGACTCAAGAAACTGGTCCAGTCACCGTTATCAAATTAAATACGACTAGACAAAATGATA
>Ga0126370_10001251_pt1 | contig 11506 bp, 14 predicted proteins | sample PanSoiMetaPlot_3_FD_92586 | JGI IMG/M metagenome (GOLD analysis project Ga0126370, IMG submission 92586) | Tropical forest soil microbial communities from Panama - MetaG Plot_3 | ecosystem: Environmental > Terrestrial > Soil > Tropical forest > Bulk soil | place: Panama | collected 2016-02-17 | reverse complement strand
CGAGGGGCAGCGAGCGCGTGCCGCGTGGTCGCGGCCACCCCTCACGCCTACCCCCACCCCGTGCGACTGTAAGCGTTGATCTCACGAGGGCTGACGCCCGATTTTTCGGCGCAGTGCGCGCAGCAGAAGATACGGTCACCGTGCTCGACGCCGTGGCCGATGACGCGGCAGCGGCAATGCTTGCAGACCGGCGCGATAGCGGATCTCCATCGTCCGTCGATAGTCGTTGCCGCAGACGTCACACCGAGCCATGACTATTTCCTCCTACGGCCTCGCGCGGGCGCTCGCCGAGCGGTCGGCTCGCCCCCGCGTCGATGGCCGCGGTCCAGATCGAAGCGTCTTCCTCGGACATGCTGCCGTGGGGCGCCAGTCGCGCGTCCTCGTAGCCCCACAGCTCGAGGTCCACGAGGTACTGGGCGCGCGAGGTCAAGGTCCCGCGGCAGATCCGCCGCGAGCTCGCGTGGCGCATCTCGTGGTCGAGCAGCCGCACGCACTCGCGCATGACGGCCTCGGGGATGCGCCGGCGCTCGGACGGGTAGATGAAGCCAAAGAGCGTGAGGTGCGCGAACAGGATGCGCCAGTGTTTGCCGAAGCGCTGGCTCAGTCGATCCCAGTCGAGCGAGCCGGCGCACGCGTGCAAGAGGTGCGCGACGTCGGCGCCGTCGTAGCGCTCGCGCTCCATCACGAACGCCTTCGACCAGATCATCTCCTCGACCGGGACCAACAAGATCGGGACGTCCAGGACGCGCGAGGGCACCGCGTAGTTGAACCAGTCGTCGTCCACGACGCAGACGCCGTTGCCAGCGTTGAAGATCAGGTCCACGTGGTCGCCGCGCTTCTTGACCTTGCCGAGCCAGTGGGGGAACGTGAGCTCGGTGTCGCAGCCCAGGCGCGCCCCGAGATGGTCGAGTGCCTTCTGCACGTCGTCGGCGCGGACGAACAGATCGAGATCCTTCACGAGGCGGCCGATGCCCAGATAGCTCTCCAGGGCATACCCGCCGCCGACGAGGAAGTCGATCCCGCCCGCCGACAATTCCCGCAGGACGCGGCGATAGAAGCGGCGCGTGGTGGGCCCCGCCGCGGCTGTCGTGGTCGGGCTCATTGCGTTTGCGGGTGATTGCGCTGGGCGTGATCGCGGCTGACCGTGACGGGCGGTGGCGCCGGCTCGGTGACGCGGGCCGGGATCTCGACCACCCGGAACGGTGACCGGTCGGGATAGACGTGCTGGAGGAGCGGCAGCGCAACGTTGTAGACGGGCACGCCGCCGGAGGTCTTGCCCTCGGGCTGGCCGCGATGGGCGTGGCCGTGGAAGACGACGCTTGCGGCGTAGCGGTTGAGCGGCTCCTCGAGACGGCTCGAGCCGAGGAACGGATAGATCTCGCGGGGCTCGCCGTCGACGGTGTCGAGGACGGGCGCATAGTGCAGGAGCACGACGCGGCCCGGCATGCGCAGACGGGCCAGCGCCGACTCGAGCTTGAGCGTCTCGTCGACCGCTTCGCGCACGAAGACCTTCGTGGCCGCCTCGCCCCACGCCTGCAGCGCCCGGTCGCCGAAGCCCCCGGCGAAACCCTTCGCCCCGACGAAGCCGATTCCGGAGATCTCCACCGCCGTGCCGTCCAGGATCTGCACGTGCGCGCCGGCGAGGATCTCGCTGACCTCGGCCGCGGCGTCGGACTCGTAGTCGTGGTTGCCCAGGACGGCGACCTTAGGGATCTTCACCGCCTGCAGCTCCTTGGCCAGGATGCGCGCCTCGTCCGGCAGCCCGCTGTCGGTGAGATCGCCGCACAGCGCCAGCACGTCGGCGTTCTCGGCGATGCGCGAGAACAGGGTCTGGAAGGACCCGGGAGAGGTCCGCTTGCAATGGAGGTCGCCGACGGCGGCGACCCGCACCGAGCCGTTCACGCTCTCAGCTCCGCGCCGAGCGGTCGACCGAACCGAGCAGTTGAGCGAGATGAGCCGTGTCGAGCGGCTTGACCAGATGATGGTCGAATCCGGCGGCCCGTGACCTCGCGCGATCGGCCTCGTCGCTCCATCCGGTGACGGCGATCAGGCACACCCGCCGGCCCCAGGCCTCGTGGCGCAGGCGCTGCGCGACCTCGTGGCCGTCGAGCTTGGGCAGGCCGATGTCGAGCAGCACGACCTCGGGACGGAACTCGCTCGCCACCTGCAGGGCCTCGATCCCGTCGTAGGCGGTGCGGATATCGTTGCCGGCCGTCCGCAGCAGCATCGCGAGGCTGTCGGCGGCGTCGCGGTTGTCGTCCACGATCAGCATGCGGAGTGGCGGCAGGCTGCTCGCTCCCCCGGACCCGTTCGGCTCCCCGAGCACACCCGGCGTGCCGTCGACAACGGCCGGCAGGCGGATGACGAACGTGCTGCCCATGTTCTGCCCGGCGCTGTCGGCGTTGACCGCCCCGCCGTGGAGCTCGACCAGGCGCTTGACGAGCGTGAGGCCGATGCCGAGCCCTCCGAGCGTGCGTGCCCGCGTTTGCTCGCCCTGGGTGAACATCTCGAACACGTGAGGCAGCACGGCCGCGGGAATGCCGACGCCGGTGTCGCGTACCGTGACGACGGCGTCCTCGCCATCGCGCTCCGCGATGAGCGAGATGTGCCCGCCGCGCTCCGTGTACTTGGCCGCGTTGTTGAGAATATTCGAGACCGCTTGTGCGAGGCGAACGGGATCGGCGTCGAGGTTGATCGGCGCGTCCCGAAGCACGACCGTGAATTCCTGGCCTCCAGCCTTCAGGAGCGTGCCGCTCGTCTCGATGGCGGCCCGGAGCACTGCCGCCAGATCGATGTGCTCCTTGCGGAGCTCGAGCCGATTGCTAGTGATCCGCGCGACGTCCACCAGGTCGTCGATGAGCCTGGCCATCTGGCGCACCTGGCGCTCGATCGCCGACAAGGCCCACTGTGACTCCGCTGCGAGCGCGCCCTCGCGATTCAAGATCTGGACGGCGTTGCGGATGGGCGCCAGCGGGTTGCGCAGCTCGTGCGCCAGGATCGCCAGGAATTCGGTCTTCGATCGGTCGGCCGTCCTCGCAGCGTCGTCGGCGTGCCGGCGATCTGTGATGTCCACGAGCACGTTCACGGCGCCGAGGACATTTCCAGCCGCGTCGCGGATGGGATTGGCGTGCGCCAGCACGGTGCGGCGCTCGCCGTCGGGACGCTCGATGACGATCTCGTGGCCGTTGAATTCCCGCTCTGTCCGCAGGGCCCGCGCCATCCAGCAGTCGTCGTGTGGGATCGCGGTGCCGTCCGTCGCGAAGAGCTTGAAGGAGCCGCAGAAGCGGTCGGCCGGGTCGTTCAGCCTCGGCGCGCGGCCCCAGAGCTCGAGCGCGTGCGCGTTGAAGTACGTGATGAGTCCGTCCGGATCACAGGTGTAGGCGCCAGCGGGGAGCGCCTCCAGCAGGTGGCAGAACTCCGGATCGCCCATCGTGGGCGTGATTTCACGGGTGCTCAATGGCCGTCAACCTTCACCCAGCATTGGCTTGCAAACAAAGCCAGCAACGCACGTGCCACCGCGCGTTGCCGGGGCGCGCGGGCTGCCGGGTGGAGCGGGCGCTCCCGAAATTTACGAAGCTCGACCCGCGGGATCTCCGACCGGCTCGATCTCGTCGAGAAACGTCTCGGGATCGGCATCGAAGATGCGCTTGCACTCGTCGCAGCAGAAATAAATGGTTTCGCCCTCGTAGACGAGCTGCGCCTCGGCGGAGTCAGGTGAGATCTCCATCATGCAAACCGGATCCAGTGCCATGGTTGGCCTCCTCTGTCCCGCTGGACGCGGTGCTGGGCCGCAAGGGCCGTGCCAGGACAAACCCGATATAGAATCGCTGAGTTTTCGCAGATCGGGCGATTTGACGGCAGGTAAAATTTCCCTGACGACCATGTAACTTCGGTAGATCGTGTAATTTCGACCGAGACAGACGGCGGTCAGCGCTCCGTGAGGAACGCGCAGAGCTGGGCCGGATCGACGGGCTTGGTCATGTGGGTATCGAAGCCGGCTGCGAGCGCTTTCTGTCGGTCTTCGGCCTGGCCGTAGCCGGTGAGCGCCACGAGGTACGTGGCCCGCGTCTCCGTGGTCTGGCGAGCCATCCGGGCCAGCGCGTAGCCGTCCACGCCGGGCAAGCCGATGTCGATCAGGGCGACCTCGGGCTGGAAGGTCCGGAGCTTCTCGAGCCCGTCGGCGGCGTCTTCCGACGTCTCGACCTCGTGGCCGGCAAGCGTCAACAGCATCCGTAGCCCCTCGCGAGCGTCCGCATTGTCCTCGACGATCAGGACCCGGCGCCGGGGGGCGGCGCTCGAGTCCGCCGGCCCCACGGCGCCCGGCTCGGGCTCCGCGCGCGCGACGAGGGCGGGCAGGCGCACCGTGAACTCGCTGCCGTACCCGCGTCCGCGACTCACGACCGACACCGAGCCGCCGTGGAGCTCGCGACCAGCCCGGCCTCGCGCTGGCGCGGATCGACCCAGATTGCGATCTCCGGCACTGAGCGGCCGATGACCTCGTCGCGAGCGTAGCCGGTGGCGGCGAGGAAGGCGTCGTTGACTTCGACGATCCTTCCGTCGTCGAGTCCGGTGACGGTGAGGATGGTCGGGCTCAGCTCGAAGACCGCTTGCAGCCTCGCGGCCCACGTGGAGTCCGTCATCGCGGGCAGTCTGACGTTAGTGAGGGCGCCGCGCAAGCCTCTTCACCAGGCGACGGTCTCGCCCGGCGGCAGGATCCACACGCGGTCGGCGTCGAGGTGACGGCGGACCACTTCCTCGGTGATCCGCCGGGGCGGCTCGTCGTAGGGCTCGCGCGCCAGCGCGAAGGTTCCCCAGTGAATGCCGAGAAATCTCGTCGCGTGGAGATCCTGCCACGCCTGCAGGGCCTCCTCCGGCGACATGTGAACGGGCTTGGCGAGCGCGCGGGGCGTGTACGAGCCGATCGGCAGAGCCGCGAGGTCGAAAGGACCGAGCGCCGCGCCGATCTCCTTGAAGTGCTCGTAGTATCCCGTGTCGCCCGCGAAGTAAAATCGCTTGCTGCCCAGCACCGCCCAGGACGCCCATAGCCGGCGCCCCTGGTCCACGAGCGTCCGGCCGGATCCGTGCTGCGCCGGTGTGCAGACGACGGTCACGCCGCCGATCGTCACCGATTCGCCCCAGTTCAGCTCGACCACGTTCGTGATGCCGCGGTCCTCGAGCCACCGCTTGATGCCGAGCGGCACCACGAAGCGCGGATTGAATTCCTGGGCCAGATGCCTGACGGTCGGCTCGTCGAGATGATCGTAGTGATCGTGTGAGATCAGCACGAAGTCGATGTGCGGCAGATCGTCGAACGCGATGGCCGGCGGCGTGTAGCGCCCGACTCCGATCAGCCCGCTGAACGGACCGCTGCGACTGGCCCAGGTCGGGTCGGTCAGGAAGTTGACGCCGTCGAGCTGGACCAAGAGGGTGGCGTGGCCGATCCACGTCACCGTGGCGCGACTCGTGTTGAGCCGGAGCGCCGCGACGTCGGGATGGACGACCGGCAAGGGGGTGACGCGCCGCTCGCCCACGAGCCAGGTGCCTCCGACGATCAGCGAGCGCGCGCGCGTCCAGAACGATGCGCGGTGATAGTTCGGGTCGAGGTTGCGGAAGCGGCCCCCGACGTGCGGCGCCGCCGGGAGCCCGGCGACCACAGTGGGTCGCGAGATTGCCGCCGGGACGGACTGCGGAAGGGCTTCACTCGCGCCGATCAGCAGAGCCAGGACGAGGGACAGCAGAGCCTGACGCGCGACAGCTGCGACCACGATTTCGAGCTTACATGAGGCGCCTCGACCCAACCAGCGCTCGCCGCTGCTACATCTGCTCTTTCAGCGGGAATGCGAGGAGCTCGAGGAAGCGGCTGGCAAGGCCCCGGTTTTTCCAGTCCTTGTACATCACGCGCCGGGAGTTGGCCAGGTCGTCCGCGAAGATCCGCTCGAGCCGCTGCGCGGTGCCGACATCGTAGATCGCGACGTTCAGCTCCTCGTTCAGCGAGAACGAGCGATAGTCGAGGTTGGTGCTGCCCACCGTCGACCAGATGCCGTCGACGATCATGGTCTTGGCGTGCAAGAGCGCCGGCCGGTACTCGTAGATCTGCACGCCGTTCTCCAGCAGACGGCCGAACTCCGAGCGGCTGGCCTGGCGGACCAGGTTGTGGTCGATGGCGCCCGGGATGAGAAGGACGACCTCGACGCCGCGATTCGCGGCCGCGAGCAGGGTGTTGATCATCTTCTCGTCGGGGACGAAGTACGGGTTGGTGATGTGGATCGAGTGGCGGGCCGAGGCCAGCGCGAGCAGGAACATCGTGTACATCGCGGTGCTGCCGCCGGCCGGCGAGCTCCGCACCACCTGAGCGTCGACCAGCCCCTTGGAGTCCAGGCGCCGACGCGGAAAATACTCGGGCCCGCCGATGGCAACGCCGGTCGCCTCGAGCCAGTTCTCGGCGAAGGCGCCTTGCAGCTGCTCGATCACCGGTCCTTCGACGAGCACATCGGTGTCGCGCCAGTGGCCCTCCTGGCGCCCGTCGCCGCTCCACTTGCCGCTGGTGCCCGAGCCGCCCGAGACGCCGACGAGCCCGTCGACGACCAAAATCCGACGATGGTTGCGGTAGTTCACCCGCTCGATCGTGAACGGGCTCAGCGGGCGATAGCTCTCGACCCGGCAGCCGGCGCTGCTCATCTCCTCGCGGAGCGCGCTCGGCATCGCCAGCGTGCCCACCGCATCCAGAAGCACGTTCACCTTGATCCCGGCGCGGCAGCGCTCGGCCAGGGCGGCGGCGACGTCCTCGGCCGGCTGGCCGTCCTCGAAGACGTACTGCGCGTAGTTGATCGTCCGGCGCGCGCCGCGAATGAGCGCGAGCTTGGCCGGGAAGATCTCCGCGCCGTTCAGGAGGATCTCGACGCGATTGCCGCCGACCACCGTCGTGCCGGTGTAGGCCCCGAGGGTCGCCGCGAACGCGGGCTGTTTGATGTCGAGCGTCGGCAGCTCGAGGTGCGGCGGGATACCCGTGCACCCGGTCGTGATCGTGAGCAGCAGTGCCGTAGCCATTCGCGCGAACCCGCAGCGCGTCTTCATCGCGTTCTCCAGTCTCGTTTTCATTGACGATGATCCCTGGAGGAGCAAGCGCGATACCAGGGATCGGCAGTATCGGGAGTTTCCCCTGATACGCCTAAGGCGCCGCGTAGGATCTACCAGCGGGCCGCGTAACAACTACCGTCCTCACGAGGGCAGGACTCGCCGCGATCGCACGGGGGTCGACGTCAGAAAAAGCCCCGGCGTGGCGGTGTTTGCGACCCCTGCGGAGCTCTCGTCTCGTGCTGGCAAGCGCATTGCTTCTTCTGGATAGGCGAACGAAGAGGTACCCGTGTGGGCTGGGGTCTTACACACAAGGAAACAAGGAAACTGGGAGGACTACGAACGATGCGAACCGAATGGAAGACTGGAGCCGCGCTCCTGACCGCCATCGTGCTCGCTTTGCCGCTGACGGCCGGCGCCGCCGACAAGGCCGGCACCACCGACAAGTCCGGCAAGACCGAAGGCACGATGGACAAGATGGAAAACAAGGCCAAGGAGACGACGCAGGAAGTGAAGGGCGCCACCAGCGACAGCTGGCTGACCTCGAAGACCAAGATCGCGCTCTTCGCGGACGATCGGGTCAAGGGCCGGGAGGTCCGGGTCGAGACCGTCAAGGGCGAGGTGTTCCTGCGCGGTAAGGTCGACTCCGAAGAGGCCAAGACCGCGGCCGCCGAGACCGCCAAGGGTGTCGAGGGCGTTAAGAGCGTGAAGAACGACTTGCAAGTCGTGGCGCCGGGCGCACGCAAGACCGTGCAGGCCAACGACAAGCAGATCACCAAGTCCGTCGAGACCAGCTTCGGCAAGGACCCGCAGCTGAAGAAGATCGACGTCCGCACGGACGCGGGCGTGGTCGTACTGAGCGGCGAGGTGCCGAACATCTCCGTGAGCGCGAAGGCCTCCGAGATGGCGCATCGAGTCGACGGCGTGAAGTCGGTCAAGAACGAGCTCCGCGTGACGCAGGCCAAGGCCAACTAGCCGGCGCCTGACGGGAACAACAGAGCGGGCGGTCCGAGTGACCGCCCGCTCTCTTTTTCTGTGTCGCGACAGCTAGCGCGGCGTCAGCCGCGGCCTACCGCCGGGACGGATCGCGCAGCTCGTCGTCGTACCGGTCGAAGCGCTTCTTCATCTCGCGCTCGGCCTGATCGCGCTCCCAGCCGTATCGTTCCTGAAGAGCACCGGCAAGCTTGTCCATCGCGCCGTCGATGCGGTCGAGATCGTCGTCGGTGAGCTTGCCCCACCACTGCTTGACCTGACCCCGCATCTGCTTCCACTTGCCGGTGAGAACGTCCTGATTCATGGCGTTATCGCCTCCTTGTGCTATTCGCTCTTCGAACCAGGTCTCTGGAGAGCAAGACGTGTGCCGCCGCGCGACCAGGCTGCGTTTGCCGTAGGAGTTACTTGGTAAATCTTACCGGACGCCGGCGCGCTCGAAACGAAAGGTGGCCGTCGTTGTTGCGCGAAGGCGGCCGCCGCGTGGTTGGCATCCGGGCTGCAGCACACGAATAGGTGGCCGCATCACAAAAAGGGGGAAACCATGCTGTCGACAGTTCTGATCGTCGTGCTAGTCCTGGCGCTCCTCGGCGCGCTGCCGACGTGGCCTTACAGCGCAGGATGGGGCTTCTATCCGAGCGGAGGCCTCGGTATCATCGTGCTCGTCCTGATCGTCCTCGCCGTGACGGGGCGCTTATAGGAGGGCCGCGTGGCGAAAGACAAGTCGATCGTGATCAGGTCGGGCCCGAGCAGCAGGTTCGTGACCGACGTCCAGGAGCTCCGCCGCCGAGCGCGTGCCCACATGGAGCACGGCGCGGTGACGGAAGGGTACCGGGCCGACGTCGAGACGGTGCTTCGCATCCTGAACGAAGCGCTCGCGACCGAGATCGTCTGCGTGCTGCGCTACAAGCGCCATTACTACATGGCCGCCGGGATCCACGCCAGCGCGGTGGCCGACGAGTTTCTCGAGCACGCGACCGCGGAGCAGCGGCACGTCGACCAGATCGCCGAGCGCATCACGCAGCTCGGCGGCGGGCCGGATCTCAATCCTGCCAATCTCGCCGGCCGCAGCCATTCGGAGTACGTCGAAGGCAAGGGATTGATCGAGATGATTCGTGAGGACCTGGTGGCCGAGCGGATCGTTATCGAGTCGTACTCCGAGATGGTGCGCTTTCTCGGCAACGACGATCCGTCGACGCGTCGGCTGCTGGAGGAGATCCTGGCCGAGGAGGAAGACCACGCCAACGATCTGCGGACCCTCCTCGAATCGCTGGGCAAGGACGAGCGCTGAGCGCGATGAGCGCTGAAGCGGTCGAGCGGCCGCCCTGGAGCCCGTGGGGCCACGAGTACGTCAAGACGCCCGGCCGCTTCATCTGGGGCACGCAGCCGTCGGCCCTGGCGCGCGAGGCGGCCGAGCTCACGGCCGAGCGCGGGCGCGTGCTCGACCTCGGTTGCGGCGAGGGCCGCGACAGCGTCTATCTCGCCGAGTGCGGGCACGACGTCGTCGGCGTCGATCTCTCGCTCGACGGGCTGCGCAAGGCCCAGGGCCTGGCGGGAGACCATGGCGTCCGCGTGCCGTGGGTGTGCGCCGCTATGCCGGATCTGCCGGTGCGCGGCCCGTTCGATCTCGTCTACTCCTGCGGCTCGATGCACTACGTGGCGCGCGCCGACCGCGCCGCGCTGTTCGACCGCCTCCGCGGCCTCACGCGGCCGGGCGGACATCACGCGCACGTCGTCTTCACCGAGCGGAGCATCTACCGCGAGAAGGGCGAGGTCGTGCACTACTTCGCTCCCGAGGAGCTCGGCGACGCCTACCGCGACTGGATCGTTCTCCGCCGCGCGGAAGGGTTGATTCCGTGCGCGCAGGACGGCGTCCACCACGTGCACAGCGTGGAAACGATTCTCGCCCAGCGGCCCTGACCCAGACGGCCGTGTTACGCTTCGAGGCGTAGCACACATGGCCGTCGAGCTCGAACCTCCCGCGCGCGCGAGGCGCCAATGAAGCGCCCCGGCGCCGTTGTGCTCGCCGGCGTGCTGGCGCTGATCGCGATCGGCCCGGCCCTCGCGGCGACGCCGCCGGCCGTCCGCGACGCGTGGAAGAACGTGGCCACCTTCCACGAGGACGTGACACGCATCGATCGCGCGCGCGATTTGCTCGAGGCCGAGGTGGCGCGCGAGCCGAGCCTGGACGCGCTGCTCCTCCTGGCCTGGGCCCATCTTCTCTGGGCCGACTACCGGGCGCCCAGCGTCGAGGCCAAGCTCGCGAGCTACGAGCGCGGCCGGGACGTCGCCAAGCGAGCGATCGAGATGGCGCCGCGCAACCCGGAGGCGCATCTCTGGTATGCCGCGAACCTCGGCCGCTGGGCCATCACGAAGGGCAAGCTCCACGCCGCGTTTCTCTTGTCGACCTTGCGGCAAGAGATCAACACGATCCTCGAGATCGACCCCAACCACGTCGCGGGGCTGGCGCTGGCCGGCTCGTTCTACCTCGAGACGCCCGCGATGTTCGGAGGCGATCTCCCGCGGGCCGAGGGCTACCTGAGAAAAGCGCTCTCCCTCGACCCCCACTTCACCCGCGCGCGCGTCGAGCTGGGCCGGTGCCTGATCGAAGAGGGGCGCTACGCCGAGGCGCGGCAAGAGCTCAAGAGTGTTCTCGACGAGCACCAGCCGAGCTACGTGGCCGACTGGGTCATGCGACACAAGCCGACCGCCGAGCGCCTGCTGGCCGAGATCCGCACGAAATGACCGGGGCGTCGGGCGCGCCGCCCGCCGCGGCGCTCTCGACGGCCTTCGTCTTCCAGACGTAGTAGAGTCGGCCTCATGAAGGGCAACGCATGGCCACCGACGATCGGATCGACTTCCTCGTGATCGGCGCCGGCGCGTCCGGCGCCGCCGTCGCCTGGCGGCTCGCGGGCGCCGGGATCGGCGTGATGTGCCTGGAGCAAGGCGACTGGGTCGCGGCGCGATCGTATCCGCACTGGCAGGCCGACTGGGAGCTTCACCGCCACACGGACTGGAGCGCCGAGCCCAACGTGCGCCGGCTCCCCCAGGACTATCCGGTCAACGATCAGGCCTCGCCGATCTCGCCCCTCATGTACAACGCGGTCGGGGGCAGCACGATCCACTGGAGCGCTCACTTCCCGCGCTTCAGGCCCTCGGACTTCCGGGTGAAGAGCCTCGACGGCGTGGCCGACGACTGGCCCATCGACTACGCCACGCTCGAGCCGTTCTTCGACTTGAACGACCGCATGATGGGCGTTGCCGGCGTCACCGGCGACCCCGCCTACCCCCCGAAGTCGTCGCGGCAGACGCCGCCGATCCCGCTGGACACCCTCGGGGTCACCATGGCGCGCGGCTTCGATCGCCTCGGCTGGCACTGGTGGCCGTCGGACAGCGCCATCCTCACGCGCGAGTACGACGGCCGCCGGGCCTGCGTCAACTG
>Ga0126370_10001250_pt1 | contig 11510 bp, 9 predicted proteins | sample PanSoiMetaPlot_3_FD_92586 | JGI IMG/M metagenome (GOLD analysis project Ga0126370, IMG submission 92586) | Tropical forest soil microbial communities from Panama - MetaG Plot_3 | ecosystem: Environmental > Terrestrial > Soil > Tropical forest > Bulk soil | place: Panama | collected 2016-02-17 | reverse complement strand
TTCGTGTTCTTTGTAATGGTGGTTGCGGCTGCAGAAGCGTCGGTCGGATTGGCGATCATTATTGCCGTTTACCGCACCCGCGAAACCCTCAATGTCGACCAAGTGAACCTGCTAAAGCTATGACCGAGACCTCACTCCATCTTTGGCTTATCCCGATCTTGCCCCTGGTGGGCACCGCCATCAATGGTCTATTTGGGCGCCGCTTTTCGCGTCAGATGGTCTCAAATATCGGTGTCGGTTTCTGTGGCGCCGCCTTCCTGATGGTCTTATTCGTTCTATCGGAATTCTTCGCGCTCCGACTGCCCCACATCGAGACCTACGCAACCTGGATCCGCGCCGGCTCGTTTCAGGCCGACTACGGATTTTACCTGGACGAGCTCTCCATGATCATGCTGCTGGTCGTGACCGGCGTCGGGTTTCTTATCCACATCTACTCGGTCGGCTATATGTGGGAAGAGGGCGGCTTCTATCGCTTTTTCTGCTATCTGAACCTCTTCATGTTTTTTATGCTGACCCTGGTCCTGGCGCACAACTATCTGGTGATGTTCATCGGGTGGGAAGGTGTAGGCCTGGCGTCGTATCTGCTGATTGGGTTCTGGTTCACGAAAGACTCTGCCACTTCGGCTGGTAAGAAGGCGTTCATTGTGAACCGAATCGGCGATTTTGGATTCCTCATCGCCCTTTTCCTGCTTATTAAGCATTTCGGATCGCTGACATTCTCTCGGGTCTTTGCCTCGATTTCCCAGCTCCCAAGCGAGGCTTCCGGCGCCGGCTTGCTAACTACCATTGGCATTTTGCTGATGGTCGGAGCGGCTGGTAAATCAGCTCAGATTCCCCTCTATGTCTGGCTTCCCGATGCCATGGAAGGTCCCACACCAGTTTCGGCTTTGATTCACGCCGCGACCATGGTCACCGCCGGCGTCTATATGGTGGCCCGCTCCCACCTAATTTTTGATCGGGCTCCAAGCGCCCTGACTCTCGTCGCTGTAATCGGGACACTGACCGCCTTGTACGCCGCCACGATTGGTATTGCGCAGACTGACATCAAGAAGGTTCTCGCCTATTCGACTATTTCCCAGCTGGGCTATATGTTCATGGCGTGTGGGGTTGCGGCCTATACCGCGGGGATTTTTCACCTCATGACGCATGCATTCTTCAAAGGCCTGCTGTTCCTGGCGGCGGGTTCGGTGATTCACGCCGTCGGCGGTGAGCAGGACATGCGCCGGATGGGTGGCCTGAGGAGGAAAATTCCCTGGACCTTCTGGACGATGACGGTGGCAACGTTCTCCATTGCCGGCTTCCCTCCCTTGGCCGGATTTTTCAGCAAGGACCAGATCCTGTGGCAGGCTTCGCGTCGAAGCGTAGCTCTCTGGGTATTGGGCGAGTCGACTGCCTTTCTTACATCGTTTTACATGTTTCGACTCTGGTTCCTCACTTTCTTTGGCCAATATCGGGGAGCGGCCGACGAAACCAACGCGCACCCAGAGCATGCCGGAACCCCGCACTCGGTGCCGACTGCCAGCGCGCAGCCAGCAGTGCCCTGGGGCCACCGGATTCATGAGAGTCCCAAGGTCATGCTGATTCCGATGGTCATTTTGGCGATTCTGTCGCTAGTCGGGGGATGGGTGAATATCGGCAAGAACTTTGAGAAATTTCTTGAACCCGCTTTCAGCAGGGGCGTCGCCGGGTACACCCTAACCGAAGCTGCCCCTCAGGCAAGCAAGGCCGTAGGCGAACAGGGTGGCAGGGAGCTGCAGTCTACGCTTATATCGGTTTGCGCCGCGGCTCTGGGCTTGCTGCTGGCGTGGTTGCTTTACCAACGCCATCCGGAGCTGCCGGCCCACATTGCGGCTTCGCTGAACGGTTTGTATTCCGCCGTGGTGAACAAATATTACGTGGACGAACTTTATGCCTTTCTCTTTGTGAAGCCGCTGATTGAGGGTTCGCGCAAGGTTCTCTGGCAGGGAATCGACCAAGGCATCATTGATGCCAGTGTCAATGACGCTGCCCGAGGCGCGAGGCAGGTCTCTGATTCCTTGCGGCACATGCAGTCCGGCAACCTGCGCTCTTATGCGGGCTGGATTGCTTTGGGAGCGGCTGCGGTGATTGCCTACATGATCTGGATCGCTTTGACATGAGCACCACGGATCTGAATGACTGGATTCTGACGCTGGTCACCTTCATACCACTCGGTGGCGCAATTCTGCTCCTCTTTGTGCCGCGGCGTGATCGCGACATCCGCGTCTTCGCGTTTGTCACTTCCCTGCTGGCGTTCATTCTGTCGCTCCATCTCCCGGCGCATTTTCAACGCGGCCAATCCGGATTTCAGTTCGATGTCAACCGTCAATGGATCGCCAGCCCCAATATTCATTACCACATGGGGATAGATGGCTTCTCCATGTGGCTGGTGCTGCTGACCACGTTCCTGACACCGCTATGCGTTCTGATTTCTTGGAACTCCGTTCGTGATCGGGTAAAGGAATTTTTCATTCTGCTACTTATTATGGAGACCGCGCTGATTGGGGTCTTTACTTCTCTGGACCTGTTTCTTTTCTACTTCTTCTGGGAAGCCACCTTGATCCCCATGGCACTGCTGATCGGAGTTTTCGGCCACGAACGGCGTGTGTATGCGGCAGTGAAATTCTTCCTGTACACGATGTTGGCGTCAGTGTTCATGCTGGCGGCCATCCTGTGGTTGTACGCGAAAGTCAGAAGTTTCGATTTAACGGTAGTTGAGAATGCAATTCTCAACGGGCAGGTACCTGGATTTCAAGCGGCCGCACCCTGGCTGTTTCTCGGCTTCTTTGTAGCCTTCGCCGTTAAAGTACCGCTGTTCCCCCTGCACACATGGTTGCCCGATGCCCACGTCGAAGCGCCCACCGCCGGCTCGGTTCTGCTCGCGGGCGTGTTGCTCAAGATGGGAACGTACGGCCTGCTGCGATTCAATCTCGGTCTGTTCCCCGAACAAGCGCAGCGCAATGCACCTTGGATTGTCACACTTGCTCTGATCGGCATCATTTACGGCGCATTGGTTGCCATGGTGCAGCCGAACATGAAGAAGCTGATCGCATATTCTTCGATCAGCCATCTTGGGTTCGTAGTCCTCGGGATCTTTAGCTTCACCAGCGCGGGACTGAATGGGGCCATGTTTGTGATGCTCGCCCATGGCGTCTCCACGGGAGCGCTGTTCATGCTCGCCGGAATCATTCACGAGCGACGGCATACTTATGAAATCCGCGAGTTGGGTGGCTTGGCAACTCCTATGCCGATTTATGCGGCTCTTTTTTTATTCATGGTGCTCTCTTCGGCAGGATTACCGTTGTTGAATGGTTTTGTAGGCGAGTTCTTGGTTCTGTCAGGAGCGTTCCGGGCACGCGCCCTCTATGGCGTCCTGGCTGCGACGGGCGTGATCTGGAGCGCTTGTTACTTGCTGTGGATGTACCAGCGGGTGTTCTTCGGAAAAGTAACAAACCCAGCGAATGAGTCCATTCCTGACCTCGCAGGTGTGGAGAAGGCGGCGCTGTGGCCGGCGGCCGTCATGGCGCTGGTCATGGGAGTTGCCCCCATGATCTGGCTGAATTCGATTGATCCCGCCGTCGAGAAAGCGCTGGTTGGCTTCGGACAGTTGGCGGCCAAGGTGATGGGACAATGATCGCAGAAGCTATCGAGGCTATGCCGCAGACAGTGGACTACATCCGCATTCTTCCCGAACTGGTGTTGTCCTTGTTTGGCATTATCATCATGGTGGTCGAGCCGCTCATCGACGAGCGCCGGCACCAGCAGGCGTTGGGAACGATCGCTCTGATCGGCTCTTTGGCTGCAATCGGAGCTTCCCTCTTGCAAGCGGGCTATCCCGGGTTCGCCTTTTGGAACATAGTGAGGGTCAGCAGCTTCAGCGTCTTTTTCCATGTCTTGGTTACGACCATTGCCGCAATCGTAATACTCACCTCCTACGAGTACATGGCGGTTGAGCGCATCAGCGCCGGTGAGTACTACGCCTTGATCTTGTTTGGCACTGTGGGCATGTGCCTCATGTCGTCCGCTATGGAGTTAGTTCTGATCTTCATCGCCCTCGAAATCTCGTCCATTTCGACCTACATTTTGGCAGGAGTTCGTCGGCGGGAAGCTTCCAGCAGTGAGGCGTCGTTGAAATACTTCCTGCTGGGCTCCTTTGCGACTGCCTTCTTCCTATACGGCATCGCGATGATGTTCGGCGCTACCGGCTCCACCAATATCATCAAAATGAGTCAGGTGCTTTCCTCCCGCCAGGTGCCGGTGCTGGCTGATGTGGGCGTTGCGCTGATGTTTATCGGTTTGGGCTTCAAGGTTGCCGCAGCCCCGTTCCACGTCTGGACGCCCGATGTTTACGAGGGTGCTCCGGCGCCGGTGGTAGGATTCATGTCCACTGCCCCCAAGGCGGCGGTCTTTGCCGTTCTGTTACGAATTCTGTTTGAGGCGAATGCCCCGGGACGCGTCTGGCTGATCTGGATTTCCGCCGCCCTCTCGATGTGCCTGGGGAATATCGCTGCCCTGGTGCAGACGAATGTCAAGCGTCTGCTCGCCTATTCCTCGATCGCCCATGCGGGTTACTTGCTGATCGCCTTCGCCGTCGGGCCCGACCCTGGCATTTCCGCTGCCATGTTTTACATAGCCGCATACGCAGCCATGAATGTCGGGGCGTTTGCCGTGGTCAGCCACTTTGCCAGCGCTGGGGAGCGTTACGTCACGCTGGATGATTACGCCGGACTCGGCCGCCGTTCACCGATTCTGGCCGCCACGCTCACTATCTTTCTGCTTTCCCTGATTGGCATCCCGGTAACCGGCGGCTTTTTCGCGAAATTTTATGTGTTTTCCGCCGCACTCGAGGCGAATCTGATTGGGCTGACGATCATTGCCGTCATCAACAGCGCGATCGCGGCTTACTATTATTTACGCGTGATCGTGGTGATGTATATGCGTGAGGATCGGGAGGCCATTCCCGTAACCAAAGTCCCCTTAGCCCTCGGAACAGCGCTGGTGATCAGCTTGGCGGCGACGATTTACCTGGGGGTTCTTCCTGGGCGTGTATTGGACTATGCACAACGCGCAGCCAGTGAATTGGTCGAAGCGCCTCCGTCTGCTGCCGGCCTGTCGTCCGATGCCCTGCCCAAGTGACGCCTTAATCGACGGCAACGGCGATATCGCGCCGGCTGAATAGCCACGAAGCCGCCAGCCAGCACAGGCCTGATTCCAGCACGCCCAGCGCCAACAAATCCCATTGTGGCGTCCACTTCTCGGAGAACGACGCCCTCATCAGCAGTCCGACCAATGGATAAAATGGAATCGCACTCGCCCATTTAGAGTCGAACCGCAACGCAGCCGCCGCCGGTAGTGCCAAGACACAAATTGCGCACAAGGTAGCGAACAGCGGGTTCAGAAATGTCGAAAACACAACCGCGACGGCAGCGGCCAGCACACTAGCTACCAAAAGATAAGCCATTAGAAACCAGACATACGCCGCAGGAAAACCGGCCGGCCTCAGAATCCAAGTGCCCGTCATCGCCATGGCAAAGCAGTAAATTGAAACCGCAAAGATAATTCCGCATAACAACCCGGCAATGTACTGCTCCCGCCCTACGCTCTTGGATAGCACGGACAAAATACGCCGCGTCTTGCGCTCGTTGTGAATGGCCGAGGCACCAAAAAAAACTGCGAAGACGATACCATATACAGCGACCTGCTTGAAAACGAACAGCACCTCCTCGCCCGCCTTGCGCAAATCGTAAACTAGTCCCATCGCGATAAGCACGCCTACCCAGAGCATCAGAACAAGAATGGGCCAGCGCTGCTCACGCACGAAGTTGATGGCAATCAAACCTACCTGCTTCATGAAGCTATATCTTTCCCGGGGGTAGAGGACATGGTGAGTTCAAGGAACAGTTGTTCGAGCGAACGACGTACAGGATTAACGCTGACAACTTCACCCCCCAAATTCCAGACGCGTTCGAGCGCTGCCCGTTGTTCTTCTGCGGGAACTTTGAATCGCACGACGGCATCGGTGGCCTGCGCTTCGGGAAACGAGTCCCTGGCGATGCCTCGAGCCGTTATTTCCAGCTTGTGATCCGTTCGTAGCAGGTCCGACGTCCTGCCCAGGCGCACCAGTTGTCCGCGGTTAAGCACGGCCACACGGTCGCATATCAACTCGACCTCCGACAACAGGTGAGAGCTGAGGAAAATCGTTTTTCCCGCATTTCGCATACTGGTGAGCAGCTCGCGCACAGTAACTCGGGCTAACGGATCCAAAGCCGAAGTGGGCTCGTCCAACACCACAAGCTCGGGGTCGTTGATGAGAGCCTGCGCCAAGCCCACCCGCTGCAGCATGCCGCGGGAGAATTTTCCTGCATTCCGCCGGCGGTCTTCGAGCAAACCGACGGCGGAGAGCACTTCGCGCGAACGTCTCTTGAGAGCGGACCGGGGCACATCGTTCAAGGCACCGTAAAATCGCACTAGTTCTTCGGCAGGACGATAGTAAAACGCGACGTTTTCCGCCAGAAACCCGACACGTCCCCGGGTCTTGGCATCACCAAAAGGCTTTCCCAGGAGGCGTCCCTGGCCTGCAGTTGGCCGCATGAAGCCCATGGCGAGATGGATGGCCGTCGTCTTGCCTGCCCCGTTTGGCCCTAAGAATCCAAAAATTTCGCCCGGCTCGATCGCCAGGGTCAGACGATCGAGCGCCGTAACCGAGCGTCCGCCATACCAGCGGTTATATTGTTTACTAACCCCGTCGAATTCGAGGGCCGCTGCCATGGCTCTGATTCTAGCTTCCCGGACTCGCCTGAAGGTGCGAAAAACTTACCGCCTTCCCATGTGAAGTTGATCAAATTCGGAGTAGCTCATTGACAATGCAGCCCCCGACAGGCATCATGACGGCAGTAAGGGCAAAACGAACGTTTGTATTCCACTCCTTTGGAGGGCAGCGTGTCGCATGTCATTCGCAGGTTATGGGCAGAGGAGGCTGGCCAGGATATCGCAGAATACGCGGTAATGGTGGCCGTTATTCTCATCATCGTGGTGGGGACTATCCGCCTCATCGGCAGTAATTCCAACACTGTATTCTCGAACGTTGCCAGTTCGATCCAGTAGGCTTTGTAACCATTGCTCCCCCGATGTTTTTCAACCTGCGAGTTGCGCAGGGAAGCCTACCCAGGTTCGCTCGGCATCATGGCCTAGTGTCTCATTTGTCCAAAATTTGCTGGGCGGCGCGCTGGCCGGAGGCGATCGCCCCGTGCACGGTTCCGTGATATCCGGAGACGTCGGCTGCCTCTCCGGCAAAAAATAAAGTGTGCTCGATTGGCGTCGCCAGATCGGCCTGCGCCGAGTCGCCGCCGACCTTCACGTAGCTGTAAGCGCCACGGGAGAAGGGATCGGTTAGCCAGTCATGAAAAGTTGCCGCCTCCACCAGATGCTCAACCTCCTGTTCGCCCAAGTGTAATAGCCCACCCAAGGTTTGGCAGGCAGAGGAGAAAATCATCGCCGCATCCTGTCCGGACAACTCGTCTGCATCGTGGAAGGGAGCCCAACCTGTGATCACTGGCCGGCGGTCCGGCATGGTCGTCCACCAGGTCGGAAACCACTTCCGGCGCGAGAAAAGGAAGCGCATCTCTCCCAGAGTCTTCGATCCCAACGGCTGCACCTTCTCCCAGAACCGTTCCCGAAACTGAAGCGTCACCCGGGTTGCCTTTCCCATCGCGAGATGGCTTAGGGCGCTTTTTTTCGATTGAGGTAGGTCAGGGACGAAGCGAAGCGCATCCGGGTCAGCTGGGCGCAATTGCAAAACACCCAGCGGGAGCGTGAGTAGGGCCCGAGGCGCAGACAAATACTTGTGCCCCTCGTCAGTATGGCAGCTGAGTACGACTTTGTGATCGCTCCAGCGAACTTCACGCACGATGGTATTCAAGCGGAATGGGACTCCGGCTGTGCTCAGCCGCTTTCGGAAGAACTCAATCAGTACGGCATAGCCGCCCGGAATGCGAAAAGCTCGGTCGCCTTCGATCTTCTCATCCGCTCGCATTCCCCGAACCAAAGAGTGAACACTGATGGCAGCCGGATCGGCGGCATGAAATCCGGTGATATAGGCTCGGGCTCTTTCTTTAGTTTCTTCGCCGCTCTCTGGACAGCAGCGTTGAATGAATTCGAGAAATGATTCGTCCGGCTCGTCGTCCCTCATTTTCGCTAAGAGCGCGTCCACATCGGAAAACAAGTCGCACTGTGTAAGCCGGCCCGCCTGCTCGCACCAGTCTTCGCCGCTGCTTGCGATTGCGTCTATATTTAGCTCTCGCAAGCGATCGAGAATTTCCGGAGGCCGGCCGTGAATGAATTCGGCACCGAGCTCAATCGGTCTGCTCACGGGATCTTGCTTCGTGTATACCCGGCCGCCAATGCGGTCTCTGGCTTCGACGATCGCAACCTTCATGTCTCTCCGTACGAGATCAAGGGCCGCGGCCATGCCTGCCACACCGGCGCCTACGACGATGACGTCCGCGTCCGTTTGCATGATGGTCTATGGTAGACGATTCCAAATCGGCACGCGGTTTGGGCAGAGGTCCCCAATTTCGCACGACTGTTGGTTTTTTGTTTATTGCTTTGCGTCCTGCCCCTGCTGGAGCTGCTCGGCTAGCTTCAACTCGCGCGTGGCATCCTCATCCTTACCGAGATCGCGGTAAGCCTGCCCGAGCAAATGGTGGGTAATCGAATTATTGGGATCCATGGCTGCAGCACGTTCGAGGGCGCGTATGGCCAGTTCGCTTTCGCCTTTTTTCTCCAGGACTTTGCCCATCAGGATGTAGGGCCCCGTGGAAGTTGCATTTAGCCAGATCGAGCGCTGCAGGAGTCGTTCTGCATCATCGAATCTTTGGATCCGAGAATATGCGTCCGCAAGTTTGTAATAGCTTTCGGCATGCCCTGGGTTGATGGCCAGCTCTTTCTGAAATTCGGCGATCGCCTCCGGAATTCGCGACTTATAGATGTAAAGTTCGCCCAAAAGGAAGTGAGCCAGGGGAAGTTTGGCATCGAGTTCTACGGCCTTTTGGGCGTACTGCTCGGCAATGGGATCGAACTCTTGCCGTAGCAGCATGCGCGCAGTGAACAGATAGCTGGCGGCAGAGTCGGGGCGGACATCGAACATTTTGGCGAATGCTCGCCGAGCACCCGGGTAATCCCGAGTCTGGATATAGCAGATGCCGAGGATATAAGAGGCGTCGACATTAGCACGCGGGTACCAGCCCTGCACCCTCTCCAACAGGGGAATGGCTTTGGAGGGCTGTCCGCTTAGGTAGTACGACAGCCCGAGCAATTGCACGGCTTCATCGTCACGGGGATTTGCCTCTACGGCCTTGTCTAATGACCGCAAGGCTTCGATGTAATCACCCTTCTTGTAATAGGCCACGCCCAACTCATGATCGAGGCCTTTCGCACTGGGATCGCTCTTTTCGATTTGCCTCAACTCTTGGATGGCCTCGTCGAATTGGCCTTGCTGCAACATACGACGGGCATGGGTGAAGTCCGGCTCGCCGGGAACGGAATGGCCCGATGGGGAAGGAGCGCTGGGCACAACCTGGCCGAGAACCATCGATATACCGCTTACGACCACCAGGAGCACGGAAAACGATTTCAGAGGAAACATTAGAAAAATCCAAGAATATGAGTTCGAATATTCTGCGCGACGGCATGGGTTGCCGCCACTTCAGCAACGCCGACCATTCGATCAGCCCTACCATAGTACAGGAGTCAGCGTTTTCCCTGCCCGCGGCGACAAAAACGACGTTCGCACCTGCCCTATCTTCTCCCACCGCTGTTCCGGCTGGAAGATCGCTGCTCGGTGCGGGAGATCACCTTGCGGGTAGGGCTGGTCGAAGAAGGCTATTCCGTCCGATACACCAGCTGTCATCCGCACCGTTATAAATGAGCACAATGCCCTCAGTTCCAATGATTGGGGCACTGTTTCCGGCTCGACTACTCGCGAGTCAAACCGTACTGGCGCGGAAGAACCGGCGGTTTGGTCTCATCTGTCGGTGAATCAGGTTGCTCGAAGACGCGAACCCCGCTTGGCGAGTCACGCCCGAGAAGCAGAGCTCTGGCTTCGTACAAATGCCGGCGAGCAAAAAGGTCGCGCAGGAAACCAGCAGGATCGCGTCCTCGGAAACGCATGCCGCGTACGAGGTCTTAAGTCTTGTCGAACGAGAGAACACTGCGACAGCCGGGCCACAATGTTCGCGCCGTATCCTACAAAAAAAGAGGAGGGTCTTTTCTGACCCCCCTGACGTGAAACGACCTTCTATCCTCTAGAAGTTGAAGCGAAGCGCGAATTGTAGCTCGCGCATGGTGGTTCCGCCCTCGATGTCTGTGATTTTGCCGTTGGTACCCGTCGGCGTGGTGTTGACGCAGTCGATGCAAGGATTAGAGCCATTGTTTCCGCTGAATGCGTACACCGGGTGATTGAAGATGTTAAACGCATCCATCCGGAACTGAGCTCGGAAGCGTTCCGTGATCGGAAAATCCTTACTGACCGACAGATCGGAATAGAACCCTCGCGGTCCGCGGAACGAATTCTTCCCGATGTTACCCAAGTTCCCAGGTCCGGGATCCGTAAACGGACCAGAGAGAGAGTTGAGCGGAGTGAAGTACACCACCTGGTGAGTAATCGGGTTGAACGAACCAGCTCCCACGTGGAATGAGCCCGTACCGCGGTTTGGCCGACAGACACTCACGTCCTGCTCGCCTCCGCATTCACTGGTACTGGGCGTCCACGGAAGACCACTGCTCCAGTTCGTACTGTTGCTCAATTGCCAACCGCCCACGATGAGGTCGAGAGGCTTGCTGGCATTGCTAAGATACGATCTACCCCGTCCGAACGGCAATTCGTAAACCGGGTTGAACACCCATACGTGGTTACGAGTAAAGTCGTTGGGCCCGTATGCGACCGCATGGCTGATTGCATAGTAGGTATTGTCGTAGAAATAGGCACGTGAGAAGGTGTAGTGAGTGAGGAATTGAAAGCCCTTAGAAAAGCGCTTTTCCATCTTCACTTCTAGAGCGTTGTAGTGGGTGCTGGCATCATTGCCGTAGTAGTTACCGAGATCGTCGGGAAGGCCGGTGCAGGTGCCCGTTGCATCGGGCCGGCACAGGGGACGCCGCGCCGAGGAACTGATATTTGTTCCGTAGCCGAACATGGAAAGAGGGTTGACGTCGTAATTCGGACCGTCCCCCGCAAAACCGTGCGAACCTTTGTTGCCCACGTACCCAACTTCGGCGGACAGTGTTTCCGTCACCTGCCGTTGAACGGTGACGTTCCACGAATCGAGCGTTGGGAGTACTTGTTTTGGCGGGCGAATATGTACGCCGCCATCCTGGCCATTCAAGCTGGCGAAGGTAATCTGACCGTTGGACGGGATGCTCGGAAATACTCCGGGTATCGGTCCCTGCGCCAAAGTAAAGGCTGGAATGTAGGCAGGTGTAGCTGCTGAGTTTACTGC
>Ga0126370_10001249_pt1 | contig 11512 bp, 14 predicted proteins | sample PanSoiMetaPlot_3_FD_92586 | JGI IMG/M metagenome (GOLD analysis project Ga0126370, IMG submission 92586) | Tropical forest soil microbial communities from Panama - MetaG Plot_3 | ecosystem: Environmental > Terrestrial > Soil > Tropical forest > Bulk soil | place: Panama | collected 2016-02-17 | reverse complement strand
TGCAGGACGACATCACCAACCGGGTCATCGGCTCGGTTGGCCCGCAGATCCTGGCTGCCGAGGTGGCACGCATTCGGCGGAAACCGCCGCAGAACATCGACGCCTGGGACCTGGTCATGCAGGCGCTGCCCCACATGTGGCGGGTGAGCGCCGACGAGCAGCGGCAAGCGCAGGAGCTGTTGCAGAACGCGATCGCGCTCGATGCCGGGTATGCCCATGCCCATGCCTTGCTGGGTTGGACCTATGTGAGCATGTTCAATGTCGATTCACGCCGGCCGATCCGCGAATTCACCGACAAGTCGCTGGCCATTGGCGCGCGCGCCGTCGAGCTCGACGACCAGGAGCCTTGGGGTCATCTCGTGCTCGGGCTCGGACACGCCCGCCGTCGGCGCCCGGGGCAGGCGGTGGCGCATCTGTCGAAGGCGATCGAGCTCAATCCGAACTTTGCGCTCGCCCATGCCGGCCTCGGCTATGCGCTGGCGTGCGGCGGGGAGCCTGAACGCGGACTGAAATCCCTTGAGCTGTCGGAGCGCCTGAGCCCGCGCGATCCGTTCGTCGCGATCTATGCACCCACCGTACGCTACATGGCGTTGTTCGCGCTGGAACGATACGAAGAGACGATCGAGATTTGCCGGGCCACCGCGGCGCTCTACCCGCATCATGCCGGGGCTTGGCGGTTGATGACGGTGTCGCTCGGCCTCCTGGGGCGGACCGATGAGGCCGGGCAGGCGCTTGCCCATACGCTCACCCTGCAACCCGATCTCACCACCGCCCATGTCGAGCTCAATACCGCGTTTGCGAAATCGTCGGACCGCTCGCGCTTTCTGCTCGGGCTGCGCAAGGCCGGGCTGAAGCACTAGATCTCGTTTGTACGGAATCGCTCAACCCAGGGCGGTCGTTGCAGCCGCTGAGCCGCAGTCATCTGCTGATCCTCGTGGAAAGGGGCCCGGAGCTTGGCGAAAGTAGTGCGCCCAGCGTCGTGATTGCCTCGTCGATGAGGGCCTGCTGATAGCGATAGAACATCTCATCCCCCATAGGGGTCACGATGGAGGCAACCTGGCGCTGGCAGCGCGCGCGCAGCGCCGTCAGTTGCTCCATGATCGAACGGGCGACCGCACGTTGCTCCGGCGCAGCGATCACGCCCGCGGCCGGAGCGGAACGCATCTGCGCGTGCGTGAGCCCACGATCGACAAGCCCTTTGAGGGCGGTCTCGAGCTTCTCACGCGCGGCATCGATCCGCCACAGGCGAAAACGGCTCAATGCTTTTAGCGCGTTGAAAAGAATGGTCACCGCCATGACCAGGTAGACCCAGTATACCGGCGACATGAGGTTCACCAGCCAGGGGAAATACCGGTCGGCGACCTCCGGCTCGCCTGTGCGAAAGAATTGAACCGACTCAGGTGCAAGCGGCAGGACGGTAGCGGCGGCCGTGGCACTCGGCGGATTATTGTGCACGAAGCTCGGAAACTGAGCTGCAAGCAGCATGAGCAGCGCAATCCGGTCAGCCCGCTGGGCGCATTGATTTGCGATGACCAGCGTTCCAAGGCGGGCGACCTGCTTGTCCGTCGCCGGGATACGACGCACCAAATCATAGCGCCCGGCCGGAATGGTGCCCAAACTGAGCCACGGATAACGTGCAACCAAGCCCTGAAGGCCTTCAGGCGCTAGAATATCCAGGTCGTGGTCGCGCACAATCGTGCGCAGGAATTGAGCGTCCTCCTGCATCACGAAGGCGGCAAAGTCGAGCTGCTTCTCGGCTACCAGCGTGGCCTGCTCCGGCAATTCGTGGTGCAACAGACGAATGCCCAATTCCCGCAAATCCGGGTCCTCGAACAATTGATGCATGAGGTATGCCGTGCCGGAGCCTTTCGGCCCGATGCCTATCGATGTTGCACGCAAATCGCTGAAGGTGCGAATCGCGCGGTCCGACCTGCCGAGCAGCAGCAGGGTCTCCGGTTCTGGCAGCCGGCCCAGAAGTTCGAGACGCGCGTCGGCAGACACGGGTATGCCGTCCTGGATGAGGGCAAACATTTCTTCGCAGCGTCCGCGCCCGGCGGCCAAGCGGCTTACGTTCTCAACCGAGCCAGCTGTCGGTACCGCTACGACGCTTCCATGTTCGCGCTGCGCCCGGTCGGCCACGCGCGAGGCAAGCGTGTAATACCAGCCTTCCGGCGAGCCCGTCAGAATTGACGCATGCAGGAAGGCATAGTCGCGCGCAATGCCGAAGGCGGCAGCAACCGCTGCGATTACCGCGCCGGCAAAAAGCAGAAGCGCCGCTCGGAGAAGTCCCTTTCCGCGCAGTGCGGCAGGCGCCATCCGCTGTGACTCCCCATTCCACACCCTGTCGCGGACATCGTGTTAGGGTGTGAAGCCGGTGATCAGGCGCGCTTGAGGATGTCCGGCATCGCACCGCCGCTTCGGCCTGCGCTCAGATTGGCGCCAAGCTCGCAAGGGAGAGTAAACGCCAGCAATAAAAAGCCATTGAAATCCACGCGTGTCCCAACAGAAGGCTGGCTCCCCCTCATGGATTCGAAGGGTCCAAGGAAAGCCAATATTTTTGGCATTTCTTGAAGGTCTGCGCTGGCAGATACCCACATGGATACCCACGAAAAGTTAGGCCCGCCTGGGTGAGGGCGGCCCTCGGACATCTTGAGTCAGCCGATCATTGTTCGATTAGCGTGTGCCCTACGGTGCGTCCTGTCACGTGAGCCCGGGACGGATACCGGGGGATGCTTATCACAGCACTCGGCGCGTCCCCACCCTCGCCGATCTCGGCACCAGCAAGTCGCAGTCCGGCTATTCGCTGTAGAATCGGACCGTTGAGCGACTCGGAACGCGCGTTTCCACAGGTATGCAAAGGCAAGGTCGAAGTCACCGTTAAAGCGTGTGAGACCCTCCGTCGTGAATAGGCGAACGCCGTCGTAGATAACCTTCTTGCCTTCGGTCATAGCGGCGGCGTTGCTGTGGGAAAAAGCTGTGCGCCAGATCGTTCCTGACATCGTTGATTCGGCCGATGGCACTGCGAACGTCCTTCGGCAGCGCTCTGATCGCATGCCCTGCGCTTGAAATAGTAGTCGCAGATGATGTCGGTTAGAAACTCTTCGATCAGCGTGCACTTTACGATAACATCGCCACGCACGATCTTGTCCTTCATGAGTAGGAGGATCGTGGTGCGAGCCTCTGGGGCATAGGCTTTTTCGATCTGCGGATAGTCCAGCTTGGCGATATCGGCAACTTGTTCGATTTCTTTGAGCAGGCGTCGCTGATGTCCAGTCAAACCCATTGCTCGCCCTCCCACGAACGAAGCCGCGAAGCTCACGATTCCCGCCGGGCCACTAGCTTGTTGCGCAACACGTGCGGGACGTTGAATTCTCCTATGGCAGCATCAAGGGCGGTGCGTTCGTCTGGAGCGTCCACAGCGCCCAAGTACTTCTGCATGGTCGCCGTAATGAAACTGATGTGCCAGCGATGCTCTCGCTTGGACTCGGGCTTCTTACGCGACACCATGGACTGAAGTATATTTACCCCGGCTGGCGCTGTGGAATTCGCCTACCGACGTGGTTAAGCCACGGGCGCTGAGAAAAAGGGCCGCCGATGACATCAACGTGGTGGCTATTGTTGTTATGGTTTGCGATCCGGGGCGCCCTATTTTTCGCCGCCGCGATGACGACCGCCGTGGCCGCGTCCCCTGGTCGCTACGAACGGGAAACGACGTGGCACCTGAAGTTAATGGCGGCGACCGCGCTGTGGCTGGCGTGGTGGGTGTGGGCCGGGCTTGTACCAGAGAGTCCGACTCAGCAGCACAAGCACCGTGAGCCTGCGGTTATCGTGGTGGTCTGAGTCCACAATGACCACCCGTCACCTTGATCATCGCAGGGAGCTTGTAGTCGCCATCATGATCGCCGTGGTGATCGGGCTCATTGTGTATCGACTGATTGAATTCTTGTTCTAACAGGTGTGAGGGAAAAAATGCGCAAGCTGTTATTTGCTGCCGCCTTGCTGTTTTCCTCACAGGCACATGCGTCTCATACATCCGCAACATTCCTCGGCGGGCTCATGAGAATTTTGTCCATCTCGCACTTGAAGCTTTGCGAAGGCTTGGCCGTGGCGAAGGTGAAGGGCATGATTTTTTTGTGAGTCTGACTCAGGTGCTGAAAGAAAAAGCCGCCTCGCTAAACGGGGTGGCTTTAGTTGTTCAGTCTAGCGATGATCGCCTGGCGTGACGACACGATGCGCAGTGCCGGTGCTGGAGCCGATGGCCTTGGTTTTGGTTCCGGCCTCCGTCTACGACGCTTGCGACGTTTCACCGCCTTTGGACTTGGCTATCCACAACTGCTTGGATTGCGCCATTAAGAACTACCACTATGACTAGCATGAAGATCGAAAATACGACTACTGCGAAAGCAGTATAAATCCAGCGTCGGTTCATTTTGCTTGGGTAAGGAACGAGCTGTAAAGTGTACGACATAAGAACTGCGCCAATAGCTACGGCTACCGTGCCCCCAATGATTTCGAGGATACGACTTTGGGCAATGCGGGCTGCATATAAAAGAACTCCTGCGACTGCGACATTGCGAATAATGTCTAGTACCCCCTTGGCAAAGTCACGCAGCCAAGCCAAACGTATCAAAACGCCTTCCTTGGTATCGTCGCCCCAATTAGCCATTTGGTACGCTCCCCTAAGATAGCCTCAGCACGCCAACACGACTCCAGCAACCACGGCAAGATTGCCGAGGCCGCCGCGATGATCGGAGCGGCCAAGGTCAAGTAAGAAAGGCCGCCTTTGAAATTGAGAAATTAATCAAGGGCGGGCATGGGACCACGGGAAACCGCTTTTGAATCCAGACGCGAGACCATGAGCGTCCCACACTCTCGCTCGGTGATCCTCACCCCGCAGCGAATCTTGATGACCTCCAGGGCGCGTTTGGTGTCCCATCGGGTGTAGCGATTCATCTTTTCCCTCCGGTCGAGTGGTGGCCCTAGCCCGCTGGCGCCAAAAAGCAATCAAGTGGCACCAACGAGCATTGAACCTGAATTCCAAAAGAGCCTCAGCGACATTTCGGCACAAGTCATTGTCAGCGGAATGTAAGGGTACTCTGAAACGATACTGAAATGGCAATACGTAGGGTATTCATTTGGGACACTCAGCAGGACATTGATGTCAGTGAAGCCGCGGGAGCCTCTTGGATTGCACAAGGGGATTACCGAGGTGAGCGCATCATTGCTCACGGTGTCGATGAACTCTCAGCAGTCAGGAAATGGGTTGCCTTGGCGCGAGCCTTGGGTGGTCCCAACGAGTGGTGACCCAAGCCCGGGTTGGCTCCCCCTCATGGATTCGAACCACGATCGCCGCATTCAAAGTGCGGCATCCTGCCGTTAGACGAAGGGGGAAGTGGTGCTCCCTGACGGTTTCGATCCGTCTTCTGCGACTTGAAAGGCCGCGATCCTAGCCACTAGACGAAGGAAGCAGGCCGTGCGGCGTCGATCGACGTCGGCGCACGATCGAATCGGGCAAGCAGGTGATTCCCCGCCGTTGGAGCGGTGGACAGCGGACGCAATACAAGGTGGATTGCTCGCACGCCTTTGTCGCCGCGGCTGTCCATCTCCTCCCTGGGTCGCGACGTCTCCGCCAGGCGGAGAAAAAGCAAGTGGTGCGGGCAGCGGGAATCGAACCCACGTCTACTGGGTGGAAGCCAGTGACTCTGCCATTGAGCTATGCCCGCGCGAACGGAGGTCAGCCGCCGGCGCGCGCCTGGCGACTGACCGCCGATCGTTTTGGTTTCGAGGCTCTCAGAACGGATCCGCGCGGGAAGCGCTCGGGTTGTCCTTTGACGGCGGGGTTTGGTCGGTTGGTTGCGGCGTCGCAAAGCAGCCGCTTCCGGCATGCATGATTGAGGTTCTGTGTCGAGCGCCTGCGGACCTGGCCTGAAGGCCAACGCAAGCGACCTCAGTCCATGAATGCGATTTGTGTCGCCGCAGTCTCTTGGTCGAAGTTGCAGAGGCTGCAATCAACCGTGGCGCGGGTAAAGCTCGTGAAAGCCAGCAAAGCCCAGACAACGATCATGATGCGCATGATGTCCTCCCTCGTCCTCGATCATTGGTCGAAACCGGGAGAGCTCAGGTTCAAACAATGTGGCGCTATCCCGCGCGCCCGGCGATGAGGCGCCTGGGATCACCGAAATACCCTATCGGGATTCGCCCGTCCGGGCTGATGGGGAATCAGAGCGGATCCGGCCGCTTCCCGGTGTGCCGGAACACCACAAGCCAGCATTTCATGGCGGCTTCGACCGGCCCCGGGATCGGCACACCCTGGAGCCAGCGATGCACGGTCGAGCGGTCGACGCGCAGGCAGGCGGCGAGGTCGGTGATCCAGCCTCGCCGCCCGAAGACTTCGATCGCTGCCGCGCGTAGTTCCTCAGCGGTCATTCTCGACCTCGCGGATGAACCGCAGCACGCCCTCCGAGAACCCGTCGATGTGGGTCCAGGGGCCATAACCGACGCCGTTCCGGTAAGAGGCGACGTTGATCATGTAGCCATGCTTCGCCGCCGGAGGCGGAACCGGATCATGCGACTGCTCGTCCGTCACCACGATCAGCCGGTCGTGCGCCAGCCGGTTCACCGCCTGCAGGGCGGCGCCAAGATAGGTGCCGCCGTGCGGCAGCGACCGCACGATAGCGTCGACGCCGGCCATGCCCCGCCGCGGCGGGATTTCGACCACGTCATCCGAGAACGCGAACACGCGCACGTCCCCGGGCACGATGGCGCCAAGCGCCGCGGCGGCATCGACCCGCCGCAGGTCGGACTTGCGCGACAGCGGGGCATCCATCGAACCGGACACGTCGACCAGCACGATGGTCTTGCCGCTGAGCACCGGCATCTCGGCGATCGCCTCGCACAGCGCCTGATCGAGGTACGGCTCGAACTGCGGCGCAGCGCGCGCCCCCGCAACATAGCGGAACGGGTAGACGCGCTGGGCGCCGCCCTTGCGCGCCACGATCGCCTCGCGCACGAGATCGACGTCGACGCGCGCCTGCACCATGTTGCGCAGGTTGCGCAGCAGGGCGAGGTAGCCGAGCTTGCCCTCGCTGATCAGGCGCTCGAACGTCGCGCGCTTGTCGGCGCCGGCCGAAAGCGCGACCTCCCAGGTGTCGGGAGCCGTCAGCGTGCGGTTCTTGACCTGCTCCCACAGCGCCGACTGCTTGGCGTCCTTCGGGGTCGGCCGGACGAGACGCAGCACATCGCGCAGCTTGACCGCAACGTCGCGGTCGTACTTGGCGAGCGCGTAGGCGTCGAACTTGGCGAACGCGCGCGCGAGACCCTTGCGCATCTGCGCCGGGATCATGCGCTTGCTGCCGAGCTTGTGGTGGATCGCGATCAACTCGCCGAGCTCATCGGCGCGCTGCACCACGCGCACGATGGTGTCGGCAACCAGCCGGTCGCCCTTGCCGGTCCGCGAGAGCACCTCGAGCAGCAGCAGCGGGGCTTGGCGCAGGTTGAAGGCCTCGCGCGCCTCGATCGCGAGCGCGGCTAGCACGTCGGGCTTGACCCGCTCGGCGTTGGCCACAATGCGCTCGGCGATGGTCTGCCCGTCCTCGTAGAACTGGTCCTCCCACAACAGGCAGGACAAGACCGAGCGGCGGAGCAGCGCCTCGGGCGAGAGCCCCGCAACCGCCGGCGCACCCTCGTGGGTGCGGACGGTGCCGCGGCGGCTCGGCGTATTCATTCTCATGGCATCCTCCTGTTGGTCCGGATGCCCGCGCTGAACGCCTGACGGCGCCATGACGAGATTGAGCGAGTGACGAAAACGGAGACCGGGCCGAAGCCCGTTCAGATTTACAGTCTGTGCGAAGTATCCGTTCTCTGCAGCGTCAATCTCGTCATGGACCGTAGACGGAGCCGAGCGAGTGTCGAATGCGGCACGTTGAGCGCTCTACCATTGAGCCATCAGGGTTTCCCCCGAGTTGGAATCGAACCAACACCTCTCCGCTTGCATGCGAAGTAGCCGCGCTCTGCAGCGTCGGCTCCGGCTACGGTGCCTGGCAAGTGGCAGTCCCGGTTGGGGCCGAAGCCCCTTCGTTCGAAGCGAAGTAACCGAGCCCTTCAGCGCAGGCAGGTCGTGCGTAGCATGGAGTGATGCATATAGCAACATAAATATTGCGTATTGCAACAATTTAATGTGGTGCGCACGGGAGGAGTCGAACCTCCACCGCCCGGATTCGTAGTCCGGCACATTATCCAGTTGTGCTACGTGCGCGTGGTTGGAGAGCCAACCGACGGCGACGGCCAGGCGTGCGCCGAGCGCGTTCGTCCGTCGTCAATTCCGCGATCGTTGCTCGAAGGCAAAAGAAACCCGGCGGCGCCGGTTGCCGGCGACCCGCCAGGTTTCCCACTCTGCCGCGCCATCAGGGGATCGGGGGGATCGGGGGGCGCGGCGGCACAACCGATAGCACTGTCGCCGCTGTGGCTCACCGTCCTCCGGTAATGAACCATTAATCATTTGCGAACGTGGTAAATATTCTGGGTCGGCAACGTCCAAACGAACTTCAGACGGACAGTCGAAGCCCCGGGCTGATGCCCGGGGCCCGACTTACCAACTTTTTCGCCGGCGTTAGTCGCCCTGCGTGGGGTCACGCCGGATCTGGTCGCGCACCGTCGGATCGGGGTCGACGCCGCGGTAGTAGCCACGTGGGCCGTACGGGTACACGCGCAGCCGCTGGTTATAGGGGTATGCGTATGCCGAGTAGCCTTGGCGATAGCCAGTCCAGTCGCGCCATGGATCCGACCGGGTCTGTGCCAGGGCCGGTGTTGCGACTGCTGTCGCCAACGTCGCCAACATGGTCGCGCCAAGAAGCATCGTCTTCATTGGGAACTCCTTCTTCCTCGCTACTGGAGCCCCAACCCGTCCCGCCTCCAACCTATGATTGCTTCGCCATGTTGCAATGAACAATATTTTGAAATCGCTTGATGGCACAACATGCGGTTCAGCCGCGGGGAACGGGTTCCGGCAAGGCCCATGATTCCGGGGCCTAAATCGAAAGAATGCCGCGCCGAAATCGGCGTTCCAAAGCCATGAATGCCACACAGTGCAGCGCAAAAAGCGCAGCAACTAGGGCGGGAGGACCCAGGACGCGACCGCGGAAATACGCCTGCAAGACGCAGTCAGGCTTCTGGGCGAAGCACTCGCGATCCGCGAGGCCTCAGACGAAGCGGAAATCGTTAGCCACGAGGCTTGCCAAGTTGATGTTCTGAAGTGTGAGCGTGTCGGCGCCGGCGCTGATCACGACGTCGGCTCCGACTTGTGTCGACGCTGATAGAAGGGCGCCGAAATCGGCGAATATGGCGTGGTCGAACTCGATTATATCATGTCCAGGCGCCGTCCCCGCCGTCAAGTCGGTGATGGTGTCCTGGCCGAAGCCGAGGTTGAAGACGAATGTATCCGCCCCGAGCCCGCCAACGAGGGTATCGTCGCCCGCACGCCCGGCCAGCCGGTCGTCACCGTCGCCGCCGAGCAACCGGTTGGCGCCGGCGTCGCCGCGGATGATGTCGTTGCCAAGCCCGCCCTCGACATTCTCATGCTCACCAGCGTGTCATTGCCGGCCTCGGCGCCGCTCGCGGTGCCAGCCACCAGATCGACAATGACGCCCAGCGTGTCGAGCGCGTAACCGGCGGTATCGCTGCCGTTTCCGCCGTCCAGGAAGTCGTCGCCCGCACGCCCCAGCAGCGTGTCATCGCCGCTTCCGCCAAGCAGGATGTCGGAATCCGATCCGCCATCGAGCAGGTCGTGCCCGATTCCGCCCAGAAGAATATCCGCGCCCGCCCCGCCAACCAGCGTGTCGTTGCCGCTGCCACCGTCGATGACGTCGTTGCCCGCATCGCCATTAACGACATCGTCGCCGTTTCCGGCCAGGATGGTATCGCTGCCGCTCGTTCCGGAAAGCGTGTCCGCTCCGTTCGTCCCAAAGATAATCGCCATGTTTGCCCCCACTTCAAAACAGACCACGAGGTCCCCCCGACCTCGTTCCCCCTTGGTCCCTATCGGTAGAGTATGACCCTTCGACAATAGGTGGTTGTATCTCGTTACCACCTATTAATACCATCGCTACGCGCTCGATACGTCTTATTGACAGCGTATCGATGCCTTTTTGCTCGAAGTTCGGCTTGAAGTCGGAGTCGGTCAGAGCCTTCCCGATCCGAGGCCTCTCAGGGCGAGGCGGGCATCTGGATCTGATCGGGAGCTGCTCTGAAACGCCTGGTCAAAGGCTCAGTATCCCAGCGAGCACTTTCGCGGGATGCAAGGAGTTGGATTTCGAACAATCCCTGCCCCGCGGGGTCTCCTCGTGAAACGGCCCGAACAAACCGTGCAATGGCGGAGAGTGCAGGAGTCGAACCTGCCCGACCCGAAGGTCTCGCCGCGTTAGCACCGCGGTGCCTTTCCGCTCGGCCAACTCTCCGAAGATCACGTTCTCTGACTGCCGTCGTCCCGGCCAACCCCGGTTTCCGGGGGAGCACTGCCACCCAGGGGGACCTGCGCGTGCGCGCATGGGTCGGCTCGCGCTCGCGCGATTTCACCAGGCCGCGCGATGCGCAGACCCGTCGGCGACCGTGGCCGGGACGACGGCATTGGAGTCCACGGCGCGATTCGAACGCGCAGCCTGAGGCGTCGGAAGCCTCCGCTCTGGTCCATTGAGCTACGTGGACGGATCAGAAGTCAGTGATCAGTCGTCAGTCATCAGACAGGGCGTTTCTGATCACTGACTATCGACCACTGATGACTGGTACCCTCGGCAGGACTCGAACCCGCACGGTCCCGAGGTAGAAGCTCGGCGCTCTTTCCTTTGAGCTACGAGGGCAGAAATGGTGGAGACAGCCGGTAACGCTCCGGCCACGACGAGCTTGCAAGGATCGTCTGCACCCTTGTGCTGTCCCCTTGTCAGGAATCAGGAATCAAGCCAGTAGTCAGTAATCACACGAGTCTGTTAGCCCTTCTGATTACTGACTACTGATTACTGTCCCCGTGAATGGAGTTGCGGGCGGGACTCGAACCCGCATCTACGCGCTTTGCAGGCGCGGCCGTTGCCGTTCCGGTCACCGCAACATGAATTTGGATCCAGGAGCAGGACTCGAACCTGCATCGCGACGTTCAGAGCGTCGCATCCTGCCATTAGACGATCCTGGAGTCGGAGGACGAAGGACAGACAAAGACAACAGAGGACAGAAGGAACGGAGGCAAGGAGCTTGCGCTCTGTCCTCCGCCCGCCGTCGTCCTTCGTCTGTTCCTCAGTCCTTGAACGGATCGAATACGTCGGCACCCGCCATTACGACAATGAACGGACGCAGCGTGTGCTCGAGCGCCACCGTGCCGGCGTGGTGCGCCAGCACGTCGGGCAGACGGCGGTAGGCCTGTGGCGCCTCGTCGAGATCGCCGCCGACGAGGTGCACGCCCTTGCCGCGCAGCCACGCCTGCATCTCGTCGTGGCTGATGCGGCCCGGCTTGATCAACTCGCCGGTCTTG
>Ga0126370_10001248_pt1 | contig 11512 bp, 9 predicted proteins | sample PanSoiMetaPlot_3_FD_92586 | JGI IMG/M metagenome (GOLD analysis project Ga0126370, IMG submission 92586) | Tropical forest soil microbial communities from Panama - MetaG Plot_3 | ecosystem: Environmental > Terrestrial > Soil > Tropical forest > Bulk soil | place: Panama | collected 2016-02-17 | reverse complement strand
GTTGCCCGCACAGAACGAATCTCCTGCACCATGGCAGAGAACAACTCGTATCTGATCTTCGTTTCCTGCGCTGTTGATCAGGTCCGCCAAAGTGAAGTACATGCTCGACGTCATCGCGTTTTTCTTTGCGGGACGATTCAATTGAATCCGCAGGATACTTGCGGAGCGCTCGGTGATGATGTCGCTCATTGTGTACCTCTCTTCGAAGGCTCCCGACTCTAGCTTGACTACGCTGCCGGTTTGATGGCCGTGAGTTCCGCAGCCTTCATCGAATCCGACGCATGGTGATTCACGATGAGCCGGGAGCCCCTTTGGCCGGTCAGATAGAGCCAAATCCACTGTAGGAAAACGCTCAGGCGGAGGCTCGATGTCGCCAGGAACTGGAGGTGCACCGCCGCCCATATGAGCCACGGCCCGAACCCACTCACCTGGACCTTGCCGCTTTCGAGCACTGTGAAAAACCTGCCCACTACTGCCATAGTGCCTTTGTCAAAATAGCGAAATGGACCCGGCGCGGGACTGCCTGTGATGCGGCGGTGAATCAGCCTCGCTGCATAGCGCCCTTGCTGCATCGCCACCTGCGCAACACCGGGCAGCGGCTTGCCGTTTTCGTCGAGGGATGCAGTATCGCCGATCACGAAAATCTCAGGATGTCCGGGCACTGTGAGATCTTTTTGAATCCGCACTCGCCCGGCGCGGTCTGTCTCCCCGTTGAGCCAACTCCCTGCTGGCGACGGAGCCACGCCTGCTGTCCATATCACGGTTTTGCTCGCGATGCGCTCGCCGGCGACCACCACACCGTCGGCGTCGATCTGATCGACGCTGTGTCCAAGCCGGACCTCGACGCCTAATTTCTCTAACCGTTGCTTGGCAGCGTTGGACAGCTTCTCCGAAAACGCTTTCAAAACCCTCGGTTCCCTATCGACAAGCACGATCCGAGCCGAGGCCGGATCGATACGTCGGAACTCTGATTTCAGTGTGGTCCGGACGAGCACAGCGAGAGCGCCGGCCATCTCTACACCAGTTGGACCAGCACCCACCAGAACGAAAGTCAGCAGGTCCCGATGGCGATTCGGATCCTCTTCAGCCTCAGCCTGTTCGAATCCCTGCAAGATCTTGTTTCGGCTAGCCACGGCATCCGCGAGACTCTTCAACCCCGGCGCATACTTTGCAAATTCGTTGTGGCCAAAGTAACTATGAGTCGCGCCCGTGGCCAGAATCAGATAATCGTACGGTATCGGAACACCCTCGCGGTCTGCGTTGCTGGCCAGGACATACTTCTGCTCCTTATTCACTCCCGTGACTTCTCCGAGGAGCACCGTGGTGTTCTTCTGGTTCCGAAAAATCTGGCGGATTGGCCACCCGATCTGGCTGGGCGTAAGCTCGGATGTCGCCACCTGGTAAAGTAATGGTTGAAACAGGTGGTGGTTCGTACGGTCAATCAGGACCAACTTCACAGGTGTTTTTCTCAGCGCCTTGGCTGCTGCCAGACCACCGAATCCGGCACCTACAATGACGACTCTCATTGGATTCATATCTCGTTTGCCTCTTCGCCTAGCTGCCTCTGGTGATTGAACAGCTTGCTGGCACGACGGTTGCCTCGAAACCGGCGGCGCGGCTGACGGTAAGATTTGGGCACGGCGAATGCCACTTCCACTAACGTTTGTAATCTTAGGAAGCAATTGCGGCAGCGACACCTACGAGACGAGCGCCAAATAATCGGATCGCCTGCAAGCAGAATCAGTGTTAGCGGATTACCTCTCGCCAACATACTGGCAGTAGCTCGCGAGCGTGAATAGAGGACAACCTCGACCCAGCTTCGACTCCGCAGTGAAGGCATAAACTCGGAAGCGGACGCAAGAACGAGGTGGGATTCGTAAAGCCTAGGTCGGAATGAAGTTCGCCATGAGTGCAGCACGCGCACTGCCGAATTGGGACAGGACAGAGCTATCTCAGTTTGACTTCGTCTCCAATTGGCCTGTGGATTGCTTTACTAATCTGCATGGTTTTGAACGCCTCCAATCTATCCAATGCAAACCCGGCCCAAAGCCGCACCAGTGATGATGATCGAAGCGAAAAGAGCATCGTCGAGCACCTCGACCCGATATTCGCTACGCCGGTGCCGGTCAGGGGCAACATACCTCACACGAGCGGACCGGACGATCAACCCGGCCCTGCAGCGCTGGTATGGGACGCGAGCAAAGAGTCATATGGTGGATGTGGCGGGTGCGAGCCATTGTGTGTACGTGTCGCGGCCGAAAGAAGTGGCGGCGATGATTGAGGACGCGGCAGCGCACGCGAAGTAGGCTAGGCTATGCAATCGAGCGCCCGCCCTTCGCCCAAAAGGCGCACTGAGAGTGGGCCCCAAAGTGTAGCTGTAAACCAACCGTGCACGATCTCGCGCAACCGCGTCGTTCTGGCCGCCAGTGAGCTTAAAGTGGCGTGTCGGAAAAGCGGCGCTAGACAGGCGCGAGCTTCAGTCGCAAAACGAGAAAATGAGTTGAGTTCGACATCCGCCTCGTGTGCGGAGAAAAGGCGGAGTGCGTAGATGGTGACACAAACGGCAATCAGCAGTGTGGGGCGGAATGGTCTGGAAGGCAAGGTCGCCATCATCACCGGAGGTGACCAGGGTATCGGTCGTGCCATTGCATTGCGGTTAGCGGCCGAGGGTGCCGACATCGCTTTCTGCTACCGGAGCAATCGTGCGGGCGCCGAGGAGGTTGCGGGCCAGATTACAAACGGTGCTGCAGGCGCACCTGCCGGAATCGACCGCCGCGTATTGGCTCTGCAGGCGGACGTCAGTGACACTGCCCAAGCGCGACACTTCGTTGAAACCGCGTTTGCGCGTCTCGGAGCTGCCGACATCCTGGTAAACAACGCCGGTTTGGAACGCCGCGCTGACTTCTGGGACGTCACCGAGCAGGATTACGACCTGGTGCTCAACGTCAACCTCAAGGGCGTGTTCTTTACCACGCAAGCGGTAGTGCGGCATTGGCGGGCTACCAAAAGGCGCGGAAAGATAGTCAACATCAGCTCGGTGCATGAAGAACTGCCTTTCCCGCATTTCGCTTCTTATTGCGCGAGCAAAGGCGGACTGAAAATGCTCACGCGCAATCTCGCCATCGAGCTGGCGCCGTACGGAATCACGATCAACAACATTGCCCCCGGCGCCATTGAAACACCGATCAACAAGGCTCTTCTGAACGATCCGGCCAAGCTCAAGCCCCTGCTGGAAAACATTCCCCTGAAGCGACTGGGGATTTCCGACGACGTGGCTGGGGTGACCGCATTTCTCGCCTCGGCAGATGCAGATTACATCACGGGTACCACGGTGTTTGTAGATGGTGGCCTGCTCTGGTCCTATGAAGAACAGTAGTGCGGGTTTTTGCGCAAGAAAACTGAGGTCTTTATGACAAGCAACATTCGACTCGTTATCGCCGACGTGGACGGCACGCTGGTTACGCAGGAGAAGGTTTTGACGGCACGTGCGGTCGAGGCAGTCGAGGGCCTTCGTGATGCCGGTGTCGCCTTCAGTATTACCAGCGGACGGCCGCCGCTCGGCATGAAGATGTTGATCGATCCTCTCGGGCTGACTGAACCGATTGCGGCGTTCAACGGTGGAGTCTTTGTCCACCCCGACCTATCAGTTATGACGCAGAGCTTTATACCGGCCGATATGGCGGCTAAGGTTATTGATGCCATCGAACGCCATGGCCTTGACTGCTGGGTTTACACCGACCGTTACTGGATGGTACGCGACACCAACGCTCCGCACGTCGCGCGAGAGCAGTGGACAGTAAAGTTTTCACCCACGGTTGCGCCCGAGTTTAGCTCGCACCTGGATCGCGTGGCGAAGATCGTCGGCATCAGCGACGACTATGACGCGGTCGCCCGCTGTGAAGCCGAGGTGCAACGTGATTGCGGCAATCATGTGTCGGCCGCACGTTCGCAGCCCTATTACCTTGATGTTACGCATCCCGACGCCAACAAGGGGCACGTGGTCGAGGTGCTCTCGCAGGCGCTGTCCATCCCGCCAGCGCAGATCGCCACCATGGGCGACATGCCGAATGACGTGTTGATGTTCAAGAAAAGCGGGCTGAGTATCGCCATGGGCAACGCCAGCCCCGAAGTTCAGCGCCAAGCGCGTTGCGTGACCAGTTCGAACGAAGAAGAAGGGTTCGCGAAAGCCGTGGAAGCTTTCGTTCTGGGCGAGCATCGCGAAATTGCGGATAAGGCTTCGTGAGCGCAATGATTATCGTCGTGATGGGTGTCGCCGGAGCGGGTAAGAGCAGCATAGGCCAACTGCTCGCCTCCGAATTACGGTGCGAATTTCTCGACGGCGATAGCCTGCATCCCGCGGCCAACATCCATAAGATGACGGGGGGTATTCCGCTGACCGACGTGGATCGCGTGCCCTGGTTGGCGGCCGTTCACGCCCGCATCGTCGAGTCATTTGAACGTGGCCGAAACCTGGTAGTAGCCTGTTCCGCTCTCAAGCGACGCTATCGGGAGACCCTCGCCAATGGCGTCTCGATCACCTGGGTGTATCTGAAGGGCAGCGAGGAAGTGATCCGCGCACGCTTACTGGAACGGCAGCATCACTTCATGAAAGCAGAAATGCTTGCCAGCCAGTTCGCGGATCTGGAAGAGCCAACAGACGCCATCGTAATCGACGTCGAGATGGCACCTTCCGTCGCGGCACGGGAGGTCCTGGGTACCTTATTCCCCGCCTGATCCAAGGCGGGCTAGAACGATCTTATGGCGATCGAAGTAACTGTTGGACCTCCGCAGATCACGATCAATCGCGGCAACACCTTTGTGCTCTCCGAACCCGACGGTTCGGTGACTGCGTGCAGTGATCAGGGATTCTACTGCCGCGACACGCGCTACGTCAGCAATTACGACCTCTATGCTGATGGCGAGCACTGGGTCTTGCAGAACTCCGGGGCGATCGCATACTACGCGTCGCGGGCCTATCTCATCAATCCGCGGATCCGGACCGAGTACGGCGAAATCGAACCCTCGAGCCTGAGCCTGGTATTCACGCGCGCCGTGAACGACGGCATTGTAGAGGACTTTGAAATCCGCAATTACGGAATGAAGCGCGCCCGTTTCAACTTCGAAATCGCGCTGCGCACCGATTTCGCCGACATCTTCGAAGTGAAGTCGAAGCAAATCATCCGCAAGGGGGACGTAACTACCTGTTGGAAGCTTGATAGTAAACAGCTGGTTAGCAGCTATGAGCATGACGGCTTCAGTCGCTCGCTAATCTCGCGTTTTGTCGAGAGCAATTCCGTGCCCATCTACAATAACGGACGGGTTAGCTTCGGCGTTGATCTCGAACCGGGGTCAGTCTGCCGCAGTGTTTGCGAGCACAGCTTCATCGAAGGCGACACGACGGCAAACCTGTGTCTTTGCAGCTTGCATGTGTTGCGCGCCCGCCAGAATGCTGTCGAAAACGAACTGGACGATTGGAAGAAGTCGACCACGTCGCTGACTAGCGCCAATGAAGACGTTTACCGTGTCTTCAAACAATCCGTGGAAGACATGGCCGCACTGCGGCTGCGCGAGTTCGGCGAGTCGGCAAGCGAATTTCTTCCCGCAGCCGGCGTACCCTGGTTCGTTGCCGTCTTTGGGCGCGACAGCTTGATTGTTAGCCTGCAGAACATGATCGTCTATCCCGACTTTGCCCGGGGAGCACTGAAAGTCCTCGGAGAGCTGCAAGCCACGGAGATTGACGACTACCGCGATGCCCAGCCTGGCAAGATTCTGCACGAGATCCGCATCGGCGAACTCGCCGCCCGCAAAAAGATTCCGCACACGCCCTACTACGGAACCGCCGACGCGACTGCGCTTTATCTGATCACGCTGCACGAGGCCTGGAAGTGGTTGGGGGATGACTCGCTGTTCCGGCAGCACGAGCAGACCGCACGCCGGTGTCTGGAGTGGATTGATCGCTACGGCGACATGGATGGTGACGGCCTGCAGGAGTTCCAGACACGTTCACCGCAGGGCTACGACAACATGGGCTGGAAAGATGCCGGCGACTCCAACGTCGCTCCCGATGGCAGCCTTTTCAAGGGCCCGAAGGCGCTGTGCGAATTGCAAGGCTACACCTATGACGCCTGGCTGCGCATGGCCGAGGCATTCTCCTACTTCGGAGACGAGAGGCTTGCGCACAGTTTGCGCCAGAAAGCCGCCGCGCTACGCGAGAAGTTTGAAGAACTCTTCTGGTGTGAGGACACCGGCTTCTACGCTTACGCGCTGGACGGCAACAAGCGGCCGGTGAAGACCATCGTTTCAAATCCCGGCCATCTGCTCTGGAGCGGCATTGTCAGTCCGGAGCGCGCCGCCAGCGTAGTTCGGCGCCTGATGCAACCTGACATGTGGAGCGGTTGGGGGATCCGGACCCTTTCGGCGGACAACCCTGCCTACAATCCCTTCTCGTATCAAAATGGATCAGTATGGCCGCATGATAACGGGATCATCGCCATGGGTTTCCGTCGCTACGGGTTTGTCAACGAAGCCGCGATGATCGCCCGCGATATTAGCGAGGCAGCGAGCTTCTTCGTCTTTTATAGGTTGCCCGAACTTTATGGGGGCATTCGCCGCGAGCCCGGCAGCTTCCCCGTGCAGTATCTCGGCGCCAACGTGCCGCAGGCCTGGGCCGCGGGCAGTGTCTTTCATTTCTTGCGCGCGGGTCTAGGCCTCGAGGCCAATGCGCACACACGCACTCTCTATATCGATCCGGTGCTTCCGCGATGGTTGCCCGAAGTTACCTTGCATAATCTGCGGGTTGCAACCAGCACGGCCACGATACGGTTCTGGCGCGAGGAGGACAACCACAGCCGCTTCGAAGTCCTCTCGTCCGATGGCGAATTGCACGTACACCATGGTCCGTCGCCCGAGGATTCCACGCACCTGGTGATACCTACTGCCGATCAGCGGGACTCCGAGTAGAGGAGCCGGGCTGCTCTACTCCGAGGCGGTGCGATTGGACTTTCTAATAGTGGTCCCCGTAGCGCGAGGGTTGTTGCTAAGATTCGATGATGACGTCAACTCGGGTAACTCACCACATTCAGGCACCTCTCGTGCAGTAATCTATTTCGCGCTGTTGGATCCGAGTGCTGTTGCGAAGTGGAAGGTTCCAGATGGAATGAGCTGCCAAGTGCACGCATTCGATCCTCGCGAGGGCGGACCATTCCGTATCTCCCTCACCTACGAAGTGCCGACCGGGACCGCCAAGGCAGCTGCGCACACCGACATTTACGACGGCCGTTTCGTAACGCTCCTACCAAACGAGGAGGTCGTCGAAGCGAACGAGTTCGAGACAACAAATCCCGCGCTCCGCGGTGAGATGACAATCACGATCAACCTCGCCGATGCGGATGGCGGAACCGATGTCTTTGCCGTCCATGACGGGCTGCCGCCTGGAGTGTCACCCGTTGATAACGAAACGGGCGGCGAATGTCGAGCATGCTGGCGGATGCTAAGGTGCTTTTGCTTTTCCATCAACGCGGTTTGTTTTTGTAGTTGCAGAACGCTGCTAATCCGCAGAGTAACGGAATGACTGTTGTCATCCCGACGCAGCGCGCCCAGAACCGAAGTCCAAGCGCACCTGTAGCCGCGTTCAGTGCATTACGAGATCGGAATACTCTGGGTGTTTGGTTATATTCTCTGACCGTCGGACAAACGATGTCCACTTTAAGGCTGTTTTGGCGAGCGTATTGGAGACCAGTTTCTGCCAACGAAGTAGCTAGACCCATATAACGCTTTAGGCACTTCAGTATGGATCAGTTCCAACACGCCTGGGCTCAAACTATATTCAAGGTAGGCGATTTCACCGTTTCGTTCGATTTCGAAGCGCCCAGTTGTTACCATCTCTTTTTAAGGCTTACGTCTCACGAAGTTCCACCTGACTCCTACTGCCCTTCGAGTTTCAGGTCGGCTGCCGCCCCTATTTCAACTCACTTCCTATCCAGTTGCTGCTTGACTGCCAGCACCACTTGGTCGGGTTCGAACCCGAACTTCCTCTGCAATTCCTTAAGCGGCGCCGATGCTCCGAAGGTGTGCATGCCGATAACAGAACCGGAGCTGCCAACATATCGTTCCCACCCAGAGGTCGAAGCTTGCTCGACGGCGACCCGCGCTTTCACGTTCGATGGCAAAACACTGTCCCGGTAGGCTTGCGGCTGGCGGTCGAAAATCTCCCACGACGGCATCGACACCACGCGCGAACGAATGCCTTCGGCGAGCAGAGTCTCGTGCACCTGGACCACAAGGCTAACCTCGCTGCCTGAGGCGATGATGATCACTTCGGGGTTGCCGCCAGGGGCGTCTGCGAGCACGTAGGCTCCCTGTGCGACCCCGGATGCGGACGCGTACTTGGTGCGATCGAGCGTGGGCAAGGGTTGCCGCGATAGCGCCAGCACCGCGGGCTGGTGGCGTAGTTGCATGATGTAGCGGTATGCCTCCACCACCTCATTGGCATCGCCCGGACGCAAGGTGATCAATCCCGGGATCAAACGCAGAGACGCAAGGTGCTCGACGGGTTGGTGGGTAGGCCCGTCTTCGCCATCGCCCATGGCATCGTGTGTAAAGACGAAGAGAGCAGGCAACTCCATGAGCGACGCCAGCCGAATGGCGGGTCTGGCGTAGTCGCTGAATATGAAGAATGTGGCGCCAAACGGCCGCAGCTTCGATAGAGCGAGTCCGTTGACAATGGTTGCCATCGCGTGCTCGCGAATACCAAAATGCAGGTTCTTCCCTCCACGGTCATCGGACTGAAAATCCCCTGCGCCGCTGTAGGTGAGCGTGGTCTTGTTCGATGGACCAAGGTCTGCTGAGCCGCCGAGGAACCAGGGAATGTTTTGTGCTAGCACGTTCAGCACTTTGCCCGAGGCGTCTCTCCCCGCGATGCCCTTTGAGTCGGCTGGAAATACGGGCAGGTTGCGATCCCATCCCGGAGGGAGCTCGCGCCGCTCCAGCAATTCAATTTCACCGGCGAGGTCGGGATACTTTGCCCGATAGGCCTCAAAAAGCTGCGTCCACTTGCGCCGGGCTTCGGCACCGCGTGCGCCTATGCCGGCTGCAAAATGCTCGTACACCCCTTCGGGAACAAGAAACTTTGCCTGCTCGGGCCACCCGTAGCTGCGCTTGACCAGCCGGATCTCTTCATCGCCCAGCGGTTCCCCATGAGCGGCAGCGGTGTCCTGTTTATGCGGTGACCCGTAGCCGATGTGGCTATCGAGGACAATGAATGTGGGACGGTCCTTCGTCTTGTGGAAGATTTCCAAAGCATTTTCGATGCGATCGAGATCGTTCGCATCGCCGACCCGCAAGACGTTCCAACCGTACGCTAAGAATCGTGTCTCGACGTCCTCCGTAAAGGCAAGGCGCGTGCTGCCTTCGATGGTTATGTGATTGTTATCGTAGACCCAGCAGAGATTGTCGAGGCCCAGGTGGCCGGCGAGTGATGCCGCTTCCGATGCAACGCCTTCCATCAGGCAGCCGTCACCGCACACGGCGTAGATGTTGTAGTCGAAGATCTCAAACCCCGGCCGGTTGTAGTGATGGGCGAGCCACTTTTCGCCGATCGCCATGCCAACGCTTGTGGCTACGCCCTGGCCAAGCGGACCGGTCGTGGTCTCCACTCCTGATACCCAATGGTATTCAGGGTGGCCGGGGGCTTTGCTGTTCAGTTGACGGAAACGACGGATATCGTCGAGCGTAACCGAAGGCTTTCCCACGGTTTCATACTCGGCATTGACGGCCTGGGTGCCCGTGAGATGAAGCGCGGACCAGAGCAACATTGAAGCGTGGCCGTTCGACAGCACAAAACGATCACGATTGGGCCAGATCGGGTCTTGTGGATCGAAGCGGAGAACGCGATTCCAGATCGTATAGACAAGCGGTGCCAGTGCCATGGGCGTACCTGGGTGTCCTGAGTTGGCCTGCTGCACCGCGTCGATCGACAGCGTGCGAATGGTATTGACGCATAGCTGATCCAGTTGCGCGGGAGTCAGGTCGTCGACGAGAAGTCGCGCGGTACTCATGACTGCCTCCTTAACATGTGTTCACGGATGTTCATCTTCTCCTGCGTCAATGCGCTCCTATTCTGGAGCAGCACTTTTCAATCAGCACACAATCGCTAGGCGGCGGCATCTCCCCCGACCGGGGTCGTGATTCTCGTTTCGAGTGCAGCGACTTTGCCCAAGCGTCGCAGATGACGCTCCGCCTGACTGAACTCGGCAGCCAGGAAGGCCTCGACAAGGTCCCAAGCGAGCATCGGGCCTGTGATTCGGCCACCCAGACAGACGATGTTCATGTGATCATCCTGCACGCCTTGCCGGGCAGAGAAGTGGTCCGTGATCAGGCATGCGCGGACTCCCGCAACCTTGTTGGCACACACGGTCGCGCCAACGCCGCTGCCGCAAACCGCGACTCCGCGTTCTACCTTGCCCGCCGAAACAGCTCTGGCTAGCGGAATAACAAAGTCCGGGTAGTCATCAGCTGAGTCCAACTTGAAGGCGCCGAACTCGACAACCTCATGACCTGCTGCAGCGAGTCGTCCGCGCAGGTCCTCCTTTAACCCAAACCCACCGTGATCGGTGGCAATTCCGATGCGCATGTGCCCTCCTGCTATGGGCTCGCAAACGAATTCGGCGATGTGTCGTTCGCTTGCTTTCGCGGTCCACTCAAGCTACTTCTGCCTTTGAAACGTCATCCGGTCGCCCGGCTGCGGCTCGGTCCGCCAATACCAGCGCGTGATCCGTGCGAACCCTACCAGCCGGAATCTGAGCATCACCTACGCGTAATCGGGCCAGCATTCCCGCCTTGTCGCTTCCGGTCACGAGCCACAACACCCGGCGGGAACGATTGAGAATCGGATAGGTCAGTGTCATTCGTCGCCTTCCCTGGTACAGTCCTGTGAGCGCAACATCTGCATCGTTGATCTCAAGGACTGGGTCTCCGGGTACCAGCGAAGCGGTGTGGCCGTCAGGTCCGAGTCCCAGGTGAACGAGATCGAGCACAGGCGGTGAACCGGCGATCGCCCGTAGACTCAGCGCGTATTGTTCGCATGCCGCCTGAAGGTTGGACGATTCGACCGGCATCGCGTGGATCCGCTCAGGGGGCAAAGGCGCATGCTCGAGTAGGCTCTCACGAAGGTGCGTGAGATTTCTGTCCGGGTCTCCCGTAGGTGCCACTCTCTCATCCACCTGCACCACGTGTACGGCGTCCCACGGCACACTTTCACCCGCGAGAGCACGCAGCATCTGCCATGGGGTGTGCCCGCCACTGACGGCCATGACAAAGGCGCCGCGAGCCGAGACCGCAGCTCTCGCCTCGGCCGCGACGAGCGTAGCAGCTTTCTGGGCGACCGTGCCAGCATTGCTATAGACTTCAATTTTCATTACGCCTTCTCCCGGCACTGCGGACTCAAAGTTAGCCGGCTTTTTCTTACGCCGCCACCTCGCTCACGTCCGCCAACGCTTGATGGCTGGTTGGATTG
>Ga0126370_10001247_pt1 | contig 11513 bp, 11 predicted proteins | sample PanSoiMetaPlot_3_FD_92586 | JGI IMG/M metagenome (GOLD analysis project Ga0126370, IMG submission 92586) | Tropical forest soil microbial communities from Panama - MetaG Plot_3 | ecosystem: Environmental > Terrestrial > Soil > Tropical forest > Bulk soil | place: Panama | collected 2016-02-17 | reverse complement strand
TGTGCAACCGCCACCGCCGCCACCGCCGCCAGCACCGACGGCAGCTGCACCGGTTCCACCGGCCCCCGCGCGTCCGGCCTCTCCACCGCCACAACCGCCACCAGCGGAATCTGCCGGCGCTGCGCCGTCAGCCGCGCATTCGGCCCCGCCGGCAGCCGCCACACCACCGCGAGCGCCAGCCCCGCCCCCGCGCAGGGTGATTGTCCCGCAGACTGGTCCACGGCCGGTGTACAAGGCTCCGCCCCAGGCCCCAGCCCCGTCCCCAGCCGCTACAGGGCAGACGGGCGCGCCCGCTCGCCCGATCCCCGGTCGTCCGGTCCCCGGTCGTCCGGTCCCCGGTCGTCCGGTCCCCGGTCAACCCATTTTCCAGCGCCCTCGTCCCGGCGCTCCTATCGGCAACCGTCCGCCGCTACGTCCTGGTGAGCGCCGCCCGATGCATCCAACCCGGCAATCGCCCATGGGTAGTCGCCCATTAGGAGTTGGACCCGGTCCAGGGATTCTTCCGCCCGGACCAACCCGCCCCGGCAGCCGCCCCGGCGGACCCTCCCGCCGACCCGGTCAACGGTACATTCCACGTGGTGTGAAGGAAGGCCCGATGAAGGGCTACGTTCCGCCACCACGCATGGTGGTTTCCAACGAGCCTCAGCCGATCACCCGCAGCATCACCATCACCGAAGGCATCAGTGTGAAGGATTTGGCCGAGAAGCTCGGTATCCGCGCGAAAGACCTGATCGCGCGTCTCCTGGTTCGCGGAGTCTTCGCCACCATTAACCAGACTCTCGACGCGGAACTGGCCAGCGAAATGGCACGTTTTTTTGGTGCCGACACCAATGTCATTACTTTCGAAGAGCAAGCCGCCAAGGATGTCGCCGAATCCGCCGCCGGCGAGGTAGGTGCCGCCGCCGAAGGCGTTCCGCGTCCCCCCGTGGTCACCATTATGGGACACGTCGACCACGGCAAAACCACACTGCTCGATTCGATCCGTTCTACCAACGTAGCCGAAGGCGAAGCCGGTGGGATCACGCAACACATTGGTGCCTACAAAGTCAAAATTCAGGACAAAGATTCTCCGGCTTACGGCCGTCAGATCGTGTTCCTTGATACTCCCGGCCACGAAGCTTTCACGCGCATGCGTGCCCGCGGCGCGAAGGCAACCGATATTGTGGTTCTGGTCGTCGCCGCCGATGACGGCGTCATGCCCCAGACACTCGAAGCTATCGATCACGCCCACGCCGCGGAAGTGCCCATCATCGTGGCCGTCAACAAGGTGGATAAGCCAGAAGCTATGCCCGATCGCGTGAAGAAGCAGCTCGCCGATCGCGGCCTGATGCCCGAAGATTGGGGCGGCACCACGGTTTTCGTTGACGTCTCCGCCAAGCAGAGAACCAATCTCAACCTGCTGCTTGAAATGATCTGCCTGGTGGCGGATCTGCAGGAACTCAAAGCCACTCCAGATCGCCCGGCATCCGGCGTGGTGCTCGAAGCCAAACTCGATCGGGGACGCGGCCCAGTCGCAACCGTGCTGGTGCAGAACGGCACCTTGCGCACCGGCGACAATTTCGTGGTGGGTAACGTCTTCGGCAAGGTCCGCGCCATGTTCGACGATCGCGGCAACCAGCTGGAGGAAGCGCCGCCCTCCACCCCCGTCGAAATTCTGGGCCTGGAAGGTCTGCCGCAAGCTGGCGACCAGTTCATCGTAGTCGCCGACCGCGACAAAGCCCGCGGCATCTCCGATTATCGCGAGCAGAAAGCCCGCGAAGCCGCTCTGGCCAAGAGCTCTCGCGTATCGCTCGAAGGCCTTGCCGAGCAGATGGCTACCGCCGGGGTTAAGGAACTGAACATTATTCTGAAAGCCGACGTCGGCGGCTCGGCCGAAGTTCTAACCGATCTGCTCAACAAGCTCTCCAACGAACGGGTTCGCCTCAAAGTATTGCGCTCCGGCGTTGGCGCGATCACCGAGAGCGACGTGCTGCTCGCATCCGCCTCGAATGCCATCATCATCGGATTCAATGTCCGGCCTGAACGCAAGGCGCAAGAGTTGGCCGAGCAGGACAAGGTCGACATTCGCCTGCACTCGATCATTTATGAGCTGCAGGACGAGATCAAACGCGCCATGAGCGGCCTGCTTGAGCCGACCATCAAAGAGACCTATCAGGGCCGAGCTCAGGTACTTGAAACCTTCCGCATCCCCAAAGTTGGCATGGTTGCCGGCTGCCGCGTCGTCGATGGCATCGTCAAGCGCGATTCGGAAGTTCGCCTGCTGCGCGATAACGTGGTCGTCTTCAAAGGCAAGATTGGCTCGCTGCGCCGCTTCAAAGATGACGCCAGCGAAGTCCGCAACGGCATGGAATGCGGTATCGCCATCGCGAACTACGGCGACGTGAAAGTGGGCGACCTGATCGAAGCGTTCGTTACCGAACGCATCGCCGCGGAAGTGATCGCTTAATTAAGTCGTTGGTTGTTAGTGGTTGATGGTTGGCACAAACCAGGTTGCCAACAGCAATAGCCAACGGCCAACGATTAAATGATTGCCGTCCTCACTCTCGAACTCAACATCCAAGCCGCCTATTCCCTAAAAGACCGCCGCCAGGTGGTGCGAAGTCTCAAAGACCGCCTACGCACGAGTTTTAATGTTTCTGTTGCGGAATTAGACGGAGCCGAGCTGTGGAATCGCGCCACTGTCGGCGTGGTCAGTATCTCCGCTTCCCGAGATTACCTCGACGGTCTAATGAAGAACGTCGAGCGGCAGGCCACTCGAATCGCTAATAACTGTGGTGCGGAAGTTACAGACTCATTTCTGGAGTACGTCTGATCGAGCGCGTGACTCAGGAAGCTGGAGGGAGAGTGTCCTTGTCACTGTCATTGGCACCACCGCCGCCGGCCGTGTATCGGTAGCGCCTGATCGACGAGATTCTGATCCGCCTTGGGCCGGTGTTGCCTTGCCTGCTGATGGCGTTCCTTCTTTTAAGTGTCCAGGACTAGCGGACGCGGTTCGCCTCAAAACAGCTAACATCGCACGAATCGGGACAACCGTCCAACTGGATGCTCGAAAAACGGCTGCTTGCCGTCCTCGCACGAAGTGATTGGATTCAAACCGGGTGTTGACCGACGACCCACAACCACGGCTAACGACCGAGCCCATTTTCTGATATTCTCTTTCGTTTTTACCTCGAGGGCCGAATGCCGGAAAAACGTGGCCAGCAACATCACCGCGAGCGCCTCGGCGAAGCCTTGCGCGAAGAGATTGAAACTATACTCGAGGGCGAGTTGGGAGACCCCCGCATCGGCCTGGTGAATGTCAGCGAGGTGCATCTTGCTCCGGATGCGCGCTCTGCTCACGTCTTGGTAGTAGTTGAAGGTGAGGGCGAAGAAGCCGACCGCACGCTCGAGGGGCTTACCGCGGCGGCAGGCTTTATCCGGCATCAAGTGGCAGAGCGCCTCAATCTGCGCCGCGCACCCGAATTGTTTTTTGAACTGGATCGTTCTCAGCAATACCAGGCGCGAATCAGCGAATTATTGAATCGCTCAAAGAAGAAAAAGAAATAGCGGACGGGATTTATTTTGGGTATTAGAAAGCATGGTTAACGAAGTATTGAAGCAGATCGAGCAGCGGGCAAGTTTTGTGCTGACCTCGCACGCGCGTCCCGATGGCGATGCTGTCGGCTCCGTGCTTGCCTGCTCCGAGATTTTGCGCGCCATGGGTAAGGACGCGCAAGTGGTACTTGCCCATGGAGTTCCGCGAATCTATCGTCCCCTGCCATTTACCGATACGGTGATCGAACAAACGGCGATCAACGGCGACTACGAAGCTGCCATTGTTCTGGAGTGCGATAGCATTCAGCGCACACGCCTCGAAGGCTTAGACCAAAAATTTCTGATCAGCATTGATCACCACATCAGCGGCCGCCCCTTTGCCCACGTGAATTGGATCGATCCAGCAGCCTGCGCTACGGGTGAATTGGTTTATCGCTTGGCCCGGCAAGCGGGTGTACCCATTTCTCCCGAGGTGGCTACTTGCCTATATACGGCAGTTATGACCGATACCGGTTCCTTCATGTTTCAAGGCACCAACGAGCACACATTTGCCTTGGCGCGGGAACTGGTTCTGGCGGGAGCCGATCCCGCCACCTGCGCCCGCAACATCTATTTTTCTCATCCCACTTCCAAGATGCGCCTGCTCGGCAGCGCGCTCGGAAATCTGCAGCGTGAAGGTCCGCTTGCCTGGATCTGGGTCACTCGCGACGAGATGTACCGCGCGGGCGCCATTGATGAGGACTGCGAGGGCCTGGTCAACTACGCCCTGGCCATCCATGGTGTAGAAGTCGCCGCATTCTTCCGTGAGCTCACCGACGGTCGGTACCGTGTCAGCCTGCGTAGCAAGGGCCAGCTTAACGTCGCTTCTGTCGCCGAACGCTTTGGCGGCGGTGGTCACCAGTGCGCCAGCGGCTGCTCCCTAGGCGGTCCACTCTCGGTCGCGGTCGCCCGGGTTCTGGCCCAGCTTAGGCTACACCCCCCCTTCAGTAATGGTGGGCCTTTTTGAGATGCGCTCCTGGTTAAAAGGCTGGTATTCGGGACTAGGAGCTCGCCTGAGCTCTTGATGGGCTCCCGCCGGTCGGAACCCGGCGGCATCTCCTCCTCCTCCTCGTTTCCCGTCAGCCGGCCTCGTCAAGGGATTCGAATTTCGTCGGAACGCGAACTAACCCGTGCTCCGAGAGCGACTCCTTCCGACGGAGTCGAAGCTGCGCATCCGGGCAAACATCCCCATGCCCAATCTGATTCGCGGCCACCTCGGAGTGGTATACCCTCGATAGCCCGCCCCTGATGGCTCCTCGTGTACCATCTCTAACATGCAAATCTCTCTCGCGCGGCAGATTGCCTCATTTTTCGGAGCGGTGCTCATACTGATCTCCTATGCCGGGGCACAATTTGGCTGGATAAGTCCTCGCAAGCCTTGGTATAACCTTTTCAACGCCGTCGGCTCAGCGTTGCTGGCCTACATCGCCTTTTTTCCATTTCAAATAGGCTTCGTGCTTTTGGAAGTGGTCTGGACGATTATCAGTCTCTATGCCCTAGTGCGCGCCAGGGCAGGCGAATGATAATCTGCTGAGTGCTCACCGGCCGTCACTTCTGCGAGAGATTTTCCCCCCTGCGTATCCAGGTTAATCTGCAGCCGAAGGTTTTTCATGCCTGAACGCTCCCGGTCCGAAACCGACTGGCTGCTCATTATTGGCTTCTGCGCTTTCCTATTTTTCTGGGGATTGAACTATTTCGGCCTGATCGGCGCCGACGAACCCCGCTACGCGCAGATCGCGCGCGAGATGCTGGCCCGCCGGGACTGGATTACTCCCGTGCTTGGTGGCAAACCATGGCTGGAAAAGCCGCCACTGTACTACTGGCAAGCCATGGTCTCCTACAGCATTTTTGGCGTTAGTGACTGGGCCGCCCGTATTCCCTCTGCCACTGATGCCACGCTGATGGTCGTTGCGATCTACCTATTCCTGTGCCGGTTTCGACCAGGGTGCGAATTGGATGGTGCACTGATGACCGCCTCTACAGCCGCGGTCATCGGATTCGGTCGCGCCGCCGCCACCGATATGCCGCTGGCCGCTGCCTTGACGATCGGTTTGCTCGCCTGGTTTTGCTGGTATGAGAGCGGAAAGCGGGCCTATCTGGCTGGTTTCTATGCATTCATCGCATTGGCAACCTTGGCCAAGGGACCCATTGCACTTGCACTGGCGACTATGACTATCGTTGTTTTCGCCCTTCTCACTCGCCATGTCACGACCCTGTGGCGCAGTTTCTGGATTCCCGGGATCCTCCTGTTCTCGGTGATTGCGCTACCCTGGTACACACGAGCCCAGTCTCGCAACCCCGAATTCTTTCGAACCTTCTTCCTCGAGCATAATATCGCCCGCTTCGCTACCAACCTCTACCACCACGAAGAGCCTTTATGGTACTACGCCCCGGTCACGCTGCTGGCGCTCGTTCCTTGGACGATCTTTGTAGTCGACTCGATCTTCGAGAGTGTCCGCCTATGGTGGGCTGAGCAACCACCCATTGCGCATCGCCGAGATGCGCTCGAGCTATTCCTGCTTATCTGGTTACTCTTGCCTATCATTTTCTTTTCTTTCTCCCAATCGAAGCTTCCGGGCTACATCCTGCCGGCGATTCCAGCGGGTACACTTCTGCTGGCACTTTACGTCCGCTTCCATGTCACGGATCGCGAACGATCTCCCGTTTTTGTCATCATGCTCCATTCGATCCTGGCGGCGCTGCCGATCATTCCCGCCATGGCTCTTCCATACTTGATTATGCTTAACCGCCTGGTATGGAGTCCACTGACCGTCGCTGGGGTAATCATTGCGGCGCTGATTGCCGCCGGCATGTTGGTAACGCTTCTGAGTAATTTGGGACTACGCATGCTCCGTTTTGTAACGCTGGTCCCAGTAGTGCTGTCGGTGGCCGCGGTTCTAAGAATTGGTGGACCTGTCATTGACCAGGGCCTCAGCGCTCGACCGCTGAGCAATGAGATTGCGCGGATCGAGGCCGGATATCTGCCAGCCGCTGTCTTTCACGTCCCGCGCGAAATCGAGTATGGTCTTTCCTTTTATCGCAATCAAAACATACTCAACTATGATCGCGGCGAGATTCCCACCCAGGCACACCTGCTGGTGACACGAGAAGGCGAACTTTCCCGCCTGCCTAACGTGGTCCGGAATCGCCGTCTCTCCCTGCTGGGAGTCCTTCCTCCTCAGCACCTCGAGTATTACTGGGTATCCGCTGCTAGGGCCGAAATGCGTGCTATGCCGCACATCGAGTAGAGCTCGGGAATTTATCTCGGATCCGCCGCCGCTTCTATTGGCCCAACTTCAGCCTTGAGGGCTGAATGCCCTGAGTGCTTGCTGCGAACCCGTGTCGCCACCCTTTCCCATTTGCGTCTCCCCGACCGACCCACTAGACTCCCTCTTTGCGACTCCTCCAGGCCGTAATGCCGGAGCTGCACGAAACCATGGAGATCCTGGATCTCAGGCACTTTTCGTCCGCTGACCTGCGCCCCCTGATCGATGACGAAGCCAGGGTCTGGTCGCGCCTGTTGAGTTGGGATTACACCGGTTCGGCCGAGATGATCCTTCGCTACGTGGACGCCAAGATCCTGCCCGGTTATGCCGCCATCGAGCGCGGACGCATCTTCGGGTACGCCTTCTTTGTTTATGAAGGAAATAAAGGCGTTATCGGTGATCTATTCGTCACCAATAACAATGGTTCGCGCCTTCCCAGCCAACGCGAAATCGAATCAAGGCTACTCGTGCACGTCATCGAAACTCTGCAACAGTCCCCCGGAATTCATCGCGTCGAAGCGCAGTTGCTGGCCCACGAATCCGGCATAGTTTCGCGCCCCTTCATGGAGCAGGGTTTCCAGCGTTACCCGCGTCTGTTCATGGTCGAATCACTTGATCCGAACTGGCCACGCTCGCGCCAGTTGCCCAAAGATATTGAAATTCGCCCCTGGAGCGAGCAGGATTACCAGCCGGTCGCTGCCGTTATCACGGCGGCCTATCGCGGACACGTAGACTCGGATATCAATGATCAGTACCGTACCCTCAGCGGTGCTCTCCGTTTCCTGAATAACATCATCCGGTTTCCCGGTTGCGGCACCTTCGATCGGGAGTCGTCCTTTGTTGCGCTTAGCAAGTCTCTCAGGAACATAGTGGGCGTGATTCTCTGTTCCCGTGTCCGTTACGACGTAGGCCATGTCACCCAGGTCTGCCTTCTGCCCGAATATCGCTCTCGTGGAATCGGAGAAGCTCTGCTCGCCTGCTCCGCTGCCAACCTGCGCAAACGAAAATTTTCCTCCTTGTCGCTGACTGTGACCGAAGCCAACAACCGTGCAGTCGATTTGTATAAGCGGTTAGGGTTCGAAACGAAGCGGGTGTTTGATGCCTTTGTGTGGGAGGGGTAGGCTTCCTTGCTCAGCATTCAGCCGCTCAGGAGCCAGGGATTGCGCCAATCAGCCTTGTACGTCATTTGGTTCGGGAGCTCGGTTTGGGCTGCTATCTTCGTAATATCCACATTACCCACCCGGCCACAATCACGCCGCCCACGAACATGGCGAAGCAGTACAGACCGTAGCGGATCATTTCGCGCGAGCTATTCCGCTGGGTGATTCCGAAGACCACCGAGGCAAAGACGGCAAACAAGACAGCCGAGCTGAAATGGGATAATTCGAGGTTCATGACTTCTTCCCGATAGCAATGTGATAAGCGTCGGCGACCGCGAGGAAGTTCAGCAGCCCGGCCACAATAAGATACTTGCTTCCGTAATCGGCGGTGGCATGGGCAATCGCCGCCTGCCCCCAGTCGTTCGCGCGGGCCAGAATGTACAGCCCGCCGGCTCCTACGTCGCCCACAAAGCCGAGAATGTCGAGGATGTCTCCCCCATTCGGCTTGTAAACGTGGCCCTGCATGGCCAACCCCAAGATGAACATGGCCACAACTGAAACCATCAGCAGCACGCCACGAACCCATCGTTTTTGGATCAGGTGTCCGGCCCCGGGTATAAACCATGCCAAAGCCGGAACCACCACGGACATGGTAGTAATGGGCGCTGGCGCAGTCGCCGCTTTTGGTTGCTCCTCTGTTTTGGTAGGGGAATTTGCCATCTAGATAATCACAATCTCGCTCTGAATTTTGCCAGTGACCTCCGCCGAGCTCGGCCGGACCATCACATTGACTTCGCTGCGCACCCCGAATTCCGGAAGATAAATTCCAGGTTCGATGGAAAAGCACGAGTTGGGCAGAATCTGGCGCTCATCGTGAATCTCCAAGTCATCCATATTGGCACCGTTGGAGTGGACTTCGGTTCCAATAGAATGTCCCGTGCGGTGAATGAAATATTGTCCGAAGCCAGCCCGGTTGATGTGATCACGCGCCGCGCGATCCACCTCCCAGCCGGCAATGCGCCGCCCGTCGGCAATCGCGGCCTTTACCTTTGTTACCCCAACATCTCGTGCTCCACGCACTACCTCGAAAATCTCTCTTTGTCGCTCGGAGGCGGCTTTGCCGACAAACCCACTCCACGTGATATCGTAATAGACCGCACCTGGTTTGTTCTTTTTCGCCCAGACATCGAGCAGCACGAAATCACCTTCGCGGATGGCAGTCGACCCCGCCGCTACCGGCTCATAATGGGGATTCCCGCTGTTGCCGTTCACCGCCACGATGGGCGGGTCGTCCGTGACCAGGTTCTCCCGCGCGAACGCTTCCATGAACCACTGCTGCATCTGATGCTCGTTGGTGCCACCGTGGCGCACACGCCGCCCGATTTCCTTAAATGCCGCCGCCGCGATCGCGTCGACCGCATCACGCGCCTGATAGTGAGTCTGAATCTGCTCCTCGGTCAGAGTAGCTTCAAACTGAGCCACCAGATCCGCCGAGCTGATCACACTCTTGCCCAGCCCGCGCACCATCTCCAGGGTGCCGCCGTCCACCACCGAGACCACGAAGACCATATTGTTCGGGGAATACTGCATCGCGATATCCCGGTGATTGGCAAGCATCGCCTTTAAGTTCTCAAGCAATTCCTGCCAGGCCGAGTACTGCCGCTTCGTTCCAGGCAGGGAATCCAAGTGCCCCGCCTCGATTCTGTGCACCAGTTTGGCGGGTTCACCCTGCGCCGGAATAAGGTAATACCAGCGCCGCGTCACCATGAGGCTCTCGGGCAACCCCAGCACCCGGTAAGCAATTGCATCCCGCCGGTGATGCTCGTAGAACAGCCACGCATCGATATTGCGTTCCCGGAGCGCGGACTGTATGGCCGGAAGGTCCATGGGTAAACAACTATTGTAAACAAGGGTACGGAATTGTGCGAATTGGGCATGCCACGGCTTCCCTCGACTTCCTCTTCAGCGCTTGAGTGATTTGGGATAAGAAAGAACTCTTGCGGGCCGACGTATTTTTGATTGATTCGTCTCGAGAACCGTTTGTCTCACGGCTGGAGGTAGCGTCTCGCACGCCGTTCGCAGCACTAGCCGGGGGGCAACCTTGCGAATCTTCATGAGATAGGGCACCGCCCGACGCGTATTGAATTTAGTCGTTTCTCGCAAGAGCCATCCCAGTCCCTTCTGGACGATCTCATCTTCCTCTAACAACAAAACCTGAGATAACCGCGTGATTTCCGGAAAGAACATCTTCTTCCGCGTGCCCTGGATTAGAGCCACACAAGAGGCTCGCCGATGCCACCGGTCCGGGGACTTCGCCCAGCGAAACACTACTCGCGCTCGCGCCGGCCTCGCCCTAATCATCGACGCAATCAAGTAATGGACCACGGCATCGTGGTCGGCCCAACTGCTGATCCGCGCCAGCCACTTCTGAAACAGCTCGAATTCGGCATCTCCGAACTCATCGGCAAGTGTCTCGAGTAGGCAAACAGCAAACACCTTGTGTTCGAGGACATCACCGGAAAACAGATCGTCGGCAACCTTGACCAGAAAATCTTGCCCCGCCTCCCTGAGAATGTATCGTCGAAAATCGCCCGCGACTCTGCGCAATTCGGCCGTGTACCAACCCCGCGACTGGATTTCTTCTTGGAAGAACCGCTGAACTTCTTTCCCATGCCGTCCCGAGCCGCCATTCTTCAGCACGCGTCGAATGCGGTCAGCTATGGACCTGGGGTTGATCTTCCGCGTGCGCACGCTTATTTCCTAGACTATGAACTCTGGCGAGGGACCACCTTCTTGTCATACGCCCACAACAATCCAGCTGTTGCCACTCCAACCGCGATCACCACCAACCAAATCTGCTCCGGCCTGTGCGCCACTTCGCCGAAGTGATGGATCAGCATCCCGCCAAACCAGCCCCCGATCAGCGATCCTATCCCGATGGGCAGAAAAGCGAATCCCATGTAGGTGCCCTGCTGCCCCGGCGGTGCCAGCCTTGAAATGTATTCGTAATACCGTGGCGACTGCATGATTTCGCCGATCGAGACCGTGAACAGGGTCAGCACGACCATCGGCACGGTAGGATGCGCGATTAGAATGATCCAAGCTAAAGCGGAAATAAGCGTTCCCAACGTGATGGCGCGCAGTGCCGGAATCCGCTGGGTTATGAAACTCATCACCATCTGCAGTGAAATTACGGTGAGTGGGCCAGTGACCAGCAACAGTTCCGTATCCGCCTTGGGGTCCACGTACTGGTGAATATACAGAGGCAGGATGATGAACTCCTGCCAATAAACAATCCAATATCCCGAGAAAATCAGAAGAAACGCCATGAACCGCGGATTGGAAATCACAATCGCGAAATTCTTCGCGGCCTGTGTCAGGCTGACGGTCTCGGTCTCATTCGACCGTCGCGGTTCTTTGAAAAACAGCAGCACCGCGAAGAACATTAGGAACACGCTCAGGGCCGCGACCCGGAAAACATTCTCCACGCTCATGTGCTGATGCACCCAGGAAGCCACATACGGCCCTGCCGCTCCGCCGATGTTGACGAGCGTGTAGTAGATCGAGTAGCCGA
>Ga0126370_10001245_pt1 | contig 11519 bp, 10 predicted proteins | sample PanSoiMetaPlot_3_FD_92586 | JGI IMG/M metagenome (GOLD analysis project Ga0126370, IMG submission 92586) | Tropical forest soil microbial communities from Panama - MetaG Plot_3 | ecosystem: Environmental > Terrestrial > Soil > Tropical forest > Bulk soil | place: Panama | collected 2016-02-17 | reverse complement strand
TTGCGATTCATGCCAGACATTACACTTATCGGCTAAAACATGGATCCGGGGCACGTGATTGGAAAGCGGCTAACGACTTGAAGCGAACGTTGACTCACCGGAGGAACTCTGATCACGTTTGCGCGATAGTCGTTGAGTGACTGGCATGCACTGGGCTTGAGGCTCTTGGTGAGGCAAATTCGAAACGCCCATCAGACAAGTTGTTTCCACAACTGACCACCATGTCTTTGTTCGGCAATTGCGAATTGGAAGCAAGGAATTCATGTTGAACTCCGGACGTGGCAATGGAGAAAGAGTGCGTTGGGTGCTCAAAGCGTGAGCTTTGACGGAAGCGAAGGCCTGCTCGGCTTGAAATAATGCTTGAAATAATAAGGTAGGAGGCTCCAGACCGCACAGGTTCCGTGAGTCTCGCATTCGTGGCAAATGAGTTCGGAATCGGGCATTCAGTCGTCGGGCACGCCAGGAAGGTGAAGATTGGAAATCTGAGTGATGGTTGTAACAAAACTCTGGCGATTAGGAGAGCGCAGCACGACGCTCGAGCACGCAGGCCGGTCAGCCGGGAAACTTTGATTACTACGATGCCGGTCGTGCTCGGCACCGGAGGCAGCGAGCACGGCCAGCAGACACAAACCTATCGTGATCTTCGGATCTCTACTGAGTCCGCTTCTTTAGACTCGCCGTTGAGCTTCCAGAGACGGCACGCATTTGGAGGTTTTCAGCGAGCTTAAATTTTAGCTCGGTCTCAACGGGTAGATCTTTTTTACGTCCTGTATATACCTGTGCGCCAGCACCGCCGGCCCCGCCGGCTAGCGCTCCAATTGCTGCGCCTTTACCGCCGCCGAAAATCGCGCCCAGAACGGCGCCAATGGCCGCGCCACCGCCGACGTACTTGCCGGTTCTCTTATTCGCACCCAGTCCGCCAGGAGTCGAGCTTTTCTCGGCATTCTGTTCAGCAAGAAGATATTTGTGGCCGCTTACGGTAACTGACCGGAGATCCAGGTTTGTATCTTTACCGTCCGAGGTAGGTACGGCTACGAGCTGTGCGCGTGAGCCGCGGGGAATCACGACCTCTCCATTGCTGTTTTTGACGTCGTCACTTACCGACGCTGAGAACTTCGCGTTCGCGGCGGGCTTTCGAGGTATCGCGGTGTCAGTTCTAACTTTGATCTCGGTTCCGGCGGGCAAGACATGGCTAGTCTCGGCCACCAGGTTCATGGTAATACACAATACGAAGCATCCGAGTAGCACTCTGCATTTCATGGCTGTTCTCCCGGCGGAAAGATGCCGAAAATAGCCATTCCGTGGCCCACAGGCATTGGGAATCTGACGAAACGTCTGAATGGGACTGTCGTCGGCTGCAGTGAATGGCGCGCCCATCGCATTCGCAAGCCGTGGACCAGCCGGCAAGAACCTGCGTGAATACTCTGCGACGAATTGTTGCAAAATTTGGATTGCCGTTATGAGTTTCCTTAGTGTCTAAAATTCTGGGAAGCAGGATAGAGAGATGGGCAGCAATCCTCGGAATTGCTGGCGGCTTGTGGATGATTTTGTGGTCGGCACTGGATTGCTATTTCTAGCCACGCTCACCCGCTATCCGGGTGTGTTTGCCGCAAGATCATTACAGTTTATTGTCAGCAAACCGGAGCAGCCAATGACTGGCGCTGGAGCGAGCAGTGACCGCACTCGTCGTTGTGCTTGCTAGTAGTGGCGAGCGGAGGGTAAAGGGCGAAGATCAGACAAGCGGACTCGGATCGACGACCTTGAGGTCCCCACTCTTTAAAGATTGCGAAGCGTGGGGCAACCTCGTTGTTTTTTCCTCGCGATTCTCAGTCTTTCCACGACTGAATCTCAGTGAATTGCTAGCGGGTGAAAGCCCTGCCGGTGCGAACAAACGGGGCAAGCGTGGGAGAACACCCGGTGGCAGCAGCCTGATTCTTGGGAATGTTATGGACAAACCGTTTCTGCAGCGATGCTAGTTGGCACCCTAACCACAGCCACACATTTCTGGTAGATTTGGTAGACATTCCCTACAGCGCTGGTGCTAGATGCAATCTCTCGTTGAATTTCGCTCAGACAAGTTCTTGCCACTTGATTGGCTGCTCGATTCGGACCCGGCAATTAGGTGGCAGGCGATGCACGATCTAACGGACGCCTCCCCGGCGGCGATCGCCGGGGAGCGCTCGCGCATCCCGTGCGAAGGGATTGGCGCCGAAATTCTCGCCTACCAGGGTTCGGACGGCTCATGGCATCGGGCCGACGCCCCCGACTGGTTGCCAAACCTCTACACCTTGCTTCTGTTGCGCGCGACCGGCGTCGACCGTGCCGAGCCTGCCATCGAGTCGGCGCTGACTCGTCTCGAAGCGGGCTTCCGGTGGGATCAGGAATTCGGCGCGAAACCGTTCTTCGAGGGCGAGGTGGAGCCGTGCATCAACGGGGGCACGCTCGCGCTTGGCGCCTACTTCGGACGCCCGATGGGGAGGCTTGCGTGCCGCCTCGTCAGCGAGCAACTCGACGATGGCGGTTGGAACTGCGACGCACCGAAAAGCTCGCGCTCGTCATTCCACACCACGATCTGCGTACTTGAGGGGCTACTCGAATACGAGCGTGCCGTGGGGTCGGTGCCGGAGATCACCATAGCTAGACGGCGAGGCGAGGAGTACCTGCTCCAGCGCTCTCTGTTCCGACGGCTCTCGACTGGCGAGGTGGCGAATCCGGAGTTCCTGAAGTTCGCGTTCCCGCCCCGCTACCACTACGATGTCCTCCGAGCACTCGATTATTTCAGGGCGGCCGGTGTTCCACCCGATGAGCGTATGGGGAATGCCTTGCAGGTCGTCGAGAGCAAGCGGCAGGCCGACGGTCGATGGCTCCTCGATGACGCGTACGAAGAGGCGCTTGCCTTCCCGCTCGGCGAATCGGTGGGCGAGCCGAGTCGGTGGAACACGCTCCGGGCACTGCGCGTGCTGCGTTGGTATGAGCGACGAGGCATCGCCCCCACGAGCATTGCATAGGGCACGCTGTCCGAAGAACTAGAGACCCGAGGTATTCGGTTTAGCTACTGTTAGCGTTATGCGGAGATAATTGGTCGTCGTGCTTCGCGGCATCGTGATTACAGCAACCACCCCGCAAGGCAGGGTTTTGAATGAAACTTATAAGAAGGGCGGTCGGAGTCAAGTAAAGGCATCCTGAAGACCCAACTTAGGCTTGGGACGCGCGTAGTTGGCAAAGGTCTTAGTGTACTCAAAATCCAGGTCATTTGCGCCGATCATGCTGGGCTGTTCTTCTAAGCTGGCAGAGCCAGAACCCATTCCCGAGATTTATCATTTATCCTGCAAGTGGCCTCGCAGGACTGTGATGGATGCTGGCGGTAATATGTAGCTAGCCCCTGCACCGCCGGTTGCCACCGACTCCAAAGCTGCGATATCACGGTCAGCTTTCTTGGCGCTGTCCGAGTGCTCCGGATATTGATCCTTCCCGAAGGTAACCATCGCCACGTTGTCGCCGAGGAATCGCTCGTCGCCGGTATCGCTGTCGACGAACGAAAGGTGAACCTCGCGTCGATTGTCATAATCTTTGTTCACAAGCATGATCGACCACTGCCCGTCAGGACCCAGCAGGGCGTAAGCTGTGACCACAACGTGGCCTTCGGAATCTGTAACATCGCTGGTCGCTCGAAATACGCGGTGTTCGGCGTCTACCGTTTGCGCCCAGCCCTGCGTGATGAGTTGTGCCGCAACAAATTGGCCGTCGGCTGCTTGGGCTGATACTTCTGATCTAAACTAAAAAGATCACCGAAGTAGTCGAAGTAATACGTGGCCTTACCACCCGCAGCAAAGAACGATCCTATGTAGTCGGCGAGCCAAATCGCTCCAAACATAGCGGGCGCATCTCCCATACTGTATGAGTTCGTTTCCGTATCGAACATCGGGACGGTGCTCGGGAGTCCATCACTTCTCCATACTTCCATAATGTGACCAATCAGACCTGGCTCAGAGTACAAGTCTGCCCATTTCACGGTCGAATTCAGGAAGGGATAGTGTTCAAAGGACATGAAGGACAAGTCTCCGAGTCGCCCGTGATCGCGGAGGTAGTCAAGGAACCGACCAAGCCACGAAGTCCGACCTCGCGAGTCCGGCCAAACTGCAATGTCTTCATCAACTCCTTGAAATACAGGTCCTCCTAGCTTTAGGTTGGGATCAACGCGATGAAGTGCCCTGGTCCATTGCAGGTATAGAGCTCCGTAATCCTCGGGCTGCATCAATTGCCCATCCGGTTCCTCCCCCAACTCCACATAAGACACGGGATAGCCTCGCTTCTTCAGGTAGGTCATCTGGGCTGCTGCGTCTTCGGGTGTGCTATAGAGCATCGCGACCGGGATCATGGCAGGGAGGCCACGCGTAATCCCACTGGTGTAGAACAAATCCATACCCGCCTGATCACCAGAACCCTTGTCATCCGATCCTAGTTTGATCCCCATCCACAGGTCCGACCCTTCATGCCAAGGATCGACTGACGAACAATACGTCGGCGTTTGGTGCTGATCCGCGGAGTGTCGAAGCAGGTCCTTAAAGTTTCCGTCACCGTCCAGTGTACCGACATAGATTTCGCGGATAGCGTAACCCACGCAATTCCGGCGATCGGATTCCCCATGTGTGTCACAGGTGTTTGAAGACTTGGACATTAGAACGCGGACAAACCTGGTCGTTGCCGGCACGAGTCGAAGCCTAACAGTGCCGCCCTTCGAATTCTTTACAATGCCATGACCGAAGCTCCTCCACTGGCCGGTCAGTGGGTCATTGTTGGCCGACAGGTACTGCACCGCGTAGCTGCGGGCGAACGGTTCAGCCCAGATGATGCGGATCGCATTGACCGATTGCGCTCCTTCCAGATCGATGACTACCCACTGGGGATGCAGCGCATCGTCCTCTCCCGTGAATCTTTTTGTTAGGTAGGGATTGCTTTTCCAATAAGTACTCGGGTCGCCGTCATCCAACCGCGAAAATCCGTCTTTGGTCCCACCATTCCTGGTTACACCTCGGTGAGGAAGAGCATATCGATAAGAATGACGAATCATCTCCGTCGGCGTCGAGTTGCCCGTAAAGTAGCCTCTTCCCGCCGGATCGCTCCACGTGCCCTTCGGATTCCAATGCCATGCCTGGACGAACAACTCGGTATTCTGACGATAGGTCACGGTACCCCAACCCGCTTCGAGAAGGCGCTGCACTAGACTCGCCCGATACAAGCCTTCCGTAGCATCGGCCGGAACCTGGAATAGCGCATTCGTGGGATCGCCCGCCACGCGGTCTACTCCGGCTCCAAGCGCATAGGGCGGACGAAACGAGTTCACAACATGGCTGGGCGAAACATCAACCGTGATGGTCTGCCCGAAAGCTTCAAGGGCGATCATGAGAACGATACTGGATGTCCACCTTAGTGTTGATAGGGCAGGGCTAATTGTCTCAGTCGCCTGTGTGCGCATTGGCATGTTGCGGAGTCTAGCATGGTGACTGTTCTTATACGTAAAAGGCAGCTATCGGTAAATGCCATAGTACCCAAAGTTTCTTTCGCCGGGGATACGATGGTAATCGCCTTACGCTGTTAGCAAACCGCCGACGTGTTCCTGAGGCTCACTCGCAATCAGTTTCCAGGACTGGAACTCAGTTCGAGCCATCTATCTCTTCGATCGCGTCCGCGATTATGATTATTACTTCAAGCTCCTCAGTGAAGAGAAGCGGAAAGCTCAATCATTACGTCGGTGATGTACTGTACACGATGGCGATTTCCAAGCTGTTCCGCGTTGCGAACCGAAGCTTTCCAGTTGCTCGTAATCCCATCCTCTGCGCCAAATCCAATACAGACGAAGGGCCAACCTTTGTGCGGTGGCTACATCTTGCAACCTCGAAATCATTACGCTCAATGAGTCAATGCAATCGCTGATTGCGTCAACTGCTGTTTGGCTGTTTGTACCAACTCCAATGGAGCAACGCTGCTTGCGTTGTAAGCGGTTGTTCGTCAATATTGCGAGATGAGCCGCCTTATTGATCTTCGCAACCGCTGTGTGGCGCTTTTTGTGTCTGCAATCACCGTTTGTTCATCTGCCCAGACACTGCCAGCCGTAAACATCAAGGTCGAACCCAAAGAAGCATTCATCGAGCATCGTGGAAACGAACAGCGAATTAATTTTGATTTGCTTATCCAAAACAAAGGCAAAGTACCGCTGAGGATCGGCAAGATCCAGGTATCCGTGTACGACATGAATGGCAAGTTGGCGTTTCGTCGCTATTTAGACGAGAACGGCGTGCCTTCTGGAATCTCCATCATCCCTAATCGCGTCGTGCCGGCTGGTGGTTCCATCGATGTCTTCAATCCCTTCTATGTATTTGCGGAACAGATGCCGCTGGGACGCCTGCACTATGAAGTGTTTCTAGAGGATACAAATACTAAGGAACCAAATCTGCTGAATTTTGTTACCAAAGCGGAGATCGATGTGCGCCCGACTCCGTATGGGGGCAAGACTAGACTCAGACTCCCACTGAGGGGTCGAATTTATGTATTCGATGGACATGATTTCTACGCGCACCACCGGCGCCAGGACGTATTTAGAACCGGCCATTTCCGCCCGAACTCGGTTCGATATGCCTATGATCTGATGATTGCGGATGTGAGCGGCGAGTTGTACCACGGAGACCGCTTCGTAAAGGAGAACTGGTTTAGCTATGGAAAGCCGGTATATGCACCGGCAGATGGAACAGTTGTAGATGCAGCAAACCAAGTACCTGAGAACTCCTACAAGCAAGGGGCGGTTGTTTACCCGCAGATCCCGGATGAACTGGATCCAATTGGCCTGGGCAATCACGTCGTCATCGATCATGGACATGGCGAGTTTAGCGTTCTGATTCACATGAAACCCGGCAGCGTCACGGTCAAAAAGCGTGACCATGTGAAGCAGGGCGAGCAGGTGGGCGAGATTGGCTTTTCGGGAGATTCGTTCCTACCGCATCTTCACTACATGCTTATGGACGGCATTGATGAGCGTATCAGCCAAGGCCTGCCCTCGTACTTTGACGAGTTTGTGCGGATCCTGGGATCGAAGCGTACAGAAGTGAAACACGGTCAGATCGATTCTGGCGACTTCGTCGATAATTCTCCCGCAGACTAGTCATGTCCAGCACCCAAGGCGGACAGTGGTGCAGTCTGCATTGCTGTCATAACAGTGCGCCGCGAAAAGGCGTTGGACTTCAGCGGGTGCAACTCCCGCCGGGAACCGCTCTACCTGGTAACAATCGAAGCGGCAGTGGAAGCAACGAAGCTTTCGGAGCTTTCGGTCTAACAATATCGCCAAGGAGTTCTAGCCGAACATCCGCCACAAAGTTTTCCGCCGAACATAGTCTCCTTTTTTGGCGATGTCGATCTCTACCATGCGAATTTCGAGGTCATCGGCATAAACCTCTTCCTCATTCGCTTTTCCGCGCACTAATACTTGTGGGGTATCCGGAAATTCGGCAATTTTGCGGGCTGGGTGGTTCCGTGTGACCGACGATTGCGGAAACGATAGTGCTTCGCTTCCCACTTTTTCAGGCGCCTCCTGCGCATAGAAATCCTTCCTCCTTACAACCATTTAGGGCGCTCGGGAATCGCATTCTGAAGAGAATACCTGCCTGGAGGAGGTTCTATGGGATATCGTTCCTCCACGTCGATTTTGCTTTTCCTTACCTTCTGCCTGTCTGGGTTCGCGACCGCGCAGACAGCCTCCATCACCGGTACCGTTACAGACTCGACCGCGGCGGTTATTCCACAGGCCAAAGTAACCGCACGCAACCTTGACATAAACACGTTGCGCAGTAGTGCGACGGACGGCTCAGGAAGCTATCGCATTACGCGCCTAACGCCCGGAGTCTACGATGTGCTCATCGAAAAAGACGGCTTCAACACCGTGGATTACGCGCGCGTCGAACTGACTGTAGGACAGATTTGGAACTTGAACCCGGTTCTGTCACCGAGTGCGGCTCGTGAAACGGTAACGGTACAAGGTGACACCATTGCTCCCATCGATTTGGACGATGCCCAGGTCGGGAACGTGGTCAAAACCCAGCAGGTTCAGGACCTGCCCTTGATCTTGCGCGACCCATACCAACTGATCTTACTCTCGCCGGGCGCGGTGCAAGGCAATTCTATTCTCCACGGTCTTTCGGTGAATGGTTCGCGCGAGCGCAATAACAACTTCTTGCTCGACGGTACCGACAACAATGATTCCGAAATACCTGGTTTGACCCTCCCGCAGCCGGGACTGACTTCCCTGAATCCGGATTCAGTGCAGGAGTTTCGCGTCATCACAAGCAGCTTTCTGCCAGAATTTGGCCGCAATACCGGTGCCGTGATTGACATCGTGAGCAAGAGTGGCACTAACGACTTTCACTCCGATCTTTACTGGTTCGGTCGTTTCTCCACTCTCGGCGCACGTGATTATTTCAATAACGAGACCGATGCCGCGGGGCGGTTAGTCGGCAAGGACCCATATACACGAAATATATTCGGCATCTCGGCTGGGGGACCTTTGCGGCGCGACAAAACCTTCTGGTTTGCAAACTATGAAGGAGAACGCTTCGCTACAACCCTCACGAACTCTAGCATCGTTCCGACGCCGACTTTTAAGTCAGGGGTTTTCACATTTGACAACGTCCCACTCGATGTCAGCACATCCAGGTCACAGAACAACCTCTTCGGTTTGCCTTTGGATCCTGCCATGCAGAAAATCCTGGCACTCTATCCAGCCCCGAACGGTCCGAGTGTGGATGGCGCGCGCGGGGTGCTCTTCTATCCGAGCACATCGCACACGACTGGCGATAACTTCAGCGTACGCGTGGACCAGAACTTCTCGCAAAGTGAAGTGTTGGCCGTGCGGTATACCTTTAATCGGTACGAGGATCCAAACTTCGATCACACTGATTTTCTTCCTGGGCTGGGCGGGACTGGGACTTTGCAGCGCAGACAGAATGCGTCGCTGCAACTGACTTCGGTGATCGATCCCAAGTTGGTCAACGCCTTTCGGTTTGGCGCCAATCGCATTGATTTCCCTTTGAATTGCCAAGGATTGAGCGTTCTTGACAGCATGGGCCAGACGGACGTGTATGGGCGCGGTACCGATGTGCCGTTGCCCGGAGTTGGCGGTTTTGGTTGTCTCCTGATCGTCGATCGAAACGGCTCGGAGCGGCTGAGCGGCACCTACACGATCGGGGACGATGTGACCTGGGCGCGAGGTCGCCACACCTTCAAGTTCGGAGTTGAGATGCGCGATGCCTACTCGAACAGCACCAACAACTTCCTCTCGCGGCCAACCGTGGATTTCAACAACTTTGCGAACTTTGGTGGCATATCTGCCTTGACACCAACAGGAGACGCGAACATTGACTTCAACCCCACGCTGCAAGACATGGTCTGGGCATTATTCGGCACGGTAGGATCGGTCACGCAGGCTCAATTCTTTGACAAGAGCGGCAGCCGCACCACCGACGACTTGCGCGGTTTCCGCCAAAAAGACTTTGCTGCCTTCGCCCAGGACATGTTCAAACTCCAGCCCAACTTAACCTTAAACTACGGTCTACGGTACCAGTTCAATGGCGTTCCCTACGAGGTAAACGACTTGCTTTCTACGCTCTTTGTGGATCCCAGTGGGCAAGCGCCGTTTAGGTTTGTCACTGCCGGTCAGAAAGACAAGGGACTGCCGCCGCTTTACAGCAATGACTGGCACGATTTTGAGCCGCGCGTCGGAATCGCCTGGGATCCCTTCAAGAGTGGCAAGACTTCGGTGCGGGCTGGGTACGGCATTTTTCATGACCGACTGTTCGGGCAATTGCTCGGGCTAGTGCGTGGCAACCCACCCTTCCAACAAATCTTCTTTCAACCGATGTTCATTCAAGTGCCCGGTCAGCCATGTCCGCCTCCCGAGGTTCTGACACAGTTCGGCATCTGCATCGGACCGGCACTTTCTCGGCTTCCCCTGCCGCCGTCGCTGCCGACTTCTGCCACCGTACTGCAGGGATCAGGCGACCTGCCATTCATTATTGATCCCGATCTTCGCATGCCTTACAGCCAGGGCTGGAACTTCGGCGTGCAGCGTGAATTGCCGGCGAGGTTGCTGATGGAAATAAACTACGTTGGATCGAGAGGAACTCGCCTGCTTCGATTGGTCGACGGGAATCCGCCGCAGCCCTTTCTGGTAGCGGAATTAGAGGCCTTCTGTTCCCCCACAAATCCAGCGAACAACGGATTCAACACGCCCACCGGTCGGTGTACGCAGTCAACTTTGCAGTTCAACAATCTCTGGTTCGGCAGGGAGACTGGCAGTCTGCCTTTCGATGCGGTGAATAACAACGCTTTTCTGCATACAGAGTTTTTCAACAACGCAGCTTCATCGATCTATCACGCTCTGCAAGCCAATATCACCAAGCGCACCTCTAGCGGTTTTACCTTTCAAGCAGCATATACGTGGGCTCACGCCATCGACAACTCCTCCGATCCTCTAACGCCTGCTGTCGGCGACCAGGAATTCCCACGTAACTCTCTGGATCTGGCGGCGGAGCGTGGCAATTCCGATTTCGATGTAAGACAACGGCTATCGCTCAATTATTTGTGGGCGATTCCGCTGGGGCGCGGCCACCAGCACTTGAGCGAGGGCTTCTCGGAGAAGATGCTGGGAGGCTGGGAGGTGTCCGGGGTTACGACATTCTCCAGTGGCCTCCCGTTTGACATCTTGACCGCCGCCGACACCGCCCACACGGGCCAACCCCAGCGACCCGACTACAATCCTGCGGCTGCGCCTATGAGCATCAACATGCGACGCACGCAAACCGGGCCGAACTTAGGACTATTCTCCGATGCTCCGTTTGGCAGCGCGGGCAATTTAGGTCGAAACCACTTCTATGGTCCGGGCGTGAACAACTGGGACATCGTGCTGCGAAAAACGCTGAACCTCTCTGAGCGCATAAACCTGCAATTCCGATGTGAGACGTACAACGTGTTTAATCGCGTCCAGTTCGCCCAGCCTGGAACTGTAACGTCCAATCCTGGCACGTTCGGTCAGTCGACCGCCGAAGTAAAGCGACCGGACCTTACCACCGGCGCCCGACAGATCCAACTCGGAATGAAAGTCAGTTTCTGATCGTCGGCACGGCGCGGGATTGGCGACGAATCTCCCAGACCTCTCGGAACCGCTGAAACGCGGAGGGTACAGAGCCAAGCTCGCGCGTAGAGTTATATCGATAACAGCGACTGGCCGGGCAACTGCTCAGTGAGTCAGCAGACGCTCATCGGCGGGCTGAGGCTCAGGTTGTCCTCATTGGCAACGGACACTATAGTTGGTGGCTACCCGACATTCGGCGACTGCATCTTAAGGGAAAGTGCGGCGACAACTTACCCATTACGGCACGATGCTGCTCCTCGCAGTTTGCATGTGGGGCCATGTGTCGGAAGTCTTTGATCATTGGGACAACACATCCCAAACGGGCAACGATGTTGAATACAGC
>Ga0126370_10001241_pt1 | contig 11538 bp, 12 predicted proteins | sample PanSoiMetaPlot_3_FD_92586 | JGI IMG/M metagenome (GOLD analysis project Ga0126370, IMG submission 92586) | Tropical forest soil microbial communities from Panama - MetaG Plot_3 | ecosystem: Environmental > Terrestrial > Soil > Tropical forest > Bulk soil | place: Panama | collected 2016-02-17 | reverse complement strand
TCCCTTTACCGGTGCGGAAATCATCATCACGCTGGACAACCAGTTGCTGGTCGGCGTGGTTGGGGGAACCAGTCTGGCGGCCCCGATGTTTTCTGGAGTAATGGCGATCGCGGCGCAGAAAAACGGACACGTCGGATTGGGCCAGGCCGCGCCGCTACTCTACAACTTGCCGGCTGGCACGATAACCGATGTGGCTCCGTTCAATTCGCCGAACAACGTGACCGGCACCATTACCGTCAATGGGAACGCAACGACTGTGACCGCGGACGAACTCGCCGCGCCGCTGCAAAACACCACCAGTTTCTACAGCGCACTCTTCAATAATCCGATTGATGCGGCTTGGTTTGTACTGACGTTCGGCACCGACTCCTCGTTGACCGTGACCCCGGGCTGGGACAACGTAACCGGTTTGGGCACGCCGAACGGCGCGTCGTTTGTAAATGCCATCGTTCCGTAAGACTCGCGATGAAGTCGGTCGAGGAACGCGGACGGCATCTTCCGCGTCTTGCGCAACCGGTAGGCGCTAATCTTCGACGAGATGGCAGGAGTGGGTCTTGATGACCAGCCAAACGCGCTGTCCAGCGGCCAACTCGAGCGAGCGTACTGCGCCCGGAGTGACGTGAACCAGGAATACGGCTCCGGCATTCACGCGGCAAACAACCGAAGTACCGGTCCTCTCAAGCGACGCCAGTGTTCCTTCCAGGATGTTGCGTGCGCTGAGCCCTTCCGGTCGTCGGACAGCCAGGAGAATGTCCCCGGCGCGAATAGCGATGTGCACGCGATTGCCAACCGCCGCGTAACCAAGAGGCAGTTCGAGTTCGGTCTCCGATCCGGCTAGGCGAGCCCGCATGACGCCATCGGTCTCGCGGATGTCCTGTATGACGGCGGACAGATGGTTTTCGAACCCGGCCGCATAGGCGACACGCTTCTTGCGCGGCGCGTCCAGCACCGTGTGGGGAGCGCCTTGCGCTACGATCTGTCCGCGATCCATGGCGATGACCCGTTCGCCGAGCGCATCCACCTCGTCGCGCTGGTGGGTGACGTACAGGATCGGCAGCTGGCGGACTTTGTTCCATGACCGGAGGTCGTCAACAATCGCCGCCTTGAGCTCAGCGTCCATTCCTTTGAGCGGCTCGTCGAGAAGCACGGCGCGAGGCGCCGGAGCCAGGGCGCGCGCCAACGCGATGCGTTGCGCCTCGCCACCCGAGATCTCCGCCGGTTTGCGGTGGGCGAGGTGTTCGACGCGGAATGCCGACAGCAAGTCCTGTACGCGGCCGACGCGTTGGTCCTCGTTCGCTCGAAAAAGGCCGAACGACACGTTTTGTTCGACGGTCAGGTGCGGAAATAATGCCGGTTCTTGAAACAGATAGGCCAGGTGACGACGCTGGGGTGGCAGGAAAATGTCCACTGCGGAATCCTGAAGCGCTTCTCCGTTTAGCTCGATGCGAGCCGCCGCCGGTTTCAGCAATCCGGCTATGCAGTCAAGTAGGGTGGACTTGCCGGCCCCCGAGGGCCCGAAGAGAATCGTGAGGCCGGGATGAATGCAAAAATCAACAACCAGTTCGAACCTGCCACGACTGGCGCCGGCCCGGTGGTAGCGAAACCGCGCATCCAATTGACCGCGACCTGCTCCCGTAGCGGTCATCTGCCCGGCCATGGCGACCAGACGCGGCGGTTCATCGCGTAGATGGTCGACAGCACCGCAAACGAAATGAGAAGCAATGCGACGGCCATACGGTTGGCAGCGGCGTAGTCGAGCGATTGAACGTGATCGTAGATGTCGATGGAGACGGTGCGGGTTACGCCTGGAATGTTGCCGCCTACCATGAGCACCACGCCGAATTCCCCGAGCGTGTGCGCGAAAATCAGCACGGCGGCAGTGACGATGCCGGGCACGGATAGAGGCAGCAGGACCTTTCGAAACGCGCGCCAGCGGCTGGCGCCGAGAACCGCGGCGGCGGCGAGAAGCTGGGGGTCGACGCTTTCAAACGCCAGCACCAGAGGCTGCACTGCGAAAGGCAGGCTATAAAGAAGCGAGGCGACGACCAGTCCAGTGAATGTGAAGGCGAGCGTGTGTCCGAACCAATCCAGCCAGAGTTTTCCGAGCAAACCATTTGCGCCCATGGCAACCAGAAGATAAAAGCCGAGCACGGTTGGCGGCAAAACCAACGGGAGCGAAATAACGCTCTCCACCAGGAACTTGCCCCGCCAAGCGGTCTGCGACAACCAATAGGCCAGCGGCACGGCGGCAACCAGCAAAATCGCCACGACAAGAACGGCTAGTCGGACGGAAAGCCAGAGCGCTTCCATTATTTGTGCCTCGTAGAGGGCCGCGCGTCGTCGGGCAGATGGAATCCGGATTTTTCGAGCACGGCGCGGCCGCCGCCCCGCGTCACAAACTCTAAAAACTCGCGCGCTGCCGACTTGTCGCGCGCGGATGTCAATACGACGGCCGTTTGCTCAATCGGGGGATAAGCGTCTCGCGGAATCTCCCACTGCCTGCCGCCCTCTAACGCCGGCGAATGTACCTGTGACTGCGAAAGGAGGCTTGCCTGTGCGTTGCCAGACTGCGCGAACTGCGCTGCCTGCGAAATGTTTTCACCGTACACGAGCTTCGGACGGACCTGCTCATAGAGGTGGACGAACTGCAAGGCTTGCACCGCCGCGCGCCCGTACGGAGCGTGAGCCGGATTGGCGATGGCTACTTTTGAAATCTCGGGCTTCAGCAGGCATTTCCACTTCTCCGTTTGCGGGTCGCAGTTTGCGCCCGGCGGAAGCCATAGAACAAGTCCGCCGACGGCATAAGTTACCGCGCTTCTCGGCTCGGCGCGGCCCGATTGCACCAGCTTGGCGGGGAACTCGCTGTCGGCGGAGAAGAAAAGATCGAGAGGTGCTCCGTTTTGGATTTGCGCGAAGAGGTTGCCGCTCGAGCCAAAGATGAGTTCGACGTGGGTTCCTGAAGCGACTTCGAATTGGGCGGCGATTTCGGGCATTACCGTCTGCAAGTCGGAAGCTGCGGCGACACGAATCTGTTTTTTCTGGGCGCTCGAATGAGTGGCGACACACAGAAGCAGTAGCAGGCTTGGCAAGCATTTTAAAAGGGGGCTTGTTGCGGGCATGGGCGCTCTCCCGCCATCAAACGCGCAGAATCATCACTTCGGTGGATTTGATCAGAGCGGCAGCGCGCTCGCCGACCTTAAGACGCATCTCTCTCGCGGCGTCGGCAGTGATAATAGACGTGATGTGCTGTTCGCTGATGGCCAAGGTCACTTGCGCCAGCAGGCCGCTGTACTTTATGTCCACCACGCGGCCGATCAGTTGGTTGCGGCCGCTAATTTTGCGAAAGGTGCCGCGACGCGATGCAAGATCGCCGCGCTCTAGTTTCTTCGGTATCAGGCGATCGATTTCGCTTTCGGGAACGCGATGATGGCCGCCCGGAGTCTTGGCGGTGCGGATTTTGCCGTGATAGATCCACTGCTTCAGCGTGGGATAGCTGATGCCCAGAATGTTAGCGGCTTCGCGAGGCGACAGGAGTCTTTGCACAATCCCTCTCGAGACGGGTTGGTTTGTATCTTGCGATCCGTCATTTTAATACGATTTTATATAGTTTAGCTAGTGAATCCAGAGAAGCATGGCCTCGTCTTCGTCGGCCGCCGTCGCATAAAAGTCCGCAGCAGGTGGAACATTTCCTTGAGCTCTTCGGGCTGGTGATGCGGCACATAGACTTGAAGTGTCTCGGCCTTCTCTGGATCGTAGGCTTCTAGCGCCTGGGAGATCGGAAAATTCGCTAAAGCGTCCGCGACCTGGCCAACCTCTCCGGGAAGAAGGTACCGCGCAGGACCATATCCATGACCTGATGGACGTCGGGAAGCTCTTTGCCGCCGAGGATGGCCTTTCCGAGCGGTGATGCGTCGGGCTCCTTCCGGCGAGCAGATAGTGAAGGCAGTGCCACGACTTGTGCAACGAGAGTTTGCGACCATCCTTGCTTAGTCCGATCATCTTGGAGCCCAAATCTTCCGCCGACACGCCTGCTTTCGCATAAACCGCTTGCAGCTCGCGCCGGTATAACTCCACATCTTCTGAAATGGAGCCGCACCGGACAAGGCGCGTTCGCGGATACGGCGAAACAGTTCCGACTGCTGAAGGCGCTGGGTCAACTCGTGCAAAGAAGAGACCTGCGGCGAGATCGTGGCCAGCCCTGAGTAGAACTTCCCAGGTTCCCCGCGGAATCCAGCCAGCTCAAATTCCGAAACGCGCCGGAGGATTCCTTCCATCCCCATCTGCCGTCCTCTTTCCTAGTTACGCAACGGCTTGCCGGTTTTTAGGGTAAAGGCGATGCGTTCCTGCGTTTTCTTTTCGCCGAGCAGAGAGACGAACGCTTCTCGTTCAAGGTCCAGCACGTACTGCTCGCTGACCAGCTGCGGGGATGTCAGGGCACCGCCAGCAAGAATGTTGGCCAGCCTGCGAGCTACTACGGCGTCGTATTCGGACGCATATCCGCCGCGCAGCATCATGTGAATGGCGAGTTTGGCTCCCGCGAGGAACTGTTCGCCGAGCACCTTGATCTGCGTGATTCGCGCGCCTTCCTGCCAGCTGGCGGCGGCAGGTTTCCATCCGGATCGCAGCAAGCCCAATGCGGTTTCTTTCGCGTCAGCGACGAGACGTTGCGTATTCATCGAGTACGGGTCTTCGCGGCGAAAATAGCCGAGTTCGCGGCATTCTTCGGCGCTGGCGCCGACTTTGGCCATGGCGACTGTTTCGAAAATGGGCTTCAGCGCGTGAAATAAGTCGAGATCTTCGCCGCCCGCGGCATGCTCGTTCGCGCGGATCAGCATTTCCTTGCAGCCACCGCCTCCCGGAATCAATCCAACGCCGGCTTCGACCAAGCCCACATAGGCCTCGGCGGCGGAGTGGATTCGCGCGGCGTGGAGGCTGATTTCGCAACCGCCGCCGAGGGCCATGCCCTGGGGTGCCGCGACGACTGGCTTTTTCGCGTACTTGATGGCGAGATTGACATTCTGGAACTGTTTCACCGCCAGGTGCAGTTCGTCCCACTCCTGTTCCTGAGCGCCCACCAAAACCAGCATTAGATTCGCGCCCACCGAGAAATTCACGGCCTGGTTCGCGATGACCATGGCATCGAAGTCGGTTGCAAGGCGCTTCAGCCCTTTGTGGATCATACTGATCAGGTCCGACCCGATAGCGTTCATCTTGGCGTGGAACTCGCAGCAGACGACACCGTCGCCAAGATCAACCAGGCTTGCGCCAGCGTTGCGTTCGACTTCCCTGCCCGCGTCCTTCCGAGACTTCAGGATGATAATTCCCGCGCCTTCCTCGACTCTCTTGCTGACCACGGCAAGATCGAAGACCGTGGTTTCGCCCTTTTGCGATTCATAGAAGCTCTTGCGCCCGCTCGCGAAGACTTTTTCGATCAACGCGGGAATGGCGCGGCCCTCCTTTTGTACTTGAGCCGCGAAGGCGGCAAGGCCCAGCGCGTCCAGCATTTCGAAGGGCCCCAGTTCCCAGCCAAAGCCCCAGCGCATGGCACAGTCCACGTCCACCAGACTGTCTGAGATTTCAGGAATGCGCCGCGCCGCGTACAGGCACGTTTCGGAGATCGCGTTCCACAAGAACTGTTGCGCCTTGTCGCCCCTTTGCCCTTCCATCACGGGCCCAACCAGAGCGCGCAGGCGCTGGCGCGTGTCGTCGACCGCCTTGCCCGCGTCGATCGATGCGAATTTCGCCTTTTGCCGGGCGCGATACTCCATGGTGTTGACATCGAGCGTGAGAATTTCCGTTTCACCCTCGCCCTTCGCCTTCTTATAAAAGCCTTGGCCGGTCTTCTCGCCGAGCCATCCGCGCTTGATCATTTCGTCCACCAGGGCTGGTACCTTGTAGCGCTCGCGTGACTCGTCGGCCGGCGCAGTTTCGTAGATGTTTTTCACGACATGGGCCAGGACGTCCAGACCGACGATGTCGGTAGTGCGAAACGTCGCGGACTTGGGCCAGCCGACAGCGGGTCCTGTGCACGCGTCGACTTCCTCGACCGTCATGTCCAGCTCTTTCATCAGCCGAAGTGCGTTCAGAACGGAGAACGTGCCGATGCGGTTGGCGATGAAGTTGGGCGTGTCCTTTGCGACCACCACGCCCTTGCCGAGCCTGCGGTCGCAAAAATCGCGCAACGTTTCCACTACATGCGGCGCCGTATTTGGACCCGGAATGACTTCGACCAACTTTAGGTAGCGCGGCGGGTTAAAGAAGTGTGTGCCGGCCCAGTGTTGCTGGAACTCATCGGAAAGCCCCTCCGCAATCAGGTGAACGGGCAAGCCGGAAGTGTTGGTGGTGACGATGGCGCCGGGTTTACGGAACTGGGCGACGCGCGAAAGCAGCTTGCGCTTGATCTCCAGATTTTCCGCCACTGCCTCGATGATCCAGTCAGCTTCGGCACAGCTTGCCAAATCGTCATCGAAATTACCGATGGCGATCTTGTCGGCAAGCGCCGCGCTGAAAAGGGCCGCCGGACGTGATTTTTTTGCCGCTTCCAGACCGCTGCGCGCAAGACGGCTGCGTTCGCCCGGCGGGGCGTCGGGCTTCAAGTCCGTCGGAACAATGTCCAGCAGCACGCAGGACAGCCCGGCATTGGCAAAGTGCGCGGCAATGCGGGCCCCCATGGTGCCAGCTCCTAGAACAACCGCTTTCTCGATGGGAAGCTTCATGACCAGCCTTGAGGGCGAGATGAAAAACGACGACAGGCTCGGGGCTGGCCACGCAACCCCGAGTTGGACAGGTTACAAAACCGGCAAACCAGGGTCAAACCGTAGCGCGCAAGGCTAAAATGGAGCATCGACATGAGCGACAAGGTCAACGACACGCTGCAATGGCTGCGGGATGCCGAACAAAAATTCCGCAAACTTGCCCACACCGACGCCTCGTCCCCACGGCCCAAGATCGGCCTTGCGCTAGCAGGCGGTTTCGCCCGCGGCATCGCGCACATCGGTGTGCTGCGGGTATTTCGCGACGCGGGCATTCCTGTTGACTATGTCGCGGGTACCAGCGTCGGCGCACTGATCGGCACGGGCTACTGCGCGGGCACGTCGCTCGAATTGATGGAAGAGACCGGCAAGCATACGACCTTCGCCGACTTTGGCCGGTGGACACCTTCGTGGCTGGGCCTGGCCACAAATCAGCGGATGGAGAAATACATGGCGCGCCTGACCACGGCAACGACGTTCGAGGAATTGAAAACGCCGCTCGCGATCAGCACCACGGACATCAACGCGGGAATGACCATTTACTACTCGAGCGGCCCGATCGCGCCGGCGCTGCGCGCCTCCTGTGCCTATCCCGGGTTGTTTGTTCCCATTCAGTACGACGGCCGCACGCTAGTGGACGGGTTCCTTACTTCCCCGGTTCCGGTCGAAGGCGCGCTTCTCCTGGGCGCGGACGTGGTCGTCGCCGTGTTCCTCGAATCAGGCGGCATCGAAAATCCGCGCACGGCGGTCGACATCATCAGCCGGTCGTTCAACATCATTCAAGGACACTCGGAGGTCAGCTGGCGGCAGCAAGCCGACGTAGTGATCGAGCCTGATGTGACATCCTTCGCCTGGGACGACTTCACGAAGACGCCCGAACTGGTAGCGGCGGGCGAAGCCGCGACGAAAAAAGCGATTCCGGAAATCCTCGCCTTGTTGAACCGGCACAAAAAAGATTCGCCGGCAGTCTAGCGGGCTTTTTATTTGATTCCGGGCGCAACGCTTTCCAGGCGCACTTCCACGTCTACCCGCTGCCCTTCGCCTTTGCCGCGCCGCGTGAGCCAAGCGGCGAGAGCCTCGGCAAATCGCTCTGGCGTAAGCCGGAAACTCGCTTCGATTCTTCCATCGGCCCGCGGAAGTGTGTCGTCAAACTCCGCCGAATTCGTGAAATTACGCATACAAAACTGGTCCAGCCACTCCAGGGGGCAGGCGCGGCGCTCGCCCCGAATCACCACGTCCACGAGAAACGTTTGCGCGTACATGGCATCAGATTAGCACTGCTCGCCGCGCCGGGCGCGGAGCGTCTAACTGGTAAGATAGACCTGAGGAGCCCGAGACCTTGAGAATGCGAATTGGCCTGGCAGCATTTTGCGGTGGCTTGGCGCTGGCTTTGGCCCCGGGGCCGAGCTCCGCGCAGGGGCCGCATCCGGCGGTGCTGCAGCTGGACGTCTGGCGCAAGGCCGTGTTGGCCGGGGATGCCGAAGCGCTCACGCCGCTCTATGCCACGAGCGCGCGCATCGTCGGGCCGAAGCAAGCCGCATCCACCGTCCCGTCTGAGGTTGCGTACTGGAGCGGTTGGAAAACCAAGGGCCTCAAGACAATCTCGGCTGAAGTTGAAGGCGCGCAGGAGCCACAGCCCGGCTTCCACCTGCTTTCGATTCAGTTGACGCTGGTGGCCAGCGAGGGCGGCGCGGCCAAGAAATACTTCGTCAAAATGGCGCAAGCCTACGTGGAACAGGGTGGTTCCTGGAAAATCGCTGCCGAGCAGCGCGAAGAACCGACTCGCCTGAAAGGTCCGTCGCAGAAGAAAGATCTGTATCCGGCCGGCGCCGACGCGCACAAAGAGATCGAAGAAACCCTGGTCTCCGCTGCGAAATCGGGCAAGCGCGTCATGCTGATTTTTGGCGGCAACTGGTGCTACGACTGCCACGTCCTGGACGCGGCTTTTCACACTCCAGAGATCGCGCCGACACTAAATCGCAACTACCTCGTAGTCCACGTGGACATTGGCGAGTACAACAAAAACCTCGACATCGCCAAAAAGTACGAGGTTCCGCTGGAGCGCGGCGTGCCCGCTGCCGCAGTGCTCGACAGCCAAGGCAGGTTGCTCGTCAGCCAGAAGAATCAAGAGTTCGAAAAAGCCCGCTCCATGGCTCCCGAAGACATTCTGGCGTTCCTGAACAAGTGGAAGCCGACTGGCGGGCAGCACTAAGCCAGCGGATAGTTCTCTTCCTATAGCACCAAGCGAATTTCCGGATCGATCACGACATGCGTCGCCGTCTCGCCGTTGATGGAATATTTGTCGCCGTGCTCGTTGTGAAAATGAAAAAAGCGGCTGATATGGTAGTCCTCATCGAAAATCGAGAAGAGCTTTTCGGTTTCGACACGGGAAAGCTTGAAGGCGCTCAACGGCACCGGTTCCCCCGGTTTGGCGGCAAGACAAGTATATTGCCGGTAGAGTTCTGGCAGAGAAAGCATGGGGACTGGGCTTGCAGCTTGGGCGGTCATAGTCCACCTTTCTTTCGCGGATGGCTATAACTTCATTTTACACCCGATTTCCGCTTTCTCACCGGGCATGGTGCCGCTTTGTCAAGCGCCGGCCGATCCTCTATCATTTTTCTGCGATCAAACGAATCAGACCTGCCGGATCGTTCGCACAAGGAGGAAGTACATGGCCATCGCAGTAGGACAAACGGCGCCGGATTTTTTGCTGAAAGACCAGTACGATCACGAAGTGAAACTTTCCGATTTTGCCGGGAAGAAGAACGTGGTGCTGGTTTTCTATCCACTCGACTGGAGCCCGGTCTGCACCAGCGAGCACGCCTGCCTGGTAAACGACATGAAGAGATTTGAAACCCTGGACGCAGCTGTTCTGGGCGTAAGCGTGGACAGCGCCTGGTCGCACAAGGCCTATGCGGAGAAGATGGGCATCAAGTATTCGCTGCTGGCGGATTTCAATCCGCGTGGCGCCATGGCCGACAAATACGGTGTCTACCTGGCCGAAAAAGGAATTACCGGCCGCGCTATCGTGATCGTCGGCAAGGACGGCAAAGTGGCCTGGGTGAAGAGCTACGACATTCCCGTGGTGCCGGATGTTGTGGAAGTCGCGTCGGCGCTGCAGCAAGTGAAAGCCGCCACCGCGTAGTCCCACTTGCAGAAGGTTCGAGGATTGAAAGGGCCAGCGTGACGCGCGCTGGCCTTTGTCTTTATTTATTCTACGCCTCGAATCGCGCTGGCGAGAGTCGCTGCTACCAGCGACAGCAAGAGCGTGAGAGCGCCGCCAAGCACAAGCGGCCAGCGCAGCGGATTCTTGCGAATGAGCGAATAGGCGGCGGTGAGCCCGCCAATAAACGCGAACCAGATCAATCCGAGCTTGACCGCGTGATTAGCCCATTCTGGAGAAATCCATTTCGCCAGCGGTACCGCCAGCACCTGGGCGTCGATACCAGGAATTCGTAACAGCAGGCTCAATGTAATATTCACAAGCAAGAAGACCGCAAAGACGTCGCGATCGGCCTTAGTCGGTTTTTCGCCCGGCGAGGCGAAAGGCTCCCGTTCCGCCGGAAGCAGGTGCAGCCACGCAATCGCAACCGGCACCGCTGCGCCCAGCAGCAACAGCACATACAAGACCAGCGCAAGTCGATGATCCATTGCCAAAACCATGCCGAAGCCGAGAAATGTCTCGCCTGCCTACTTCGCGAAGTCGTTACGAGCCACTGCGCCGCCCTTCATTACAAATTTTACCCTTTCGAGGATCGTGACGTCGGAAAGCGGATCTCCTTCCACGGCGATGAGATCCGCGTAGTGCCCCTTTTCAAGCGAACCGACCTTATCGCTCCAGCCGATCAAGTCGGAAGCGTTCAAGGTCGAAGCGCGAACTGCGTCCAGCGGCTTCATCCCCCATTCCACCATCTTGCCGAACTGTTTCGCATTGTCGCCGTGCGGATACACGCCGGAGTCCGTACCATAAGCAATCTTGGCGCCGGCCTGAAACGCCTTGCGGAAATTCTCGCGCTGCAACCGGCCAATTTTCCTTTCTTTCTCGATGGATTCCGGCAGCATTCCGACTTTCGCACCTTCCTGAAGGATGAAATCGTCGTTATAGATATCGAACACCAGGTAAGTTCCGCGCTGCTTGGCCAGTGAAATTCCTTCGTCGTCGATCAGGCTCGAGTGCTCGATGGAATCTATGCCCGCGCGAATTGCATCCTTGATGGATTGCGTGCCGTGCGCGTGCGCGGCCACTTTGCGTCCCAACTTGTGGGCTTCTTCGGCAATCGCCTGCATCTCCTCTACGGTGTATTGCGGCGTGCCCGGCAGGTCGCCCTTGCTCAAGACGCCCCCCGAAGCGCAAATCTTGATCACGTCCGCGCCATACTTGATCACCTCTCGCACTTTGGCGCGCACCGCCCACGGACCATCGGCCACTCCTTCCGAGCGGTGGTGATACTCGTAGGGCAGAAGATTGTCGTCGCAGTGGCCGCCAGTGATACCGAGCGCCGGCCCGGACACCAGCATGCGCGGGCCTTCGATCTCGCCTGCGTTCACCCCGTCGCGCACGGCCACGTCCGTGAAGTCCCTGGCTCCCACGTTGCGGATGGTCGTGAATCCGGCGCGCAAGGTGAGGCGCGCATTTTTCACTCCGGTGACCGCCTCGCGCGGAACCGAGACGCCCAAGCCGGCGTACCCGCTGTGCTGCGGATCGCTGGTCACATGCGTGTGCACGTCGATCAGCCCGGGCAGGCAGGTCGCACGGGAGAGGTCGATGACTCCGGCGCTAGCGCCC
>Ga0126370_10001240_pt1 | contig 11539 bp, 9 predicted proteins | sample PanSoiMetaPlot_3_FD_92586 | JGI IMG/M metagenome (GOLD analysis project Ga0126370, IMG submission 92586) | Tropical forest soil microbial communities from Panama - MetaG Plot_3 | ecosystem: Environmental > Terrestrial > Soil > Tropical forest > Bulk soil | place: Panama | collected 2016-02-17 | reverse complement strand
TGGGTTTATAAGTCTCCTTAACGGGGTCGAGGGTACGCGGATTGCGTTACTCGCCACCATGCGAGCGATCGCCTAAACCGGAACCACGCTCTCCATCGGGCATAGAAGCACCATTTTTTTTCACGGTTGTGTTTGTCGGATGCTGCCTCTCGCAAGCATGCCAGAGTCCCCCTACTCGACGCTAGTTTCTCCCACCGAGCGACGACCCGATAGGGGCGTCGACCGCTCTCTACTGTCAGGGAACGTCGGAGGGCAATCATGGAAGGCCTACGAATGTTCCTCTTCACCGCAGTTCAACCAAGGCAGCCACATCGAATTTCGAGTAATACTTCTTCACATCTTTCGCCCCATACTTCTCCCGAAACTTGTCGATCACGGATTTCACCGCGTTGCGTTCGGTGATGGGCTTCACCCTGAGTTCCTTCTCAATACCTCGGGCATCAATCCGAATCTGCGGATTCTTGAGCACATTGCGGAACCATTGCGTCTCAGAACCCCGCACTGGGAGAAGGTAGAGTTTTTCGTCTTCCAGGACGAACCAAACCGGAATTGAGATCGTACTACCCGACTTCCGCCCCGTGACGCTGAGCTTGATCTGACGGTAGCGAGCGAGGCGGTCTTTCAGTTCGCTATTTTTCATTTGATGGCTCCGTATTTTCTCAATTCTCCGTTGTTTTCTCAATCGGTAACGTCTCGACTGTGCCTGCCTGCACTCTGTTACCGTCGTGCTCAAAGCAGGAGTTGTATTCTGCCTCCTCAGTGGGCTTCTCCTGCCCCGCTTCTGGTGTTCTTAATGGCTATAAGACGTAATCCCGGTGATATGCTGTCCCCGAATTACATATGTCTTTAGTTTCACCGACCTTCGGCTTGATCGATTCGACGCCCTCTGTTGTCCGGCAAAGCCAGCTTGTGGTCGATCAGCGCATCGCTTACCCGCGGAGCGCTCAAGGTGGATCTAAGCCGGATCGGGTTTTAATCACACCCAGAGCTCCCCTCACTTGGGTCGAACCAGCCAGCTCTCTAAATGCGTTTCTCACCAAAACCGTTCCAGAATCTTTTCGCGGAAAGATTGCCGGAACGAGTTCACGCCTGTCCGAAACGGTGGTCGCCGAAGCGGCGGGTACAGGACCTTTGTCCTCTTGACCAGCAATGACGGCCAGTCGCGTTGCTTATGGCTCAGAGGCTTGCGGGAGCACTGGGGTAACCTAAGGGAACCGCATCGGCAGGCGTGATCATCGACGTCAGAAATTGGGACAACTCGAAAGCCGTGAATCATCCCGACCGGTCTGGACATTCCGCCAGGTCGCATTATCGTAACCTCGCTCCGCTGTGGCGGGCCGGGGGTACTTTTCTCTGCTCGATGGTTGGAATCCGTGGAAAGGGTGATCGCAAATAAGATCAAACTCATACCCAGACCTGCTATCGCTTATGACAAATGTCTGAACAGTCCGGTACAGAACGCTCCCCCGATGCGTCGGGGCAATGGTTGATTTCATTGTGATAACAGCTGTCCCCCGGGCGGTATTGCGCGTGTGTACGGCTTCAGCTCGCGCGACCGGTGATGTCGGTTGCAGTACTTCTGTAGGACTTCCGATCATCTCGGGTTCGTGGTCCCTCAGCGCAACTCCCACCGCTTCGAACGTAAACAGGGGCCGTTTCTTAAGGGTCGTCGGGTTGTGTCAAGTCTTGGTTATAGAATTGGTGATGAAGCCACTAGGAGAGGAGTTCCCCGTGGACGACAATCTGGAGACGCCTTTTGACAACATCGAGAGTGCTCAGGAATATCTCGCGCTTTTGTCTCAGGCCTTAGACGAGGCGACGCAGAACGCGGAAGCCGATATTGTTGGAGAGACCATTCCTCACGCCCGACGCCGCGACGCTCTCCGGTTAGTTCTGTACAAGTTAGAAAAGCTTAAACACCATATCAAGGCAAGTCGTCGTTTGCTCAACGACCTGCGCACGCTGCGGCGCCTGCTTCTGGACGAAAGAACCGAACCGGTAGATTCCAGGCATGACATAGATTCCGCACGCTTGCCGGCTCCATCAAAATCGTCAGCTGACGAATAGAGACTGTCCCAACTGCAGACCATTCTTAGACGTTGGCCGAGGCGCTTCAGGCAAGCGTACGGCATTAAGGCTCGGTGTCTTCGCTTGGACACCGGAGCCGTCTTTCAAGGTTTCACATGGGTCGAAACCCAAATACGCAACTAACACTCCACGTGTCGCTCGCAGTCGCGGCGGTTGCTATTGGGCTCGTTCGCAGTACAATGTCAGCCACCGTCCCCCATGCCTTGTCTCAAGAAGTGTCGCTGCTGTCTCTTGTCAGCCGCTTCAGTTGTGATTTTCGTCTTTTTGGTGGACGCGCAAGTGAGCAAAACACCGATGTTGCCAGCCACTTCAAACATGGTTGTGACTGTGGTCAACGAAAACGATGTTGGAGTGCCGTCGGCAGAAGTCAGCATGCGCGCAAGCGGAAACTCCCCCGCCATGCACTGCGAAACCAATTTCGGTGGTCACTGCAGTTTCCAAGCCGTTCCCAAAGGTATTTACGAACTCTCAGTAGCCAAAGAGGGCTATTACCTGGTCTCCGGACAAGCCGTACTTATCGGTGCCGAACCGGAAGTCAAAGTCCGGCTCTCGCACCTACAGGAAGTTAGGGAAACTGTGAATGTCGTGGCGACGCCTCCTACCATTGATGTGTCGCAGGTCCAGGCAAGCGAGGAGCTGACCGGTATCGATATTCTCAACATCCCTTACCCGGCCACACACGACTATCGGAACGTGCTTGGTTTTATTCCTGGGGTCGTGCCCGACAGTAGTGGTCAGCCTCACATCCAGGGTGCGGAAACCTACCAGAGCCTGACCATGCTCGATGGCTTCAATGTCACCCAGCCCGCCAATGGTCTCCTTTTGCTGCGCATCAGCACCGATGCCATCCGTCTCATCAACGTTCAGGCAAGTCGTCTCTCGGCAGAATATGGCAAAGGTTCAGGCGGCGCTCTGGGAATCGAAACCGGCATCGGGGATGACAAGCTTCACTACTCAGCTACCAATTTCTTGCCGTCGGCTCAGCTGAAAAAGGGACTTCATTTCGATCAAGTGGTTCCCCGGGTGACGGTCTCTGGCCCGATTATGAAGAGAAGGCTATGGTTCTTTGAGGGTCTCGACGGGGAGTATGAGCACATCATCATCCCCGAACTACCCAGCCGATCCGATACTGATGTCTTCTGGCGTGGTGGCAACATCGCGAAGGTGCAATGGAATCTAAGCCGCAACAACGTTCTAACCATCAGTTATCTCTACAACATTCAACATGACCAGTATCTCGGTCTATCGTTGTTTTCGCCGCCTCCGACGACTCCATGGGACAAGGAAACCGGTAACTTTGTCATGATTCGTGACCAGCACTACTTCTCCGGTGGTACGCTGCTCGACTTCGGTTTCAATTTCGATCGCTATAGGTCACGTATTGAGCCGCAAGGACCAGGGGTGTCCGTCATTGCTACTTCGCAGCAAGCAAGCGGTAGCTATTATTTGACTCTGAACACACAAGCGGATCGCTGGCAGGCGGTGTCCAATTTGTCGCTTGCGCCACGCCAGTGGCATGGCCGGCATGAGATCAAATTCGGTCTCGATGCAGACCGGCTTAGGTATAGCCCTCTTATCGATCGCAACCCCATTTCTTATCTTCGGCCTGGCCAAACGGTTGCTGCCGGCATCGCGTGCCTGACGCTGGGTCCTGGCGGCGACTCCCCCTGCGCCCGTTATTCGGCGTTCACGCCGGGAAACGGTACAAAACTCAATGCCGAGGCCAGCACCTATCTGCAGGATCGCTGGTCTGCCGCGGAGCGTCTTCTGATCGAGCTAGGTGTGCGTTTTGATGGGGATGAAATTGTCCGCCACGCGCTTTTCTCACCGCGTCTGGGTGCCACTTACGCCCTGGATGCTGGAGGCAATACCAAGCTTTCCGCCGGGATTGGTATCTATTACGATGCAACCAATCTGGTGCTGCTGGCGCGTCCGTTCTCCGGAGAGCGTTTCGATTATTTCTTCACGAATACGGGAGTGCCCATTCCAGGTCCCACATGTCCTCAGTTTCCGCTCTGCCCAGTGGTGGAAGCTTTCACTCTGAATCAGAGCAGTCTGCACGAGCCACGCTCCTTGAACTGGAGTCTGGCGCTGGAGCACCGTCTTCCGCATGACATCTACCTAAAGGCGGAATTTATTCAGCGACAGGGAAAGGACGGCTTTGTCTATGACCTCCCCCGTGGCTCTCCACCGCCGAGCGGCGTCTTTGTCCTACAAAACAGCCGGCGGGACCGCTATGATGGATTTCAAATCGGTGCGAGCCACGCTTTTCATAAGACTTACCTGTTAGCGGGCTCCTATTTGCGCTCACGAACTCGGTCCAACCAAGTGCTCGACTTTAACGTTGACAACCCAATCCATAGCGCACAATTGCCAGGCCCCTATTCATGGGATGCTCCCAACCGGTTTCTCTCGACCGGCATCCTGCCAGTAAGAGTGCCACTGCTGCATGCGGTTGATGTCGAATATTCCGCAGAAGCGCGCACCGGCTTTCCCTTCTACGTCATCAACAAACAGCAGCAGCTGGTCTTGCCTCCGGGGACCTATCGTTTTCCGACGTACTTCTCGCTGAATCTATTTCTAGAGAAACGCTTCCAATTCCACCATCACCATTGGGCGTTGCGTGGTGGTTTCGACAACATCATGAACCGTAGTAATCCCGCCATCGTCAACAACAATATTGAATCGCCGCAGTTCCTGACCTACGGTGCCTTGTCGCATCGGGCGTTCACTTCGCGCATCCGGTTGATCAAGTGAGCGAACTTGCCCCATACCAGGATGTGTGATCACGCGCTGATCTCAAGCATTCCCTCGTCGTCCTCATCGCAGCCCGGGTATTTCCTCATTGCCAGTGCTCTTTGTCTCTTACGTTTCGAACGCATCGAATTGCTTTTTTTGATGGATAGATCAAGAACGAGGCCTGTGATGAGACGCGCCGGGCATCAGGGGAAGAACTCGCCCATGTCAGTGGCGGAGGCAGAAGCGCCAGGAAGCGCGGCCGCTGCGGTGGTTTCCACCAGCGTACGCAATGTGCTCTCGTGCTGGTAGAAAGTGATGGAGCGGAAAGAAGCCTTTGCTTTACGGCTGATCATGAGGAGAGCCACGTGCCCGCCGCCGTGCCGGGGGTCGCTTTTGAGGGATTCGTCAAACACAATGATTAGCAGACCATCCTGCTGAAAAGACGCACTGGCAACGAGAGGGCTGATATTGGCTTGCAGCCAAGAGTCGGCGCGAGAAAGCCTCACATTGTCGGCACAGTTCTGCGTGCCGTCAGGACAGTCGTGGGCATCGTCCTCGGCGTTGGGAACAATGAAACCGAAATTCGGCAATTGATCATTTGCCAGGTCGGTTGCTAACTGGGTAAACGGAACCAAGTTCAGAACCTCTGTGCTGCTGTTGCGAACATCTGAAAAATAGGAAGGCGGATTGTGATAGGCAAGATACGGGTACACATCGCCGCCAGTGTACCCCACCGAAGGCAGGCTCTCCGCGTATGACTTCCAGGTCTTGCCGGCCGCGATCAATTCACGCAGCAGATTGTCTGCCGACACGGTAGCTGTGTAAGTGTCATTGTTCGTGATGATTTGCCCGGTGGTGAGCGTAAAGTAATTGCCAATCGAGGGATGCGTGTTGGCGTAATAGTTTGTTGCGAGACCATAGGCACTCGCCAGACTATTTAGGTAGGGCATGGCTGAATTGCCGATCACACTGTTATAGTCGTGGTTTTCCTCAACCAGGAGAAACACGTGGCCGATATGTGGGAGAACGATGGTCGTGGCAGCGGCGCCGGACTTGATGGACTCCTCCTGGGACACAGCCGTCACGGTGACCGTGGCGGGATTGGGCACGGCAGCGGGAGCAACATAAAGCCCATTGCTGGCAATCGTTCCGATGGTCGTGTTACCTCCAGCGATCCCGTTTACCAGCCACTTCACCGCGGTGTTGTTGGCGTTGGAAACCATAGCGGTGAATTGCTGCGTCGATCCGACTTGCACTTGGGCAGAGGAAGGAGAAATCGAAACGGAAATCGCAGACGGCGCTGAAGAAGTAGGTTGCGAGGAGGTGCTAGTCGAGCCTCCTCCGCATCCGGCCAGGGACAAAGCTATGCCCAAGCACATTAGCGGAGCCGGCAGTCTTCCCCCTACCATGGCCAGAACTCTGGCTTTTGGATGGGATCTGTGGGGACGCGGTTGCTCGGCAAGTTAAGGTTAAGGTCGGTCAGGCGTACGAGGTTAGACGTGCGCTCTAGTCAACAGCGACGCGACGCAGTAGTGTGAAGTCGTCAAGAAGCTTAGCTGTGCCTAGTACGACGCTGTAAAGGGGATCATCGGCGACGCATACCGGCAAACCGGTCTCATCTCTGATTCTTTTGTCCAGATTCCAAAGCAGCGCCCCGCCCCCAGCGAGGATGAGGCCGCGATCGCTGATGTCGGCGGATAGTTCGGGTGGAGTGCACTCCAGGAGTACACGAATTGCCTTCACAATTGTCGACAGGCATTCATTCAGTGCTTCGCAGATTTCGTTATCTTCAACACTAATAGCTCTGGGAATGCCCTCAACCAGGCTTCTGCCTCTAGCCTGCATAGTCGCCGGCTTGCCAAGAGGGGATGCCGATCCAATTTCTATTTTGATCTGCTCCGCTGTGCGCTCACCGATCAGCAAGCCATATTTCCGTTTCACATAGTTCATGATCGCCTCGTCCATGTGATTGCCAGCTGTACGGACTGAACGCGAATAGACGATCCCAGACATTGATATGAGAGCGACGTCTGTGGTACCGCCACCGATATCTATCACCAAATTGCCCCCAGGTTTGGAAACGGGCAGCCCGGCGCCAATGGCGGCCATCATCGCTTGCTCCACCAGGTATGCTTCCGCGGCCTTCGCTCGATAGGCTGCATCCATTACGGCCCGCCGCTCGACCTGGGTGATCTCGGAAGGGACGCTAATAATAACGCGGGGGTGAACCAAGGTCGTGCGCTGGTGCGCTTTTTGAATGAAATAACTGAGCATCTTTTCGGTTACTTTGAAATCGGCGATCACTCCGTCTTTCAATGGCTTAATGACTTTGATCCGGCCGGGCGTACGGCCCACCATTTCTTTGGCTTCTTTGCCCACGGCCTGGACTTCCCCGGTGCTTTCATCGAAAGCAATGGCTGAAGGCTCGTTGACCACGATGCCCCGGTTTTTTGCGTAGACACGCGTATTGACGGTTCCCATATCAATGGCCAGGTCCTCGGAGAACAAACTCGCTAGAGGACGGAGGTTCTGAAAGGATCTTCGTGTTTCCCACTCGGGTCGCATAAGACTAACGCCTGATCGGACCAACTCGGTCGGAGCAGAATCCGCTGGCTTGCGAATTCAGGAGGAATGCAACAGGCCCATGTATTCACGGCGCCCCTGTCGCTCCCGATCAAATTTCACGTCGAGGCCTCCGGCTGGTGCTCGTATTTCGCCTCTCGGACGCGTCATGGCTCGAAGGCGAGGAGTTCCTGCTGACCATCATTTTGCTTTGACGCAAACCGCTGCGCAAGGTGTTCTCCCAAAGGAGACCACTGACCGGCTAGGCAGCTAACTTGTTTCCCCTAACAATCAGATGTGTTTACGCTCTAAAATATTCCACCGTATTTCAAACCGAATAAGGGGGAGAATCACCCCCCAATGCCTAAAATCACGCCGCGACAACGAAGCTAGACAGGCAGCTGAGTTCTGCACATCCATTTTACGGAATTCCGAGACCAAGACTTACTTGAGGCGAGTTACCGAGCGGTCCTCAAAATGAAAACCTTTGAAATCGCGAAATTGAAGGAGCCATGCCAGCAAGGCTGATCAGCCGCTTAAGCAACTCCCCAGCGACGAACGATTCGCTGATTCGGGGGGGTTGGTGCTTTTCGTTCCATATGGTGTCGTATGGAGAGGAAAGCTATTGCGTTGACGTTCGGGAGGCCCGCTTTTATGGCGGCGGAAAACAACATCCTCCTTAGCAGTCCAAAACGTCCCGAGCAATGAGGTCCGCTAGGCCCAAACTGAGCCGTCTGGCAGCAGTTTAGTGAGCCAGCAAATCCTTCTTCAAGATCCACCTCCCACCGGCTGCACATGTTGGGAAGGTAGTCAGAAAGGCGCTTGACTAAAGCCGCGGTGATGATTGCCTTCGGTATTGTCTCCTCGTGTCGGCGCTCGGTAAGCCTGCATTTGGAACCTGCCAGAACCACAGGTTCTGGTAGGCGGCTATCCTGAACAACGGGTCAACTATGGCTTGTGCTTCGGGGTTTTTGCGTTCAGAGTCGAGATCAGTTTTTCGGCAGCTTCCGGGATTGCGACTGTTCCCGAGAGTGCGATTTCCTTGGCGGGAATCGTCCGGCCATAGATCCGTTCGTTAGCGTCTTTGTCGGGGCGGATGGTCGAACCTTCGAGCGAAATGCCTGCAAATAGGCCGCGGGCGCGAGAATAGCTCAAGATTTCCGCCCGCATGGTCACGTCCGTTTCGGCCGTGGCATTGCGGCCGACTGGTCCGGCAGCCGCCGAAGCGTCTGCTCCGATTTTGACCTTGCTGCTCAGGATAGCGTTTGCGCCGCGGTCATTCATGACCAGGAGAACAAAGTCCGTGGCTTGCCCGCCGAGTTGGAATCCGAAGCTCCCACCCTCGAGGCCCATCATGGAAGGAGCACCCCAAGCTCCCCTAAATTCTTTGCCCCGGCGGCAGGTCATTGCACCCCGACCGTAGCTCCCACCAACCACAAAGGCGGCCTTGAGGACCGATGGAAAAACCACCACGCAGTCGGCCTTGTCGAGTAGGTCTTTGGGGACATTGTCAGGAATATCCAGAATCTCTTGCAGCACCGTGCCGCAATTTTTCAGCCGGTCTGCATCCTTTTGTTTATCGTCCGCCAAGCATAATGTAGCAGTAAACAGAGCCGGAAGGCCCATCAGCAGTATGCCCATCACACAGGTGAACATCTTTTTCATGCCGCCTCCTGCGACCAAGGAGCCAACCCTTCCCAGACGACGCTCATTATACGCTGCGACAGCGGGACTCTTCCTCATCATCATAGCAAGCGAAAATCAGCAATACCTGGGTTGGATGGCCTTCAGGTTGGTGGGGAAGCCGTCCATGCTTCTTTTCTCTTCCGAACCCCCAGAGCGAAAACTCCGGCCTGGCAGCACGGCCTTGGCATCGGCTTCTTTCAGAGATTGGCAACTAGGGCAAGAGGGTCGATAATTGCCCTGTTTTTTGCTGCCAACGGCGGAAGCTGGCTGGCGGCACTAAAGGAGAATGCGATGGCACACACAAACAGAGGCCGGGTCATCGTGGGTGGTTTAGTAGCTGGTCTGCTGATCAACATCGTCGAATACATCACAAATGGCGTTGTCCTACGGGAAGCGTGGGGAAAGGCTATGGCGGCGCTCAACAAACCAGCGGATCTCTCCGCGGGTGCGATCGTGATTTTTAACGTCTGGGGGTTCCTACTGGGCATCGCTGCTGTCTGGGTGTATGCGGCCATCCGCCCACGCTATGGTGCCGGACCGAGGACCGCCGTCCGCGCTGGACTGGCCACTTGGGCTTTCGCCGTGTTTCTAGCAAATCTTGCCAACTATCCTTTGGGTCTTTTGCCCGCGCGATTGCTGGTGATCACGTCGATCGTAGCGCTTGTCGAAGTCGTGGTTGCTACGCTGGTGGGGGCCTGGCTATACAAGGAGGAAGAGGCACAAGCAGTTCGCCGCGCCACCGCCTAACACCCCGCCCACAGCTGGCATGACAGGGCATGCTCTGCGCGGTGTGCCCACCGATACACCGCGGCTGGCGCATTGGTGTGCACCCGTTCATTGCTGCCCGTTCACTTCGTCCCGTCTGACGGTTGACGGGATCTTCGAGGAGAGGTGTCCACACCGCCCGCAGCAGTCCACGGAGTTTTGCAGGCCGGCTCTTTGCGAGTACGGTGAGGCAACCGCCAACGCCAGCCACGGTTAACACGACCGAGTTCGGCGTTTCCTGTAGGCCTGCGGCATCGAGTCGGCGCGTGCGACCGCCTAGTGCGGATGGCAAGGCAGTTTGCTCTCGGATGAAGACAGCTTTTCCTCGCCTCTTGAGGATCGACAGTCCCCACCAAGTGCAGCGAAAGGAAGTTGAAACCTGGGCAGCTGAAACCTGCCAAACTATGGGATGGCGTCGACTTGGCTTCCTTGAGGTCTCCTAAAATCCGTGTAACTTTATTCGATCTGCAGCGTACTGCTTTATGAGTGCCGAGAGCAACAGGTCAGCGGGACCACAGCCTCGCGAGGACAGGCAGATGGAGGGGCTGGATCTGGAGAGCGTAATAGAACGCGCACGGGGCCACGAAGCCGAGGCCCTAGGGGAGCTTTATCGCCGCTATGTTCGGCGCGTATTCGGCTTGTGCCGTTGCATGCTGAATTCACGGGAGAGCGCAGAGGATGCCACCAGCGAAGTCTTTTTAAAACTACAGCGCTCGATTGAAAGCTACGACGTTTCGATACCGTTTCCAAGGTGGCTGCTGCGGGTGGCTGGCAACCACTGCATCGACCTGTTGCGTCACCAGCGGCGTGGACGACAGGTGATTGTGGAAGTTGAAGACGAAGCCACGGTCATTGAGGCACCGAGCGCGCAGCCGTCACCGCTGGGCGCTGTCATGAGCAAGGAAGAGAGGGCACAGGTGCGGAATGCCGTCGCGAGCCTGCCCGACAAGTATCGCCTACCGCTGACCCTGCGCTATTACAGTGAGCTGAGCTATGACGAAATCGCCGAGCAGTTGGACCTGGAAAGGAACCATGTGGCAGCGCTGATATTTCGTGCCAAGCAGCAACTGCGGAGGAAACTAGCTCACGGGAGCAAGTAGCCTATGGAATGTTATTCGGAACAGACATGCGCCATCTTCGTGGATGGCGAACTAGCAGCGGACGAAGGGCGGTGCCTACGAGACCACTTAGCCACCTGCCCGCGTTGCCGAAAACTGGTAGACGCATTGCGCGCTGAGAACCGGGTTCTAGGCGAGAGCCTGCACGAGCTTGCCGAGGAACCGGCACCCTTCCGCCGTGGGCGGCGGTCCTGGGTGTGGGGTGATCTGGCTACCTTGGCCGCGGTGCTGGCGCTAGGGTCGATCTGTTCGGCTTGGATCGACAGGCTGAGGATTCCGGAAGGGCTGGAATGGTTCAATCCTTTCAGCACTAGCGGCCTTATGAACTTGATCTTCAACTTTTCCTATTACTTCGCACAGGGAGGAACTGCCATGCTGGCTGACTATGCTGCTGTGGTTGGGGGACTCTTCTTGTTAGGCGGCGGGGCACTTGTGCTGGGACGCCGATGGCGGCTACACAAGCCGGTCTTGCACCTGCTAATCGTGGTGTTTGCCTTGTCGTTGCCTAGCTTCGCCATTGAGCGACGTCACGGTGAGTTTGTCACCGTAGCGGCCAACGAGACGGTGGACGACACCCTCTT
>Ga0126370_10001239_pt1 | contig 11540 bp, 9 predicted proteins | sample PanSoiMetaPlot_3_FD_92586 | JGI IMG/M metagenome (GOLD analysis project Ga0126370, IMG submission 92586) | Tropical forest soil microbial communities from Panama - MetaG Plot_3 | ecosystem: Environmental > Terrestrial > Soil > Tropical forest > Bulk soil | place: Panama | collected 2016-02-17 | reverse complement strand
GAACTGTTTATTGGCTCCATTCGCATGCTCGCCGCGGCCATCGACGAAAAGGATCCGTACACGCGCGGTCACTCCGGGCGTGTGGCGAAATATTCCACGCTTATTGGCCAGGAACTCGAGCTTTCCACGGAAGAACTCGACAAGCTGCGCATTTCCGCGCTGCTGCACGACGTCGGAAAAATCGGTGTTGAGGACCGCGTGCTGAAAAAGCCCGGCGCGCTCACACCCGAAGAGTTTGGCTTGATGAAGCAGCACACCGTGAAAGGCGCGAACATCATGCGCCCGGTTTCACAATTGAAAGAAGTGCTGCCGGGCATCGAATTGCACCACGAGCACATTGACGGTCGCGGCTATCCGTATGGATTATCGGGACCGCAGATTCCTTTGATGGCGCGTATTATCGGCGTGGCTGATACGCTCGACGCCATGACCACCAACCGCCCCTACCAGACCGCCATGGATTTGGATTTCGCCATGGAGCGCATCCGCGGGCTGGCGGGCACGAAATTCGACCCAGTCGTCGTGACTGCGCTTGAATCCGCAGTGCAGCACGGCAAGATCCGTCTCAGCGCCGTCGAAGTTCACGTCTAGACCCTTCTCCGGCGGCCCCTCCCGAAACTCGTGGCTCTCAAGGTCGCGGAACTGTATCTGTTACAATCTGAGGTTGCGCTACTAGCCGTACGCGCGACCTTATGATCTCCCTTTTTGGCAAAAACGAGCCGGAGCCGACGTTTCTCGAGAAGCTGAAGAAGTCCGTCGGCAAGACGAAGGCGGCGCTCTCCGAAACCGTCGACACGATCTTTCTCGGTGAGCGGAAGATTGATCCTTCCCTTCTCAAGAATCTGGAGAACGCGCTCCTCTCCACGGATCTCGGTGTTAAGCCCACGCGCGAAATCCTCGATGCCGTGCGCGAAAAGCTAGACCGCGACGCCCTCTCAGATGCTTCTCAGCTCAAGCGCGAAATCAAATCGCATATCCTGCGCATCCTGAACGCCTCAGTAAAGCCTGACGCCGCTGGTGCGAGTGGCATTTCCACTTCACCGAATGGCGCGGGGACGCGCGTCATCTTTATCGTCGGCGTCAATGGAGCAGGCAAAACTACCAGCATCGGCAAGCTGGCCAACCGGCTACGGCAGGAGAATCGCAGCGTGGTGCTTTGCGCCGCGGACACCTTTCGCGCCGCCGCCATCGAGCAGCTCGAAATCTGGGCGCAGCGCAACGGCGTGGAAGTCGTCAAGCAAAAACCAGGCGCCGATCCGGCAGCGGTGGTTTACGACGCGATGGCGGCGGCCAAAGCGCGCTCGGCCGATGTCGTCATCGTGGACACCGCGGGGCGCCTGCACACGAAATCCAACCTGATGGCCGAGCTCGAAAAAATGAAGCGCACTGCCGCCAAAGTGATTCCCGGCGCGCCGCACGATGTTCTGCTCGTCCTTGACGCCACCACGGGCCAAAACGGTCTCGCGCAAGCCCGCGAATTCACCTCGACCGTCGGCGTCACCGGCATCATCCTCACCAAACTCGACGGCACAGCCAAAGGTGGCATCGTCGTCGCCATATCACGCGAACTAGGTCTGCCGATTCGTTTTGTGGGCACCGGCGAGCAAATCAACGATTTGGTTCCCTTTGACGCGGAAGCGTACGCGAATTCCCTTTTCGACTAATCGTGAACAAACACGACACTCACTTCATGGAACACGCGCTGGCCCTCGCGCGCAAAGGCTTTGGCCTAGCCAGTCCGAATCCGACCGTGGGCTGCGTCATCGTTAATGACGGCCAGATCGTCGGCGAAGGTTTTCATCAATATGATTGGCGCGACCACGCCGAAATCGTGGCGCTGAAATCCGCGAACGAACGCGCGCGCGGCTCAACACTCTACGTGACGCTCGAACCTTGCAGCCGCACTGGACGCACTGGCCCGTGCACCGAAGCGGTTATCTCCGCCGGTGTGAGGCGTGTTGTCGCCGCCATCGAAGATCCCAACCCGCTCAATGCCAGCCGCGGGTTCGAGCGGCTCGGCCTTGCTGGAATAGAAGTCGTCAAGGACGTTGGTGAAGAAGAAGCGCGCCGGCTCAATGAGCCGTTCGCCAGCTGGATCCGCACGAAGAAGCCTCTCGTAACGCTGAAGTCCGCGCTGACTCTTGACGGACAACTGGCCTTGCCGCGGGCAAGGAAGAAAAGTGCAAGAGTGGCCGTCAAACGCGATGAAGCCGAATGGATCACTTCCGAAGAGTCCCGCGCCGAAGTTCACCGAATGCGCCACGCTTCCGACGCATTAATGACCGGAATCGGAACGATTCTCGCCGACGACCCGCTGCTCACCGATCGAAGTGGCTTGCAGCGCCGCAGAAGGCTCCTGCGCGTTATCCTCGATTCGAAACTGCGCTTGCCGCTGAAATCGCGCATCGTCGAAACCGCCGATGACGATCTCCTGGTGTTTACCGCGGCTTCCCTGAAATCCGCAAAGGCGCGAAAACTGCAAAACGCAGGAATAGAAGTCGTGCAAGTTAAAACAAGGGCGGGCAATATTGACTTGCGCGCTGCACTTGCCGAACTGGGCCGCCGTGAAATTCTCAGCATTTTGCTGGAAGCAGGTCCTACGCTGAATGGCGCAGCTCTGGCAGCCGGCATCGTTCACAAACTGTTCCTCTTCTACGCACCCAAAATTGCCGGCCAAGATTGTGTTCCCTTCGCCCTGACGCCGAGCCTTTCTCTCCCTCCACTGCGCAACATACGTACACAGGGATTCGGGCCCGACATAGCCCTCGAAGCCTATCTGCGCGACCCTTTTCGCGATTGACTTGCCATCAGCCGCGGAGATACTTTCTGGAAGTACGTTCTCATTTTGTCTCACGCAGTTTGACTATTCAGCGTCCACGAAGAGGTGAGCCCATGCGTTTCGTCCCAGCCCTTTCTGTCATTTTGTTGTGCTCAGTGTCCCTGCCTTTAGCCGCCCAGGAACACCAGCACGAACTTTCCGCTGAAGAGGTAGGCGCCGTCCAGTTCACCACCTCTTGCTCGTCGTCACTCGCAGCAAGTTTCGATCGCGCGGTGGCTCTCCTTCACTCATTTCAATACGAACAGGCAAGAGGAGCCTTCTCAGACATTTCCCGAAAGGATCCGTCTTGCGCGATGGCCCAATGGGGCGTGGCTATGTCTCACTACCACGGTTTGTGGAGGAACGGAGACATGGCGGCGGGCAGGCTGGCTTCCAAAAATGCGCAACAACTCGCAGCTTCCAACGCTGCCACGACCAATCGCGAGAAAGCCTATATCGATGCCTTGGCAGCAGTGTATGCACAGGCCGGCAAAGACGCCTATGCCAATGACCGGGCCTTCGAAAAGAAGATGGGTGAGCTGCAAGCCGCTTATCCCGACGATACCGAAGCCGCCATTTTCCATGCGATCACGCTGTACATCACCGCTCCCAAAACCGACAAGACCTTTGCGAATCAGCGCCGCTGCGGGGAAATCCTCGAACCCCTCTTCCCCAAGTATCCCCACCATCCGGGCATCGCGCACTACATCATTCATTGCTACGACAATGCGGTTCTCGCTGAAAAGGGCCTTTCCGCGGCGCGACTGTACGCCCAAATTGCCCCAGCGTCCGCTCATGCCAACCACATGCCTTCGCATATCTTCACGCGCGTCGGCTCCTGGGATGAGTCGATCGCTTCAAACATAAAATCCGCGGAGCTCGCTGCTTCTGCCGAGCCCACTTCACAAAACGGCGAAGCCCGCGACCAGCGCCTTCATGCTATGGACTATCTCGAATATGCGTATCTCCAAAGCGGCCTCATAAAGCAAGCCTTGGCAGTGCTGAATGAAATGAACTCCCTGCCGCCGGTTTCTGGGCTCACTCTGACGGGCGACTATGCCCTTGCAGCCGTCCCTGCGCGCGCTGCGATTGAACTTGGCGACTGGCAGCGCGCCAGCGCATTGACGCCGCAAAAGGGGTTAGTCCCTTGGGCGGAGGCGATCACCTGGGCAGCCATCGGCGAAGGTAGTGCGCGCGCCGGAAATCTCGAACGCGCCGCTAATGCCGAACATACCCTCGCAGCGCTGCGCGATGCTACTTTGAAACTGAACAATGTTTACTGGGCAAATCAAATCGAAGTGCAGCGCCGCGAAGTTTCAGCCTGGATAGCTGAAAAAACTGGAAACAAAGCCGACGCCTTTTCCAAAATGCGCTCCGCCGTCGAGCTTGAAGAGAGCATGGATAAAGATGCGGTGACGCCAGGAGCCGTCACACCCGCTCGCGAAATGCTCGCGGAACTATATTCTCTGGAAAATCAGCCGAAGGAATCTCTTGCCGAGTATGAAGCCGGGCTCAAAGTCGCGCCGAACCGCTTCAACGCCGTCTACGGAGCCGCGCGCGCCGCAGAAGCCTCCGGTAACAATGACGTCGCCAAACGCTACTACAAAAAACTTAGCGAAATTTCCCCCGGCGACGAACGTCCCAAAGCGCCAGCAAAAGTCGCCTCTTCCTCGAACTAAGGCCTAAATCAAAGTTGGAATGTTGAACGCCTACGCCTAGACCTGTCATTTCGACCGGAGGGACGGCGTCTTTCGCCGTCCCGGAGTGGAGAAATCCCTCTTCGATCTTGGAATCGGCTTTATTCCCGTACGCGCAGAACCGCCGCCCCAGGTATTGCGTCATTCTTCAGCGCATTCAGCGCACGATTCGCATCTCGCAAGGGAAAAATCTGCACATGCGTCCGAATCGGAATCTCCGCAGCCACGCGAAGAAAATCCTCGCCATCCTGGCGCGTATTGTTGGCTACGCTGCGAATCACCCGCTCTTGATACAGCAAATCGTAAGGAAACGACGGAATCGCGCTCATGTGAATGCCGCCGAGCACCAGCACCCCGCCTTTCTTCAGTGCCTTGAGCGCCGCAGGAACGATTTCTCCCGCCGGCGCAAAAACAATGGCCGCGTCCAGTTTCTTAGGCGGTTGGTCGAAGGTTCCGCCGGCCCACACGGCGCCCAATTCAAGCGCTAGCTTTTGATGCCGCGCATCTCGCGTGGAAGCGTACACCTCTGCGTTCCAATGCCGCGCCACTTGAATGGTCACATGCGCTGCTGCTCCAAAGCCATAAAAGCCCAGCCGGCCTCCCGGCTTGATCCCCGAAAGCTGCAGCGAGCGAAATCCAATAATCCCAGCGCAAAGGAGCGGCGCGGCTTGCTCATCGGGAAATCCTTTCGGAATGGCGTAGACGAAATTCTCCGGCGCCACGATGTACTCGGCATACCCGCCGTTCACGGTGTAACCGGTGAATTCCGGATTGTCACAAAGATTCTCCGCATCGGCGCGACAGTATTCGCACGTTCCATCTGTCTTATGTAGCCAGGCAATCCCCACGCGCGCCCCGGCTGTGAATCGACGCACATTTTTTCCCACTTTTTCGACCACTCCCACCACTTGGTGTCCGGGAATTACTGGCGACTTGCGCGGCGGCAGTTCGCCCTCGATCACATGCAAATCCGTCCGGCACACACCGCAAGCATGCACGCGCACGCGAACTCCCCCATCTTCCGGCTCGGGAATCGCAACTTCAGTAAACTCCAGTGGATTCGTCTCCACCCTCGCCGGAGCGTTCAAGACACATGCCTTCATTCGTACTCCTCGGCTGGCTCCGCTCCCCAGCGTGCGCGGGGAGTCTCCGAACAACGAGCTGCAGCTCCTAAACTTTCGGCTCGGAGCGCCTGTATAATCAAGAGGAACTTTGCTGTGCTGAGCCGTTCGGCGAGCTTTCGACCAGCGGAAGGCACTTCCTGCCGCACCAAATCTCGCCGGCGGGCAGGAGCGAGCAATCGACGATGGTCCACATCGTCCAGTGATCGTCGGAGATTTGCCATTTCGCGGCGGTGACCTCGGCGGGCTTCTTTTGCTGCGGACATTGAATTGTTCGGAACCGATAATCGCAGTTCTGAAGAACACGGGTGAGAATTTCGCGAGTGGGCATAGCGATGTCTGCCCTAGGGCAATCTCCCGGTTTGATGGTGCGTTTGGCCATGTGGGGAGTCAAGTGACGCCGACACCGGATATTGTGACGGAAGAACTCGTGAAGATGCGGGATTAACAAGGGGCGCAAGCCGCGTTCAGAAAGAAAAACCATGTTTACAGGCATCATCGAGCACCTTGGCGTCATTGAGTCTCTTGATTTTCATCGTGACGGCGGCCGACTTACCATACACGCCCCATCGCTTGGCCCTTCTCTCGCGGTCGCGAACAGCATCGCCGTGAACGGCTGTTGCCTGACGATCGTTGGCATCCACAACGGACGCTTCTCCGCTGATCTTTCCGGCGAAACGATTGCCAAGACTTCCTTCGGGGCAACCGGCGGTGCCCTTCGCGTCGGTTCGCGTGTCAATCTCGAACGGCCTCTCACCGCGGGCAAGGAATTTGGGGGCCACTTCGTTCTGGGTCACGTGGATACAGTCGGCTGCGTGACGCATCTGACTCCGGAAGGCGAAAACTGGTGGTATGGCGTGCGCGTCCCCGCAGACTCCGCCCGCTATATCGTGGCGAAAGGTTCCATCACGATTGACGGTATCAGCCTTACCGTCGCGCGCTGGCGAAACGGCCTCGTGGAAGCTGCCATCATTCCCTACACTTACGACCACACCAACATTCGCGATCGCAAACCCGGCGACGCCGTCAACCTCGAAGCCGACATTCTCGGCAAATACATCGAGCGTTACCTGGAGGGGCGCGCCGAGTCAGCTTCTGCGCAGCCGCTCACAGTGTCCCGCCTGATGGAAGAAGGCTTCTAGGCTGAAGTGCGGCTTGGCATGAGCTCGCTATTCTTGCGCGCGCGCCTTGGCGCGCGCTCCCCGGAAATACAATATCAGGCCCAGCGCGATCGCCCCGACTGTGCCGCCGATTAACTTCAAGCTGAACACAAACTTATTGGCCGATTCTCCAGGTGGAACGAACGATAGCGCAATGCCCCCAACTGTAATGAGAAATCCGAGGCCCCCGGCAATCCACACGCCGCTTCTGCCTCCGGGAATCAGCACGGCATGCGGATTCTCATGCCGGTCTTTGCGGCATGCCAATTTAATCACCGCCGCATACATATATAGAAACGGAATGAAGTACAGAATGGTTGCCGCATCCACCAGAATCTGATATGCACCGCTAATCGTCTCGTTCACATTGCTTAGGACCAGCAAGACGAGAGTAATCGCCGCCTGCACCAGAATGGCGACGTACGGAGTCCGCCACTTCGCATGCAGCTTCCCAAAGGCCGCCGGCATATACCTGTCGACGCCGACGATAAACGGCACCCGCGATAGCCCTGCCACCGTTGTGCCAACTCCTCCCGCATTTCCGAAGGTAACGAGAAACGAGGCGATCATGCCGATCAATCCAAATTTAAGCGCCTCCGAACCGTTCGCCAACGCCTGATACACGCCGGACTTTGGGTCAACGGCCGCTGCCTGCATGATCGCGAGAACCGCAAACGTCCCGACAATGTAAATGATAGCGATAGACACCCCCGAACCCCAGATCGCACGCGCCAGGGTCCGCTGCGCGTCACGAATTTCGTCGCTCATGGCGGAAACCAGTTCCAGTCCCGCAAAAGCAAACAGAATCTGCGGCCAGAAATTCACCGTTGCCCAATTCCAACGAGGCATCATATTTACCCAGGTAAAGTGCGTTGAGGATCCGGAGGTCACCCACACGGCTGCGCCGACTCCTACCAGCAGCAGCAAGGGAATGTAAGTCATCACGCCACCCGCGTTCTGAAGCCATTTCCCTACATTCAGGCCGACAATGTTCAAAGCCACCGCAATGAAAAGCAAGAATACAGAGCCGCCAAGGAGAAACACGCGACTTTCCGCCAGGTGTCCCCAGGAACTTCCTCCGATGTAAGCACCCATGGCTGCGCTGGCCAGCAACAACCCTGGAAAATAGAAGAAGGAATAAATCCAATACGTCCACCCCGCTACAAAGCCGTGAAAATCACCGAATGCTTCCTTCGACCAGACATACAACCCCCCTTCGTGTGGAAACCGCGTGGACAGTTCGGTGATTACAAATGCCGTTGGAACAAAAAAGAACAACGACGCTAGAACCCACAAGCTGATTGATGAAGTTCCGTTATGAGCTGCCGCCGCGATCCAACGCGGGCCGAGGACAGACGCGATGTTGAACAACAGCACGTCCCAAAAACCCATTTCCTTGCGCAATAATTTGATGGGATCGGAGGAGCCGCTCGCGGGCTGACTCACAAAGTCTCGTCCAGCGCGGGAATCAGTTCGTCTTGTTTGCGGAAATTCACAATGAAAGGATCGTCCGAGTTCTCGAAGCCGCCCCACGGCCCAAAATACGTAACCCGCCCCTCTTGCAGAAAGACAACCGTATCCGCAAGCTTCTTTGCCAAGTGCGTATCGTGCGTCACGACGATCGAGGTCTTGTGAAACGCTTCCTTCAATCGCAAAATCAAATCGCCCATGTGTCCCGCCATGATGGGATCCACCATGGTCGTCGGCTCGTCATACAAAATCGCTTCGGGGTTCTGCGCGAACGCTCGTCCGATGGCCACCGCGCGCCTCATGCCCGTGGAAAGCTCGCTTGGCAGCTTGTCGAGCACGTGATCCACCTCCAGGAGATGTGCGATTTTTGCAACGTATTCGTCGATATCGTCGAACGTCAGCCCCGGCTGGCCATCTAGTGGAAACGATATATTTTCACGCACCGTCAGTGAGTCAAACAGCGCGCCCGACTGAAAAACCATTGTGACTTTGCGGCGCACTTCCGCGAACTGGTTTTCCGTGTAGTCGGTGACGTCTTCTCCGTCTACAATCACGTGCCCCGCATCTGCTTTCAGGAAGCCCATAATGTGTTTCAGCGTAACGGACTTCCCCACGCCACTGCGACCCATGATGATGCAAGTTTCCCCGTGCTTCACCGTAAAGCTAACGTGATCCAGCACCGGCCGTTCATCAAACGCCTTGCACACATCGCGAAACTCGAAGAAATTCTCCGAACGCGGGTCGACGTAATCCTGCTCCGCCCAGTCACGGGTGTCCTCGCTCGGAAACTTCAGCTTGGTGGGACCGCCTCGGTTGATTTTCAGAACGTCGGTCATTGTTCTCCGGCTTCCAAAATTCGCCGCGCTTCCTCGTACTCCGCGGGCGTGTTCATGTTCCAGAAAAGCCGTCCATCTTTATCAAATCGTTTCCAATCTTTCTCGTCAAGCACTTCCATCCGTAGCCGTGCCATCACCTCGGTAACTTTACGCACTCCTTCATTGAATGCAACCTGAAGCTCGCTTACTGCCGACGTGCGCCAGCATGTGCACAGCGGCTCCAACCCAAACGCAGACCTAGGAACGACAACTTCTGCCTCGCTGGCAAATGACCGTATTAGAAATTCTTCCATCCAATCCTTGCTCAAAAAAGGCATGTCGCAGCTAACGATGAAGTTTCTCTCAGGCCTGCGCGCACGCTGCAACAGGGCTACCCTGGGCCTTTCATACTTCTCCGAGTGTAGCAAAGAGGTCAGAATTCCCCCGAGAGGCCCTTCACCAGGCCAAAGATCCGGGATGCACTGAATGTCTAGATGCGAGTACCTCTTCGAATCGCCTACGATCCAAACGTTTGGCAGGTAAATACCTCGGAGCAACTGAACCATTCTTTCAATCATCGAGAGTCCGCCAAGCTCGGCGAGAGCCTTGTCGCGGCCAAACCGTGAGCTGGCACCTCCGACAAGGATGTACCCGTAGGCGTCGACCCGAGAGGGCTCAAAAATTCTCATTATTCTTCATCCTCGGGGGTGTCGCGCCCCGGCCGGCGAATCCCCAGTTCGCGCAACTTTTCCTGCAGACTCTGCCGGTGCAACCCAATCGTCGCCGCGGTGCGCGAAACGTTCCAGCGATGCTCAGCCAATTGCCGCATCAAGTACGCTACCTCGAATTTTCGCTTCGCTTCGCGAAAATCCCGCTCGCCCATCCCATTGTCCGGCGCGTCGCCGTCGTGCTTGATGGAAATCGCTTCACCATGTGCCACTTCCGCCGGCAAATCCTCTGCGCCGATTTCTTCCTTGCGGCAAAGCACTACGCTGCGTTCCAAGGCATTTTTCAATTCGCGCACGTTCCCCGGCCAATCGTATTTCTCGATCGCCGCTAAGGCTTCCCGGTTCATCCGTGTCGTCCGACCTAGCCTTGCGCCATGCATTTGAAGAAAGGCTTCTGCGAGCAACGCAATGTCGCCTTTGTGCGCGCGTAATGGCGGCAACTCCACGGTCACTACGCGCAACCGGTAGAACAAGTCCTCGCGGAATTTTCCATTGCGAATCTCCGCAGCCAGGTTGCGGTGGGTCGCGCTGATTACACGCACATCAACGGGTATCGACTGCGTTCCGCCCAGCCGTTCGATCGTGCGGTTTTCCAGCACGCGTAGCACTTTGGCCTGGGTCACCGGATTCATGTCCCCAATTTCGTCCAGAAAAATCGTTCCACCCGAAGCCAGCTCGAACTTCCCCTTCTTCTGCCGTTCCGCGCCCGTAAACGCCCCGCGTTCGTAGCCAAACAACTCGGACTCGATCAGCGTCTCCGGCAGAGCCGCGCAATTCACTGCCACGTACGGTTTTCCCGCGCGCGGTGACCGCGCATGAATTTCCTGCGCAAGCAAATCCTTGCCGGTTCCGCTCTCTCCCAGAATCAGCACCGTCGAATCCGTCGGCGCTACGCGATCCGCCATCTCAAACGACCGCCGCATCTCCGCCGAGCGCCCAATCATCTGGCCAAACTGCCCTTCCGTCGCCATCCGGCGGCGCAACGCATCATTTTCTTTTTCCAGTGTCGCCAATTTCATCAGATTCGCCACTCGCTGCCGCAATTCATCCAACTCGAATCCCTTCACCAAATAATCCGCCGCGCCAAGTTGCAGAGCCTGCACCGCCGTCTTCGCCGCGTCCAGCGCCGACACCATCAGTACCGGCACTTCGCTTCCCTGCTCGCGCATCCATTTCAAAAACGACAATCCATCCTGCCCGGGCAACACCACGTCCAGGAGCACCAAGTCCGGCTGCTCGCGCGGTAATGCCTCCCGCGCCGCTTCCGCCGAATCCGCTTCCACGATCCGATATTTCGCTTCCAGCGACCGCCGCAAGCCGTATCTTGCTGCCGGCTCATCATCTACAATCAGTATCGTCTTCATTTCGCCACCTTTTCGAGTGCGGCAGCCCCGCTGCCGTTTTGCAGTCACCGATCCTTTGGAAACCTCGAAAGCGGGAGCCGGGCTCCCGCACTCCATGAAACCGATCGTTGCCTACCTCCTGCCCCCAACACTACGAAGCAGTGGGCAGCGTTACCTTGAACCGTGTTCCGTGCCCATCTTTAACCGGGCTTTCCCAATCGATTTTTCCCCCAAATTCAGCCACCCGCCGCGCCACAATCGCCAGGCCCAGCCCGGTTCCCTGCGACTTCGTCGTAAAGAACGGTTGCAGAATCTTTTCTTGCAACGCCGTAGGAATCCCCGGTCCATCGTCTTCCACCAACACGCAGAAATTTCCCCCTGTGCTCCT
>Ga0126370_10001238_pt1 | contig 11547 bp, 11 predicted proteins | sample PanSoiMetaPlot_3_FD_92586 | JGI IMG/M metagenome (GOLD analysis project Ga0126370, IMG submission 92586) | Tropical forest soil microbial communities from Panama - MetaG Plot_3 | ecosystem: Environmental > Terrestrial > Soil > Tropical forest > Bulk soil | place: Panama | collected 2016-02-17 | reverse complement strand
GCTGCGAATGAGCTCACCCCGCGCGACCGACTGCGAGCCTATCCGATCGGCGATAGCGTCACCACAGGTCAGCGCGTGAGGACGATGAATTCGGTGTAGCGCCCGGTCTCGCGGCCAAGACCGTGGTCGGAGATGATCAGCGACGATCCCGGAACCAGCAGCTCGCTGATGCGGTCGACCGCTTCCGGCGGCAGATTGACGCGCTCGAGCGCCTCAGCCGCAGTCGAAGGCGCTTTGACCTCGGTCGGCCTGACCGGAGCCTCGGCCTTCTTGCCGCGCCTCTTGCCGCTTTCAACCGAGTAGGCCGGGTTCTCCGGCGCCATCGTGATCGCATTCCAGCGCATGTGGGCGCCACCGTCCGTGATTTCCATCGCCGTGAAGACATGGGTACCGAGCGGCTGGTCCGGCCTGGCGATCTCGATCGGCATCTCGAAGACCGGAATGAAGCCCTGCCGCACAAAGAGCTTCTTCTCAGCCCGACTGATGAAGACCGCCACCTGACCGGCTCTCTTATTGGGCTCCGCGGCACGATTGCGGGGCGGGGCCGGTTTGTTTGGCTCGGTGCCGTTATATTCGGGCTTATCGGGCTCGGACGAGGAGGCCGCGGCTGCTGACGCTGGCGGCGGCTCAATCGTATCCGCCGCGGGCGCGGCGACGGCTTGCGGCGCAGCCGGCGGCGTGACTACCGGTGTCGACGCGATGCCCTCGACTTCGGCCGGTGCCGGTGATGGCGGCAGCCCTTCGGTCGAATCCGTCGATCCGACCACTCGTGCAGTGCCTCCCGCGGGCGGCGCCACATCGGTCGTCACTTTCGGCTCGTCAGGCGTTTGATTGGTGATGTCTGGACCGCTCGCCGCATCGTTCAGCGGGGTGACCTGCGCAAGCACGATCGGCCGCCCGTTCAACCCTCTGGTGGTTTCGTTCGCAGCAATGGTCGACCGCAATCTTTCAAGCGGTCCAAGGTCTGAAATCTGGTCGGCCACCGGCTTCCGCAGGGGATTGAACAGCTTCGCGTGCGAGAACTCGTAGGGCGCCGGATCGTTGCGGGCGACAACGACGCGGACACCGAGTTTGCTGATGTTCCAGAGCCGCGAGACGAAGTGGGTCGGCATGCGGATGCAACCGTGCGAGGCCGCGTAACCGGGCAGCATCCCTTCGTGCATGGCCACGCCCGACCACGTCAGGCGATGCATGTAGAACATCGGTGCGCTGCCATAGAGATTGGAACGGTGCCAGCGGTCCTTCTCGATCACGCTAAACACGCCAAGAGGCGTCGGCTTGCTCGGCGTGCCAGTCGAGACCTTGGTCTGCTCGATGCGCACGCCATTGGCGTACAGCGTTGCATGCTGCCCGCCGGTCGACACCACGATCTGGAGAGGCCCGGGCGGCAGCGTCCCGAAATTGGGAGCTTCGCGCTTCTTGCCGACCTGAGCAGCTTCCGACCGGTTTTTCTTCGGTTTGCGGGCGGCGTCCGCATCACTGGCGGCAAAGGTCGCGACGAATGCGAAGGCAACGCTCGTCGCCAGCGCCCTGCGCAGCGACGCGCTCCCCGTGTGTATCCACGGATTCTGTGCAAGTAATGTGCTCAAGCTAGTCTCCCGACGCCTCAGTATGAGTCCTAGGCTAACCTGAATTTTGGACTCATACTACAGTACAGTACATCCGGCTTATCGGGTTAAGGTTATAAGGGCCATTAATGCGAAAAGTCTCAATAGTGGCAGGCGGGCAACGCTTTCAGCAAACTGTAATGATCATGTAAACGGCGCCGCTCGCAGTCGCCCAGAGCGGTCCCATTGAGGCGCGGGTCAAGGTGCGCCAAGCCGTCTTCATGGCTTGAGTGCTCGGGTCGTGTCGTCGAACAGTTCGTCCACCACAAGCGGCCGCGGCAATAGCTTCTGCTGCGTCGCGTAGCCGATCATCACGCGCAGGGCTGGCTGACAGGCATCGACGCCAAACGGCAGGACATCGATGCTCCCCGGCCTGGGCAGCCCGGCGGCGTGCTTGCTCTCCACCAGCATCCGGAAAACCTCTCGCACCGCCTCCGGGTTGGATTCGGACAGCTTTTCGGTCGCTACCACCATGTGATTGATTGGCACCACTTTGTGCCGCGCATACCAGTGCTCCGCGGCCCCTTCGGGGTCGGGAATCACGCTCTTGAGCACCGGGTCGCTGGGTAGGTTGGCGCCGTAGATCGCCGCATCCACTTCGCCGTCCCGCAGCATCTGCAACAGGTTCTTCTCCGGCGCCGCGCGCTCCACGCCTAGTGGCTCCCGGTATTCCGCTACGTGGCCGTCCTCTTGCGACACCCAGTGCAGGCGATCGAGATCGACCCCATAGTCGTTGGCCAGAATCCCGCGCACCCAGGTTATCGTGGTCTGGCTGTACGAGCGCACGCCGACACGCTTGCCGGGAAGGTCAGCCGGCGTGAGCACCCCGTGGGCGGCATTGTAAAGGATTGTGCCGTGCTGAAACCGGCCCATGATCGTCGCCGGCAGGAGCACCAACGGCTTGCCGTAGGCCTTTGCCTGCAGGTAGGTCGCGATCGCCATCTCGCTGACGTCGAACTTCAGCTCCCGAACCATCGGCTTGAAGAACTTGTTCGCCGGCTTGATATCGCTGAAGCTGAGCGCCACGCGATCCGATTTCACCTCGCCGCCCTTGAGCGCACGCGTCTGCGGATAGTCGTCGAAAGCGACATTCAGCTTGGTAATCTGGCTCATCGCGGCTTGCGTCCTCCCGTTCGCTCTGCCAGACCTCTCGGGTATACGAGCGACCCCAACGTCTTCCTTTGAAACGACAACAGAAACCATGACTTTGATCCTGTCGAACAACGATGTCGAGAAGCTCCTCACCATGCCCGAGTGCATCGACGCGCTCGAACAGGCCTATGTGGAGCTCGCTGAAGGCCGCGGCGTGAACCGCACCCGCTCCGACTGCATCACGCCGACGGCCAATCCCAATGCGGTCTATGGGCTCAAATCCATGGACGGGGTCATTCCCAAGCTCGGTGTCGGGGCGATCCGCATCAATTCCGACATCGTCACCTTCCCAAAAAAGGGCAACAACGTCGTGCGCGAGAAGGTGCCGGCGGCCAACGGCCGCTATGTGGGACTCGTGCTGTTGTTCTCGTCGGAGAACGGCGAGCCGCTCGCGATCCTGCCCGACGGGGTCATGCAGCGCATGCGCGTCGGCGCGGCCAATGGACTTGGCGTGAAATATCTCGCCCGCCGCGATGCCACCAAAGTCGGCATCCTCGGCTGCGGCTGGCAGGCCGGCGCGCAGCTCATGGCAGCCTGCGCGGTGCGCAAGATCAACTCGATCCGCTGTTTCAGCCCGACCAAAGCCAACCGGGAGGCGTTCGCCAAGGTGATGACCGCGCTCCTCGGCGTCGAGGTGATCCCGGTGGATCAGCCGGAAGAGGCGCTCGCCGGTGCGGATGTCGCAATGTGCGCGAGCAACAGCCTCGATCCCATCTTCTTCGAGCGCTGGCTGGTCCCGGGCCTGCACGTGACTTCGATCAAGCTGCCGGAAATCGAGGTGAAGGCGATCAAGCGGGCCGACCGCCTTGTCCTCCACGCCCATGAGCAGAGCCCGCTCCACGTCACCACGCGCGACCTCGCGCTCGCCAAGAAGGCGAACGAGCACGGCTGGTCCATGGGCCGCGAGATCGACTTCGACCGGCTGCCGACGCTACCCGACCTGATCGTTGGCCGGGCGCAGGGGCGCCAGTCGGACAATGAGGTTACCTGCTTCCTGAACAATATCGGACTGGGGTACCAGTTCGCCGCGGCCGGTGCCGTGGTCTATCGCAAGGCGAAGGACAACGGGGTCGGCCATGAACTGCCGACCGACTGGTTCACCGAAGACGTGCATCCTTGAGCGCGGCGGCGCCGGGATTCCGCGCTTTCATCCTCCCTTCTTCGCGCGTTGGCCTCGGCGCTGCTCGAGCCGTTCAAGGGTCGTGTCGGCGCGCGCACGATACTCCTCGTGCAGCTGTTCGAGTTCGTCTTCCCCCATGTCCTCGATCGTCGCCACACGGTTTTGGGCGCCCCGAACGGCGATGATGAGCTCCGCGAGCTTGAGCTGAAGAGCGAGCGTATCGCGGTTCTGGGTGTGCTGGATTAGAAACACCATGAGGAAGGTGATGATCGTGGTCGCCGTATTGATCACGAGCTGCCAAGTGTCGCTGAAGCCGAAGATCGGGCCGCAGATGGCCCAGATCACGATGCTTAGCGCGGCAATCAGGAAGGCCTGCGGCTTTCCGGTAAAATTCGATGTCGCGACCGCCACTCGTGAGAACAGATGCGTCCAGAAATGCTTCTTCACATCGCCGGGCGCCCTGCCCTTCGACGCTTTGGAGGTGGTTTTCGCCATGGGCATTTCCTCGCTCTGCGCGGACGGCATGCGGCGGTCGCGTGATTGACAGGCGTCCGTCAACGGCGCGGGTGCGACAACCGTTCCGCGCAGCCAACCGCCGCAACGGAGGCGTAGACGGGAGATTCCTGACCGGATGCGGCGGGCCGCGGTATCGAAACCGCTGTCAGCGGTGCCCGCCGGCACTCAGGATCGCGCGCGTCGGCTGATCAGGGCCGAAGTCGTCGGCGCTGTCGATCGACAGCAGCTCGGCCAAGCGGGTCCGCGCGCGATTGACGCGGCTCTTGATGGTCCCGACCGCGCACTCGCAGATCGCGGCCGCTTCCTCATAGGAGAAGCCGGACGCGCCGACCAGGAGCAGTGCCTCGCGCTGATCCTGCGGCAGCTTTGCGAGCGCGGTGCGAAACTCCTCAAACTCGACCCGGCTGTGCTGTTCGGGGTGCGATTTGAGGCCTTCGGCGTAGCTGCCGTCGGTATCCTCCACCTCGCGACGGCGCTTGCGATACTCGGACCGGAACAGGTTGCGGAGGATCGTGAACAGCCAAGCCGACATGTTCGTGCCGGGCTGGAATGAATCGATATTGGCCATGGCGCGCAACAGCGTCTCCTGCACCAGGTCGTCGGCGCGGTCGACATTGCCGCTGAGCGAGATTGCGAATGCGCGCAAGCTCGGCACGGCATCGAGCATGGCCTCTCTCACGGAGGGTGCCAGCGTCATCAGGTCGATCCTTTATCGTGGCGCTCTTCGAGCGGCCCAGTGGAGCCTCCCTCAGTGCGCTCGGCGGCTTGCTGCCCGGATTGTCCCTGGGCCTTGCGCGCGTCGTACTGATCCAACAGATCTTTGAACCGGTCGGGGACCCCTTCCTTACGCACGTCGTCGAAGTAGGTCTCGAGCACCTTGCCAAGCTTGACCAAGGCTTCCCGGCTAAGACGGCCGCGTGCTTTACGTGTCTGAACGTCGCCCTGCATGGACCCAGGCCTCAATGGCTTCTGCACGGTCGAAACCGGCCGTAGTGACTTTTGTTCGGCCATGGCGGCCGCCCCATTCCTGTCGCTGGCGTTGGGCCGGACTGGAATTTGCTCTCCCGACCCCTGCCTAAGTGGTTTATGTTCTTTCATATTCCTCCCCTGCCGCGTCCGGCCGGGCCCCTCTGGCTCATTAAGGCGGAACGCTACCAGGGGAGTTTCGTTCCGGGCAAAGTGGAACTTTTTTTGCAACGACGCGTTCGTCCGGGATAGCTTCCGATTGGAAATCATGCGGGAGGGTTAATGTCGGACTCCAAAACGGTCGCCCAGTACGTGCCGCTCCTTCGGCGGTATGCCCGGGCCTTAACCGGCAGCCAGAATGCCGGTGATGCCTATGTCGCAGCCAGTCTCGAGGCCATGATCGCAGACCCGTCCGTCATGGACGACGAGCGTGGGCCGCGGGTGGCGCTCTATCGGCTGTTCACGAAGATCTGGAATTCGATTTCGATCAACGGCGCGACCGCCGCATCCGAGGCCAGGCTGCCCGGCGAGCAGAAGCTCGCCAACATTACGCCGCGGCCCCGCCAGGCCTTCCTGCTGGTGGCGCTCGAGGGGTTCTCCGAAAGCGACGCGGCGCGGATCCTCGATACCGATGTGGTGACGCTGCGCGGCCTGATCGAGGAGTCCGGCCGTGAATTGGCCGCCGACATCGCGACCGACGTGCTCATCATCGAGGACGATTCGTTCATTGCGATGGAGCTTGAGGGCTTGGTCGAGAGCCTCGGCCATCGCGTCCTCGGCGTCGCGCGCACACATGCTGAAGCAATCGCGCTCGCCCGGAACAAGAAGCCGGGATTGATTCTCGCCGACATTCAGCTTGCCGACAACAGTTCGGGGCTGGACGCGGTCAATGAGCTCCTGGGCTCAGTCGAGGTGCCGGTGATCTTCATTACCGCCTACCCCGAGCGCTTCCTCACCGGCGAGCGGCCCGAGCCGGCGTTCCTGATCGCCAAGCCGTTTCAGCCGTCGACCGTCTCGGCGATCGCGAGCCAGGCATTGTTCTTTGAACGCAGTGCCAGGCGCCGGGAGCGCCGCGTGCCGGCCTGAGGCACGCGGCTCACGCGAAGCGTCAGCGACGCCGCGCCGCAAGTCCGATCAGCAATCCGATGCCGGCGGCGACTGCAAGCAGCACAAGTGGCCGCTGCTCGACCTCGACGGACAGGCGGCGCACCGCCCGCGTCCCCAAACGCGCGGCGTCCTGCCGCAGACGGGCGGCCTCCTCGCCGACCGAACGGGCGCCGCCGCGAAAACGATCCGCGACTTCCGCCAGTGCCGATCCGATCGCATCGCCGAGCCAATCCGACGTATCCGAGACCCGCGACGACATCCCGGCCGATGCGCGCTTGGCGGCCTTGGTCACGCGAGTCAACTGATTTTCCAGATCATGCAGTCGGTGTTCGAGCGACGCGAGATCGGCGGTGGGCAAGCGCGCATAGCGTGACTGCTGAAACATGGCGACCTCGTAAGACTGATAAACACGTCAGTGGCGGCCGTTCGGCCGCCACTGAAGCCGATGTCGACTAAGCGACATCCTTCAACCAAGTGTCGATTTCCTTCTCAGCCTGGTCCTTGGCGTAACCGTAACGCTGCTGCAGACGTCCGGCGAGTTCCTGGCGCTTGCCCTCGACGATGTCGAGATCGTCGTTGGTGAGCTTGCCCCACTTCTGCTGGGCCTTGCCCTTGAACTCCTTCCAGTTTCCTTGCACGCGATCCCAATTCATTTGCCTTCGCTCCTTGTGTGCGTTCCAGAGAAATCGGAGATGCCGGGGCAACCCGGCGCGACACGATTGGTTCCTCACCGCTCTCGGAGACGGCCGCTCGCAGAAACGGCACGGGCGCAGCCGACTATAATGTCGACTGCGCCCGAGATTTACCGGCCGAGCACGGGGAGGGGGTAATGGGCGGCCGGTCGCAATGACAATGCCGAGCACGCCACTTAGTTCCCGCTAGTTGTAATGAATTCGACGGAAGTTTGACACGCAGCAGCAAAATTCTCGCCCGCGCACCGCGCGCGTTTTGAACCGCGCGAGGCCTTGCCGCGACACATGATGCCGGACAACGCGGGCGGAACCGTGCCTGCAAGCACGCGTTTAGACTCGAGCAGTTCGGGTTGGCGATTCCCTGGGGGAGTTCGGGCATGAAGGCACGGGTCAATGACTCTTCGATCAGGATATTGCCTTGGCGGCGGCGCGGCTGTTGCCATGCTCTCGCTCGCCGTCTGCCTCGAGATGCAGATGCCTGCAGCGCGGCCCGTCCTCGAACCGACTGCCATCGACCGAAGCGTCAAGGGCGATCGTCTTCCAAAGCTTCCGCGTCCAAGCGTGACGCCAGCCACGCAACCGAGATTGCCGGAAGGTTGCGAGTCAAGCGTGAGCTTGATCCGCAATCCGCAAGCTCGCGAAATCATCGGGCGCTGCCTCGCCGCTGCGCCCGCGGCGGTCCCTTCACCCGTCGGGCCTGCATAGGACAACTCGCTGAAGCCCGGTGGTTGCGCCTCAGCGTGGATCGCAGGCTTTGCCTGTGGAACCAAGGGTTTACTTTAACGCTTATCATGGAGCACCGGGGCACCGAGGGTGTGCCGTCAGGAGCTCAAACGAGCGGACATGCCGTGGGTGATGGTTGACGTAATTCGCGCCTGAGGCGCAAATCGGCACGGGTCCGCCCGATGCGAGTCGAGACGCATGTTCTTCCGATGAATGCCGGGGAGCCCGGGGGGCAGAGCAAGGAAAAAGGTGGCGCGGCCGCGCCCGCGCGGGCCCGGCAGGAGCCTTTTTTCTCACATCCCGAACTGATCGAAGCCGCCCTCGAAGCCGCCGAGATCGGTGTCTGGTCATGGGAGCTCGCGAGCAATCACGTAACCTGGTCGACCAACCTCGAGGGCATCCATCAGGTGCCCCCGGGCACCTTCGAGGGCACTTTCTCGTATTTCGAGAAGGACATTCATGCCGACGATCGGGCCAGCGCGATCGCCGCAGTCACCGAGTCATTGCGCAGCCACAAGCCATATCGCACGCTCTATCGTCTGCCGCCGCAACCAGCCCGCAGCGAGCGCTGGATTGAGGCCGTAGGGGCGGTCATCGTCGAGAACGGGGAGCCGGTGCGGATGGTCGGCATCTGCCGCGACGTCACCGACCGTCTCACCATTCACCGCGAGCTGCGCGCACGGGCAAGCCAGCAGGAAGCGATCGCCCGGCTCGGCGAGCGCGCGCTGGCCGAAAAAGACCTGCAGAAATTCTTCGACGAAGCAACCGCCACGATCGCCAGCATCCTGGATCTGGAGCTGGTCAAGATCCTCGAACTCGTGCCCGGCGATGCCGAGCTTCTGCTGCGGTCGGGCGTCGGCTGGAATCCGGGCCTGGTGGGCAGCGCCTATGTAGCGACCACGCGCGACACCCAGGCCGGCTTCACCCTCGCCTCGGGCAGGCCGGTCATCGTCGAGAATCTCGCGACCGAAACGCGCTTCGTCGGAGCACCGCTGCTGCACGACCACAACGTCGTCGCCGGCATCGCCACCCCGATCGCCGGTCGCGACGGGCGCGCCTACGGCGTGCTGACCGCTCATTCTCGCGCGCAAAGAAAATTCAATGAATACGAGGTGTCCTTTCTCTCCTCCATTGCCGCTGTGATCGCGGGCGCCATTGCGCGCCTGCAACAGGACCGCCGCCAGGAACTGATGATCCGCGAACTGCGTCACCGCTCGGGCAATCTGTTCTCGCAGCTGCTCGCGCTGTTCTCGCAGACCGCCAAGAATTCGAAGAGCGTTCCCGAGCTGACCACGAAATACGCAGCACGCGTGCTGGCGCTCGCCAATGCCCACCGCCTGGTCACCGAGGGCGGCTGGAAATCCGCTTCGCTGATGGAGCTTCTCAACCTGCTGCTCGCGGCGCATCTCGACCGCATGTCGTTCGCAGGCCCCAACGTGTTCCTCGATCCCGACGCGACCTTCGGTCTGAGCATGGCTGTGCACGAGCTCGCCTCCAACGCCAGCCAGCACGGGAGCCTGTCGAACCGGACTGGCATCGTCGAGGTGACCTGGCAGGTCGACCGGACCGAGCGCGGCCTGACATTGACGTTCGACTGGAATGAGCGCGAAGGTCCGGCTCCGAAGCGGAGCCGGCGCATCGGCTTCGGCAGCAGGCTTATCACCATGGTGATCGAGCGCCAGCTCAACGGTGCGGTCGAGCAGAGCTTCGAACCGCACGGCCTGCACGCGCGCCTGATCGTGCCGCTCACGCATGAACGTTGGCCGGGCAGCCCCGTACGCTCATTTGAAGCCGACGAAAATGGTGGTGTAGCCAACGCTTTAGAGTCTGACTCCTTTGATTGAATCGCGTGCGGTCCGCAACCTGCGCCTTTGACCATGATCTTGTCGGAAAGCCGGGTACCCGCCTCCTGGCCGATGGCGAACGCGAGATCCAACTCACGCGGAAACAGCTCTACGCCGCCGCCTCGTGATTGAAGGCGAAGTCCGCCGGCGGCGTCGGGCCCCACACATAGAAGGAGTCCTCGGGCGGATGATCTCCGCTCTTCCAGTCGTGATCGGCCGGAATGTAATCGACGTCGGAGGAATACTCCGAATAGCTGCCCCAGGGATCGCGCACGTAGTGGAAGTAGTTCGAGCCCAGCACGTGGCGGCCGAGGCCCCAGCCGGCGACGAAGCCTTTGTCGGCCATCTGCATGGCGCCGAGCCCGATGGCATTGATCGAGGGGACGTCCCAGCTCAGGTGGTGCAGGCCGGGAGCGTCCGACTTCACGAACGCGATCACATGATGGTCGCTGCCATGGATCGCGTGCATGAAGGCGATCATGTCACCGGAGCGGTCGGACAAGCGCAGTCCTAGCACGTCACCATAGAACCTGATCGCCTTCGGAATGTCGCGCGCGAACACCAGGATGTGGGCGAGCCGCCGCGGCCGCACGAATGGCTTGCCGCTGCAGTTCGGCGCGCCGGCAACGCCGGCCGGGCACGAGATGCTCTCGTGCGACGACTTCTCGTCCGGCGAGGATTTCTCGGCGACGCGAATTTCGATTGGTGTGCCGTCCGGGTCGCGGAACCAGAGCCCGTTCGACAGCGCGCCGGGCGGCGGATCGATGCGCTCGACCCGCAGCGCCTCGAGCCGCTCGCGAAAGCGCGGCAGGTCGTCCTCAAACGCGCCGAAGGAGATGAATTGCAGCTTCTTGCGCGGACCCTCGACGATCGAGCCCCAGCGGTGCGGGTGCCCCTGAGTGTGCAGGTTGAGCCGATCGCCCTCCTTCCGGACCTCGAGTCCGAAGCAGGAATAGAACGTCCGCGCCTGTTCGAGGTCGGGAACCGAGAAGTTGAACTGGTCGAGCGAATGCACGCCAAGCTCGCCCGGGCGGCGCTGGATCGGCTGCGCGAGCGGTCGAATCTGCGTCATCGACGCCTCCTCCTGGGATTCCGATGGTTGGCCGCGATCATATCGTCAGGCCCATTGCGGGAAAAGCGACAACGCATTCGTTCGGTCGATCGCTTCCCGCTGCGCCGGCGGGATCGGCACGGCTTCGTAGGTCCTTACCGCTTGCGCGGTCACCCGGTTGTTCGCGAATGGCCAGTCGCTGCCGAATACGACCTGCTCCGGCGCCGCGACCCCGGCGAGGCAGGCGAATGTCTCGGCAGTCGGGGCGAGCGCGATATCGTACCAGAACCGCCCGAACCGCGCGTAGACCTGCGCGGGCGAAAGCTGTTCCAGGCGCGGATCGATCATCGGCGATACCGAGAGCCGCCAAGCGAAATAAGGCATCAGGCCACCCGCGTGCGCAAGCACGAAGCGGATACGCGGGAAGCGCTCGATTGCGCCGGTGAAAACAAGGTTCACGGCGGCGCGGGTGGTGTCGAACACGTATTCCATCATGAAGCCTGGCCACGGCAGCGCAAGCCCGCGGCTCGACGGATGCAGCGCCGGATGGATAAACACAACCGCGGCGCGGGCGTCGAGCACCGCGAGCACCGGATCGAAATAGGCGTCGCCCAGGAAGCGCTCGCCATAGCTTGCGAACAGGCATACGCCCTGATGCCTCAGGGTGCCGAGCGCGTACTCGATCTCGGCAACCGCATCGCTTACCTCCCACATCGGCACCACCGCCAGCGCGCCGAAGCGCGCGGGCCAGCGCGCGGAAAGCTCCGAG
>Ga0126370_10001237_pt1 | contig 11547 bp, 9 predicted proteins | sample PanSoiMetaPlot_3_FD_92586 | JGI IMG/M metagenome (GOLD analysis project Ga0126370, IMG submission 92586) | Tropical forest soil microbial communities from Panama - MetaG Plot_3 | ecosystem: Environmental > Terrestrial > Soil > Tropical forest > Bulk soil | place: Panama | collected 2016-02-17 | reverse complement strand
GCGGGGCATCCTCAACCTTAAAGTAAAGCTTGAAGCCGATACGGCTTTGCGCGAGCGTGTGCGCAGCAGGTTAAAGCCAGACACCCTGAGGGCAGCTACTCCAGCAGCCGCACCTGCGAGATCTTCATGACCCGCGCCACGGGCCAGATCTATCGTTCGTATATTGGAACGAGCGACACGCTAGGCTCCTTTACCGACCTACGCAAGGTCGTGAATCCAGAAAAGGCAGAAGTTGCGGCGCGGAAGGCAGGAAAGAGTAAAAGCTTTCCTTAGGAAAGTAACCAGAGTTTTCCCTGTTTTCGAAAAGCTCGATTGGAGGTTTGCTCACACGTTTTTATCCCACCCTTGCCACAAAAGCGCAAAGGACCGGTACCCGCTGAGGTCAAGGGCGCATCATAGTCAAAAGGACCGATGCCGACCAAGACGAGAAACACGAAAACCAGCTTAAGGCGGAAGAAGCAGAGTTCACGAAAGACCCGTACAACCGCCTCTTTGAGAGGCAAGCCTGTCCGCCGCTGGTCCGCCAGTGTGCACACGGAAGCGACGTTTCCCCCCGAGGGATTGTTCACCAAAGACGCGGCGACGATTGCGAAGAACCTAGCCTCGAAGAAGACGTCGCCGAAGGGACCCGCATCAGGCATGAGGATGTTGAACTTCTACATCAACCGCGCGGGGCGCAATCTGCCGGCTTCGCGCAAGAAGGAATTGGAGAGGGCGAAATCAATTCTGTCGGAGATCATCGCGAAGAAACTCGACAAGAAAGCCAGAACATCTCATTAGATACAGAGAAAAGACCCGCTCAAGCCTCGCCTGAACTGGGCACCCGGCACCCGGCGAGGAGCGAATTGGGGTTTCTATAGCGCGGTCACTCGCGATCGGGTGACAAAGAAAGAAGAAGCAAGTAAGACCAACAACAGTCCGTTAACAGCCACCACTTGCGAAGCGGTGAAAGGCGGTACTAGCCAGCCTGAGGCCAGATTGCCTAGGGGCATGCCGCCTCGGAAGGCTGCGTTATAGACACTCATCACGCGTCCACGCATGTCGTCGGTGGTGATGAGTTGTACCAGCGAGGTCACGGTCGCGAACACGGTCATCATGGCGAAGCCGACCAGCAGCACCACGGCGTAACTGAGCAAGAGCGAGCGTGAGACGGCGAAGGCGGTAATGGCTCCGCCCAGGCAGATCATCATGAGGACCGCTATGCGTCCTTTGTGGCGGAAGTTGCCCAGGCTGGCGACGACCAGAGAGCCGCAAATCGAGCCGATGCCCATGAAGCTGGAAAGCCATCCGAAGATTTCCGGGCCGCGGCGAAAGATGTCCTTCACAAACACAGGGAAGAAGGTGCGCAAGGGCATGCTCAGCGCCGTCATGCAAAATGCCAGCACGATGAGCGCTTCCATCGAGCCCTGCCGCCTCACGAACTGAATGCCCTGCTTGAAACTGCTGAGCATCGAGTCGTTGGTTTTTGGCGGCAGGAAACGCGAGGTAATCGCGGTTAGCGCCGCGATCGGCGCGAGAAAGGAAATGGTGTTGAGCCCGAAGCACCAGGCTTCGCCCAGGCGTGCTAGCGTTATGCCGCCTAGCGCCGGACCAACCGCCACGGCGAGATTGAACTGAATGGAGTTCAACGCGATCGCATTCGGCATGTCCTCGCGGTCGACGAGGGTCGGGATTAGCGCCGAGTAGGCGGGGCCTCCGAATGCCTGGGCGAATCCCGATAAGAGCGAGAGGCAAAGAATCGGCCAGACATGGTTCAACCCGCCGACGACAAGCAAGGTGAGCGTACCCGCGCTGGCCAACTGTATGTACTGCGATGCGAGAAGTATGCGCCGGCGCTCAACGCGGTCGGCGACGACGCCGCCCAGCAGGGAAAGGAGAAAAATAGGAATGCCGCCGAGAAACTGGTCGAGGGCTAGGAGGAACGCCGAATGGCTGAGCCTGTAAATGAGCCAACCCTGGGCAACGATTTGCATCCAGGTGCCGATGCTGGAAGTACAGGCGCCCACCCACATGAGGCGGAAATCGCGGTATTCAAACGCCTTGAAGGTCCTGCGGACTGTCGTTTCCACCACCGCGGTCGCCACCCGAAAGCACCTCCCGTACAGTATCAGAATGGACGGACGAGTGGGGATTGTGGAAGCCTTCGCACAGGAGTTTTCACAACTTGTCACAACCTGTAACAAAGATCAACGCTGAGCAGCGGTACCTAAAGGTCCGTATGGCAAAGGCGACGCGTATGCCCAAGCAATAATTGAGCAGCCGCAAACGCGTATGGCGCAGGTGATTGGGCGGCTCGGCGAGTGTCAGCGAATGTGACGAAACGACTGGCCTTTAGTGTAACTGGCGTTTCAGTGAGATAAATGGCAAAAGATATGGAACGGGCGCGCAAGCATCAGGGTTCTAAGGAGGCCGCTGAAAACGGAAAACTCTCCCTCCCGGCGTGCGCGGCCAAGAAGTGTTCTGCTGCCAATCTGCAAAGCGTCAGACGGCACGATAGCCGGCGTTGACTTGAAACGAAGCAGCGATCTTGAGGAACGGATAGAAAAGCGACCAGCTAAATCGTAGTCCGCCGTATCGGTTCTTTATCAAACCCTGCCGCCACGGGGCTCCGGTCTGGGCTCTCCAGTTTACCCCCGGGCTTTTACGTCCGGGGCTAACTACGCCCCCGCCGCTGCGCGGCTCGCCCTTCGCAATTGCAAAAGCTGAATGACACGACAAATCCAAGCGCCTAGAAGCTCTGGCACCGGATTCCGCTTTTGCTGATCCAGGCAAATGCATGTTATTCTCGAAGATGTATCAACATACGACTAAACAGAGTAGGAGCGCACCCGAAGCAGTGTTAGCACGAGAGAAAAAAACCGCCCTGATCAACCAGTACCGCACTCATGACACCGACACCGGTTCCCCCGAGGTCCAGATCGCCATCCTGAGTGAGCGTATTGGTGAGCTGACGGAGCATTTCAAGACGCATAAGAAGGACCATGCCTCCCGGCGCGGCCTTCTCATGATGGTCAGCAAGCGTCGCGGCTTGCTTGACTACCTCAGAAAGCACGATACCGAGCGCTACAAAGAGGTCATTCAGAAACTCGGCATCCGCAAGTAGGCGGTTGCTGCCCTGAAACACAGCTCTGCCAGCGTTTTATGCGTCACGGTTACGCTGCCCGCGTCCTGGTGCGCTGGCAGCGGACGACGGTTTTTCAGTTCGACTCGCGAGCATCCTCTCGGTATTAGCCTTTGACGGCTGACATGAATTCCATTTCTCCGATCCCGCTGCGGCCCCGGCTTTCAGGAACATCGGATTGTCGCATGCCTAAGAACCCGAAGCATCGCGGCCCGACCGGATCCCATCGGTTGCGTTCTCCACGGAAGGAAGATAGATGAAACACGAAGTTACCGTTCAACTCCACGGCGGAAAATCGATTCACTTTGAAACCGGCAAATTGGCGAAACAGGCCCACGGTTCCAGCATAGTCCGAATTGGAGACAACGTCGTTTTGGCCACCGCCTGCGCCAACGCGGAGCCCCGAGAGGGTGTCGATTTTTTCCCGCTCACGGTCGATTACCGCGAGTACACCTATGCCGCCGGCAGGATTCCCGGGGGATTCATTAAGCGCGAAGGGCGTCCCAGCGAGCGCGAGATTCTCACCAGCCGGCAGATTGATCGTCCGATTCGCCCGCTGTTTCCCGAGGGCTTCCGCTGCGAGACTCAGGTCATCGCCATGGTGTTGTCGGCCGACACGACCAATGATCCTGATGTTGCCGGCATCAACGGCGCCTCGGTCGCCTTGAGCGTCTCCGATATTCCGTTCCACGGACCGGTTGGCGCGGTGCGCGTCGGCCAGGTGAACGGCGAGTTTGTCATTAACCCGACCTACGAAGAGCAGCGGGAAGGCACGCTGAACCTGATGGTCGTGGGCACATTGGACGGCATCGTGATGATCGAGTCAGGCTCGAAAGAAGTGTCGGAAGACACGGTTGTGCGAGCCATTGAATTTGGCCACGAAGAGATTAAGAAGATCTGCGCTGCAATTAACGAGCTGGCGCAGAAGGCAGGCAAGCCGAAGCGCACGGTAGAGCCGGTGGTGATTGACGAGGCTTACATCGCCCAGTTGCGCAAGAAGATTGGCGCGCAGTTGGCTGACGCGGTCGACACCCAGAAGTATCCGAAGGCCGAAAGCTACGCCAGGATCAAGACGCTCAAGGATGAAGTGAAGAGCGCGATCCCGGAAGAAGACGAGGAGGGCCGCAAGAAGGCCGGTCACTACTTCGACATCCTGCGCGAGCGCCTCTTCCGCGAGCAGGTGATCAACGATCGGCGCCGTCCCGACGGACGTGCTTTCGATCAGATTCGCGATATCTGGATTGAAGTCAGCGTGCTGCCTCGGACGCACGGGTCTTCGATCTTCACCCGCGGCGAAACTCAAGCATTGGTTACTACCACACTCGGCACTGCCGATGACATGCAGCGGCTGGAAGCGTTCGAAGGCGAAGCCAAGAAGCGCTTCATGCTTCACTATAACTTTCCGCCGTTTTCCGTTGGAGAAGTGGCATTTCTACGCGGAGCCGGTCGGCGCGAGATCGGCCACGGCGCGCTTGCCGAGCGTGCGCTGTCGGCAGTTCTTCCGAGCGAGGCCGACTGGCCGTACGCGATGCGTGTGGTCTCCGACATTCTGGAATCAAACGGCTCATCTTCGATGGCGACGGTCTGCGGCGGCTCGCTAAGCATGATGGATGCGGGCGTTCCCTTGAAGGCCTCGGTGGCCGGAGTGGCGATGGGTCTGGTGAAGGAAGGCGAGCAGTACGCCATTCTGACCGACATCGCCGGGGCCGAAGACCATTACGGCGACATGGACTTCAAGGTTGCCGGCACGCGCGATGGCATTACTGCTCTGCAGATGGACATCAAGGTCATGGGCATCACGCCGCAGATCATGCGTGAAGCGCTGGAGCAGGCACGCCGCGGGCGGCTGTTTATCCTCGACAAGATGAATGAGATGATGCCGGAGCCGCGCACGACCATCAGCGAATTCGCCCCGCGCTTCTATACCGTGCAGATTCCGGTGGACAAGATTCGCGACCTCATCGGACCGGGCGGCAAGGTCATTCGCGGCATCATCGAGGCCACCGGCGTCAAAATCGATGTGGACGACAGTGGCCGCGTGAATGTGTCTTCGAGCGATCAGGAAGCGGCGGGTAAGGCTCTGAAGATGATCAACGACATCAACGCCACCGCCGAAGTAGGGAAGACCTACCTCGGCAAGGTAACGCGCCTCGCGGATTTCGGAGCGTTCGTCGAGATTCTGCCAGGCACCGATGGCCTGTTGCACATCAGCGAAATCGCGGAGCATCGCGTCAACGATGTACGCGACGAGCTGAAGGAAGGCGACCAGATCCTGGTGAAGGTGCTGGCCGTTGAAGGCAATCGCATCAAACTGTCGCGCAAGGCGATTCTCAAAGAGCAGCGCGCCAAAATGGGCGGCGATGCTCAGCTGGAACCGGTCGAGGCGGGCGTTACCTTCGAAGGCGGACACGAAGCCGCCGACGAGCCGAATTACAACCGGGCCGACAATCGTCCACGGCGCGAAGGCGACCGTGATCGCGGTCGTCGACATGGCCACGGCGGGCGCGGCGATCGCAGAGGGCCCAGGCGGTAAAAACAGTTCTCAGTTGTCAGTGAACAGCTGTCCGCTATCAGCCTTTGTAAAACCCCGTTCAAGCGAGACTTGAGCGGGTTTTTAGCAAAGCGCGGAAGGCGAATGGCGAAGCGCGAAAAGCGTATGGCGGGCGTGTTAGGCTGACCTTTGGCCAGCCTCCTCTATTGCCTAACTCTCGGGTCGGCAGAAACGGTCTTCAATCTCCTCGGCGTTGCCGACCAGCCGGTTGTTTCCCATGAATTTCAGGAGTTTCGCGTCTATTGGAGCGAGGTTGCCACGCCGGAGGCTCTCCTCGAAGGGCATAGCCGTCGAGCAGCAGAGCAAAAGTATCGACAGGTGCTACGCGAAATCATCACCAATGCAACTGCGTTGTCCTTTCCTTATCCGGCAGTCGTGGTGAATCTTGAAGCGCTGGAGAAATTGCTTGCAGAAGAGCTCAGCCATTGGCAAGAAGCTCTCACCCGCCTCGCTGGAAACGTGCAGTACGAAATTACGGCCCCTTGGTCTGACAACGAGAGCAGAGACCTCGCCACTCCGATTAGCGGCAAGGAGTATCTCAAGCGGCGTGAGGAAAGCGAGGCGCGCGTCGAGGCCATAAACTCGAAGCTCAGGTCGGTCACGTCGGGTATCGTGCTCGACTGGCGCAGGCGGCGCGAGCGCCGCAATTACATCTGGTACGCCCTACTGCGACGCGACGCGCGCGCCCAGTTCATTGCTGCGCTGAGAAGTGCAGGGCCATCGGAAGGTGTGCGGCTGCGTCTGAGCGGCCCTTGGCCTCCGGATGAATTCGCCGCGCTAAGCTCGTCATCCTAAGCGATGACGCGCACCGCAATGGCGCCGCCCGCTGTCAAAGAGCGCTTGTTTGTTCCGTGCTTTCCCAGAGGTGAACTCCCGCGTACCATAAGTCTTTACCCGCTATGCACAGACTCCGGCCCTTACTGCTTGCTTGTCTTATCTTGTTCTGCCTTCTGACCGGTTCGGTTGCCCAAACCAAGAAGTCTCCGGTGGATTATTCCGATCAGGCCTTCGTCACCCAGCACTACTACGAGTCGTTCCGCTTTGAGAACGACGGCACCGGGCGCGAACAGTTAGACGCGCGCATCAAGGTCAACAGCGACGCCGGGGTGCAGGCGCTCGGCCAGCTCAAGGTCGGCTACAGTGCTCTCAGCGACAAGCTGGAGATCGCTTACGTGCGCGTCATCAAGCCGGACGGCACGGTAGTGACCGCGCAGGAATCCGGCATTCAGGACATCACCTATCCCAACGCACTGATGTACACGGATTACCACGAGAAGCACATTAGCGTTCCGGCGCTGCGACCCGGCGATGTGCTCGAGTACCGCTACATTCGCAACATCGTCAACCCGCTCACGCCTAACCAGTTCTGGACGAGCTACGACTTTCGCGACCGCGGCATCGTGCTCGACGAGCAACTGGAAATCGACATTCCAAAGTCACGCCAAATCAAGCTCAAGAACGAGCCCGGTGCCGACCCCAAGATCACAGACGAAGGCGAGCGCCGCATTTACCGCTGGACGCACTCGCATCTCGAGGACGAAGAGGAAGTCGAGCGAAAGAAGCGGGGCGCGGGACGCCAGCGCGACGAAGACGGACCGCCCTCGGTGGAGCTTACAACATTCGAGAGTTGGCAGCAGCTCGGCGACTGGTACGCCAATCTCGAGAAAGACCGACGCGAACCGACCGACGCGATCAAGGCAAAAGCTGCCCAACTCGTGCAGGGCAAGACCAGCAACATGGACAAGGTGAAGGCACTGTATGATTACGTTTCGCGCGACTATCGCTACGTGAGTCTATCGTTCGGGCTAGGCCGTTACCAGCCGCACGCTGCCTCCGAAGTTCTCGCCAACGGTTACGGCGACTGCAAGGACAAAAACACGCTACTCGCGGCCTTACTGGCAGCACTAGGCTTCGACTCGACCTCTGTCTTAATCGGCTCGCAGCACAAACTGGATCCCGATATCCCTTCGCCGTCACAGTTCGACCATGTCATTACCCGAGTCAACGTCGACGGCCAGGAGATTTGGCTGGACAGCACCAACGGCGTCGCGCCCTTCCGCATGCTAGCGTTTCCTTTGCGCGGTAAACAGGGGCTTGCCGTTGCACCGGACGGCGTTTCCGCTCTCGTCCGTACCCCCGCGAATCTGCCGTTCGAAAACTACGATCGCAACCAGATCGTGGGTAGCATCAACGAAACGGGCAAGCTCACCGCGCACTTCCACGATATCGCTCGAGGCGATGCCGAGCTTGGTCTTCGTTTCACGCTACGGCAGGTGTCCAACAGCAAATGGAAGAACATGTTCGAAATAATGCTGGGCAACACTAGCATGAAGGGCGGCGAGATCAGCAACTTGAAGATTGGCGATCCGGCCAACACCGACAATCCTTTCGAAATCGACTTCGACGTTACTGTCAGCAATTACTTTGACTGGTCCGCTCCCGAGCCCAAACTGCCGCTTCCCATTCTTGGATTCCAGCTTCCACCTGCGCCTGACGACGAGAGCGAGAAGGCGAAACCGATTAAGCTCGGCGGGCCGATGGAAGGCACCTTCGACGTTCGCCTCACTCTTCCCGCCAAGTACGGCGTACGACTTCCGCTTGGCGTGGACGTCAAGCGCGATTACGCCGAGTACCACTCCAGCTACAAGTTCGAGGCCGGCCAGCTAATCGCAATCCGCAAGATGCAGATTGCCCTTCTAGAAATCCCTTATGAACGGCGCGACGACTATGCTTCCTTCCGCCGCACGGTCGAGGCGGATCAGGCGCAAACCATCGTCCTTGATAACAAATCGCCGGGCACTGTTGCTCTCGGAACCGACCAGTCGCCGGACGATCTGTACGACTCCGCGGTGCAGGCAGCGAAGAACAGCAACTTCACGCTCGCCATTGAGTTGTTCGAGCGTGTGGCGCAGGCCGATCCGAAACATAAAGGATTGTGGAGTAACCTTGGCCGCGCCTATCTGGCAGAGAACCAGTATCAAAAAGCCGCCGATGCATTCAAGAAACAAATCGAGGTCAACTCCTACGACGAGTATGCCTACGTCAGCCTAGGGCAGGCCTACGAAGGCATGCAGCGTTACGATGACGCCATTGCGCACTATCAGAAAGCCATTGAAATCAGCCCGCTCGATGCATATGCCCACTCCAGCCTCGGCGCGCTCTACGGCAAGCTGAAGCGCTGGAACGATGCCGTTCCCGAGCTGGAGAAAGCCGCCTCCTTGCAGGAGAAGAATGCGCTCATCCAGATCTCGCTCGGCCAGGCTTACCTCGCTACCGGCCAAACCGACAAAGGCATGACTGCTTTCGATCGCGCCATTGCTCAATCGCCCACGGCGGTGGTGTGGAACAACATCGCCTACGCCCTCTCCGAGCAGGATGTACAACTCGAGCGCGCCAGCCAGTACTCCGACGCGGCCATCAACTCGCTGGAAACGCAACTTAGCGACGTGAACCTGGATAACCTGCGCCTACAAGACCTATTTATCGCCAATCTGCTGTATGCCGTTTGGGACACCAAAGGCTGGGTGGAGTACAAGCGGGGCAACCTCGACGTCGCTGAGCGCTACATCCGCGCTGCATGGAACTCCCGTCCGTCTGGCGAGGTCGCTCTGCATCTCGGCGAGATTGCGGAAAAGCGCGGTAATAAGGACGAGGCTATTCGCTACTACATCTTCGCGCTGGCTGCGGAGTCGCCCAGCGTAGCAGCGCGCTCGCGCCTGGCTGCCCTTGGAGTTACGGGCGATCTCGACGCGCGTATCGAAGGCGCGCGCTCCGAGCTCAAAGCGCAGCGCACCCACAAGCTTAGCGCAATCGGCAAGGGAAGCGGCGACTTCTTCGTACTGGTATCTCCTGCGAAGAACGAGCAGGTGAAGTTCGTGAGCGGCACGGCAGACATCAAGTCGCTCGCCAATCAGGTCAAAGGTGACAATCTTGGTATCGTGTTTCCCGATCCGTCGTCGGTTCGTGCTCTGCGTCGGGGAACTGTGAACTGCGGGAACCTGCCGCCGCCCACGGCGAAGAGCAAGTCGTCGGGCAAAAAGTCAGATAAGCAGCCGGCAGCAGTCGCGGCCCCGCAGCTTATGCCCGGACCCTGCACCATTGAGCTGCTGCCGTCGGACGAAGTGCGCTCGGTCGATTAGCCGGACATGGCAACGCAGCAGACTCTGCGTGCGTGACAACTGGTCCCGCTAAGTTGCTTTAAACTGTTCTGCAATTCTGTGGCAATTGGAGAGACGCCCTATGACCGAAGATCTTCGCTATCCGCTGGGCAAATTCGAGTGGGTTCCACCTGAGAACCAAGAGCAGATGGCCAAGCGTCGCACCCACTACATCAACGTTCTCTCAGAACTGCCAGACAATTTTGCGACTGCGTTGAAGGGGCTTTCGCCCGCCCAGCTGGACACACCGTATCGTCCCGGTGGATGGACCGTTCGCCAGCTCGCGCACCATGTACCCGACAGCCATGCCAATGCCTACGTGCGATTTAAGCTGGCGCTGACAGAGTACGAACCCGCAATCAAGCCCTACAAGGAAGACATGTGGGCCAAGCTGGCAGATACGGCACAGACCCCGGTCGAAGTATCCCTGCAGATGCTAGGGGCGATCCACACGCGCTGGGTCACACTTCTGCGCGCTATGGATTCCTCCGACTTCGCACGTACGCTGCGTCATCCGGAAATCGGCGTGCTCGACCTGAATCGCATGTTGGCGCTGTATGCCTGGCACTCGGCGCACCACACTGCGCATATCACTGGTCTGCGCAAGCGAATGGGCTGGTCCTAAGGGTAGTACTTCGGCTCGAACGGCCTTTCACCAAGATGCCACTGCGGGACTAACCACGCGCCATCGCAGTTCGTCTCCGATTCCGGTGCGCTCGTCCCATAGGAGTTTTGGAACTATCCTAGTTGGCGGTGACGAGCGCATGATTCTCCGGTCCCAGTAGCCCGCCTGAGCAGTTAAGTCGCACTTCGTTGCCGCAATTGCTCAATGCTTCCGCCAGCGAACTCACTACGTCAATATCCGTATGCAAGGACAGCAGGCTAGCAGCGACAGCATTTTGCGCGACGCAGCCTGCCGGAACCGACTTCGATGGGAGAGATTATTCATGACCAGAATTACTGTCCGTTTTGCCCTACTGGCGCTTGCTCTGACCCTTTCGCTCAGCGCATTTGCCAAGCCCAAATCCGAGAACATCACGCTCCATGCGGGAGCGACTGTGAACGGCACGAACCTGCCTCCCGGTGAATACGTGGTGAAATACGACGTGGAGGGATCGAACGCTCAAGTGACATTCGTGCGCGGCGGCAAGGAAGTTGCAAGCACCACCGCTCAGGTGAAGACGCTGGACAAGAAATCCACCTCGAATCAGGTCGTGATGAATAGCGACAGCCACAGCATTAGCGAAATCGATTTCGGCGGCAAGCAGACCGCCATCACCTTCGGCGCTGCAGTACCCGAGGCAGGAAAGTAGCCTAGTTTGTCCTGGCAGGGCGGCGCTGCGGGCGCCGCTCTTTTTCTGTAACCCACAATCCTGACCCTTCTGACCCATGCCAGCTTGACTTGATCCACCTTCTGGCACAAAATCTGCCCCTGGTCGAAATCCTTCTCCCTCGGGTTCCGCCATCTCACTCTAGGAGGCCCTAATGAGCACAACAAACCAGGCTCCCGCAATTGACATGGACAAGCTGAATGCCTTTATTGGGCGTTTCGTGGGCGACCTTGGCGCAGCGGTACATGCCGGCATGGTCGTCATTGGAGAGAAGCTTGGACTATATAAGGCGCTGATCAACGGCCCTATGACGTCGGAAATTCAGCTTGACCGGAGAGCAAGCCTTCACGCTCGCTCAGGAAGACAGCCCCGCGTACCTGTCCGGAG
>Ga0126370_10001236_pt1 | contig 11551 bp, 4 predicted proteins | sample PanSoiMetaPlot_3_FD_92586 | JGI IMG/M metagenome (GOLD analysis project Ga0126370, IMG submission 92586) | Tropical forest soil microbial communities from Panama - MetaG Plot_3 | ecosystem: Environmental > Terrestrial > Soil > Tropical forest > Bulk soil | place: Panama | collected 2016-02-17 | reverse complement strand
GAGGCCAGACCACCTGGCCGCTGCTCCTGCAGCACCACCCGCTTGGCGGCGTCGTCGGCCTGGGCGAACAACTCGGGGAACTCATCGAAGTTGCGGACAATCTCGTCCACCCTGGCGCGTTTGGCGGCGCCCTGGTAGCCCTCGCGGATGGCCTGCCGCTCGGCCAGACCGTGGGCGAACGCGCCGCGTGCCGCACCTCGGATCAGTGAGTCGCCGGCCTCCAGCGTGCGTAGCGGCCCCTCGGCCAGGAAGTTGGCCGCACCCGACCAACGTGGGCCGATGGCTTTGCCCAGGGCGGTCTGCTCGAAGCCAAAGCCAGGCTGCGCGACCTGCTCCCAGTTACGGCTGATGTTGGACGGGTTGAGGCCTGAACGCATGATCTCGGCGGCATCCGCCGCGCCCTGGCGCAGACCGCCGGCGGCACCCCGCACCATGTACGGCGAGTCTTCCAACTCGGAGGGCGCCTGACCGATGATGCCGCGCAGCATGGCGGGTAGCTCACTCATGTAGCGCGTGCGCTCGCCACCGCCGAGTGCGGAGGCGGCGATGTCGAAGGCCACCGCGCCAGGATGGGTCGCCAGGGCCATGCCGAGTTGGCCGGTGTTGGATAGCGCCTGGGCGGTGTGGGTCGCCGTGGACGAGAGCATGGATGCATAACGCATCGTGCTCAGGCGATCCCACCAGCTCACCTTCTGCAGGCTCTGCAAGTACTTGGCGGCGGCCATCTTGTCGTCTGACTGCATGACCTTCACGAGGTTGTCGATCATGTCGTTGGTGATGTTCTCGCCGCCCACCCGTTCGAGGATCTTGCTGGCCATGTTGCGGCGTGTGTCGCCCTCGGCGAGCTGGCGGTTCCAGGCAGCGATGGCTCGCTGGTTCTCACGATTGGCGTCCTGCTGCGCGACCCGCGCCTGAGCCGCGAGCCACTCCCGCTGGCCCTCAGCACTCGCGTCCCTGGGGAACTTCTTGGCGGCCTGGGCGTCCAGATCCTTCATCGTCTGGTCCCACGTCTTGGCGTCGTAGTTGTTGGTGGCCTTCAGGTCGTCCTGCAACGCCTTGAGCCAGTCGTCCTGGGCGCCGCCAGCGTGCATCGCCTCACCCGTGACTGGCTCAGCACGGGCACTTCGAATGGCTGCACGATCACGCGCTCGCTGCGCTGCTGCCTCGCCGATGCTGCCACCCGCCTCTTCGAGCGGCGTACCGAGCTTGCTATTCGCCCAGGCCTGCTTGGCTCTGGCTGCAGTCAGCGCCTGGCGTGCTGAGCGGAGTTCGTTGCCGCGTGTGAGCATCGCCGCGATGCCCCGATCGACGTTGATCTTCTGCTGGTTCAGGGCACGTCCGGCGGTGGCCACCGCACCTCGGCCGATGGCCTGTAATTGGGCGGCCTCCAGCATCTTGCGGACCGCGCCCAGGCGCTCCTCGGGGTTGAGGTACTTGGCGCCGCCTTTGGCCTGGATCTCGGCGGTCATCTGCGCTAGCTCGTCATGCTTGTGCTCGATCGTGCCCCGCAGGGCGAGCAGCTCCTGGGGGTTGAAGGCCTGGCCGATTCGAGTTTTCAGGAAGTCGTCGGCGGTCATACCCAGCTTGTTGGCGGTGTCCTTGACCAGTTGATCGTGGGTGATCACGCCCTGGGTGTACTTGCGGATCAGATCGGGGTTGTCCTCGGCGACCCGCTGCAGGGTGGCCTGGATCTCGGGCGAGCCGTTGGCCATGTGCAGCAGGTTGGGCATCGCCTTGCGCGCCTCTTCGCTGGGCGGGTTCAGCGTCCACGGCTCAGAGCCGGCCAGGGTGCGGCTGATGCCAGCGATGTCGTTCCAGGCCGGCTTGCCACCCCTGACGCGGGCCTCACCACCAGCCACCGTGGAGAGCAGGTTGCCAGCCGGGGAAACGAGCTGGCTCAGGTCGGACGGGGCGCGCTCGGTGTCGGGCGTCCAGAGTTGGCGCTCTACGTCAGTCGGACGCCCGAGCAGGCGCCCATCTTCGTCAAAGAGTTGCGCGCCGCGATTGGCCGTCGAGGCGTACACGTCCTGAGCGGGGAAGCGTTCCTCCAGGGCGCCCAGCCCTCGCTCGGCTAACCCAGGCCCGTAGCGCGCCAGGGCGCCGGTGCCAGCCAGTCCGGCGGCACCAAAAAGAGCGGCCCGCTGGAGCCGCTCTTGCTGCGTTGCGTCTTCAGGTGCGGTCGCGTAGCCAGTTAGGGCGCCGGCGGCTCCTCCTCCGAGGTGGGTGGCGAAGAGAGCGTTTGCGGAAGCTGGTAGTCGCCCGCCTGGTACGGCGCCGCCCCCTGGCCGCCCGACGGAGGGGTTGTTGGGGTTACTGGGCCAGCCGTAGCGGGCCGCGACATCCGCTTGAGCTTGCTGAATTCGTCTGGAGACAGGATTCTCCAGCTTTCGGAAAGCGGCGGTGCGCCCTGCGGATTCGATGAGTGATCTGTAAGCTTCACCGTTCGGGTTAGCCTCCCAATCGTTAGCCACGTACTCGCTATCAGCACGAGCGCGTGAAATGTTGGCCCCTCGGCCGTCCTCCAATTCTACCCCAGATAGAGCCTGATTCACCTGTTTGTAAAAGTCCTCGTTGGATCTGAACGGAACTGACGGATCTGGGTCGGGCACCCAGGTGCCGACCACGTTCTCCTCGCGGGTGGCAGGTACCTTGGCCCAGGACTTGCGCTCGCCTTCGCGCAGCGGCCCCTCACGCTGCACCTTTCGCTCGTACTCGATCACATTCGGTGGAGCTTCAGGATTGCGCTCGAAGCGCCCTTGCAAGTTCAAGATCCAGGCGCCGTCACCGGTGGCGACCACGGCGTGAGCGTCGGGGCCGAGCGTCTGGGAGAGCGCGTCGTTGATGGCGGCGGCCTCGTTCGAGGTCAGCGGGCGGCCAATCTGCAGCACGGCGGCGTTTGCGTCCCGCTGCGGCACGTTGCCCCGGAAGATGCGCGTCCAGGGCACGGCGTCCTGTTTCAGCAAGATGCCGCGTGCGGCAGCGTAGGCATTCAGCGCCCAACGGGCTGGTTCCTGTACGAGCTGGCGGTTCTCGCGCAGCTCGATGGATCGCTCAGCCTGCTTGCCCGTCTCGGGATCGATGACCGGGTTGCCTTCGGCGTCGAAAACCTTCTCGGTGCGCGAGGTGCGCGCCTGGGGCACCGGCACCTCGTGCTGGAAGCCGGGGCCGACGTACTCCCCATAGACCTCGGGGGCGATGATGCGCTCGCCACGCGGGATGCCAAACTCCTCGGCGACCACGTCGCGACCGGTGACCGGGTCGCGCATGGCGTCGTCGGAGGCGATGTTGAAGTGCGCCCGCTCGTGCTCGGGGGCGTCCATGTAGCCGGGGATGGCCTGCGCCGCCGAGGTGCCGGGGCTGGCCGTGCTGGACACCTGCGCCATGCGGTTTTCTAGCGCCGAGCCGTAGTGGAAGCCGGCCTGCTCCACGTTGGTGCCCTCGGCGGCCGCCTTGACCCCCGACCACACCGCTGCCTGGGTCTGCTCGGGCGTCCAGCCGTACTGCTTGCCCAGGCGACTGATCTCGTCCTGAATGAAGTTGTACTGCTGGTCGGAGGGCGACTTGAGGAACATGCGCCCCTCGGAGTTCTGGCCGGCCAGGTAGTTGAAGGCGCGCATCATCCAGATGTCAGCCGTAACACCGCTCTGCCCCGTCTCCTTGCCCATCTGGGCGTACACCTCGGGGTCGATGTGCTGCATCAGGTTGCGATAGAAGTTGTTGGTCTTGCGCCCCTCCCAGGACAGGCCCTGCTGGAGCAGCTCCTGGGCGCGGCGATCCTGCGACTCCATCGCCACCTTGATCGGCTGACCCGCCTGGTGCTGATACCAGGCCATCAGGGCGTTGGCCATATTGGCGTCCACGGGCGTATTCGGCGAATAGATCGCCACGAGCTGGGCCAACTTCTCAGCCTGCACCTTGTCACCCTGAACGGCGTCGAGGATGGCCTGCGAGGAATCGCTATACCAATCCTTCTGGCTGGCGCCCTCCTCGGCAAACACCCGCAGCCGATCGCGCAGGCCGGCCAGGCCCTCGGGCGTGGCGTACTGGTCGGGCATGCCGATGACGCGCTCGCCGCGTGTGCTGAGTTGCGCCAGATCCTGGGCAGCCTGGGCTACGTCGTCAGGATGCGAGACGGCGCCCTCCACCTGCGCCAGCCGATCGGCGATCGGACCGGTGAAGGCCTTCTCAGTCGCCTCCTCCGCGACATCCGGCATCGCCGCGAAAGCCTCGGCTGGCGGGAAGCGCCGCTCCAGGGCTTCGAGGCCACGCCCAGCCTGGCCGGCGACACCCCGCAGCGCCTGCATGCCGCCCGCGCCGGCTAGTCCGGTCAGCCCGCCCAAGGCGGCCCCGGTGCCAACCGACTGGGCCACGCTGAGGGGTGTGGCGCCAGGCTCCTCCAGCCCGCCCTGAGTAGCCCCGTAGAGCGCGCCCTGGGTCGCCTGGTCAGCCGCCGCACCGGCGATCTTGGCGATGATCGGGTGCCCGATGCGCTCAACCACGGCGCGCTCGGCGGCCTTGCCGGCAGCAGTGATCGGACCACCGGTGATGTAGGTCAGCGGATCGGTGGCGATGTCGCCGGCCATGTTGACCAGCCCGCCCAGCAGCGTCACGTCGCGCAGCGGGTTGGCCTCTTCGATCGCCGCCCGCCGCTGCTGGTTGATGCGCTGATACTCGGGCATGCTGAGCGTGCTCGCCTCGGTCTGACCGGCGGCGCCCAGCACGTCCAGCGGGTTCTGGGGAAGCTGCACCTGGCTGGCGGCGTAGTCCGGGTTCGTACCGAGCTGACGGTAGGCCTCCTGCTCGGCGGCGATGCGCTCGGGCGATTTGCCCAGGTTGCCGAAGTCAGTGAGTTTGCTCAGAGCCGCCTGGCCAAGGCCGCCCAGGGCATCCTGCGGCGACTGTGGCCCGCTGAGCGCGGCGGCCTTGCCGAAGTCGGTGTACTGCGGCGGACCACCGGGACTGCCTGGTTCGAGCCGGCCGGTGACCGGATTGACGGTGGGCAGATTCTGCCCAGTGTCCTGCCCAAGCAAACTGCCCACCGCACCGGTGACGGTGTCCTTGGCCTGGCCCAGGCGATCGAGCAGACTGCCCTGGTCGGCGGTGCTGGTGGTCGGCACCTGCGGGTTGTCGGCGAACAGCGCGCCCTGGATACGGCCCTGCAATGCCTGCATCTGGTCGGGCGTCATCCACTCGGAGCCGCCCTTGAGATCCAGGCCGGACTGTCCGACGTGAAACGCACCACTCTGCGGGTCGTACCCGTCGGCGAAGAAGTAGTGGTTCTGGGTGCTGATGGTGACCGGGTTGCCGGTCTGCGCCTCACGCGCCATGGCGCCCACGTCCGGCCCGACGGCACGGGTGGCCACGCCCATCTTGTCCATGAGCGCCTTTTCAGAACCCAGGCCAGCCATGCCCGCGCCGCTCGTCCAGCCCACCGTGGCGGCCAGATCGGTGGCCTCGCGCAGCGTGGGGTTGCGACCGTACATGCTGGCGAAGCGCACCGCTGCGGCCGGGCCGCACGCGGCGTACGCCTCGTCGTTGGATAACTGCGGCTGACCAAACTGGCTGACCTGACTGGCCGGCTGCGCGGCGGCCTGCTGCGCCCAGGCCCCGGTGCGCGCCAGCAGATCCTGGGGAGCGGTGCCGGGCGGACCGCTGATGTCCGAGTAGGCGCTCGCGTAGTTGCGCCTGGCGGCCGACTGCGGGTTATCAAACTGGTACGGGCGCTCGGCCTGGGCCGCCACCCACGAGGCTTTCTCGGCGCCCGTGAGGCCCTGGGGAGCGGATTGGTAGGCCTTGGCGTAGAGCGGGATGATCCGGGATGCCTGCATCTCGGCGCCCTCGGAGCCGAGGAGTTGCGCCTCGGGGATACCGGCGCCCATGCCACCCAGGTCGAACTGGAACAGGCCCCTTCCACCGCCGCCCTGCTGCACGGCATTGATGTTCCAGCCGGATTCCGCCTTGGCGCCGGCGGCCACGGTGCGGATGAAGTCGGGGTCGCTGGCCAGCTCGCCGGGGGCGTTGCGCTGGATCAGGTCGTTCAGCCAGCCAGGGACGCCTGAGGTGGGCGCCCCTGACGGCCGCACGCCACCGGGCGCGCCTTGCCCGGCGACTGCTGAAATCTCAGGTGCCGTAGGGGTCGGCGCCTGGAGGGTGGAGGCAAACTGCTGCACGTTGGCGCCGGCGGCGTGCGCGGCGCCCAGGGCAGAGCCGAGGCCGGCGCCGGGGTCGAAGCTGCTCGCGAACTGCTGCACGTTGCCACCAGCGGCAGCCACCTGCCCCAACACCTGACCGAACCAACTGTCGTTACTACTCGCGGAGGGAGAAGGTGACGACGAGGGGGCTGGTTGCGGTTCGGGAGCCGGGGCAGGCGCCGCTGGGGGAGGTGGTGCAGGCTCAGGCGGGAGAGTCGCCTGGCCTTGATCCGCGTACTGCTGGCGCGCCTGGGTGACCTCGGGCGGCTCGTCGGGCGTGGCCGGCGCCAGGAAGCGGGTGCCGGTGGGATTGGTGAGCGAGTCGCTACTGGGCGGCGCCGGGGGCGGCGTGGCGATGGCCTGGAGCTGGGCGTTCTGCTGGTCGAACGATTGCTGCAGCGCGAACTGCTGGTTCTGCTGCTCGAACTGCTGCTGCAGCCGCTGACGCTCGTACTCGTCGTAGTCGGTCTGGTCGATGTCCGGCAGCATCGTCATGGGCTATTGCAACCGCCAGGTGCCCGCCGTAGAGGTGTTGGTGCCGTACTTCGGCAGGCTCTGGTTGTAGAGCGCCTGCACGTCGTTCTTGTCCCAGCCAGCCGCCTCGTACTGACCGAGCAGCATCTGCTGCTGGCTGGGGGTGAAGTTGTTCCAACTCTGGGCCGAGATCTGGTTGGGTGCCGGCAGGTTGGCGCCCCACATGTTGGTGCCGTTGCCGGTGGCCTGCTGGGCCTGGTCGCCGGTGGCCTGGTTGCCGCCCACGCCGATACCCGATCCCCACACCTGGCCGCCCGAGGCCTGGGCCTGCGGGTTGTAGCCGGCCACCTGCTGCTGCATGGTGCCCAGGTCCACCGCCTGGGGTGCCACGCCGGTGGTCGCCCCGCCGCCAGGCATGTACTGGCCCATGGCTGCCGCGTACAGATCGCGCATGCCTTGAGGGGTAGAACCCAGCACCTGCTGGTACTTGGCCCAGTCGGCCGGACCTCTCAGGTTCGACAGGAGCTGCAGGTAGTTCTGGGTGTTCTGCTGCGCGAGCTGCGCCTGCTGGGCCTGGAACTGCTGCTGGTTGAAGGCCTGCTGCCACATCTGCTGCTGGTGCTGCTGCGTCTCGACTTTGCCGTAGTCCGGGTTGGCGGCGTAGAACTGCTTGACCGAGGCGCTGGCGTCCTGCGCCCACTTCGCGGCGGCGGCGTTTTCGTCGTTCTGGTTGTATTTCAGATACCAGTCGCGGGTGGCCGCGTCCTGGGTTTTGAAGTCGCCCGGCTGGACGTTGTAGTCGTGAGCGGGGGTGTAGTAGCCCGTCAATCCGGCGGTCTGCTGGGCGTTCTGGAACTGCTGTTGCTGCTGCTGGCTGGTCAGGTTGCCAGCGATCGGCGTGGTGCCGGGCGCGTAGTACTGGCCGTACGCCTGGGAAAGGTTGAAGGCCTGCTGGTAGGCCTGCTGCTGGGCCTGCTGGGTGGGTGTGCCGGCCGTCGGCGCCCCGCCGGGGCCGTACCACTGCCCGAACTGGCCGGTGAACCACTGCTCCTGGGGGTTGGACCACTGCCCATTCCACATGCCCGTCTGCTGGGCGGTGTCCATCGTCTTCTGCCACTCAAGCTGGGCGAAACCGAGGGCATCGCTCTGCGAGTAGTGGTTGGCCATGGCGTTGTAGTAGGCGTTCTGGGCGTTGGTGTTGGCCGTGGCGTTGTTGGCCTTGGTGACCGAGTCGTACCAGTTGCGCTGATCGGTTGACTGGAGCAGGTTGTTGTACAGGTCGGCAGCCGTCGGGTTGCCGTACATATCAGGCATCTAGGCTTTCCTCCTGGGCAGTCCCTGCCACTCGCCGACCTTGGCGTTTTTGGAGCCGTACCAGCGCCCCCAGCCCACCTGCGGCGCCTGGTCCAGGGCGTAGTCCACGCTGGCCTGCCAGGCTGACGGATCGCCCGGCTGGTAGCCGGTCAGAGCGGTGAAGTCGTTACCCATGCCGGCCTGTGTGCCGTACTGCTCGTAGCCCTGGCCGCCGTAGTGGAGCTGGAATGGCCACCACGAGCTGCCGGTGGGGAAGTCGGCGCGCACGGCGGGATCGGTGAACGCCGGCTGGTTGGGGTTCTTGGGGTCGCGGCCGCCCTCCCAGTAGGCCACTTTGGTGGCCACGTCGGGGTCGATGCCGCGTGCGATCGACGCCTGGCGGATGTAGCTCTCGATCTCGCCCGGCTGGGGCGGGGTGTATTGCGGTGCGTACTGCTGCGCCTGTTGCTGGTGCAGTTGCTGAGCGTACGCCGTGGCAGCTTCAGGGGTGGAGAACATCCCCAGGTGGCGGCCCGTGCCGTAGTACTGGTTGATGGCCTCCTCGTTGGAAAGGATGCGGCCATCGTCGCTGACCGTCGGCACCAGCACCTCGCGGCCCTGCTCGTCGCCGAATGACATCGAACGCACGGTACTGATCGAGCCATCGGGATTCCGCACCACAGGACGGTTGTTCAGGTCGATGTTGCCTGCTGCTAGCTGGCTGTTGCCGGTGAAGTAGTTGGGCTGCTGGTACTGGTAGTCGGCCAGCGGGATGACCGCCTCGGGGCCGGCCTCGCCGATGAGTGCCACGGTCGGCTGGGTGACCACGCCGCCGCCCGCCATGTGGGGGATGCCAGGCGGTAGCATCGGTGGACGTGGCGGAATCCCAGCGGGCATGGGCGGACCAACTCTCGGTGGGCCTGCAGCGGCTGGTACTGGCGGTAAACCGCCTGGAGGACCTGGCGGTGCGCCTGGAGGTGCTGGAGGCGCGGCTGGTGGTGCGCCTGGAGGACCAGCGGGCAAGCGGGGCCACTCGGCAGGCACTGCAAGAGGCTCTGGAGTCGGAATCCGAAGCTCCGGCCACCTCTTGATAACCGCCTTGAACACCTGCGCGAAGCTCTCCGAACCCATGCGTTGCAGCTCGCTCTGGCGGCCCTGGGCGTTAGGCGAGCCGTCCGGGTTGAACAACTTCTGGCGGTAGTACTCCAGCTTCTGCTCCTCGGTCACGTCCGCCGAAAAGGGCGCCCGGGTGGGCGCGAAGGCGAGCGCGATGGTGGTGGCGGTTTCATCGATCCACAGCGCCAGGTCGGTGGCCACCTCGTCCAGCATGTTGGGCGTACCCGGCATCTATCCACCTCCTGGCAGCGGCATCTGGCCGGCGCGGGGGCCGGGCACCACCGGCGTGCCGGGGATACCGCCGGGTGGCATGCCAGGTCCGCCGCCGCCGGGGGGTGGTGGCGCGACCGGCAGCCCCCGCCCCGGAGACGGGACCGGATTGGGGGGCATGCCGCCGGGGCCAGGCAGCGGAGGCGCGCCCGGTGTCCCGCCTGGCACACCCGCGCCACCGGGGGGTGCCATCCCAGGAGGAGGTGGTCCCGCGCCCGGCGGCACGGCGCCCGGCTGGGGCAAGCCCGCTGCCTCCAGCCTGGCCGAGCGGATGGTGGCGATCTTCTGGAAGATGGCGTTTTTCAGCTCCTGCTGGATCTCCTGGGAAGACTTCAGATCGTGCAGCAGCCAGCTCTTTTCGACCTCGTCCGGGTTGGAACCGGCGCGTTCGACGGCATCCTCGTAGGTGATCAGCTTGAGCTGCATCTTCTCGCCGATAGCGCGGGTTTCGATGATCTCGTTGCTCGGTGTGCTGGGCGCCAACTTGACCTCGTAGCGATGCACGCCCTTGAGGTCATCCGGGCCGATGCCCAGCCAGGCCGCCTTACTCTGGCCGCCGATGGTCTTCTTGCCGCGTTTGGCCTCGATCTCGCCCCAGGCGTACACCTTTTCGCTGATGCGGTTTTCGATCAGCCAGGACTCGAAGCCGATCCGCTCGCCCAGGGCGACCTCCGCATTACTGACGATGGGGTCCCAGCCCAGTCGGGCGAGGTACGCGGCCTGGTTGAGGGCGTAGCCGCTCTGGTCACTGGCGACCATGCCCTGCACCACGCTGGGCAGCGCCCACTCCAGCATGTCTCTTATGCCCTGGATCAGCTTGTCGGTTTCGACGCCGCTCTTGGGCTGGTCGATGGGCGCCACGTCAAACGGGAACAGCTTGCCGGGTTCGATGAGCTGCGCCTTGGTGTTTTGTTCTCTGGCATCGGTGCCGTAGGGCATGGCCGGCAGCCCCGGTAAAACTCCTGGCGGGGTGGTCTTCTTGAAGGCCGGGTAACCGGTCAGGTACGCGGCGTTGCCCTGCATGGTGAGCAGCGAATCGAGCAGCGGGAAGAGCCGCAAGAAGCCAAACAGGATGGAGAGGCCAGCGTGCTCTGGTAGGCGCGAGGCGGTGGTGATGCCGAGTGAGTGAAAATACGGCCCCTTGAGTGACTTCAGCACCGGGTCGCCGTATGGGTGGCGCAGCACGCGGCACAGGGTCGCCTCGCCCAAGCTGCCGTTGCCCTTGTTGCGCTGCCCAGGGCCGGAGAGAAGGATGACCTGGGTCTGCCAGTCCCAGGCCTCGACGCAGCGGATGGTCTGCTCGGCGCCGGCGCGTGAGCCGCGCATGGTGGTGCTCCACTCAGCCCTGGCCAGCTCGGCGGCCCTGGGGTCCAGGCCGCTCCACGTTTTCGGCGGGATGACCTCGCCGCTCGAATTCAGCCCGGTGCCGAACTTTTCGAGCGCCTGCATATACGGCAGCTCTTTGATCTCCACCACCGAGGTGAAGCCGTTTTCGTTCTTGGTGTAGTAGAAAGTTTCGGGAGGTACGTCGGTGGAGCAGATGGGGTACGGCAGGGCCAGCTTGTAGTCCTCGGTACTGCGGTCGTAGAGCATGTCCTTGGCGTGCTGGTCCAACTCCGGGTCGGCGTTGAGTTCCGCCTCCAGATCCTTGCTCTTGTCGGAGTACTGGTTCCAGGCCGCCCGCTGGCGTTCAACGGTCTTGATGACGCCCTCGCCCTTGACGGCCATGCTCCACATGAACAGCCGCAGCAACTGCCGCCGCGCCTCCTGCTCCTGGCGCTTCCAAGACGCCTCGAAGAAGTGCTCCCTGAGCGTGGAGTTGGTCTGGTACACGTCGCCGAAGCCGATGGGTTTGAACACCGTTGACATGGGGTTGACGCTGAGCGCGGCGGTGACGGTGGTGGCGATGTGCATGGCGATCGGACTTCTCACCTCGATGGCGGTCTTGCGGTACGCCTCGGGGATGTCCACCGGTAGCTCGCCGAACAGCACGGCGTCGATGTCCTTGTAGAGCTGGTCGCGGTCGGCGAACTGGTGCTGGAGGTCCTGGGCCAACTCCAGCGTAGCGCGCTCCATGGCGTCCTCGTCAGACGTGCTCGATTTCTTGAACCAGTTAGCGGGTGGGCTGGAGTACATACTCACGGTCTGTCGCTTTTGTCCTCCGGCCAGAAGATGGTGACGCTGATCTTTTTGATGACGCCGCAGCG
>Ga0126370_10001233_pt1 | contig 11557 bp, 7 predicted proteins | sample PanSoiMetaPlot_3_FD_92586 | JGI IMG/M metagenome (GOLD analysis project Ga0126370, IMG submission 92586) | Tropical forest soil microbial communities from Panama - MetaG Plot_3 | ecosystem: Environmental > Terrestrial > Soil > Tropical forest > Bulk soil | place: Panama | collected 2016-02-17 | reverse complement strand
GTCCGGCGGCGGGCGATGGAGGCCGTTGCCGGGACCGCGGTCTTGGCCGCGGTGATCTCCGCCGCCGTCCCGGCGCTGGGTGGAGTGCTCGGCGCTACCTCGACGCGAGCCGCGCGGGCGCCAACTGAGCGCACGCCGACCGCCTATGTCGTTAACGGCATCTCGAACACGGTGACGCCGGTCAACACCGCGACCAACATCCCCGGCAGGCCGATCAGGGTCGCCCGGTTCCCGCAATCCATTGCGATCACCCCGGATGGCAAGATCGCCTACGTCGCCAGCTGGGCCACCGCCGCCGGCCGCCCAGGCTCGGTGACGCCGATCACCACCGCGACCAACAAGCCCGGCAGGCCGATCAGGGTCGGGGTGACTCCCTTTGCGATCGCGATCACCCCGGACAGTAAGACCGCCTACATCGCCAACGTCGGCTCGGACACGGTGACGCCCGTCAACACCGCGACCAACAGGCCGGGGAAGCCGATCAGGGTCGGGGTGGGCCCCATAGCGATCGCGATCACCCCGGACGGGAAGACCGCCTACGTCGTCAACCGGGGCGCCCTAACCGGCACCGGCACGGGCACGGTGACGCCGATCACCACGGCGACCAACAGGCCCGGCAAGCCGATCCACCTCGGCAGCATGCCCTCGGCGATCGCGATCACCCCGGACGGTAAGACCGCCTACGTTGCCAATCTGGGCTCGGACACGGTGACGCCGATCATCACCGCGACCAACAAGCCCGGCAGGCCGATCCAGGTCGGGAACGGCCCGGACGCCATCGCGATCACCCCGGACGGCAAAACCGCCTACGTCGCCGGCGTCACCCGTTCGGGCACGGTGACGCCGGTCAACACCGCCACCAACACCCCCAGCAAGCCGATTAAGGTCGCAGAGGCCCCCAATTCGATCGCCATCACGCCGGATGGCCGGACAACCTACGTCGTCAGCAACCCAGGCTTTGGGGGTACAGGCTCGAATACGGTGACACCGATCAGCACCGCCACCAACACAGCGGGCAAGCCGATCCAGGCCGGGAAGGGCGCCCTGGGGATCGCGATTACCCCGGACGGGAAGACCGCCTACGTCGCCAACTCCGGCTACGACCGTGGCCACACGGTGACTCCGATCAGCACCGCCACCAACACCGCTGGCAAGCTGATCCAGGTCGGGACCGGCCCCGACGCGATCGCGATCACACCCTGAAGCAGGAGAATAATGCGCCATTACCTGGTTAAGCTCGTCGCGACCGGAGTGGTCATGGCTATCGCCGCGGCGCCCTCACTGCCACCACCCGATCTGGAATTGCGCGAAGTCACGGACCTTGGCATAGGGCGACGCCAGCTGGGGGCGACCTGACCAGTTAATTAACTGCTGATCCGAAAATTGGTGCGTTACTGGGCGTGCGGCAGCACCCGGCGGAGCGCAGCGGGGCCGGGTGAGGTTATGGCTGGTTATGCGGCGGGGTCGAGGGTGACCTTGTAGCCCGGAGCTTCAAGGTGGCGGATGTGATTGTGTTTGCGGCGTTCGGGGCCGGTGCGGGCGTCGTAGTAGCCGGGCCCGAGATGGTGGAACCGGGCGTCTGGGTCCGGCAGCGGGTGCCACACGATGACCAAGATGGCGCGGCCGGTCGCCGCGATGGCGCGCTTGGAACCGCGGCGCCGGGCGATCCGCCGGTACCGCTCGCCGGGGAAGGTGCCGGTCTTGGCGGCTGCGGCGGCGGCGTTACCCAAGACGGCGGCCAGGTGGGCGTTGCGGTGACCGGTGGGGCCGTTGCCTTTCTTCTTCCCGGCCGATTCCTTAATCCCGGGCGCGAGGCGGGCCCAGGTGGTGAGGTGCCCGGCGGTGGGGAAGCGGGCCATGTCGGTGCCGATCTCGGCGAGGATCACCTGCGCGCTGGCCAGGCTGATGCGGGGGATCTCATCCAGCCGGGCTACCAGGTGCGCGGGCGGCGCGGCGTGCGCGGCGATCTGGACGTCGAGGGCGGCGATCGCGGCGGTGATCGCATCGACCCGGGCCAGCATGGTGCCCGGCAGGAACGCGTGATGATCAGTGAAGTGGCCAGTGAGCGCCTCCTCCAAAACGGTGATCTTCTTGCGCCTGCGGCGGCGGGCCAGTTGCGCGAGCACCGTGGGGTTGCGCTCCCCGGCCACCAAAGCGGCAAGCATGTCCCGCCCGGACAGGCCGAAGATGCCGGTGACCACGGCGCTGGGCTTGATGCAGGCATCTTCGGGCAGCTTCTTGGCCCGCTGCTTTTCGGCGGTCCGCGCGGCCACTAGATCCGCGCGGTAGCGGGTCAGATCCCGCAGCCTGCGGATCGGCGGCGGGGGGACGACGCTGGGCCGCAGCATCTGCCGCTCAGCGACCTTGCACCACCAGACCGCATCGAGCTTGCCGGTCTTGGGACGCCCCGGCAGGTGCTTGACGTCCTCGGCGTTCACCAGCCACGTCTCGAACCCGGCCGCCTCCAGCAGGTACAACACCGGCTTCCCGTAATCGCTGGTCGCCTCCATCACCACCCGGGTGACGCCCAAGCAGGCCAGATGATCGGCCATAGCCGGCACGAACCGGGTCATCGTGGAACAAGTGGCCACCTCCTGCAGCCGCTTCCCCCGACGGTCCTCATCAGGTATCCGGACACAGCACGCCAGTTCGGCCTTGCCGATATCCAGCGCCGCGGCCCGCTCGATGATCTCCTCGTCGTCTTGTGCCCTGGCGAGCATCTGGCCTCCTCAAGCCCTCGGGGATGGCCGCTGCCCGCAGGAGCCAGGGCACAGCCGAAGCAATCTGATCCTCGTGCCCGAAGCGACACTGAACGGCCCGTGAAGCGGCTCCCGGCGCCCGGCTTAGAAACGACCTCAGCGATCAAGCAGTGGCCGGCGCCGGCGGACAGCAACCAGCCCCGATTTTCCGCCCGGAACGGGCATCCCGGCACGGGATATCAGGGGCTTAGAAGGTCGTCTGGGCCGCCTGCGCTGCCTGCCTCGTCCCAGGTCGGCGGCCGTGACAGCTTGTCCGGGAGTGACCGTTGTTCGCCCTGGTTCACTGCCTCATCGGACGCAACGGGCACGGTCTTGGGAGACCCCAACCGCATTTAGCAGCTTGGGGCCGATCCGTTCAAGCGGGTTCACGCTGGACCAACGCACCTGACCGATCCGCGTTGGACGGCGCTGCACGACGGTGAACTGCAACCCAAACTGCAACCAGCAGGGGATGTGGAGCACTAGCGGTTTCAAGACCGAAGCGGCAGGCATGGCCACTCCATCACTGACCTGCGGACCTGCTCGTCGCGCATGGCTGCGGCATGATGATCATCCGGTGCTTATCCCGCAAAATACGAACACCCGGCCTTGCTGTTGCCGGTCGTGCGAAGCTGCGGCGGCAGCCCCTTCGGGATGGGCTAGCTGGTCGGCTCTGGGTCATCTTCGTCGTCTGGTGCATATGGACCCAGGCGACGCCTCAATGTCCAACGCCTGTACGCCTTGATGGGATGTCTGAGTGAGCGGAGCCAATCCCAGTCGACCGGGCCGTACCAGTCCACCGGGACACCGAGGACGCGCTGCGGTTCTTCACCTTGTCTGGCATGCGGACCTATATCGCGGCGTGGCATTCCGAAGACTCTGTCGGGTTCCTCGCGGTCACCTGACACTCGGCAACCCTTCGCAGCGGCCTCGCACCAGCCCGACTCTCGTCTGGGCGTGCGCTCTAACAAGCATGACGTGGCTGCTTGGTCGCGGCAAGGACGGGTCGCTCACTGTCGTCCATGCCACTGATACGGATGAAGTTGTCCCCACCCCAGTGATCCCGGCCCTCGATGAAGCTCTCCGAAGGCGGCTTGCTGGCGCCGCCGCAACGTTGCTCGATCTGGTCGAGTTCGGCTTAAGTCAGCTGGTGCACCTCATCGGTCATGAGGCATTATCACCCGGTCCCGAATGCCTGCTCTGCCCCCGTCTTCCCCGCAGGCGCCCAGCGACGGCCTGCAGGGCCGCCCTTGACGCGGCGCCCGCGAGCTGGACAATCGGGAGCCGAGGAAGACCCTGCGTAGCACCGACCAGCATGACGGATGAGCCTGTCTGATCAGAGGTGTCTGGCGTCACGGCGGCGCGCCCGTGCCGGGCGGGCGTCCTCAACGCGGAGCCCGGTGGCGGGCGCGCCAGCGGTGCCGCGCAGCGGCGCCGCTCTTGACGAAGCCCGGCGCCGAGCTGAGGAACGTGCCGACGATATTTCCGCAGGGGGGAGGGCGGCGTGATGACCAGATCGACGGCTGCCCGAGTTGAACGGCTCCTGACCGTTGCGCAGGTCGCGGAACTGCTGGGCACAACCGAACGCTTTCCGCGCCGTCTCATCGCAGAGCGCCGGATTCGGTTCGTGCGTCTTGGCCGTCACGTCCGGATTCCGGAGTCGGCCCTTCGGGAACTCATAACAGCTGGCCTTGTGGAGCCGCTGGGATCACCCCGCCCTCGGGGTCCGAGGGCCGCCTGATGTCCGCCTCACGCCGATATTCGGCAACGTCCGCAAACGGGAGTCCGGTCGTTACCAGGCTCGCTATCGGGCGCCAGACGGCAGGCTGCGATCGGCCCCTCATACCTTCGCCCGCAAGTCGGACGCCGTGCGCTGGTTGGCACTCAAGGAAGCTGAGATCAAGCGCGGCGACTGGATTGACCCGGATCGTGGGTCCGTGACCTTTAGGGACTACGCCGATCAGTGGTTGCAAGATCGGGTAATCGAGGTGCGCGCCGTCGATCTATATCGAGCCCTACTGCGAAATCATCTGCTACCTGCGTTCGGCGAGCTGAGCATGGCCGATATCGATGAGGCAAGCGTTGCGTCGGTGGCGGAAGGAGCGCTTGGACGCCGGGCCTCGGGCCGTCCGGCCGTTTGGCCCTGTTACGGTCGCCAAAGCGTACCGGTTGCTCCATGCGATTTTCGTCACGGCAGCCGAGGATGACCGGCTTGTCCGGCGGAATCCGTGCCGGATCGAGGGCGCTGGCATCGAAGAGTCTCCGGAACGCGACATTGCCTCGCTGCCCGTTGTATTCGCCGTCGCCGATGCACTGCCCGTGCGTTACCGAGTAATGGCCCTGCTGGCTATCTTTGCGGGGATGCGCTGGGGCGAACTTGTCGGACTTCGGCGAGAGAACGTCGATCTGGTGGCCCGGGAAATCCGCATTGTTGAGACCACCGCCGAGCTGGACAAGGGCGGCCTTCTGCCTGAGACACCGAAGCCGCCGCACGGTCGCTTTCCCGGACGAGCTCGTGCCCGAGCTGCGCTGGCACCTGGAGCGCTTCGCCGAGCCGGGGGAGGGGGGACTGGTCTTCGTCGGCCCGAAAGGCGCACCGTTGCGGCGGTCCAACTTCCGCCCCATCTGGAATGCGGCCCGGATCAAGGCGGGCGCGCCAGAGCTGCACTTCCACGACCTGAGACACGTTGGCGGGACGCTGGCCGCCGCGACCGGTGCGAGCCTCAAGGAGTTGATGGCCCGTCTTGGTCATTCGAGCACCCGGGCTGCGCTGATCTACCAGCATGCGTCGCGGGACCGCGACCAGGCGATCGCAAGGGCACTTGGCGGCCTGGTGCAGCAGGTCCGCACGACGAGAGGCGACGACCTCGGCGAGGGCCGCCAGGATGCGTGATGTACGCGGCTTGTGGCCCGTATGTGGCCCGAACTGGGCACCGGCGCCTTGTTTGGCCCCGACGCTGGCCGACTGATGCCGGTTGACCTGGGGTTTTGGGTTGGAGCGGGCGAAGGGAATCGAACCCTCATGACCAGCTTGGAAGGCTGGGGCTCTGCCATTGAGCTACGCCCGCGCGCCCGGCGCGAAACCCAGCTTCGCTGCCGGCGAGCACCGTCAGCGTACCGGTAACGGGCCATCAGACCGAACCGCAGCCCGTTTGCCCACGGGGCCGGCGGGGGAGGGGAGCAGCAGCGGCAGCCAGGACGTGCGGGGCGGCAGCTAGGACGTGCGGGGCGGTAGGCTACGGATCGGTCCCGCGGGATGTGGCGCAGCTTGGTTAGCGCGCCTGCTTTGGGAGCAGGAGGCCGCCGGTTCGAATCCGGCCATCCCGACCAGCTCAGAGCATATATCGATCTTGACAAACCCGTCCAGGGGAGCCACTAGGGGAGCCACCCGGTATGCTTCCTGGACATGGCGGACACCAAGCGCCGGGCGCTCGGCGAGGACGCGATCTACTTCGATCATAGTGGACCCTGCCGGGATGCGCTCAAGCATCGGGGCTGCCCTGGCCGCTGGCTCGGTGTGGTCTCGCTGGGCTTCGACCTGGATGGCAGGCGGATCCGCAAGAAGGTCTACGGGCGCACTAGGACCGACGTCAAGGACAAGCTGAAGCAGTTGCGCGAGGAACTTGATCACGGCATCAAGACCTCGACCTCGTACACCGTGGAGAAGGCAGTCACGGAATGGCTGGAACAAGGCCTCGACGGGCGCGCGGCCAAGACGATCAACACCAACCGAGAGGTAGTCGCCCCGCTGCTGCCCTTGATCGGCAGGGTGCCACTGCACGAGCTGACTGCAACCCAAGTCCGAGCAGCGCTCACGAAGTTGGCCGCCACGCGCTCAACCCGCACCGTCGCGATAGCGCACAACGCGCTCGTCCGGACGATCCGGCACGCCGAGGCCGCTGACCTCGTGCGCCGGAACGTCGCCGCGCTGGTCACACCTCCCACAGGGCTGGAGGGACGGCCGTCCAAGTCGCTGACCTTGCCGCAAGCCCAGGCCCTGATCGAGGCCTCGGAGCAGTCACGGCTTCACGCATACATCGTGCTCTGCCTCCTGACCGGCTGCAGGTCCGAGGAGGCCCGCGCCCTGCATTGGGATCACGTAGATCTCGATGGCGATCTGGACGCCGACCCTCCGATGCCACCGCACCTGGCCGTGTGGCGCTCCGTGCGCTCCCACGGTGATGTGAAGACTCAGAAGTCCCGGCGTACCCTCCGGCTCCCCGTTGGTGTTGTGGAAGCCCTGAGAGTGCACAAGGCCAAGCAGGCTCAGGACAGGCTGCTGGCCGGTGCGCTGTGGAAGGACCACGGATTGGTGTTCGCCTCGGCGGTGGGCACGCCGCTCGACCCGTCCCATGTCCGACGCGGGTTCCGCAGGGTTTGTGCGGATGCCGGGATCGGCACGGATTGGAGCCCGCGGGAGCTACGGCACACGTTTGTCTCGATCATGAGTGAGCAGGGTGTCCCCGTCGAGGAGATCGCCAGGCTCGTCGGACACAGCACCACGGCTACGACCGAGGCTGTTTACCGCCGGGAATTGCGCCCCGTTATCTCCACAGGGGCGGAAGTGATGGACAACGTATTCAAGATGGGCAGTTAGAAGGCACCTTTGGGTAGTGGCAGAATGTCGCCGTGTGTCGCCTGATATGCAGCCTAACTGGGCTTATGGAAGCTAGCCGTGGCTTGGCGTCGCCAGGCAACTGTGACCGGTGGCTCCCCTGATGGCTCCCAGGATCTCGTTTGGCGTCGCTGATGTTCGAAACGACCGAACCCATTAGCGACTTGCGATCCCCGTCGCGTCTCGTCGGTGTGCGGCTCGCCGACGCAGTGGCTGGAGCAATGCCTGCTTCATAGGGCCGAAGGCAAGACCCCCAAAGAGGCGCTCCGGTGCCTCAAACGCCGAGTCAGCGACGCCGTCTTTGCCCAGCTCCACGTAGACGCCCGCCGGGCTGCGACGGGCCCGCACTGGTAAGGAACCCGGGAGGGCAATAGGGGAGCGACTCCATCGCCCGCGCGGCCGGCTCTCACCCTGGCACCGGCTCTTCGGCCAAGCCACTCCCGGGCCCTGCCACCACCCTACGACCCCAGCCCACCAGCAGGTCAGGGCACAACGAGAAACTCCGCCGAACCACTTGACGCAAAGAGGCTTCGATATGGCATTTGGAGTCGTACGTCTGGCTCGGCCTGCTTGGCGTACCGAATTGGGTAATATGCCCCGGGTACCTGCCGGTAGGTGGCCGGTTTCAGGGGCGCGGCCTTGGCCAGCCGCGGGCGCGGCCCGGAGTGTTTGTCCGGCCTGTGAATGATCTGGTGAGCGGCGGGTAAGGGTGTGGCCTGGCTGGTCCGGCCTGGCTGGCTTCCTGGGGCGATCCTCGGTCCGGACCTGGCTGTACCGGGTCGCCACCAACAGCTGCCTCAAGGCACTGCGGTCCGCTAGCAGGCGGCTACCGGTGAACTGGCCGCCGCCCGGAGAACACCCACCGAAGCCGAGCAGGGTCGGCGAGGTGATCTGGCTGCAGCCCTACCCCGACATCCTGCTGGAAGGGATCGCCGACCGCGATCCCGGCCCGGAGGCCACTTATGAGGCCCGTGAGGCCATCTCGCTGGCGTTCATCACCGCCCTGCAGGCCCTGCCGCCACGGCAGCGGGCGGTGCTGATCCTGCGCGATGTCCTCGGGTTCCCTACCAGCCAAGTAGCGGACATCCTCGACTGCAGCGAGAACTCTGCCGCCAGCGCGCTCAAGCGCGCCCGCGCCACGATGCGCCGCGAGTTCCCGCCCGCACCGGCCCGGCAGCCGCCCCCGCACCCGGGCTCCGCTGGAGAGTGTCAGCTCGTCGAGCGCTTCACCCGCGCCTACCAGGCCGGCGACGTCCCGGCCGTCGTCGCCCTGCTCTCCGAGGACATCACGCTGAGGATGCCACCGCATCCACTGCAATACCAGGGCCGTGACCTGGCCGCCAGGTACCTGGCCACCACCGCCCTCCGGCCAGGCAGGCGATCCCGCCTCATACCGACCCGGGCCAACGGGCAACCCGCCTTCGGCGTGTACTTCCAAGACCCGCAAGCTCGCGTCTGGCACGCGGCCGGGCTGATCGTCATCACCCTCACCGGCGACAAGGTCAGCGCCATGACCGGCTTCGACACCAGCGTCCTGCCCCACTTCGGCCTCCCCCGCACCCTGTAACGCCGACAGCACCGGCCGGACTGGGTGCAACGAGCACCGACCAGGCGCAGGCGCCGTCCTGGGCCGACGGCCAGCCCCGACGTTGCCGGGGAGATGGGTCATGGTCAGCGACCCGGCCGACGCCACGGGCCCGGCTCGGCCCCCTGGCATCCCCGCCCGCTGCGCCAATTAAGCAGCGCACCGGGCCTGGCGGGCAACGTTGAGGATTCCGCTGCCGGCGTCGGGCAGCGAGGGAATGGTCAGGGCCGATTGCGGCGCCACCCAGCAGTTGCGTGTGCACCAGGTGGGCCACGTACGCCGGCGGGCCTGGATCTGGGTGTACCACAGCACCTGGACGCCGATGGCTAACACACCGCGTGCCGTCGCATCACCAGCGGGCGGGTGAGCACGCAGGCCCACGGGCCGAGCAGGCGCATATTGGTTAATCTGCGCGAACACGCAACAGCGCAGCCATTTGCGCAGATCAGCAAATGTTCAGCTCTCCCAGGCCGGCGCCGCCAGTGGCCCCCGCGTCATGGCCAGCCTGCGCCTGGCTGGTGCCACGACCCGTTGCTGCGGCCCTGCGCTGGCACGCCCGGCGGCCGGGCCGGCCACCACGGACGATCATGAATTGCCAACGACTTTGCCCGGGCCTCCGTACCTGGTCCTAGGGTTGACAGGTGAGCGGCTTGGAGAAGTTGCGCATCGACACCGGCGAGGCCGTGATCAGCGTGAGCCGCGGCGGCACCGGGCCTGGCGTGCTGTTGCTGCACGGGTTCCCGCAGACCCGGCTGATGTGGCGGGACATCGCCCCGCGGTTGGCGCAGCGGTTCACTGTGGTCTGCGCCGACCTTCGCGGCTACGGCGACAGCAGCACCCCGCCGTCAAGCCCAGACCATGCGCCGTACTCGAAGAGGGCGATGGCCCGCGACATGGTCAGCGTCATGTCGCAGCTGGGGTTCGGGCACTTCTGCATCGCCGGTCATGATCGGGGCGGCCGGGTCGCCTACCGGGCGGCACTGGACCACCCCGCCCGGGTGGACGCTGTCGCTGTCCTTGACGTGCTGCCGGTTGACGTCGTCTGGGACCGCGCCGACGCTCGCCTCGCGCTCGGCTTCTGGCCATGGTCGCTGCTGGCCCAGCCCGAGCCGCTTCCCGAACGCCTGATCGGCGCTGCCCCGGACGCCGTGATCGGTAACGCGCTGGGCCCAGCGTGGGGCAGCCCCGCACACGTCTTTGACGAGGCGGTCCGCGCCGCCTACACCGCGGCGCTCAGCGACGCCGCGCACATCCACGCCATCTGCGAGGAGTACCGCGCCGGCGCGGGCATCGACCGTGACCACGACGCCGCCGACCGCGCAGCGGGCCGCCGCATCTGCTGCCCGGTGCTCGCCCTATGGAGCGCGTCCGGGCCGTTGTCGGCCTGGTACGACGACGAGGGCGGACCGCTCGCGTTGTGGCGCGAACTGGCCCCCAACGTCACCGGCGAACCGGTCGACGGCGGGCACTTCTTTCCCGAAGAACGGCCCTCCGCTACCGCCGATGCGCTCAGCGGCTTCTTCACTCGATGACCAGTGAACGCCGGCGAGGTGCCAGCGGCAAGCAGCATGTTGGTGCGCCGAAGAAGCGCCAATGCAGCGAGACGATGCGAGGCCCTGGGTCCCTGAGCTGGCATGTTCCGCTTCACCATCCGTATTCGGCCCTGGAATGGGCCGGGCGCGTACCCGCCGCGAGCTCGGCTGGCTCTGCCTGATGGGAGGCCGCCCGCACTGCGCCGGGGTCGTTACGCACGCAAGGGTCGTGGCGATCTTAGGTTTCCCGCCGTGGCGCGGCTTGTGGTCGGGTTGCGGCGAGGGTCGGGGCGGTGAGCAGGTAGGTGCCGTCCTTTAGTTCGCCGAGCACGAACTGGGCTACGTCGGCGCGGCTGACGGAGTCGCGGATGGTGACCGGTAGGCGTGGCTGAGCCCGCGGCCTTCCGGTGGCGGGCCCGTGAGTAAGCCGGGCGGGCCGGATGATGGTCCAGTCCAGGTCGCTGGCGGTGACCAGGGCTTCTTGGCGTTCCTTGTCGGCGAACTCGGCGCGCAGCCGCCACGGCACGAAGATGCGCTCGAACACGAACCCGGAATGGCCCCGGGCGTCACCGACGCCGTGGCTGGAGATCCAGATCAGCCGGCTCACGCCGGCGGCCTTCATCGCGGCGATGATGTGGGCGGTGCCGGGATGCAGGTCGTGGCCAGCCGGGGAAGGCCTGCCGTGCCCGAGCGCGCTGATCACCGCGTCGTGGCCGGGAACGGCTGCCGCAACCGAACTGGCGTCGAGCACGTCGCCGGCCACCTCGCACAGGCCGGGTTGGCTGCCCAGCCGGCCGGGGCTGCGGACGAACGCGGTGACCTGGTGCCCAGCTGCCAGTGCCGCCTGGGTGATGGCGCGCCCGAGCGGCCCGCTGGCACCGAAGGTAAGCAGTCTCATGACGGTTCTCCTCAGCCGATCGCGAACCCGGCGGCCGCGAGCACGAACCCGGCCAGCAGCAGCCACGACCGCAGGCCCTGGAAGAACTCCCACCGGTTGCGGACCTGCTTCCAGTTCTCCGGGGGGTGCTGGGGATCCCAGCGGCCGGTGGCCAGGTTGACCGGGACGTTGAAGATCACGGTGGAGGTC
>Ga0126370_10001232_pt1 | contig 11560 bp, 10 predicted proteins | sample PanSoiMetaPlot_3_FD_92586 | JGI IMG/M metagenome (GOLD analysis project Ga0126370, IMG submission 92586) | Tropical forest soil microbial communities from Panama - MetaG Plot_3 | ecosystem: Environmental > Terrestrial > Soil > Tropical forest > Bulk soil | place: Panama | collected 2016-02-17 | reverse complement strand
TCGACCGGCTCCGTCGTGAGCTCCGCGCCACGACCGAGAACCCGGAGCTCGCCTCGGCGGTGTTCGACTCGCACCTGTGCGTTGCCGAGTACCTGCTCTACGGGCCGACGCCGTATTACGAGGTGGTGGCCATGACGCGCCAGCTGCGTGAGCAGGCCGAGCGGACGGGCGCACGGCGCGGGGTGGCGTTTGCAGTGACGGTGGCCGGTGAGGCGGCCCTGCTCGCCGGCGACCTCGACGCTGCGCGCGCCGATCTTGCTGAGGCGCTTGCCATGCACGCGGAGATGGGAGCCGACACCGGCACGGCGCATACGCTGCAGCGGATGGCCGAGGTCGAGCTTGCCGCCGGCGACCGCGCCGCGGCTGAGCGGCTGCTGCGGCGTGCGCTTCCGCTCGCCCGCTGGTCGCCGCTGGCCCGCCATCTCCTGCAGCGAATCTACGGGACGCTCATCGCGGCAGCCCCGGACGCGGATGCCGCGCTGGTGGTCGTCGATGAAGCGGTGGAGCGGCTAGACGAGCCGTTCGCGTGCATTTTCTGCCAGGTCATGATCGCGGTGCCGGCATCGATCGCGTGTACCGAGGGAGGGCGCCTGGACGAGGCGCGGTCCTGGCTCACCCAGGCCCAGAGGTCGGCGGCGACCTGGCAAGGCACGGCGTGGCAGGGAGCGGTCGCCGAGGCGCGGGCATACCTCGCGCGGGCCGAGGGAGACCGCGCCACCGCTGGCCGCCTCCTGGCCGAGGCGGCGACGCTGTTCGAACTCGCCGGGCAGCCGCTCGACGCCCAGCGCTGCCTCGACGCCGCGGAGCTCTGAGGGCACGCCCTCGGGCCTGGGTGCCGAGGCGTTGCCCGGCCTCATCGCTGTCCGCACGTGCCGGGCAGGGACCGGCGGCGCAGCACCCACACCGTGGCCAGCGCGAAGACACCGGCGAACCCGGCGAGCACCAGCCACCGGTAAGCCGCGGTTCCGGCGAAGGTGTCGCCGTAGGCGCGCATGGCCGGAAGCGTCCCGGTGAACCGGTCGAGCCCCAGCGCACGCCCCAGTGCCTCGAACGAGTAGCGGTTGGCCAGGCTCAGGCTGAGCCAGCGCCCGGGAGCGGCCATGTGGGCAACGGGAACAACCGCGCCGGCGAAGAGCACCTGCGGGAAACAGAGCATCGGCAGGGCGAGCGCGGCCTGCGCGGCGTTGGAGACACTCGCCGAGGCCAGCAGGCCGAGAGCCAACGCCGACACCGCCTCCACCAGGAGGGTGACCAGCAGTGACGCGTACACGTCCCAGCCAGCGGCGGGAAGCCGGTCGAGCGCGCGCAGGACACCGAGGAGAACGACGGTCACCGCGGCCAGCGTCGGCACCAGGACGCCGATCTTGGCAGCAACGTAGGCGCCAGCGCTCAGCCCAGAGCGGTGTTCACGCTTGAAGATCGCCAGCTCCCCGACGATCTGGAGCAGTCCGTACGTCAGGCCGAAGAAGAAGCCGGCAAAGGCCACCCAGAAGACGATCTGGGCCGGCCCGACGTCGGCCGCGCCGTGGCCCTTGAATGCGCCGGGCTGGAACAGCACCGCCATCATCGCCGTGACCAGCACAGGCGACCCGAGCAGTATGGCGAGGGTTAGCCGGTTACGGACCAGCACCTCAGCATTGCGCCGGGTGAGCAGCCACCACTGCCGCAGGACGCTCGGCGAATGCCGGCCGTCCGCGCTGGCCGCCGGGCGCCCGGTCCCGGGTCCGGCCGGGGCGTTGGCCTGCTGGCGCCAGGCGGCAAACCGCTCCGCCCACGCACGCGGTGTGTCCTCGCTGGCGAGCCGGCGGTAGACCTCGACGAGGTCGTCGACGCCGAAATACCGCCGTGCCTGCGAAGGCGTGCCAGCGAAGGCCAGGTGACCGTTCCGGGTCAGGAAGACCACCCGGTCGCACCGGTCAATGGTGGCCGGCTCGTGAGTGGTGAGGACAACCGTGACCCCTCGCCGGGTGAGCTGGTGCAGCAGGCGCACGACCTCCGCCGACGTCGATGGGTCCAGACCCGAGGTGGGTTCATCCAGGAAGAAGGTGGCTGGCCGGGTGAGCAACTCGACCGCGATGCTGGCGCGCTTGCGCTGACCCCCAGACAGCATCCGGACCGCAACGTCACGCCGATCGGCCAGATCGAGCTCGCGCAGTATGTCATCGACCACCCGGTCGGCCTGCTGGGACGGTGTGCCCGCGGGCAGCCGGAGCCGCGCCGCGTACTGGAGCGTGCGCCGCAGCGGCATCTCGACGTGGATGATGTCGTCTTGAGGGACGTAGCCGACGCCCATGTGGGGGGTGCCACCGGCATCGACCCGTACGCCGTCGTGCATGACCTGGCCAGCCGAGGCCGCCCGCAACCCTGCAAGAATCTCGAGCAGGGTGGTCTTTCCCGCTCCGCTGCCGCCCACGAGCGCAACCAGCTCACCCGGCTCGATGGAGAGGGACACCGCCTGGAGGATGTGACGCCCCCCGGCGTGCTGGCCGACGCCGATGGCGTCGATGCGGGCCCCGACGGCTCTCTTGGTCCCCGCCAGCGCCGGCGGGCGGGACGCGGCCACGGCGTCCGCGGGATGAAGCGTGAGCTCTGTCATGAAGTTCCTCCTTGGGGTCTGGCCGGCTTCGTTCGGCCGTTACGGCCATCGTCGGGATATCGGCGCGACAACTCTTGGAGCGAACTTGGAGAGATCGTGGAGGCGGGGACGGTAAGAGCCGCACCTCGCGCAGCTAGCGCGCGGGTGAGGGATCGGTGCTGTCAGGCCGTGCGGCGCTGGGGCGCCCGGCCCGGATCGGCCTGGCACCGGTCAGCACCTTGGCGTCCAGCGGGACTGTTCCCCGGGTGTGCGGGTTTTCCGGCGCCGTGGGCGTGGCGCCCCCTAAGCTCTCGGCCGATGGCGTAGCGTTCGGCGCACGAGGCTTCATGGTGCTGGGGCTGCTTATGAGGGATGGGTCGCCATTGTGTTAGGCGGGCGCCGCATGCGGACGTTGCGCCTGGCAGGTGCGGTACTGGCGCTGTCGGCCGCCGCCCTGGGCTCATCGTCGTGCGCAGGTGGCCCGGTGCCGGCGCGGCGGGCTGATCCTCCCCTGGTGGCACGCACCGAGCCGACGGCGCCGGAGACGTCGGTGCTGGCTGGTGCGCCCGACGTGGTGGCCGCGGGCGTGGCGCGCACCCTGTTCTCCTTCGCACCGGTTGTTGTGGTCGCCGACGCAGGCCGCCCCGCCGAGATATCAGCCGGCGCCGCCCAGGCCGAGCGGGCCCATGCGCCGCTGCTGCTGGCCAGGGGAGGCACGGTGGGCACCGCGACGCTGGCAGAGATCGCCTCGCTGCACCCCCGTGCCGTCCTTGCCGTCGGCGTGGGCCGCAAAGCGCTCGCGGCGCAGCTACGCGGAACCCGCGTGGTCACCGGCCCGGCCGCGCTGCCGGCGACGAGGTCTTTTCCTCCGCTCGGCCACGTGGTGGTCCTGGCGTACGAGAGAACCACCGCGGCCGAGGCGGCGGCCGTCATCACCGCGCAGGTGGCGGGCGGCCAGGTGATCACCGTTCACGGTTACGACCCGAGGGCTGACCCGGCCGCGATCAGTGCCTTGTCCGCTGCCCGGCCGCGGCGGGTGATTGCCCTGGGAGCCGGCTTTCGGCCGGTGCGCCGGCTGCAGGCCCGGCTTGCCGCGGCCGAGACCGGGGTGCAGTTGCCTGGCGGCGGCCAGGTCCTGTTCCCGATGCGCCGTCTCGTTGCGCTCTACGGCCATCCCGGCACCCCTGCGCTCGGGGCCCTGGGCCAGCAGGATCTGCCCGCAAGCATCGCACGCGCCACGACGACCGCGGCCCGGTACCAGCGGCTGAGCAGCGTCCCGGTCATCCCCGCCTTCGAGATCATCGCCACCGTCGCCGAGGGATCCCCCGGCGGCGACGGCAGCTACTCCCACCAGACCCCGCTGGCCCCGCTGCGGCCGTGGGTGAAGCGCGCGTCGGCCGCCGGGATGTACGTCGTGCTGGACCTGCAAGCTGGCAAGGCCGGTCTCCTCACCCAGGCTAAAAAGTATGAGCCGCTTCTGGAGCTGCCCAACGTCGGGCTGGCGCTGGATCCGGAGTGGAAACTCCAGCCAGGACAGCGGCCGCTTAAGCAGATCGGCAGCGTGAACGCAACCGAGATCAACAGCGTCAGCAACTGGCTGGCCGGCCTCACCGCCCGGCACCACCTGCCCCAGAAGCTTCTCGTGCTGCACCAGTTCCGGCTGTCGATGATCGGCGACGAAAGCAGCATCGACACGCGGCACGACAATCTGGCGATCATCATCCACATGGATGGCCAGGGCACGCCGGGCGATAAGCAGCAGACCTGGCAGGCCGTGACCGGTGCGGCCCCGCGCCACGTCTTCTTCGGCTGGAAGAACTTCTACGCCAAGGACCACCCGATGCTGAGCCCACGCCAGACGATGGCGAGGATCCCCAAGCCGTTGATGATCTCCTACCAGTGATCACCTCGTGCCCGGCCTAACCGGCCCAGCCGCGGCCCCGCGCGGGCGGAGGGGAAGGAGAGGCGGATGGCGCTATGGCAACTGCTCGCCGGCGGCGAGCGAAGGCTTGCCCGGGGCCCGGCCAGCGCGGGCCCGCAGGAGCTGCTGGCAGCTTCGCTCACCGTCGACGCGCTGCTGAGCGGCCCGCCCGGTGCGCTCGCCACGGCGCTGCGCGGGCCCGCGGCAGGACCCGTCCCTGCTGGCGCACGCATCGTGGCGCCCATCGGCGGTCAGGAGGTCTGGGCCGCCGGGGTGACCTACACGCGCAGCCTCGACGCCCGTGTGCTCGAGACGGGGACGCCAGACCCGTACGAGCGTGTCTACCGGGCCGAGCGGCCAGAACTGTTCTTCAAGGCAACGCCCGGGCGGGTGCGGGGCCCCGGCGAGCCGGTGGGAATCCGCGGCGATTCGGGCTGGGACGTGCCGGAACCGGAACTCGCGGTCGTCGCCGACCGGAACGGTCACATTGCCGGGTACCTGAACGGCAACGACATGTCATCGCGGAGCATCGAAGGTGAGAACCCGCTGTACCTGCCCCAGGCCAAGATCTACACGGGAAGTTGTGCCATCGGGCCGTGCCTGGCCACGCCGGACGAGGTTCCCGCCCTGAGGTCGCTGCTGATCAGCCTTCGGGTGGTCCGGGACGGTGCCGAGGTGATCAGCGATACGGTCAAGGTGGCCGACCTGCACCGCCGGCCCGACGACCTGGTGGGGTGGCTCTTCCGGGCGCTCGACTTCCCGGTGGGCGTGGTCCTGCTCACCGGGACCGCGATCGTCCCGCCACCGGACTTCACCCTGCGCGCCGGCGACGAAGTGATCATCGCGACGACGGGGCTGGGTGAACTCCGCAACGCGGTGGAGGTCATCGGGTTCGCCGACTGATACCGCCGAGGGGACAGGACGGAGCCCGGATGGAAATCGCTGACGGAATTCACCGGATACAGACGCCGCTGGGGGACCGGGTCAATTGTGTCTACCTGTTCGTGGGCACCCGTTCGGCGCTGCTGTTCGACACCGCCATCGGCCCTGCGATCACCTCTCACGTCGAGCCGTACCTCGCCGGCGCGGGCGTGGAGCCCGGGCAGGTCCGTTACGTCGTCAACAGCCACTGCGACTGGGATCACCACGGTGGCAACGGCGCGGTGCGCGACCTGGCTCCGGCGGCGGTGCTCTGCTGCCACGAACTGGACCGGCCGCTGGTCGAGGACACCGACCTGCTCTTCGCGCGCCGTTACGACGAGCTTGCCGCGGACGGCATCACCGAGCCGGCGGCGACCCGGGCCTTTGTCGCCGCCAGCACCCGTCCGGTGCCCATGGATCTTGGCCTGAGCGGGGGCGAGCGATTCTGCCTCGGTTCCGGGTGGGCGCTGGACCTGCTGCACACCCCCGGGCATTCGCGCGGGCACGTGGGCATCTATGACACGCGCAGCCGCACCGCCGTGGTCGGGGACGCGGTACTCGGGAACGCCGTGCTGTTCGCGGACGGCAGTCCCGCGTTCCCGCCGACCTACCGGTACGTGGACACCTACCTCGCCACCGTGCACCGGTTGCATGCGATCCCGCCAGACCGGTTGCTGACCGCCCACTACCCGGTCTACAGCGGGCCGGACGTCGCCGAGTTTCTCGGGGAAACGAGGGCCTTCGTGGACCGGGCCGAGGCCGCGCTGCGGGAGGAACTGGCCACGGCCGCGGAGCCGGTCACGATGAAAACGCTGACGGAGCGACTCGGCCCGCGGCTCGGCCGGTGGCCCGCCGAATCGCATCAGTTCCTCTCCCAGCCGCTGCTGGGTCACCTGGAGCGCCTGGAACGGTACGGGCTCGTTCACCGCTCCCAGGCGGATGGCCGGACGGCCTACGTGTGGACGGCAGACAGCTGAGCAGGCTGGCCGGCCGGGTCGCGCTGGTAACCGGCGGACACCTGAGCCGGCGGGAAAGGAGAGGAGCGGCGTGGGGGTACTTGAGGGTTACCGGGTGCTTGACCTGTCCATCGCGATGTCGGGCCCGTTCGCGGCCATGCGGCTGGGTGACCTCGGAGCCGACGTCATCAAGGTGGAACCGGTCACCGGGGAATGGCAGCGCCACGTGTCCGCCGGCGGTGCGAGGGGGCACCGGGTCAATGTCTCGTTCCTGTCGCTCAACCGGAACAAGCGCAGCCTGGCGGTCAACCTCAAGGACGCCGAAGGCCGGCGCCTCGTGCACGAGTTGGCGAAGACCGCGGACGTATTCCTGCAGAACTACCGGCCCGGAGTCGCCGCCCGCCTCGGCGTGGATTACGAGACGGTCCGTGACATCAACCCCCGGATCGTCTACATCTCCATCTCCGGGTACGGCGAGACGGGGCCGTACGCGAGCTGGCCTGGCCAGGATTTGATTCTCCAGGGCATGTCCGGCGCCATGTTCTCGGCAGGCCGGCAGGCCGACCCGCCGCAGCCGTCCCCCATGTACGTTGTCGACGCGGTCACCGCCTACGCGGCCTTCGAAGCCGCACTGGCTGGCCTGTTGCACCGCGAGCGTACCGGTGAAGGCCAGCTGGCCGAGGTCAACATGCTCGACGCCATCGTGACCTTGCAGATGCAGGAGATGAGCGTCTTCACGGTCGGCGGCCTGGCGCAGCAGCGCACGTCGCAGCCCCACGCGCACTGCTTCATCCGGGCCCCCTATAGCGCGTTCGCGACCGCCGAGGGTTACCTGATCCTGGCGTTCCCTCCGCTGGCCAGGCTCGGCGGGGTGCTCGCCATTCCCGAGCTAACCCAGATGGACGACGAGGTGGACGGGCACGCACGCCGTGACGAGATTCACCGGCTGGTGGCCCGCAGGCTGCTCGACCGGCCTGCCAGCGAATGGCTTGCCCTCTTCGCCGAGCACGACATCTGGGCTGGCCCGGTGTACTCGTATCAGGACGTGGTGAACGACCCGCAGGTGCGGCACAACGGTGCCCTCGTCACTTACCGCCATCCCACGGAAGGCGAGGTGACCACCCCGGGATTCGCGATCCGGTTCACCGGGTCACCGTCGTCCGTGCGGCGGGGCGCGCCGCTCACCGGCGAGCACACCCGGGAGATCCTGGCCGAGCTGGGCCTCAGCGGCCGGCAGATAGACGACCTGCTCGCAGGCGGGGTGATCGCCGCGGAGCAGCAGTGACCCAGGCCAGTCCGGCGCTTCGCGGGATTACCTGGGACCACCCGCGCGGCTACGCGGCGCTGGCCCAGCTCGAACGGCTCGATGCGGCGGCGGATACGCGCTACGGCGCCGTGCCCGCTCCGCTCACCTGGGACCGCCAGCCACTGACCGGATTCGAGTCCCGGCCGATCGCGGACCTGGCCCGGCGGTATGACCTCCTTGTCGTCGATCATCCCGGGCTCGGCACGGCCACGGCGGCGTTGCACCCGCTCGACGAGCTGTTCAGCCCCGCCGAGCTAGCCGCCTGGGCGGACGCCGCCGTGGGGCCGTCGTTCGGCGCCTATCGTCACGCCGGCCACCAGTGGGCGCTGCCCCTGGACGCGGCCGCCCAGATCTGCATGATCCGCCCCGGCCTGATGGACGCCCGGCCGGCCCCCGCGACCTGGCAAGAGGTGGCCGCTGCGGCCCGCGAACTGCCCGTCACGCTCGTTCTGGGCGGCCCGCACGCGCTGCTGACATTGCTCGCGGTCTGCGCCGCGCAAGGGGAACCGCCCGTGGCTGAGACCGACGGCGGCTCCCCGGCCGGTGGTTTCGCCGAGGACGGGGCGGCGCGTGACGCCGTGCTCACCGCGCTCGATCTCCTGGCTGACGTGTGCGCGCGCATCGACCTGGACCTGGCCGCCGGCAACCCCATCGGCGTACTTGAGGCGATGGCGGCGGAGGATGCGGCGGCCTGCTGCCCGCTCGTCTACGGCTACGTCACCTACAGCGAGCCGGGGCGGCGCCCGCACCGGCTGATCGCCTGCGATGCACCGGCCTGGCAGCCGGGTGGCCGCCCGGGCAGCGTCCTTGGCGGAGCCGGCGTCGCCATCTCCCGCCGCGTCGGTGGCGAAGCCATCCAGGCGGCCAGGGCCCACGTACGGCGGCTGCTGGCCGAGCCGGTTCAGGCAGCGCTGGTGCCGCGGGCCGGCGGTCAGCCCGCTCTGCGCACGGCGTGGGAATCCGCCGCGGTCAACGCCGCATGCGGCGGTTTTTACCGCCTTACCCGGGGGACGCTCGACCAGGCGTGGGTGCGGCCCCGGTTTCCCGGGTGGATCGTCTTCCAGGATCGGGGCTCCGCCGTGGTCCGCGGAGGGCTACGGCGGCGGACCGCGTCTACCCGGATCCTGCGTCGGCTGCAGCTGGCGTTCCGCGCCTGCTGCTTGGCCGGCACCCCGCCGGGGCCCTGAGGACCGCGCCCCGGCCGCCAGGCCACGGGTGCCTTCGAGATGGTGAGGTGACAGCAGTGGTGGAAGAATCCGCGGACGTCCTTTTCGACATCGCCGGGCCGGTGGCGACCCTGACCCTCAACCGGCCGGCGAAGCTCAACGCCGTCACGCCGCGGATGACCGACGCGGTCCGCGGTCACGCGGACCGCGTCAACGCCGACAGCGGGATCAGGGTGGTGATTCTCACCGGCGCGGGCGGGAAGGCGTTCTGCGCGGGCAGCGACATCAGCGAATTGGACGCCTACGACACCGCGTGGGAGTTCCGCGGCCGTCCGGACTACTGCGACGCCATCCGGTCGATCCGCAAACCGGTCATCGCCGCGGTGAACGGCTACGCCTATGGTGGCGGCCTCGAACTGGCGATGTCCGCAGACATCAGGCTCGCGTCACAGACCGCCACGTTCGCGGCGCCAGAGATCAAGCTGGGCTGGATCGGCGGTGGGGGAGTGTCCGCGTTCCTCGCGCGGAGCGCCGGGCCCTCCAACGCCGCGCTGATGCTCTACACGGGTGACCCGGTAGACGCCGCCGCCGCCCTGTCCTGGGGCTTGGTGAGCCGGGTGCTCGAACCAGGCGGACTGCTGCCCGCGGCGCGCGAGCTCGCTGACCGGATCGGGCAACGGCCACCGATCGCCGCGCAGACAGCCAAGCTCAACCTGCGTGCCGCGTACTCCGTGCCACTGGAGAATGCGATCCAGTACGAGCGTGATCTGCAGACCATTTGCTTCGCGACCGAGGACGCCGCCGAGGGCCGGAGGGCCTTCGCGCAGAAGCGGCCACCCCGTTTTCATGGGCGGTGAGGCGCGACCGTTGAGGCCTAGTTTCAGCACCACAGCGCGCCCTGCGGCCGCTCGGTTACGCCAGCCGTCAGACGCCGCCGCTGCGTCATGCAGCGGATAGCGATGGGTCGACGCTCTGAATGGGTAGCGCTTCTGATCGGGGCCGTCTCAGGGCCGTGGATGGTGGTGTCATGCTGGTGGTGGTCGAGAGAAGGCGGATCGGGATGCGGGTCGCTTGGCGCGAGCGCCTGAGGTCGCGGCTGGCCGTGGTTGCGGCGGCCGGGGCGGCGGGCCTGGTTCTGGCGTCGTGCTCGTCGGCGGCTCCCGCCGCTGGAGGCGGCACCGCCTCGCCTGGCCCGGGCTCCGCCTCGCGAAGCGGTGGCGTGATCTCGCTGACCGCGATCTCGACGCTGAGGTCGCTGTTCAACCGGGACAACGGGCATCCCCGCCTGGTGCTGATCTTCTCCCCGACTTGAACGACGTGTCTCGCAGGCGCCAGTTGGGTGCAAAGCAATATTTTGAGCAGCATGCCCGACCCTGCCCTTCGGGTCCTGGTGGTCTGGGTCCCCTTCCTCGGCGGGTCGCGCGGCGCGATCAACCCATCCGTCCTGCCGGACAGCCGGGTCACCAGCCTGTGGGATCAGAACGCGGTATCCAGCCAGTGGTTCTCCCGGCATGTGACCAACCAGCCCGGCCCGACCTGGGACTACTACCTGCTGTTTCCTCCCAAGGCACGGTGGGGCGCCGTTCCGGGCCCCATCGTGAGCCAGGGCGGGACTGTGATCGGCGATAGCGGCCAGCTGCTGGCGGCCATCCGCCCGATGTTGCGTTAGCTGGCCGGGCCAGTGGCCGCCGGAGCACCCTCCCTTCGCAGGCCAGCGCGGATATGGCTGGCCGCGGGTATCAGCGTCGCCGTGCTCGCCGTGGCCGTCGCGGGCGGGGTGCGCTCTTCGCCGGCCGCCCTGGGCCCGCTCATCTTCGTGGAGTCTGTCTCGGCGCGAATCTCGGGCCTCTTCCTGTCCCTGGGAACCAAGGCGCCGCTGGGGTACGCGTTCGTGGCCGGCATGGTCGCCTCGGTGAACCCGTGCGGGTTCGTGCTGCTGCCGGCCTATCTCGCGTACTACCTCGGCGGCGACCCGGGCACCCGCGAGGCCCGCCGCCCGACGGTCCATGCGCTTGCCGTCAGCGTCACGGTGACCGCGAGCTTCGCGCTGCTGTTCGGGCTTGCCGGGATGCTGGCGGGCCTTGCCGCCTCCGCGATGACCTCGGTTCTTCCATGGATCGGCACGGCTGTCGGCGTGGGTCTCATCCTGCTCGCCGGCGCCCTGGCATCCGGCCGCGAGGTGACCGCATCCTTCGGGCCGCGCGTGGCCCAGCACCTCAAGCCGGCCACCCGGATCCGGGGCCTGGCCGGGTACGCCGCCTATGGCATCGCCTATGCGCTGGCCTCGCTTGGCTGCACCCTGCCGGTGTTTCTTGGCGTGGTCGGCACCTCGCTCCAGCTGCACGGGCTCGCCGACGCCATCGGCCAGTTCGTGCTGTTCGGGATCGGCATGGGCGCGGTCCTGGTGGTGCTCACCATAGCCACCGCCTGGTTCGGCGACGGCCTGATCCGGCGGGCCCAGGCCTTGCGGCCGTATATCGGCTGGGCCAGCGCCGTCCTGCTCTGGCTGGCCGGGGCCTACGTCGTCTACTACTGGCTCACCGCCATCAGGCTGCTCTAAAGCATCTGCAAGGGCGCCGCCTGAGTCGCGTCAAATCGATTGACGACATCTACGTAGTACTACACCATTGTAGTCAATCGGGTGGCCCGTCAACGCGAGCACCGGGAGGCCGGGTGGCGGAGCAAGGCGGCGGGTCGTCCACGCTGGGACCGCTG
>Ga0126370_10001231_pt1 | contig 11562 bp, 9 predicted proteins | sample PanSoiMetaPlot_3_FD_92586 | JGI IMG/M metagenome (GOLD analysis project Ga0126370, IMG submission 92586) | Tropical forest soil microbial communities from Panama - MetaG Plot_3 | ecosystem: Environmental > Terrestrial > Soil > Tropical forest > Bulk soil | place: Panama | collected 2016-02-17 | reverse complement strand
TATCCTATCTAGATTCAAAATATAAAGAAAAATGAGAGATAATATTAAAATGCTCTCATTACAAGTAAACCGACATTGGCCAACTGGAGGAATTCTATATTTCAAATTATTCCTACTCTTATAGGAAGTGGCCTCACACTGTTCGTATTCAATAGTCTTATTATTGATTTAAATCAGCCTCACATATTCTTGGAAGTGCAACAGCAATACAATAGTGTCGTTAAGAGCTCGACTAGCAAAGGCAACAACAGTAACAACAACAATCAAATAAAATTTCACAATATCGCAATAAATGATGGCAGGTCAGCTGCTACTCATTTACGAATATCAATATCCCATCCTAATTATAATATCACCGATTATCAAATAACGTTTCAAAGCGAGAATGTAACTATTTCACATAGCAATAATATGTTGATATTAGAATTAAAAAGGCTCTCTACCGGATCCGCGATAGCAGTAGATACTACAGGCACATGTATTAATTCTGTTGCTGTCAAAAAATCAACTAGTAACGCATGTATTCCAGACTATATTGTGACAGCTGCATATGATCAAGGCAGCAGTATTAAATCAAATGAAGATTCCCCAGTTCTATCGACTTTGACATTTCTAAGTTCACATGGTAGGAATCAGGTGGCAATAATAGCAACTACATTTGCAATCATATCATTTATTATAGCACTCTCAATTAAAAGAATAAGACGCTTTAAAAGAAGATTAGAACTATCAATATTTGCATTTAAAATTCTCAAAGAACTTGTCTATGTTAGGAATAAGCTTCAAGAAAATATTACGTCGCAAAAAATATTTCCTCTTGAATCCTGGATATCAAAGGATCAAGCTGAAAAACGTCATGTATTTGACGATTATGGCGATTACAAATATATTGATACTTTCTACGAAAAGCTAAAGGAAAGAGATGCGAATCTTTTGATTAAGAACACCGCCACCGCCACTACTACCGATTCTAATATTACTGTTAATACGAATGCTAACGATGAAGTAAGAAGATACAATGAGGAATGTCTCACTCTAGCTTCAGGAACAATCGAAAATATAGATTGGACACATTATCAAGATGCTGGAGATAGAAAATACTATCTTCCGCTAACAGTCCTGATAGCTATTCCTTGTGCTCTACTAGTATTTGCCGCAGTCGAGATGTATAAGGTGCCATTTGTACTTTTTGACCTTGGGTTGCCTAATCAATATCACATCATGCTATATTTCATTTTTGCAACACTTGCTCAAACCTTAGTTGCATTTCTTCTCGCTAGGGAGATAATCAATTTCCGGACATCCTTTTCTTATGAAATTGGGATTGATAACAACTTTCTTTCTTATTATACGCTATCAAGAAGTGAGCAAATTAAATTGCTCATCCTCTCTTTTGTTATTGTTGGAATACCAATATTATCAATTTTGCATGGTTTTCAATTCACTATCAGAGAATTCGACTATCCTTCGATATATGAAATAGTGATGGGGATACTCTTTGATACCGCAAGATTTTTCATTTTGGTATTTGTAGCCCCAAAATTCATCATGAAAAGAGAGGTTAAGTTACGAACTTCTTGAAACCACGTAATACGTGGTGTCCTATTTATCATATCCTTATGTTTTTGATTTATATTTATAGTTCATCTTTAGTTCTGGCTTTTATCATTTCATTCTTCTGAATGAGAATGCATATCTTTCAATGCCTCATGTACTTTATCTCTAAATAGAGTCAGACCAATTCTTCCTCTGTAAGGTTGACCTTTTGCAAATGATTTAGCTAAATTATTTACGAAAGATATATCTGTCTTTGGAGGCATAGGAGGTTCGAATGGATCTACATAAGCTTCAATAAGAGTAGGCTTGCTTTCATTCATTGCTTTACTAATTGTGGGCCTTACTTGATCAGGATCTCTTATAGAGTAACCTATCCCGCCGCATGCCTCAGCAAACTTTGCGAAATCTATAGGTGTAAATTCCACCCCAAACTCTGGGTTTCCCAGAAAAGCCATTTGTTCCCATCTTATCATGCCTAAAGTATCATTTTTTATAACAAATACTTTGATTGGAAGATTATATTGTACTGCAGTCGCAAATTCTCCCATCAACATTGTAAATCCCCCGTCACCGACAAATGCTACCGATTGTCTATCAGGAAATGCAATCTGTGCTGCAACAGCATATGGCAGCCCGCATGCCATTGAAGCTAGTGTGCCGGAAACAGAAAATTTCATTCCTTTTCGAAGATTGATGTGTCGAGCAGCCCATGTGGTGATAGTACCACTATCAACAGAAATAATGGCATCGTCTTGCAATTCATCAGATAATACATCGGTTAAGTATTGTGGTTTAATAGGTCTATCTGTTCTGCTACTTCTCTCTTTTATTAATCTGTTCCAGTCTATCATTGCCTCTTGCTTAGTTTTCAAGAAATCAAGATTTGTTTTTTGATTTAACAATGGAATTAGTGCTGAAAGTGTAAGTTTGGAGTCACCTACTAGTCCAATATCAACTGGATAACGTGCTCCAATTTTCTCTTGTCTAATATCAATCTGAATTCCTTTTGCTTGTCCAGGTCTCGGAAGATAATCTATGTAGGGAAATGACGTACCTATCATAAATAATGTATCAGCTTCGGCCATTGCATCACTGGCTGGTGCTGTCCCCAATAGACCAATGCCGCCTATACTGTAGGGGTTGTCATCTGGAACTACGGCTTTGCCCAATAATGCCTTTACGATTGGTGCGCCAAGTTTCTGTGCAATAGTTACAAGCTCGTATTCTGCGTTAAGTGCTCCTTGCCCTGCAAGTATAACAACTCTTTCACCTGAATTCAGAATATTTGCCGCCCTTTCAATCAATTTTCTGTCCGGCACGGTTAGCGGATTGTAAATATCAGATGTATGTCCAGCAACATTATGTCTTGAATAATTACCTTTCAGTTTTCTTTCTTGAATGTCTATTGGTATAGTTAGATGACTTACTCCTCTTTGCGAAAACGCTGTTCTGCATGCAAAGTCCACCGCCATCTCTGCTTGTTCTGGCACGTTTATCATACTATTGTAGACTGAAACATCAGAAAAAAGTTGTAACAAGTTAACATCTTGTTGATAATTGGAATTCATCATATCAGAATAGGTGGTTCCTGTGATCGCTATAACAGGTGTATTGTCTAACTTTGCATCATACAAGCCATTCAAAAGATGAATCGCACCCGGCCCAGAGGTTGCAACGCATGCACCAAGTCTTCCTGTATATTTTGCATAAGCACAGGCCATAAAAGCTGCCGACTCTTCATGGCGAACTAGAACGAATTTGATCCTATCTTTTCGGCGTCTCAGAGCTTCCATGAAGCCATTTATTCCATCACCAGGTAGGCCAAAAATAACTTCGACTTTCCAATCAAGCAAAGCTTCCGCAACAATATCAGCAGTTCGCATATTTTCGTATTCGCTCATATGTATACAATTATCAAGTGCAGCATATAATATCTAGCTAGCAGTTTATAGTCGTTCTCAGAGTCTAGAAGTTATGTTTTAATCGTTATTATTATTATGATTTACAATTACATATTTCTTTCCATTCATCAAATATTCAAGATATAGTAATTCATAATCAATCAGTCAGTAAATTCTTAATAATCGCTAATCATTCAGATGGCAGGAGTTGCATTATAAATAATTTATAGGCTAACGGGCGATCATTGTTATCATTTCATATCTAAAAATTAAATCATCTCTATCTTGGCATTCATTTAGTTAATCCTTCCTCTCTTCTTTCTTTAACCATCTGTTTCCTTGTTTTTTGTACTGTTTTTTTACCGCAGTCCAAGCAGCTTTATGGGCTACCTGCTCCGCACTCTGTCTTATTCCACCTCTCCTTTTTTCTGGATTTTGATATTGGTCAAGTGCGCTTGCGTGTGTATTTTTGTAAATGTGTTGAGCATGCTCTGGTAAAGAATCAATTTGCTTTTTTGTTCTAGTAGATATCGATGTATTCTTTTCTTTTCCCTTTCTTGCTTGTCTACTACCCACAGTTGCGCTTTTAATCGCGCTTTTGCCTTTACTTCTTACTTGCCCGTTAGACTTTGGCATTATCATCTAAAATTATGTAGATTATACTATAAAAGGGTCTTTTTGAATTCTAAACATGTGTTGCAAAGTGAATCTTACTTCTAGTTGGATTTTGTAATTCTCCATATTGTTCCTTTAGATCTAAATCTACAAGTGTGGCTATTACAGGTAATTCATGTCCACGAGTTGAGGTTCTATTTACAGCAAAAAATAGTGTTGATTTGTCATGTTTATAGTTACTAGTGGGTGTTCAGACCGACCTACTTCGATTTTCATATTTCCAACCTGCAATACATATCAGAAATGATCAACATAGTAGATATTGTCGCGTACTCAAGACAAATATGTTTAGTATACTAATGATGATACTAATTTCGAAATTCCAAATATTCCTAGAATATTATTAAAATTCATCAATTTTGCGCTTATAGGTATATGCCAATCAGTATGGAAAATATGATTACAAATGTGAGTACAGACATTGGCAGAAATGTTAATCCCATCAGATGTCTTTATAACGGTTAGTTGTAAGTAACAATTAAGTAAATCTATGAAGTAACATCTCGATAAGATTATTATACTGTTTATTCCCCTCTTGTTTTGCTACCGATGCAAGCAGTATACATAGTGGATGATGCAAAAATTGCAAATATCTTAATTGATCCAATGCGGAGAGCAATTTTGAATTTACTCAGGCAAAAACCCATGACTCAGGCTCAGCTAGCCAATGATCTGGGCTTATCCGGAGCATCACTTAATCATCATATGAAGATATTAAGGTCTAAAAGATTGGTCACAATAGCTAAAAGAGAGATCGAAACACACAGAATTATGCAAATATTCTTCTCAAGTGTAGCTTATCTATTTGTATATGACTTGGATTCACTGCCTAAGGATATTTCTCGCTATTTTTATCCGGTTAGTTTGGAAAGAGCGAGGGGTCTTATTTCTATGCTAATGATTAAGGAGAGATCATTTAAAATTGAGAACCCAGAGATGACCAACAATATGGCAGAACGGTTATCAGAGTTAATTGTAAAGACAGCAAGAAAATACGAACATAAGAATGTTGACTCTTCATATGAAAGAATAGTTTTTGAGATATATACAAAAGCTGTTAGTGAAATGTTGCTAACAAATATACAGTAACTGATAGGTTTCCATTTTCATTATTCTAAACGAATCAAAACAATTTTCATTTTCAAAAATTTTCGTTAATGAATCTAGTTAGCCTGATTCCATCAAATCTGTTCACTATTATTTCGTCACGAAATACATCTTTCTTTCCTTTTGCTGCCCTAATATTAACTGCAAATGCTTCTTCATTTGAATAAGGCAGTTTTACCGTATTGATTTTCATTTCCAATGTAGGACCTTTACTAAGCATTCCTTTCTCGCCATCAGCTCTAAGTCCACATTTTTCTTTATCGACAGTATTGCTAGTATTGCTAGTGTTGCTAGTATGGTTATCCCCAAACTCTTTCTGTGGTCTAACAAATCTTAGATCGTATCTATTTATTTTATCTTCAATCATGAGATAAACCATATTTGACTTGGAATCTTTTTCAATTCTCAGTATATATTTTTGCAGTCCTTCTAATTCCAGCACACTATTGTCATCATTTGAGTTTTCTGTTGCTTGCTGATTTTGATTTTGGTTTTCCAGTCCTTCCTGTGAAGGAATGTCCCTGTCATGTTTAGGCTTCCAAATCATCCCTTCCCTAGCGACGGTAATTTTGCATTTGCCATCATTTCCAGTGATCTTCAGATAAGAATCAATCATTTTCTGTAATTCATCTGACGTCATAGGTTTAGTAGGCCCTCTAAACCACTGATTTTCTGCATCTTTAAAATCTGACAATCCCTTATAATGAACCAAATAACATTGTTTGGCATTCCATGTTCTAGCAAGGTTAAATGACTCATTTACAGATATCAGTCCTGTTTCAGGATGTTGATTGAAGCTCTGAGTTCCGAGTATAGCCAAATCGGGGCTCCAAAATATACTCTCATCTGTATATTTTAAAGACAAAAAATCCCAACCAATTATTATTTTTGTTTTATCTTGAATTTTAAGGATGTAGACTACAGATCCTGGTGGACAGTTCTCTCCATGGTATGCTTCTATTGGAGTGATTGAAATATTTCTAACGTCAAATGATTTACTTGGTTCTATAACTTTAAAAGCTATTTTAGAATCATAACTATCTTGAGTTAGTCTAGAAATATCTGGAAATTTGGCAAAAATTTGATCTCTGCATTGGGCTGTGCAAAATATTTCAAAGATAGCATCGCCTGGTGATTGCCTTACTTTTTCCAGTAGCAATGGCAGATCTTGTATATGGTCGTCGTGTGCATGGGTTATAAGAAGAGCATCTGGCAAATAGAGTGGCTTTTCAGATGATTCGAAGGATGTTTCCGGAGATGAGGTCGCAGTAGAAACTATGCCAGCACTAGTAATTGCCCCTGAGTTAGGTTCCGTAGTATTGAAAGGAGTATTATCTAATGAAATATCTGCGAAATTTTTTACAGTTTCTAGACTATTAACTACCCCATGGCCTACATCAATAAGCAGATGAAATAATTGGGTTTCATATACGTTTCGTGTATCCATAGTAGCGATAGTAGATGAACAAGTTATGGATTGGCTTGGTTCAACCGATCTTTTGTTTTCATCCCTAATTAAAAATAAGGAGCACGAAGTATTTGCATTCAAGCCAAGCCTTTTTACTTCTGCAGCTCGCTCAGAAATCTCTTCATCTCCGAGTGTATGAATATCTGGCAAGACTCCATTTATCCTAACGGCATAATTGAATAGGTTACCACTTTGAATTTGCATCATAGCACTATGTAAATATTAGGAATACATATTAGATAAACCTAACTATTAGATACGTGAAATACATAACCGAATTATGTGTTTGGGCAAACCATACCACCACCACGTATACACTATCAAAATCCGATCTTGCAAGCACAATACAATTTGACTATGAAATCTAATTATTATTAAATATGGTCTATTCAAGGATTCCCTTAGTTTAACACATTAATCAACTACTAGATATGTCAAATCGATTAGACATCACTTTCATCTATAAAGAAATTATCTCTTATCCTTACTACTATCAACATTTACTGTGATTTTTGTTTGTTATTGCATTCTTTCAGCCTTTAATACAGTATGTCAAGTCTTCCTTTTTTTCGATTAATAATCAACCTTCACACATAAATTCACAACTAATAAAACACAAAATAGATTATGTATATGAGTAAAGGTACAGATGCAAGCCTTGATATCTAAGCTTAGACAATCGTGAAATATAGAGTTAATATAGGTGAAAAGGAAGAATTTAACAGTATTAATTACCTTACTACATGACCATAAATGTCAGTTCATTTAAATTATTTGATTCCCCTAGTCATACTTTCCCACAGTTCAGCATTACGATCAAATGTTATTCAAACTAGTTTAGAAGAGTACTATAACGGTTAAATTTGATTTTCGGAATCATATATAATCATATAGATTGTGTCTCAAGTAAAGTGTGACTATTTATGTCATTAATACGTTCCACATGCTGAAAAGAATCAGATATCTTTACTATCGACTAACTTTTCTTTATCCTTTGCCTTAAATTTAATAATTTAATCAAAGTAGACATTAAATAGCTTAGATTTCTAGTAATTATTAAAAATTGATTTTAATAGTCGACGATGATTTTGATATAGCGTCGCTTATTAGAATTAGTCTCGAGAAAGCAGGTCTTTTCGCTTCCTCATTTACAGACCCGTTGTTAGCTTTAGAAAGATTTCGTTCGGATACCAGTATTTATAATCTTGTGATATCCGATATTAGAATGCCCATTATGAATGGCTATGATTTTGTTAGACAAATCAAGGAGTTAAAACCTAGTACAAAGATTGTCCTTATGAGCGCTTTTGAATTTAGTGATTCAGAATATTTCTTAGAAATAGATAATTTTCTGGAAAAGCCTGTGTCATTACATAAACTGAATGAAATAGTACTCAGTAACTTAAAAGATGTGCCTACCTTGAACCGAAAAAGTTATGATAGTGCAGACGAAACTAAACACTCAAAATGACTTGTATGGTCTCTAGCTTTGATTTAATTAACGATTCTTTCAATATATAATGAAAGTAAAAACAATTCTCATGTTGCAGTAGCTAATCTATCTTTGATATCATTAATATTATTATGAGGCATTCTAATAAATGAACCTACTATTTGTGCATGTTCATCTATGATAGCATCATGATTTGCAAACACACGATACCTATGATAGTCATACGGGAATGTATCCACCATGGACTTGCGATATGGGCAAAAATATGATCCTTCGATCGGTCTTTGATGCCACCATTTTTCTAGTTCAACACCTTCGTCAAAGTGCTTATTTTGGCATAGGAATGGAGCACAATCTGCTACGATGCGTACATGTTTATTGTCTCTTTCTTTAGTTCTTTCCACCAGGTTCTCTATCAATTTATCGAAAGGATTCAAATCGTTAGTCAATGCTGCAACGTAGTAAGAAGATAAATTGACAATCAATAGATTTTCGTTTTTAGTGTTGTCATCAAAATTAATTATACTAGATTTAATTTTTTTCAGATGTTCCTCATTATGAGAGTGTATACTAGCATAAACACATAATTGTCTTCTTTTTAGTCCCTCATTAATATACCTTGCAATTAAAGAATCTCTATAGTCCTCAGTAACATACAGTACTGCAATATGCCCTTTATTTGGAGGGTTTTCAATTATATCGTTGAATTTATTGCATAATCGTAGTTGTGAATTGAGTAAAGAAAAACTATTCATTTCCTTACTGTATGCATTCTTCGAAACGTCGCTAGCTTGATATGCGTTAACGACAGTGAATGGAAAATTACGATTGACTGTAGGAGGCACGACTTCATAATTTAAAAATGCTTCTGCTATTCCAAGTCTAATAAATTGACTTGTACTAACAAAGACTCGAACTCCAGTTTTCCGGTTATTCATAGCATTATCAACTAAACTTATCAAAAAGTTTCTGATTTTTGCTTTGTCCAATACAAGCTTTGTACTGATGCCATCATCATTATCTATTACGCCACTCCAAACATATGAAATGTCGCGAGTATTAATACCAAGATAATGTTCCGAAGATCTTGCAATATATAGATCTCCCTTCCTTTGTAGATTATCTATCTCGTTGTAAGAAATATTGTATTTACTATGAAGTTTTTCGATAATATCGTTTTTGGTTCTATTATCAGTATGTATAAGCAAAGTAATTTCATTATTTTCAATGCCATTTTTTAGAAAATGTGCGGCATCTTCGATCTCCATATTTTTGCTAGTATAGACTGCCAGGAAATGATTGTCTATTTCAGACACCTATAATTCAAAGAAGTATTTTGTATAACAAATGATATAAAGGCTTCAGAATATTATACATATTTTTTGTCTACTTCTTGTTTCTGAATTCAAAATTATTAACAGACTAACACATATTGATATAGACAAGAAAAGATCCTATAGAATGGGCTCCTGCTAGAACAATCATCCTAGAGATCAATTCAAACGAATTTGACATATCATAACAAATGACGAAAATGGTTTTATTCCAAAATCTCCTGTTATATTATCATTTTACGAATTTGTTTAGATCATCCCATGTTTGCCCATGTTTGTTATCTTTCCATGATTCAAAACATGCTGATTATCTTAAATTTGATTTATAATCTCCTTTTATATAATAATGATGATAATATGTTTATTTCCTTTTTTATGCTTGTGGCCATTACACTTCAAGTTAATAGCGTATGACTGGAGAGGTAATCCACAGTCAAACTATATTATTCTCTTAATTGCAATATGCGATATGATTTTCTATACTGACCGCGTATTTTTCTGCGTGCATTTTTCTATTTTCTTTCATATGATAGAACGCTCAATTTCCTTAATCGGCGTATTATTTGCTAGTACGCCTCCTAGCGATAGGTCTCTTTTTGATTACCTATCTAATCAAATTACGGATCATCAAACTAATATGATATCATTTATACATAGCTAGGAATATGTGCTAGTATATCGTATCGTATTGAATTGTGCTGTATTGCATCAAATCGCCTAGTACCGTGAGAAAAGAACTTTGAACCCAGAATATGCAAAAAGTCGTTTGGCATTATCAATCCAAAACTTTTTTTATTTCTTTTACTAACTCATCTAAATCTATCGGTTTTGATATGAAGAATTTGGTGTGACATAATATTTCATCGGGTGGGGTCTTTAGAGTATTATATAGTTCAGACGCTGTCATGAAGCATGCCTTTACATTGTTGTCTAATTTCCGTATTTCATTATACAAGTCATATCCATTCATTTGAGGCATATTAATATCAAGTAGTACTAGAGAATAGTAATGAGGCCTAAAGCTAGAGAGTGTCAAAGTGGGATCATTAAATGTATTCACTTTATACCCTTCATCTTCTAGACACATACTTAAAACTGAAGTGTTATCAGCTTCATTATCTACTAGTAAAATTCGTACTCATGCTGTATTCTCAAGATTTGTTGTCAATATTACCATTTGAAATAAATATTACCAACATCATTTCTATATACAGTAACAACAGCACCCATATATTTTAATATATTTATTACAGGTATTACGAACTCAATACTTCCTTTATTCTTTCTACTAACTCGTCTATGTCTATAGGTTTTTGGATAAAGCATTCCTCATATAATTTTTCCTTATCAATATGGTTCAATTCATTCAAATCACTCTGAATTTCCTTTTTGATCTCTCCCTGATACACATCAAAAGCAGTGATAAAGCATACCTTAAGTTTATCATCTCTTTTCATAATCTCATGGTAGAGCTCAGATCCACTCATTTTTGGCATTTTATAATCTATAAGTGCAAAATCATACCAATCACTTTTAAATTCTGATAGTGCTTGCAAGGGATCATTAAATGTATCGACTTTAAAACCATTGTCTTGAAGACCCATCGCATAAACTGTGGTTATATCAAATTCATCGTCTACTAATAGTATTCTCTTTTTAATATGAACATTATTGACGACGTTATTATTGATCATATTTCTTGTGGTCTAGCCTCTCTCGATGTGAAGGAATATTAAAGGTAAATGTAGCTCCATCTTTTCCATCATTGTTATATCTGTCTAAAGAGTGATTGTTCGACGCCCAAATTCGGCCTCCATGAGCTTCCACAATGCTCCTTGAGATAAATAACCCTAGTCCAGTACCCGTATTAGATTTTGCAACAAATTTTGTAAATAGTCTTGACATAATCTCAGGATCAATTCCAGACCCGGTGTCTTTTACATTTACTAAAACATTGTCGTTTCCCACTTCTAGTTTTGCTCCTATTGTTATACTACCTTGAGTCGTGAATTTAGTAGCATTACCTACCAAGTTTGAAATAACTTGTGTTAAACGATTTTTATCCCC
>Ga0126370_10001228_pt1 | contig 11574 bp, 15 predicted proteins | sample PanSoiMetaPlot_3_FD_92586 | JGI IMG/M metagenome (GOLD analysis project Ga0126370, IMG submission 92586) | Tropical forest soil microbial communities from Panama - MetaG Plot_3 | ecosystem: Environmental > Terrestrial > Soil > Tropical forest > Bulk soil | place: Panama | collected 2016-02-17 | reverse complement strand
CGTAGCTCTCGGTGAGGAGGGTACAGGCGATGGGTGCTCGCGAAATCATCGGAGCGGGTAGCGCGCTGGCTTTCGTGATGGCCGCGCTGGTCGCGTCGGCCGAGCCGATTCCGGCAATCGACGTTCAGCTCTTCCAGTTCCAGCCGGGCGCCGTCGTGGTCCCCAGCGGGACCACGGTCACGTGGACCAACCGGGACGACATCGAGCACACGGTGACGTCCGGCGACCCCGAGCATCGCACCGGCCGCTTCGATCTGCGCCTGCAGGGCCGGGGCGCCTCCACGACCGTGCGCTTCAGCGAGCCGGGTGTCTATCTCTACTTCTGCGATCGGCACCCGTCGATGCGCGGCGAGATCCGCGTCGATCCTTAGCCGTGACCGAAACAGCCGTGAACGAGCAGCGATGAACGAGACAACCGTGAACAGCAGCCAAACAGATCTCAACAGACGAAAGGAGCGAGTCATGAGAACGCAGATGATCGCGTGGGTCGGGACGGCGAGCGTGCTGATGCTGACGGGATGCACGCAGGCGATGGCGCAGGGACCGGGACACGCCGCCATGGCGTCGCCGACGGCGGGCGCGTCCACGATGGCCGCCTCGTCCGGGACCAAGGCCGCGCAGCTGCGGGCCGGCCTCAACAACCTCTTCTCTGAGCACGTCTATCTCGCGGGCGCGGCCACCAACGCCGCACTCGGCGGGCGCGAGGCGGAGTTCAAGGCGGCGGCCGGCGCGCTCGACGCCAACTCCGTAGCGATCTCGAAGGCGATCGGCTCCGTGTACGGCGAGGGCGCCGAGAAGGCGTTCCTGCCCCTGTGGCGCCGCCACATCGGCTTCGTCGTCGACTACACGGTGGGCGTCGCCGGCAACGACAAGGCCAAGCAGGACAAGGCGGTCGGCGATCTCGTGAACTACACGCAGGACTTCGGCGCGTTCCTCAGCTCGGCGAACCCGAACCTGCCCAAGTCGGTCGTCGCCGATCTGGTGAAGCACCACGTGGTCACGCTCAAGGACGTTATCGACGCCCAGGCATCGAAGGATCCGGCGCGCGCGTACACCGCGCTCCGCTCGGCGGCCGGTCACATGCAGATGATCGCCGACCCGCTGGCCGAGGCGATCGTGAAGCAGTTCCCGGACAAGTTCTCCAGCTAGTCGAAGGGCAAAAAGGCCCGGCCCCCGCCGTCGAAGTCAGGCGGCGGGGGCCTTTCTTTTCGCGCTAGACTCGCCTCTCGTCCGCATCCGACATAATCAGGCTTGCGGACCGAAAGGACACCCCATGCTTTCGCGACGCGATTTCGTCAACGGCACCATCGGTGCGGGCGCTGCGCTCGCGGCCCGCGGCGCGCGAGTCGCGCAGGCGCAGACGAACACACGCAAGCGAACGATCGTCGATGCGCAGGTCCATCTGTGGAAGGCAGAGTCGCCGGACTGGCCGTGGGTGCCCGGGCGCAAGCCCCAGCTGCCCGAGCCGTTCACCATCGAGAAGCTGGTGCCGCTCATGGACGATGCCGGCGTCAACCGCGTGATCGTGGTACCGCCGTCATGGCCGGGCGACCGCAACGACTATGGGCTCGAGGCAGCGCAGCGCTATCCGCAGCGCTTCGCCGTGATGGGGCGCATTCCGCTCGAAAAGCCCGAGTCGGCCGCGCGGCTGCCGAAATGGAAGGAACAGCCCGGCATGCTCGGCATCCGGCTCACCTTCCTCGGCCCGCAGGCGGCGTGGCTGACCGACGGCACCGCGAACTGGATCTGGCCGGCGGCCGAGAAGGCCGGGCTGCCGATCATGTTTCTGGCACCCGGCCGGAGCGCCGTCTTTGCACCGATCGCCGAACGCCACCCCGGACTAACGATGATCATCGACCACATGAATGCCGGGGCCGCGCTCAAGGAGAGCAACCAGCTCGACGACGCGATCGCCCAGACGGTCGCGCTTGCCAAGTATCCGAACGTGTCGTGCAAGCTGTCGGCCTCGCCGGCGATGTCGTCAGAGCCATATCCGTTCCGCGACGTGAAGCCGTACCTCAAGCGCGTGTTCGAGGCGTTCGGCCGCGAGCGCTGCTACTGGGGCACCGACCTGACGAACTCGTTCGACAGGGCGACGTATCGCCAGCGCATCACCCACTTCACCGAGACGCTCGATTTCCTCTCCGAGGAGGACAAGGACTGGGTAATGGGCCGCGCGATCCTGGCGCGCCTGAAGTGGGCCTGAGGGGATAGCAGGAGGGCGAGAAGGGTCCAGATGCGAGGCGGCGCCCGAAGGCGGCACGCGAGGCGTACTAGATGTACGTCGAGCCTGCCGCCGAGGGCGCCAACGAAGCAGATGGGCCCTTATCGCCCTCCTGGGCGCGGGGTCACGTGGCCGCAGCGACTGCAGGTGCGGTTCGCTTCCGACCCGTAGAACTCCTCGTAGGCGCGCGAGACAGGGTCCTCGCGGTAGTCGGCGACCTGCTTCACGCTCTGGTGCAGCTCGGCACCGCACTTGTCGCAGAACCAGGTGAAGCGATCGCTCTCGCCGGCGCGACGCTTGCGCTCGAGCACGAGCACGAAGGCATCGGGCGAGAAGCGCGGCGAATGCGGTGTGCCGGCCGGGCAGTAGATGATCTGGCCCTCCTTGATCACGGCGATCTTCTCGTCGCCCTCCGGCGTCCGGTAGTGGAGGTTCATGTCGCCCTTGATCATATACATGACCTCGTCGCTCGGATCGCTGTGGAACTCGCTGCGGAACTCGCGGCCCCGCGCGACGAACGCGATGCTGTCGGGCGCCTGCCAGAGGACCGTATTGGGCCGGGCCGAGGCGCGGATCGCGCTCATGACCTGACCCAGATCGACCGCTTTCATCTCATCCATTGTCTTTGGCCTCCGGGCCGCGGCCCGCCGCCACGATAATGCAGCGGCGGGCCGGGCTCAACCTCCGCTGATTCATCGCAGGCCGACGCGCTGAAGAACGGACGCGAACCGGGCGTCCGCGCGTAGCGGGCCAGACGAGAACCTCGCCCGGAATCGCGCCATGGGTGCTTGGGCGGGAAGTTGACGACGACGTCATAATCCCCATTGCTGCATATACCTGAGGTCAGCCTCGTTGGCCCGAACGCTCGTTCCAAGGACATAATCAGCCAAAGGGAACACCACATTGAAATTCTTCCCTGGATATATGTGATGCAAGCAGTGATGTCGTGCCAGAAACTTATAGATCGACCAGGTGCTGAAGACTCTCTGCTCCGGCTTATGCATCTCGAGATGAAGCTTGTTCCACGCCCAGTGATGAAAGGTCACAGCAGCTACGAAGACGGCCGCCCCCTCCCACGAGACCGGCGCGATAAGAGCAGCGATTGGCATAGCCTTTATCGGCGCCTTACGCACCGTCAACCGTATCTCCTTGTCTTCACCAGGAGCGACAGGCTCATCGCAGAATATCTTGGCGTAATGCTTGTGATGCACCAGAGCGTGAGCCTCAAACATGCGCTTGACGGACGCCATCCGCCCGCTCAGGAAGTTCCTTCTGTGCATCAGCCTGCTGTGCACCTGGTGCTCGAAAAAGGACATCACGATACAGGAGAAGATGAACCAGCCGCCAAGCTGCAGAATAAGCATCAGATTTCAGCGGCTTGGAGGTGGATCGCCGCTACTCCTTCGTCACGTTCTCGACCCGAAGGTCGAAGCCACTGGGATGCAGGCGGAAGCCCTTCACGTTGGCGCGCGTCGCGACCACCTGGACCTCGTGGTCGACGAACACCATCGGCGCGTCCTCGACGATCAGGCGCTGGGCTTTGCGATAGAGCTCGATGCGCTTGGCGCGGTCGCCGGTCTGCCGGGCCTGGACGAGGAGCTGGTCGACCTCGGGGTTATTGTAATTTGCCCGGTTCGGCAGCGGCGTGTTCTTCGAATAGAAGAGGGGGTACATCGAGAGATCGGGGTCTTCTGACTTCAGGAACCAGGAGAGCGCGTAGAGCGCCGGCGCCTCGGCGCGCACCTTGCCGAGGTAGGAGCCCCACTCGAAGGTTTTCAGCTGCGCCTTCACGCCCGCGGCGGCCAGGTTCGCCTGGATCACCGTGGCCATCTCGACCGGGGCCTGCATCCCCGAGCCGGATTCCGGCACCCACAGATCGGTCTCGAGGCCGTTGGGATAGCCAGCCTCGGTCAGGAGTTTCTTCGCCGCCGCGACGTCGTAGGGATACTTCTTCACGTTCGGCTCGAACGCCCACGTGCCGGGCAGCAGCGGGCCGATCGCGGGGATCCCCGTGCCCTTGAGGATGTCGCGCGTGATCGCTTCGCGGTTGACGGCGTGGCTGAAGGCCTGGCGCACGCGCCGATCGGTGAAGGGCTTCTTGTCGACGTTGAACCCCACGTACCACACGGTGAGCCCCGTCGCCTTGTGGACGGTCACACCGGCGGTCTTCTCGAGCCGGGCGACGAAGTCGGGCGGGATCGGCAGGATCAGATCGACGCCGCCCGTGAGAAGCTCGGCCACGCGCGCGTTGGCCTCGGCGAGGCCGCGATAGACCAGGGTCTGCGCCTTGCCCTTGGCACCCCAGTAGTCGTCGTTGCGGCGCAGCACCAGGCGGCTGCCGCGCTCCCAGGACTCGACCTTGTAGCGGCCGCTGCCGACGGGCTTGGCGTCGAAGTCGGCCGGCGACTTCGCGAAGGCCGTCGGGCTCACGATCCCGCAGTTCGGCAGAGCGAGCAGCGCCAGCAGCGACGCGGTCGGATATTTCAACTGGAGCTGCACGGTGTGCGCGTCGAGCACTTCGACCGCCTTCACGCTCGAGAGGTAGCCGGTGACGAACGTCCACTTGCCGCTCTTCGCGTGCGGATGCGCGGGATCGATGACCCGGTCGAAGGTGAACTTGACCGCATTGGCGTCGAGCGGCGTGCCGTCGTGGAAGCGGACGCCGCGGCGCAGCTTGAACGTCCACGCCAGGCCGTCGGCCGAGGTGGTCCACGACTCGGCAAGCCCGGGGACGACGTCCGTGCTGTCGGGGGCGGTGACCACCAGGGTCTCGAAGATCTCGGCGGTCACCCGCAGGGTGTGCAGGCCGAGCGCCTGACCGGGATCGAGACCGGGCGGCTCAGCCTCCATCCCGACCACCAGCACGTCGCGAGGGGCCTGCGCCAGAGCCGAGGTCGCAAGCAGAGCGAAGACCAGTAGTGTCGCGGCGAATGGAGCGAGTTTTGACATGGGATCCTTATAGCGCCGGCGTCGCAGAGGCGCAATCATCGCCGGCGGAGCTGTCTGAGCTCGCCGAGCGTCATCCCCGGAATGGCCACGCCGTTGCCGGCCATCCAGCCGGCCATCGACTGGCTGTTCGGCCACGGCGCGACCTTCGTCATGATCCAGTCGCCCTCGACGAGGTGATTGGGCCCGAGCACGCGAAACGCGAACGAGTCGGTGGTGACGCGCCTGGCCGACACGTCGAACGACGTCCGGTCGATCTCGACCTTGCGCGTGTCCCACGTCGCGGGAATGGCGCCGGCGCCGTCCGGGAAGCCCTTGGCGGTCAGGCTCAGCACGAGGATCATGACGTGCGCGACGCGGGTCTGGTACTTGGCGCGAAACGCATCGGCCTCCTGGGCGTCCTTCACACCGAAGAAGAGGAAGGTGGAGTCGGGCTGAGTCAAGTGCAGGATCTTCCGCGGGCGCGGCGTGGAGAGATCCTCGAACAGCACTTCGTTGTTCGTGAAGCCCGAGAAGTGGTACGTGCCCGCCGCGTCCTCGCGGACCGCGCGCGTCACCCGCATCGTGACCTGGCCCATGCAGCCCAGGTCGGAGCAGCCCTTCCAGGTGACGAGCGGCGGCTGAGCCGCGACGGACGCGACGAGCGCGAGCAGGCTTCCGAAGGCGAGGAGTGTTCTTGGCCCCACGCCCGCGCTGCGCTACTTGGTCGCGAAGCAGTAGAAGAGGCCGTTGCCTCCCGTGCTCTTCAGATCGTTCTGGCTACAGCCGCCGTCGGGCCCGCGCGAGGGATGCGACGAGTTCCACGACTTCGACGCGTCGTCGTCGCGCAGCCCCTGCCGGTCGTGATGGCCGACCATTGCCGCGCCCTGGCCGCTCTTCGTCCAGTTGCCGCAGGTGCGATCCTCGCCGGCCGGGAACGCAGTACCGTTCGGCTGCGAGCCCGTCAGGATGTCGTGCGTGTTCGGCGTGTCGCCGCGCCCGTTGACGGTGTCGCCCTTCTCGGTGAGCGCGGTCTGCTTGTTGATGTTGTTCACGCCGTGAAGCTCGGCGAGGTCCTTGGCGATGATGATGCCTTTGGCGTTCTTCCAGGGCCCTGCGCCGATGCGGTCGCGCGCGTTGACGGCGCCGGGGCCCTGCGTGCTCAGATATGCCTTCCAGGTCTTGGCGCCTGCGCCCGCCGTCGCCCCGAGCAGCTGGCAGAGCTGGTCGGCGCCCGCGAGCCCGCCGAGATCGGCGCCCTTGCCGGGGCCCTTGCTGGTGATGAAGAAGCCGATTTCCGACTGCTGCGCCTGGCCGGTACTGCCGCCGAGAGACAGAAGCAGCGCCACCGCCACGCATACCGACAGTGCCAATCTCACGTTCATTCCGGTCTCCTCACTCGTCAGGTCGTCGCACCAGCGCGCCGCGCTTCGCGCAGGCCGGCCAGGATTGCCTCGCGGTCGAGGCTCATCTCCATCAATGCGACCTGCGCCTCGTAAACGTCCGCCGGCACCTGGTCGCGCACCTCCGGCTCGAACACGTGAAAAACGGGGAGCCCCAACGGGACTCCGGCCAACGGGCCCGCGTAGGAGGGATCACCGGCGACGACGGTCTGGGCGAGCGTCTGCGTGCTCTCGGCGTCGGGAGTCCCGAGAAGGACCACCACGCCGCTGCCGTGCTCGTCTGCGACCCGCTTCACCGCCGCCTGATCCTCCAGGCCCATGGCGCCCGCCGCCGTTCAGACGTAGCAGGCGGTGAGGGTCAGCACCACGTCGGCACCGGCGCGGCTGGCGCACTCCGCGACCGCGGGGCCCGGCACGCCGTCGCGCTCGCCGAGCGCGATGACTTTCTTGCCTCGAAGATCCATCATCTAGCTCCTTTCGAAGGATTGCGCTCCAGGACGAGGGAGAGCCCGTCCGGCAGCTGCGTCATGCGTCCGAGGAACAGGCTGCCCTTGCCCGCGAACATCGTGCGCGTCAGACGGCCCTCGGTGAGGCCGCGCCGTGCGTGCCCGAGATACGGGATCGCCGAGGCAATGTGCCCCTGCGTCGGCGAAAAGCCCGGCATGCCCCGCCGGCGGACGAAGTCGTCGATCCCCTCGCGCGGGATCAGCTTCTCGACGACGGCGAGGCCGGCCAGCGTCCGGTAGTTGTTGAGCGGGACGTTGCCGCTTCCGGCGGGCTCGGTGGCCTCGGGGTTGTGCAGCTCGAGCGAGAACCGGTCGACGTCGAGCAAGGTCAAGCCCACGCGCCCGAGCGGCTCGCTGTAGAGCGCCTTCATGACCGCGAGCGGCGCCGAGCCCGAGGCGACCTCGTGCTTTCCGATCGCGTCGAGTCGAAGGGCCGGCGACGCCCCCTCGTCGCGCGAGACGTGCACGGCGAAGCCGGCCAGCACGTCCTCGACGATCGGCATCGCGTGCTTGACGTGCCCCTGGAACTTCATCCCGAGCTTGGCCAGCGAGCCACCCGCCACCACGACCACGTCATCTTGGAGGCCGCTGCGCACGAGCGCGCCCGCCAGCATCAGCGCGTGCATCGGCCCGCAGCAGAACGCCTTCACGTCGCTGCCCGTCGCGCGCTCGCAGCCGGCCCACTCCGCGACCGCCTTGGCGACGTTGCCGCCGCCGCGCTGGTAGCGATCGCCCACCGCCTCCTCGCCGCAGTTCATGACGTAGCGCACGTCGGACGCGGCGATCGCGCCGGGTCGCGCGAGCAAGTGACGCAGCGCCAGTGCCGCCGTCGCCTTGCACGCGAGGTTCTCCAGCAATACCTGGCCGGTGAGCGTGTCGTCCTCGTCGTGCCCGGGCAGCATGGCGCCGAGGAGCCGGCCGTCCACGCCTAGGATCGGCAATGCCCCGTGCTTGTCGACGCGCTCGGCGAGGGCTTGTGCCGTCATCCCGGCGCGGACGGCGGGGCGGCTGGAGTCGGCCCCGACGATCGGATGCGCGTCGAGCGCGGCCCGCGCGCGGTCGGCGAGATCGCGATCGAGCGCGAGCAGATCGAAGGGGTCGCAGGCGGCGAGCAGACCGAAGAGCTCGTCCTCGGGCATGATCTCGCCGTCGGGGCCGAACCGCGGCGCCCCGGCTATCGGATGGCGATGCCACGGCGTCGGCCGGGCCGCCAGCTCGTCCACGTCGACGTTGCCGATGAAGACCTGGTTGGGTGCGTAGGTGCACGCGGCATCCCAGTCGCGCAGGTGTGGTCGTAGAAATTCGATCGGCCGGTCGATCTCGCGCAGGACACGCAGCGGCTTGGAGCCGAGACGCACGAGGCTCGGCGCATGCGCGAGCACCAGCGAGACCGCGCGGATGACCGGCATGCCCTCGGACGTCACGTGAGTCACGCGAGGCATCATACCCTCTGGCCGGCTCGCAGCGCACGGTACCGCGCCGGGGTCAGTCCGAAGGCCGACTTGAACGCGCGGGTGAAGTGCGCCTGATCGGCGAAGCCGGCCTCGCCCGCCACGTCGACCAGGGCTCGCCGCTGGTGGATCAGGTCGCGCGCCAGGTCGAGCCGGCGCATCGTCAGATAGCGGTACGGGCTCGTGCCGAACGCCGCCCGGAACTGACGGGCCAGATCGTAGCGGGTCAGTCCAGTGACGGACTCGAGCTCCGCCGAGCGCACGACCCGTGTTCTTTCGGCGTCGAGAAACCGGCGGGCACGCTCGAGGGCGCCTGCATCCACTCGCTGCGAGGCCAGAGGTGTCGGGCTCCCGCGCTCGGCGTCGAGCAGGCCTTCGGCCAGCTCGACGACCAGGCTGTCCGCCCCCAGGGGCTCCATCGGATGCCGAAAGACGCCGGCGAGGGCCCGAATGAGCCGCGGGCTCGCCGAGACGGGGTCGGCGAGGAAGGGCAGCGGGCGCGGGCGGCCGCGGAGCGTGCGCAGCGCCTCGGCGAGCTGAGCGGGCTCCACGTAGACGATCCGGTAGCCGAATCCCCTTGTGTCGCCCGCGCGCCCGTCGTGGGCCTCGTCCGGGTAGAGCACGACGATCTGACCGGGAAGGCTGACCCGTGCCGCGCCCCGGTAGTCGAAGACCTGCACGCCGCGGTCGGTCAGGCCGATCGCGTAGGTGTCGTGGCGATGCTTCGCATAGGCCCGGCCGGCGAACCACGCGCGGAACAGCTCCACGCCGTCGACCGGCTTCGCGCTGGTGATCCAGCCCCCGACCGTGACCTCGCACGATCGTTCAAGACCCTCGCCCCCCGATCTGGTCTCCTTGGTGGGCACGGAGACAGAGTACGACCACAGAGCAACTCGTCGCGTTCCTTCTCTTCGCGGTGGTGGCCGCGGTCACGCCGGGCCCGAGCAACATCATGGTGACGGCGGCCGGCGCGAACGCCGGCCTGCTCCGGGGGCTGCCGTGCCTGTTCGGTGTCGCGACGGGGATGGGGCTCATGATGTTCGTGGTCCCGCTGGGGCTTGGGAGCGTCGTGCTGGGCCATCCCCTGGTGCTGAAGGCGCTCAACTGGAGTGGCGCGGCGTTTCTGCTCTGGCTCGCCTGGAAGATCGCGACCTCGACCGGTCTCGGATCGTCGTCGGAGCACCGGCCCGTCGGCTATCTCAAGGCCGCGGCCTTTCAGTGGGTCAACCCGAAATCGTGGCTCGTGAGCGCGAGCGCAGCGGGGACATTTCTGAGCGCGGGGGCAGGGAGCCCGGTCGCGCAGTCGGTCTATCTCGGCGGGCTGTTCTTCCTGGCGGTGCTGCCGAGCTGCTTCGTGTGGCTCGCGTTCGGCGCCACGATCCAGCGCGTGCTCTCGAGCCCGCGACGGCTCCGGGCGTTCAACATCGCGATGGGCGCGCTCCTCGCCGCGTCGATCGTCCTGATCGTCGCGTAGCCTCAGCGTCGCGTCGTCTGGCCGCCCGCCGCTCCTGTCTCGACCGGGCTCTGCCCGGCGCTGGTCGCCGCCTCGGGCGCAAGCGGAATCATGCCGCCAGGCGCGCCCGCCAGAATCCAGTCGATCAGCAGGCGATAGCGGTCTGTCGGCACGGCGCCGACGAGCGAGAGCTTCTCGTTGAGGACGACGGTCGGCAGGCCCGACACGCCGAACCACGCCGCGCCCTCGGCGCAATCGCGCAGCACGGCCTCGTAGGCGGCGCCCGCGTAGTCGGCCTCGAACCGCGCCGGGTCCAGCGCCGTCTCGCGGATGAGGGCGCGCAGGACGTCCGGCCGCGAGATGTCGAGGTTGTCGCGGAAGTGCGCCGTGAAGAGCCGCTCGTGGAATCGCTCGAACGCGGCCTCGCCCTGGAGCTCGGCGCACTTGGCCGCTGTCAGCGCCGGCACGCTCGACGCGGGCAGCGGCGTGTCGATCTCGGGCACCACGAAGGCCGCGCGCGGCTCCTCGACCCCCACGCGCTGCCGTCCCTCACGCGTCTTCTGGGTGACGCGCCGGTCGGGCTCTGCGCCGGGAATCAGCGGGAACGTCCGCCAGTGAAGCCGCACGCGCTCGCCGTAGTGCTGCTGGACCTCGCGCAGACGCACGGCCGCGTTGTAGCACCAGGGACACAGGTAGTCGGAGAAGACGTCCAGCCGGACCGGCGCCGTCATTCGCGCGTGAACACCGTGGGCTTCGCGACCTCCGTCCGCAGCGCCTGCAGCGCCTGCTCGACGATGCGCCGGCGCAGCACTTTCTCCTCGTCGGGAGAGAGATCGGCGCTGCCGAGCGGGTGGATGATGCCCGCGGCGGACACGATGCGGTTGGCGCCGACCATCACGGCCACCGGCGTCATGGTGGAGACCTGCACCGTCGGCAGCCCCGCCCGCTCGAGCTCTCGCGTGATCGCTGCGCCGCAGCGAGTGCTCGTCCCTCAGGTGGAGGTGAGGATGACGGCGTCGACGCCGGCGGCGCGTAGCTGCTCGGCGATCTCCCGCCCCATGCGCGCGCTCTGGGCCAGGGTGGTTGCGACGCCGACGGTGGAATAGACCGTCTCGTGCAGCTTGCCGATGGCGCCGGACTGCTCCAGTTCGCGCGCGACGTCGACCGGCACCAGCCGATGGGGGTCTTGCTTCACCCAGGTCGTGTCGTAGCCGCGGTGCGGATTGTCGTACTGGGCCGCGTCGAGGCTCGACTTGCCCTCGATGCTGTAGGCGCCGTAGCGCGTCGCGTTGAGCGCCTCGATGCCGTCGGGATTGCCGCGCGGTACCAGGCCCCCGTCGGTAACGAGCGCGATCGTGGCGCCCTCGAGCGTCTTGACCAGGCGCGGCGGCGCAACGGGCGGGAAGGCCGGCCTCGGCACTTCGCTGACGAACGGCCGGCCGGCAAGCTTGTCGAGCAGCATCGCGACGGCGCGATCGGCTGCGGGGGTGTCGGCGACGACGTTGCGTGTGACGCCGCGGGCGAAGTAGCCGTGCGCGGAAGGCGTACCGATCGCTTCGCCGCGTGCGAGAGCCAGACCCAGGGCCACGAGCTTCTGCGCCTCCTGCAGCAT
>Ga0126370_10001227_pt1 | contig 11574 bp, 21 predicted proteins | sample PanSoiMetaPlot_3_FD_92586 | JGI IMG/M metagenome (GOLD analysis project Ga0126370, IMG submission 92586) | Tropical forest soil microbial communities from Panama - MetaG Plot_3 | ecosystem: Environmental > Terrestrial > Soil > Tropical forest > Bulk soil | place: Panama | collected 2016-02-17 | reverse complement strand
CGACCGCCGGAAGACGGATCGTCGGCAGAACTATCAGTGGGCGATGCCCGAGCGACGCCACCGCGAGCGGCGCCGCCGGGATGTCATGACAGACATCGAGAAATCTGGCTGGGCTGTGGTGCGTCGGTAGAAACGCTGGAGTCGCTCTGAAGCTCGCCGCGCCGGCCGTGAAGGAGCGGTCCTAGGAGGGTAGGGAAGCACCCGGCGAATCCGACGGCTGCACGAAGGAGCTGGCCGCATTGGTCGAGCATTTGTTACTCGATGACCTTGTCCGCTCGCAGCAGAAACGACTGCGGGATCGTCAAGCCCAGGGAGAGCAGCCGCAAGGGAGAGAGATCGGTCGTCATAGGCCGATCCTACCGTGCCACATTCCAGCCCCTGTACCGGGCACGGCTCGGCCGAGTATTCGGACACTACCGCCTCCTCAGCGTCGTCTGCACTTCGAAATCCTGATTTAATCGGCTTCTGTTCGATCGCCCTTGGTGTGTTCCTTTCTTGTCCTTCATCGGTAGACCACGCACCACGAAACCGGAACGGCGATCCAGCATCTATAACAGTGAGGTCGATCCTGGACACTTGCGACAGCGACTTACGTGCTAGAAAGCGATCCCGATCAAGGACTTCTCTCCGCCCATGGCATCGGCTGCCAGAGGGCCTGAAGGTAGGAGCTGACGATGACCACCCATTCTAGGGACCTCACCATAGTTCTCGTACACGGAGCGTGGGCCGACGGCTCTTGTTGGCGTCGCGTCGTTGTCCAGTTGCAGCGGCTCGATTTCAAGGTGACCTGCGCTCCGCTACCGCTCACGTCCCTATCCGACGATGTCTCGGCCTTAGCTCGGACGCTCGAACGAACGACAGCGCCAATCGTGCTGGCGGGCCACGCCTACGGCGGTGCGGTGATTGGCGCGACGCGCGACGACCGAGTCAAGTCGCTCGTCTACATCGCGGCGCTCGCGCCCGACAAGGGCGAGACGGTCGCCCAGATGTTCTATCGTGATACGCCGCATCCGGACGCGCCCACACTGGCTCCCGACAAGCACGGCCTTCTGTGGATGCCGGAAGAAGGATTCCATCGCGCGGTCGCCCACAAGGCGCTGCCCGATGAGAGAAGCGTCATGGCTGCCGCGCAACGCCCAATTGCGCTCAAGTGCATCGAAGAACCCGCGCCGACGCCAGGATGGAAGGCACATCCCTCATGGTTTCTCGTGGCCGACGAGGATCGCATGCTCAACCCCAAGACGCAGCATTTCATGGCCCAGCGCATGGGCGAATTCATCCGGGCACATCCCGTCGATCACAGTCCGATGCTCAGCGCACCCGAGCTCGTTACCAACGTGATCCAGGAAGCGGCGCGTGACGCCCTTTCGAAATAGGTGGCTCGCCGAAGCCTGGGACATCCGTAGGAGCTCTCGACGTTCATGTAAATCGAAAGACCCTCCGAAACCGAAGTGCCGACACGTCCGTCGCAAGACAGATGTTCGGCATCCGGGGTGGGAGCGGCTGTTCGGGAGCGTAACAAGCTGTGGGCTGGCGCTGATGCTGATGGGCGGTGCCGCGGCGCAGCAGTAGCCGAGCGATACAGCGACGGCGTAGTCGGCCCAGCCAGAATCGCGAGGGTTCTTCGGGACGTTCTGGAAAACGTATGTCGATGAATTCCTCTCGCCTCAGGCGCCCGACGACGCCGAGCTGCCGGCTCCCCTCGATTCGCCGCCATTCCCGAGCTCGAAGTGGCAGGGATTCCCGCTGATGGGCGTGCCCCACAGCACCACGGAGTATCCGCTGACGAAGGCGCTCTGGACGCTGCCCGGTATCGGGGATTTCCTGAAGGAGGAGCGCATCCAAGATATACGGGTGGATCAACGCGTTGGGGAACTGGAGCCCTGCCAACAACTCGAACATCCCGACGTCCTACTGGATCTTCCCGAACGAGCCCGTGCTCAACCAGGCCATCCTGCGATTCGAGCGCGAGGCCGACACGGTCCAGACGGATCACATCGACTGGGGATTCCGCTCCACGTGGCTGTACGGTACCGACTACCGCTATATGACGGCCGGCGGGTGGTTCAGCGATCAGCTACTCGAACAGAACCAAAAGTATGGATTCGATCCGACGGAGCAATACCTCAACGTCTATGTGCCGCGGATCGCGCAGGGCATGGTGCTGACTGCCGGACGTTGGATCGCGCCCCCAGACATAGAGACCCAGTTCGCACCGGACAACTACCTCGGCACGCATTCGATCCTGTTCACGTACGACACCTACACCCAGACGGGCATCATGGCGACCTTGATGCTCAACAAACAGTGGACGATCCAGGGGGCGGTGCACGCCGGAAACGACGTGGCGCCGTGGTACAAGGGCGCGACCCCGACGGGCATGCTCGGAGTCCGGTGGGTGTCTATGACGCCAAGGCGTTCGAACTTGGCAAGAAGAATTTCCTGTGGATGGGCGGCCTCGATCTCATCTTTAGATTCTGACGTTCGTCACGGCCTCTCGGTTTGCATCTCGGCCTGTGAGCGGGAATAGTCCCATACGGAGACCCGATAGTGGTCGGCGGCCGGCAGATGCCCGATCTCGAAATACGCGCGTTCGTATCCGCCGACGCCTTCGGGAACCCAGACGATCCGCTGACCGACGAGGGCGCCCGAGGCGTCCAGGGCCTGTCCGAGCAGACGCAGCGGCTCGGCCGCTTCGCCGTATTCGTTGGTGATGTAGCCGCGAATTCGCGTGTCGCCGCCAACCTCGCGGTCGGTCGACCACTCCAGCTTGAACCAGTGATCCCAGCCCTGCATCAACGTCGTCGTGCTCGCTGATGGCGTGATCGCTGGACTGTTCATCGATGCACACGCTGACGTCCCCAGAGCTGCTAGCACAAGCAGTGCAGCCGAGACGATCGATCGAGCAGGCGTATTCATGATGACTCCATTGTCATTTCTGCTGCTTGAAGCTCGTAGAAGAGAGAGTCGCGAAAATGGCTGGCGGGCTCGGGCGGCCTGGGCAAGACGATGCCGCGGTGGAAGAAATCACACATGATCCGATTTCCCGCCGCCCAGCCGTCGCCCTGACCCGTCAGGTGAAATGCGCACACGCCACTGCCGCCGAGCACAGTCTGGCCACAATGGGCACACAGACTCATGGGTGGACACCAAAGCCGCCCGCGCTCTCGGTTCATCTCTGCCTCCTCGACCGTGACTGATTCGCTCTTGGGAGAACCCGTGGCGGACGGAGGTTTCAGCCTAGCAGCTAGCGATTCGCTGCGTTTGGGGAGCGAGCGGCGGATCACCTGTCGGCTCGCCGCGCCTCTACCAACGCGGTAGGAACGCCTCGATCAGCGACGTGGGCGCGTGGCACTCGGCGAAGGCGTAGAGTAGCAGCCCGCCCATTGCGAGTGCCAGGCTGAACACGGCGCGCGCCACGCGCTGCAGCTGTCGACGGTGTTCCCGGCCGCCGTCGACGTCCGCCGTCGATAGCAGCGGCGGGGTCAGCATCTGCTGGCCCGCGTGTTTCTTCATGAAACAGATTCGACGACGCTCCTCCGACGTGAGTCTGCTCATCTCCAACTCGCACGATCGGACTCGTCCTTGGGACGGCGCCCGGCTCTCGAAGGTTACCGAGCTCGGGGCATGTGTATTGCGGACCCGACGTAGAGCGCTCTCGCGGAACGTCCGCCCGTCGACCGCCGTCGAAAGAAATGAGCAGAACCACGACACAGAGGAGCGCAAACGATGACGTTCAAGAAGCTCACGTTCGTGATCGCGGCAGTCGCGCCGCTGGCGCTGGGCGCTTGCACCGCCGTCAGCACGTTTGGCACGGCGGGCGGCACGACGGCGGCCGCCTCCAGTGTCTCCGTGCCCACCGCCACCGATGTGCCGCGATCTGGCCCAGACGGGGCCCCGCAGGACGGCAACACCTTCGTTCACAGCCCGGAGCCCGGATTCGACCCTGACAGCATCTCCGAGGCTCCGTGAGCGTGCTGCGCCTCGGTGTGCTCGCCGCTCGCCGATGGTTCAATGCTCGCGCGCGCATCGCGGTCATCCTGTGTCTGACGGGCTGCGCCACGATCCGGGGGTGGGAGGCGCACGACACGGAGGAGCTGTTGGCGGCGGCCGGCTTCGAGAAGCGGCCCCTCGATAGCGCCGACACGAAGCTCGACGAGGCGACCTCCCCCTACCGGATGGTGCGCCGTATCAAGGATGGTGTGGTGCAATACGCCTACGCTGATCCCGACAACTGCCAGTGCGTTTACATCGGCACCTCCAAGGAGTACGCCCAGTATCAACGGCTGGCCGCGCAACAGCGCATCGCCCGCGAGCGATTCTTCGACTACGAGGACGTCTGGGACCGGGATAGCTGGGGGCTGTGGTGACCAGAATGCGGGAGGCGGTTCCCGGCTCGTTGGCGGCGCGCCCGTTCGCTCCGCCACCTCCTGAGGACTATCCCGACCCGACGTTGGTGACTATCGCGTCTTCCACCGTGACTTTCGCGGCGCCGAGCGCGGAATCAGGATGCTATGCGGCGATGGAGCGCTCCGGCCTCGCCCGAGCCCGACCGCCCCTCGGCGCGCGCGCGACGTAGCGCCCGTCTGGTGCGCATCGGGATCAGGCGGCCCTCGGCGAGCATGTCAGCCGTTGCCGCGAGTCGACCCCGTCTGAACTCTTCAGCTGAGACGACGCGTACGATTTGGCCCTGGGCGTCGAGAATTGTCACGGGCGCGACCGACTCGTCGCCCGAAGGAAGCCGTACAACAGTCCAGGAAGCCTTCATGGGTTATGCCTCCTATCGAGAAAGCGAGCCACTGACGCCCACACCCGGCCTCCGCAGTTGGGACACGGGTCGACGCCGAGCTCGAAGCACGTGTCACAATCGAGGCACAGGGCCAGACGCCCCAACGGCAGCTGCAGCGCCGTGCCCGTGCCCCGGACGCTCATATCGTTCATGCCCTTCCGATGCCGATCGCGCACCATTGGTTACGCACGGCGGACCCGGCTGCGTCCGATGTGCTGAGTCATCGCCGAAGTAGTTGATATGTCGATCGATGGCACGCGGCTGATCAGCGATCAGCGAACACAGGTAGATGATCGACTCCGCCAGCTGCTCCATGGCACTAGCTCCACCGGCGCGAGAGCCCGATTCGTCACCTGGTGACGGGCAGGGGGGTCTTGACACAACCTTTTGACGCGGGTGCGGGGCGCAGAGCTTCGTCGACTTGCAGGCGGCTGCGCGGCGTCGAAAGTGCGCCAGCCTTTTTGAGGCTCAGCCGCATCGCCGCATCCTCATCGTTCTCCGGCCGGACACGGCGGCGCCGGCTCTGTCCACCTGCGGTCGACGGGCAGAGTGCCACGAAGTACATTGCTCAGACGGCCCGACCGGTCGCCGACCTGGACATAGTAGTAATAAGTTCCCGATTCACTCGGTGTGAACGGCGTCTCGACTTCCTCCTCGTGTCCGGCGCGATTCGCGTCGAAGTCGAGGCGGAGCGTCGAGCGGCCGTACTCGGCGCGCCGGCCGTGCCGTTGAACCCATGCGCATCTGGCGCTCACGATGTCCTCTGTGGCGGCATCGAGTCGAAACTTCGCATTGACCGGACAGCCCGCCTGCGTGGCCGACGGAACGAATCTTAGATGGGAGATCCGCGGCCCCTCGGGCGATGGATCATCCAAATGGACGAGGGGACCGCATCCGGCCAGGCTGATCGACAGTGCCAGCACGGCCCACACGCGCGCGCAAGCCTGAGGGAACGGATTACTGCCTGGGCGCTGGGGACGCTTCCAAGTGGTCCACATATACCCGATATGATGGAGCGCCCCTCACCTCGGCCTCGAAGGAGGCGTGTCCACCTGGCGGAATCGTAGCGTCCACGGAATGGTAGACCCGCGAGATCACATAGCCCTTGGCGTTGAGCCCCTCGATGACAAGCGTCAGGTGGTCTGCGTCGTGTCCGCTATTGTTACGGATCTCCCCGGTGATCCTGGTCCTGCTGTACTTGCCATACCACGCGACCCTGGTCCCGAACTCTATTGGGAACAGACCGCGGACGTCGTCGGTCCTCGCGACGCTGGGTGTTATCGACGTAAGTACGGCGGCGGATAGCAGAGCGGCTAGCACGGTCGCTGACGTGCGCCTCATGGAGCCCATACCGAGCCTAAAGGCTTGCTCTGCAAGCCCTGATCAAGCGCCGCGCTTCGTGAAATGCGGCACCGGATGCGCTCAGCAGCCGCACGAGGAGCATGCGCTCGTCGAGCCGGTCGGTTGCGGCCCGCACGCCGGCGAGCCGCCCAAGCTCGAGATGGAGACGCTCCGCAACGCCCGGCTCGATCTGTGGACCGCTCATCAGAGTCGTTCCCAGGTACGAAGCTTCGCCTGCGGCCCACGGCCGCGAAACGGCCAGCTCGTTGGGTTGGAGGCGATAACGCTCCAGATACTCGAGCGAACCATTGCGGGACACTGCGAGTTCGTGCGCGAGGGATCCGAGTTTCCAGCGCTCGCCGCGGGCGTGCCGCCCGCTCATCAATGCGTCGCTCCAATACAGATAGCCGCCGCCAGCGATGTTGACGTCGATGCGCTGATCGATTCGCGCGTCGGCAAACGGGATCAGCGGATGCCAATGGCAGTGCAGGTGCGCGCCATCATCCACGTAATACGAGCTCTGGAGATGGGTGGTCATGCCGTCGGACGATGGATGGGCCTGTAGCGCCGACTGCGAAGTCAGCCGCACGCGCGCGCCGCACCCGACACGAACGATCTGCTGAAGCCGGTCGCGCCCGAATACGCCTGGGGCGGACGACATGAGTATCATGTGCAGGCCCTCGCCCTCGGCAAACCATCGCCCAACGCGGAACGGAGGCTCCCCATAGGCCCCGGCCAGTACGGTCCGACCGTTACGGTAGAGGAAGGTGAGCTCCAGCCGTGCGTGCCGCCCGACGACCCGGGATGGGCGCTCGTCGCGATGCCGCGCGGCCGCCGGAGTTGCATGCAATTCCTCGGCTACGCGGGGATCGGATGTTCGTACAGCAGCTCGCGCCGAATCCACGTGACGACCTCTTCCAGCCCTGCGCCGCTCTTGAGGTTCGTGAAGACGAATGGCCGGTCGCCCCGCATCAGCGCCGCGTCACGCGCCATCACGTCGAGGCTCGCGCCGACGTGCGGAGCGAGGTCGATCTTGTTGATCACGAGCAGATCCGAGCGCGTCACGCCCGGTCCGCCTTTGCGCGGAATCTTGTCGCCTCCGGAGACGTCGATCACATAGACGGACGCGTCAACGAGCTCGGGGCTGAAGCTGGCCGCCAGATTGTCGCCACCGGACTCGAGAAAGACGATCTCGAGATCCGCATGCCGTGTGGACAGCTCGTCGAGCGCATCGAAGTTCATCGACGCGTCCTCGCGAATGGCGGTATGGGGGCATCCACCCGTCTGCACGCCGATGACGCGATCAGCGGGCAACGCCTGGCTGCGGACCAGAAATTCCATGTCCTCACGCGTGAAGATATCGTTCGTGACGACACCGAGCTTGTAATGCGCGCGCATCCTTTTGCACAGCGCATCAACGAGCGCCGTCTTTCCGGAACCGACGGGTCCACCGATGCCGATGCGCACAGGACCCTTGCTCATGACCGGAACAACCTCGAGTGCAGGTGTGGCTGCGCCATTGCTGAAACATCCATCGCCGGCGTAAACGATTCGGGTCGAACGCGCGTCGTCATGGCTTCGACGACCATCGGCACGCGGCCGAGGACGTCCGCCAGCCGTGCGTGGGCGTCGGTCTGGCCGATCCGCATCAACCGCAGGGCGGCCGACGTCGTCGACGCCAGCCGGGTATACGCGAAGGCGGCGCCAGCGTCGCACATGCGCACGCCGGCCGAAGCGCACGCGCAGCCGAATGCGATTGGCAGAGCTGGACCAAGCCTCTGCTCATGGGCGAGCTCGAGAAGCCATTCGAGCCGTTGGTCGGGATAGAGAGCGCTCCATGTTGTGACCAGCCTGAGTCCCATCGCACGGGTTGATCGCCGTATCGCCGACGACGGTCGCATTGCGATGATCTCGTCGTCGAGCTCGCAGAGCGCCTGCCAGTCTCGTCCTTCGAACGCGGACCATGCACGCAGTGCGGCCGGACCATCCATCCGCCCCACGACTTCGTCCAGACTCACGTCCAGCCACGCCTGCAGATCGGCTGGGTTTTCGATGAGCCCGGCCGCCGTCGCTGCCTCGAGGCCGTCCGAATAGCCGAAGCCGCCGATGGGAAAGAGGCTGTCGCACAGATGCAGCAGCGCGAGCAGCGGTCGGGTGCTCGTCGTCTCAATCATGATGGCTCGCGCCCGCGGTGGCCGGCGTGAACGCGAGCATCGCGCGCGCAAAAGGAATGCGCTGCTGCTCGAGGAGCTGCTCCACGCCGGCGACGTCGGGGCAGACGATTCCCGTGCCCGAGATCATGAGAGGCTGATGCCGATTGCCGATGTGGTATGCGTAGAGCCCCCACTCCTGGGGCGTGCGCGGCTCGACCGGCGTATCGCTGACGACGTTCGCATCGCCGTGATCTCTTCGTCGAGCTCGCGGAGCGCGCACCAGTCTTGTTGGTCGAACGCGGACCATGCGCGTAGCGTGGCCGGACCATCCATCCGCCCCACGACCTCGTCGAGACACACGTCCAGCCACGCCTGCAGCTCGGCTGGCGTTTCGATCAGCCCGGCCGCCGTCGCTGCCTCGAGGCCGTCGGAATATCCGAACCCACCGATGGGAAAGAGGCTGTCGCAGATGTGCAACAGGGCGAGCAGCGGTCGGGTCATCGCTGTCTCAATCGGCATGGCTGCCCCCGCCGGCTCGCCGTCCTCGGGATCGGTCCGCTCGATGACAATCAAAACAGGAAATACCGCTGAGCCAGCGGAAGGACATCGGCGGGCTCGCTGGTGAGGAGCTGACCGTCGGCGCGGACCTCGAACGTATCCGGGTTGACCTGGATGTGCGGCAACGCGTCGTTGAGGACGAGATCTCGCTTCCGGACCGTTCGGCAGCCGCGTACCGGCACGAAGCGACGCGTCAGGCCGGACAGCGCACCGGACTGGGCCCCGGCCTGACTGACGAAGTGAACGCTGCACGCTTGTCGCGCGCCGCCAAAGGCTCCGAACATCGGCCGTGCGATGACCGGCTGCGGCGTCGGAATCGACGCATTGCCGTCGCCCATCATCGCGCCGGCCACGAGACCGCCCTTGATCACGAGCTCCGGCTTCACGCCGAAGAACGCCGGCTGCCAGAGGACGAGATCGGCCAGCTTGCCGACCTCGATCGAGCCAATCTCGTGCGCGATGCCGTGCGCCAGGGCTGGATTGATCGTGTACTTCGCGATGTAGCGGCGGACGCGGAGGTTGTCGCTCCCCGCCATCTCACCAGGCAGCGCCCCGCGCTGGCGTTTCATCCTGTCCGCGGTCTGCCAGGTGCGGCAGATCACTTCACCGATGCGTCCCATCGCTTGCGAATCGGACGACATCATGCTGAGCGCCCCGAGATCGTGCAGCACGTCCTCGGCGGCAATCGTCTCGCGACGCGTGCGCGAATCGGCGAAGGCCACATCCTCCCGGACGCTCGGCGACAAGTGATGGGTGACCATCATCATGTCGAGCACCTCGTCGAGCGTGTTCCGCGTGAAGGGCATCGTGGGATTGGTGGACGACGGCAGGACGTTCGGCTCGCCGCACAGGCGGAGGATGTCCGGCGCGTGTCCGCCTCCGGCCCCCTCGGTATGATAGGTGTGAATCGTGCGGCCCGCGATCGCCCGGATCGTGTCTTCCACGAAGCCGGCCTCGTTCAACGTATCCGTGTGGATCGTGACCTGGACGTCGAACTCTTCGGCGACTGACAGGCATTGATCGATCGCCGCCGGTGTCGCGCCCCAATCTTCGTGGAGCTTCCACCCGATGGCGCCGGCGAGGATCTGCTCTCGGAGCGCACTGGGCGCCGACGCGCTGCCCTTGCCGAAGAAGCCGAAATTCAGCGGAAACGCCTCGGCCGCCTCGTACATGCGGCGGATGTGCCACGCCCCTGGCGTGCAGGTCGTGGCTTTGGTCCCGGTGGTCGGCCCGGTGCCACCCCCGATCACGGTGGTGATCCCCGAATAGAACGCCTCGGGGATCTGGTTCGGCGAGATGAAGTGCACGTGCGTATCAATGCCGCCGGGGGTCATGATGTGGCCTTCGCCCGCGAGGACTTCGGTCGTCGCACCAATGACGAGCTCCGGCGAAACGCCGTCCATCACGCCGGGATTCCCCGCTTTGCCGATCGCGGAGATCCGGCCGTCCCGGACGCCGACGTCGGCTTTTCTGATCCCAGAGCTATCGACGATGACGACATTGGTGATGACCAGATCGGGCGAGCCCGCTGCCCGGCTGGCCGTCGCCGATTGCCCCATGCCATCCCGGATGGACTTGCCGCCGCCGAATTTCGCCTCGTCGCCATACACCGTCGCGTCGCGCTCGATGACAATAACGAGATCGGTATCGGCAAGACGAACGCGGTCACCAGTCGTCGGGCCGTAGTGGCCTGCGTAGGTACGCCGGTCGATCTTCACGGCTGCACGTTCACGAAGCGGCCCAGTGCGGTGCGGGCGGAGTCACGGGTGATTTCGGCATCAAGCGCCCCATCGACGAGGCGGTTCAAGCCGATCACCTCGCGAGCTCCGCCGATCGCCACCAGCTCCACCGCGACCGTATCGCCAGGCTCGAACCTGACCGCCGTGCCCGACGCGATGTTCAGCCGCATGCCGTACGCCGCGGCCCGGTCGAACACCAGGCCGCGATTCACCTCGAAGAAATGGAAGTGGGAGCCCACCTGCACCGGGCGGTCTCCCGTGTTGGCGACCTCGAGTCGTCTCGTCAGTCGCCCCGCATTGATTTCGATCGCATCGCGCGCGAGCAAGTATTCACCCGGGACCACGGCATCACCGTATGGGTTGATGGATGGTCACGAGCTTGGTGCCATCCGGAAATGTGCCTTCCACCTGGACCTCGCCAATCATCTCGCCGACACCTTCCATCACGGCGTCCCCCCGAAGAATCGTCGGCCCGATGCTCATGATCTCGGCGACCGACTTGCCATCGCGGATGAGCTCGAGGAGCTCAGCCGTGATCAGCGCAACAGCCTCCGGATGATTGAGCTTCAGGCCGCGGGCGCGCCGTTTTCGCGCGAGCTCACCGGCGCTGAAAATGACGAGCTTGTCGACTTCGCGTGGCGTCAAGTGCATCAGAATCCCGCCAGGCCCTGCGGGCTGTTGTAGGGAATCTTGGCGCTGGTGATCTCCTTGAGCGAACCGTCCGGCTGCGTCGCGTAACCGACCAGCTTCGAGGCATTGCCGTAGATCTGGTAGAGATAGGTGCCATCGGGCGTGATCCAGCTATCGCTCGGCCCGCTGGTGACGGTCGAGTTGAGGCCTCTGGCGGTTCCGTCGCCCCGGACCTTTGCGGACGCGGGATCCTTCGCGATGGAGAGCCGGTTGCCGTCGACGCGGTAGCTGCTGAGATAGCTGTACCCGAAGTTCGTCGCGAACACGAAGCGGTCATCCGGAGAGACGGAGAGCCAGCACAGCT
>Ga0126370_10001224_pt1 | contig 11597 bp, 9 predicted proteins | sample PanSoiMetaPlot_3_FD_92586 | JGI IMG/M metagenome (GOLD analysis project Ga0126370, IMG submission 92586) | Tropical forest soil microbial communities from Panama - MetaG Plot_3 | ecosystem: Environmental > Terrestrial > Soil > Tropical forest > Bulk soil | place: Panama | collected 2016-02-17 | reverse complement strand
GTTGGCAATCGGACGACCGATCGGCGGCAACTGATCGCCGCAGCCGTCGTTCGGCACAGGTGCTGAGGTGGCTACAACGGTACACTCCGTAGGTCCGTAATTGTTCACCAGGACAAACGGCAAGTTGGCTGGTGCGTAGTGACGAAGCAAATCAGCGCCGGTCAGTAATACCCGCAAAGCCGTTTTCGCCGGCCAATCCAAAAGCAACATTCGCTCGGCCAGCGGCGTAGGCACGAAGGAAATGCTGATTTCGTGATCCACCAGCCAGTCGCGCAATCGCTCCGGTTCGGCGCGAACGACGCCCGGCACAAAATGAACGCTTGCCCCAGCCGTCAAATAGGGCCAAAGCTCCCAGACTGCTGCATCGAACCCTGGACTGGCCAACTGCGTGGCACGGTCGGAAGGTGCGACCCTAAAAGTGCGCTGATGCCAGAAAATTAGATTGAGAAGATTTTCGTGAGTGATCTGGACCCCTTTGGGTTGACCGGTTGAACCTGAAGTGTAGATCACGTAGGCTAGGCTGTCTGCACTGCAGATTTCAATGGGCCTACTAGACGATTTTGCGGCAATCTCTTGCGGTTCGGGGTCGAGGATCACTAACTTGCGCCCATCCGCAGCGAGGCGTTGACTCATTTTCGCTTGAGTGATTACTACCTGCGGTCCAGCGTCCTCCAGTATGAACTCGATGCGCTGTTGAGGATACGACGGATCCAGCGGCAGATAAGCGCCGCCAGCTTTCAGAATCGCCAATGCTCCCACGGCAAACATGGGCGACGACTCCACGCAGAGGCCGACCAGCACGTCGGGTCCTACACCCAAACTGCGCAAGTGATGTGCGATGCGATTAGATCGGCTCTCGAGTTCACTATAAGTCAGAGTCGCAGAACATCCAGCAAGTGCCAATGCCTGTGGCGTAGCATCAGCTTGCCTACCAACCAACTCGTGAACACATACATCCTTGGGATACGGCTGGTCGGTGTCATTCCAAATCGTTAACTGCTGATGTTCTTCATTGCGGGACCCCGCGTAACTTAGCATGTTCTGCATTGGCTGTGTGCCTCCCTCTTTGAGTAAACTAATAGAACCTTTTTCCCCCGTGAATTGTCTTGAATTTCTCTTCTGCACCTAATCGCGCCGGTTGGAGACTATTAACTTTTGCGGCGCAGCAAGGCGATTGCGGCTCTGCAGCGGCCCGAGCGGCCGTGACGACCTGTGCCGAAAACCAAACGAAATTCTGCGGGTGGAAGTTTTGCGTTCATCCCGTATCGATACAACTTTTTGCGGGGGGTATCTCCGCTCGATCTACTCGCCTCTCCTTCAGCGCAACCGCAGCACGGAAGCCCTAGTAAGTAGATGAGATGGCGTCAGCAAACACTCCCTGCCGTCACAGGAATCTCGACGCCGGTAATGTAGCTAGACTCCTCGGAAAGCAAAAACTCTATCGCTCCAACGACATCGTCCGGCGTAGCGTTACGACCTTTGGGATTTTGGTGAGCACTCATACGGACGGCGACCTGTGGCACGTCGGCCAAGAAGCGAGTCTCGACCATGCTTGGCGAAACAGCGTTGACAGTCACTTTAGTTCCTGCGTATTCGCTGGCGAGAGACCTCATGAGTCCTAGCTGGGCATACTTCACGATGGTATACGCCGACAGAAACTTGGGAGGCATGTTCCGTGTGACACTCGAGACCAAGAACACGACTCGCGCGCGGTCGAGCTGGGCCATACGCGGCATGAGTTCCCGCAGAAGCAGGACGGCTGATTGCACTTGAATTTGAAGGTCACGGTGAAAACGGCACCAGTCGAATTTCGAGAATCGCTCGTAGACCAGCTTTTGCGCTGGAAGGTGAACAAATTGGTTTGGTATTCCGTATTCTGCTTCGATTCGGCCAAGTACTTCCGCAAAGTCTGCCGTTTTCGTAAGATCCATCTCCACAGGTGCAATATGATCAGGTCCGAGCTCCTCTCGGAGTTCACATATCCGACTTCGTCCAGTATGGTAGTGCGCGACTACAGTGGGTTTTTCTTTCCTCGCCAGCAGCCGCTGAATTAGGGCGAATCCGATATCGGACGAGGCTCCGGTGACGAGCACTACATCACGCGGCATGTACGCCGACCCGAATCGTTGCCTTTGAAACGACCAAGCCGCCTTGCTTACTGATCCGTGCCCTGATTTCTGCCTGGCGGTAAGCCTCGCTCAAAAATATGATTTCTCCGACAACGAGCAGTGTATCGCCGACATAGACAGGCGAAACGAAATCGATGTCAATCCCTTGAAGCAGGGCGTGTTTCCCCGGCAGATAGAGACCCACGAGGCGAGAATAAAACGAGGAGGTCAACAATCCGAAAACGACCGCCCCCTCGAATCCGACGCGGACCGCAAATGCCGGATCTGTGTGCAGTGGATTCGAATCTCCTGAAAGTTTCCCAAAGGTGTCCATCGCCTCCTGCGTCACCGACACCTTAAATTCCTCCTGCAGCCCAGTTCGGAGGTCATTCCATCGATATTCGTTCATCGTGAGCTGACCTTGGCCCCGATCAGGGTGACCATTTCACCCACGTTCTTCAATTCTTGCAATTCGCCGAGAGCGAACCTGATACGGTAACGCTTCTCAATCGCCGTCACTAAGTTGACATGCGCGAGCGAATCCCAGCCGGATACGGTTGAGGCATTCGAATCAGCGTTGATGACCAAATTGGGTTGATCGAGAATGTCGCGAAAAATCGGTTCGAGCTCTTCCAAAATATTAGCCATTCACAAGCTCCCTCACGCGTATATAGCGGGTCATGGGTTCGTAGTCCTTAAGATACAAGCACCACTCGGACCCCTGTTCATTCGAATTGTCCAATTCCGGTGCGAATCCGAGCCTTTGATAGTGATCGGCAACTAGCTCATTCTTAGGCGTCCGAAGATAATAGCCCTTCAGTAATTCAATACCGGAGCTCCTTGCGCGATCAACTAAGCTGTCGAGCATGGCCAATTCCATTTCGCGGCAGAGAACCCGGCAGCTCATTAGCCAGAGATCCAAATGCAAGATGTAAGCTTCTTTTCGGCCGATAATAACTGAGACAAGGCCGTTGTCCCCGAACTTGTCCGCAAGCTTTCCATAAAGCGTCAAGTGTTGCTGATCGCTTGCCATTGTCTCGATTTCGGCGAGCGTGTACCTCCGGGTCGTCAAATTGAATTGATTCGTCTTGTTTGTAAGTTGCGCAATGCGTTCCAGATATTCAGGCCTGAACGCGCCGATCTCCGCCGTCATGTCCAGGGAGTCGAGGTAGTCCCCGTAATCGGCGAATTCCGCCCGCACTGCTTTGCGCAGGGAGTTTGTTGCATAGAGGTTCGCTCGCTTCAAATCTTCCTGAGATATTCTGACCGGCTCGAAGTAGCGGCCGGCATCGAGGATCGTCGCGTACGTCGAGATGTCACTGCCGACATCAGGTACCGCTACCGAGGGTAACTGCGCCTTCACGAGAGAGCGTTCCGCCGGGTTATCGTCCACAAACACAAGGCTATCTAGACCAATATTCAACTCGGAAGCGATCGCGGCGATGTTTTGATGTTTGGGCAGCCAGTTGGCTTTGAAAGCTGCGAAATGATCTACCTTCAGGATGGAATCGGGGTGCGCAAGTCCCTGCTTCGCAGTTTCTTCGTGGTTCTTGGAACAAACGGCCAGGAGCACGCCACGGTTCCGAAGTGCAAGGCAGTACTCCTGGAAGGCCGTATAAGCCTCGGCGATCGGTGTTTCACGCCCTATTTTGATCTTCTCCGGACCGTCGTCTCCCACCACCCCACCCCATAGCGTGTTATCGAGATCGAGCACGAGACATTTGCGGCTCTTGCCGTAAATAGCGCGCAAAATGGCTGAAAATGACTCTACGAGAGCCAGGCTGGCATCGGGGCTCGTCAGAATCTTGTAGGAGTACCACCGATTCCAATCGAACCAGTGTTTCGTGCCCATTAGGCCTGAAAGCGAGTGCACGTCGTGGATGGCAAGCCACGGCCTAGTAAGGGCTTCCTTCGCAAACTCCAGATTTAGCGCGTTGATGAAACGCGCTTTCCCTCCGTAACTCACGCAGTCCAAATTGCCCAACAGAGCGTAGGGTGGGGATTCGAAATTATTTTGAATCACCTGGCAACCAAGATTCTCTTGCAAGGAGCTCCATATACTCTGGAACCTTGCCATTTCCTCCGCTACGCACGTATCAAAATCTGACGCCGTGGCACCTAGTGGTGCGACGTTTTGGATGTTGAGGAAAGAGGTATGCAGATAAACCACATCCGGTCGAAAATTGATCAATCGCTGTGGTTGAAGCACCGCTTCCTCATAGAATCGGTTGTATTCTGACTGGTAAAACCTGGGGCGAAAGCCATCGGCAAGCAGAAATAGCTCGAGGAGATCGACCACCTCATTCGTCGTCGGCCCCCCTAGGACGGCAATGTTGAGATTCTGCAAGTTCTCGCCCTCAAGGAGCTCGCGCCGCAGGGCTTGCCTCTTTCGGATCAGGTAATCGACCGGTTGTCTATGGAGGTCCATCGTGCGCGCTGACTGAGAACACCAAGTCTCCGGGGGCGTTTTGATTACATTTGGCCGGCGTGCCTACCACCCCGCTCAAGGCCGTCGGGCAGGTGGATGTGCACACGAACGAGACGGATCATGGATGCGTAAAATACCTTTGATCCCGCTGCATGCTTTATGCTTTAGCTTGAAATGAATCCTTACAGCGCCGCCGGGTCATGTGTAACCACGAGGCCAATATCGGGGGCTAACCTTTTCCAGCGTCACCTAGTTCTACCTGTCGAGGCTTGCTTTGTTAGCAATCAATTTCGGCCCACAGCCTTGCTGAGCTCGGACATTACAAAAGTGGCTCCTGCATGGCTTAGGTGCACCGCATCATCAAAGTTGTGGTAATCGGTCCGTATGCCATCGTACTCGGGTCTATTAAAGTCCACGATGATATCGCTTGGTTCCGTCAGACTGCTGATAACGTCGCGATAACGTCTGAACTCACCCGAACGGACGGCAAGAACGGGCGCTGGTATCGGAGGGTAGAAGACCACCATGCGCTCGCTGTGACGCCTCGCGTCGGCCATGACGTCTTTGAGTTCAGCCAGCGCAACCGGATCGATATAGTAGTTTCCAAATGATGGCGTTCCTCGCTGGATTTGAGCAACGGCTCCCTCGATCTCCTTCCGAACAATGTTGCTGTCAGGGTCGGTTCCGGAGTGTAGCGTCCCACGCACGTCATAGCTGTTCGAAACCACACCATGACGGATCGCCAACTGAGAAATGTATGCGGTCATTAGCTGCGGTGAGCCTAGCGCGCCCCAATACTGCTTGGGTGTCATCAAATCGGTTTTCTCGAAATGATCATTCGTGATATATCGATGAGCACAAATAATCGTCAGCTTTAGGTTGCCACGACGGAAGATGTTTTCCGCGATAGGTTTTAAATCCGCGATGTTTCCCCCATTTATAGAAGCATTGTAGACGCGATATCCAGCCAGCTCCCCAGTGTCCAAAATATCCGACACTGACGAACCGAACAGAACGCCATCGAAGTTCTCAGGGATGTACCGGTACGATTGCAGATACTTTGCGATGCGTTCTTCACCGTAAATCCCGAGCACACGCCCTCGTGCCGGTCGGAACAGACCGTATATGTCCGCATACAAGTTGATCGAGATTACGATCAGTGCTACAGCGGCGAATGCACCGAAAAAGAAGGTCAGAAACTGTTTAGAAGTCACGGTAAACGAAGCTCCGGGACGTGACAGCGTTTAGGTATATACAGGCCACGACTGCCATAGCTAGCGCGAACGCCGCGGTCCTCTTTGATGGCTTGAAAGTACGTTCCAGTTCCATTGAACTGGGTGCCCGGAACAGAATCGTGACGCCGAACACCATCCAGCCAATGCCCACCACCTGGTCAACTCGGTCGATCCCCGTCCATGGCTCATAATTGAACAGATTGCTTTGGACCGTGAACATCGAGGTCACCATATGTGTCGCCTGGTTGACGGTGCTTGATCGAAAGAAAACAAATGAGACTACAACAAACGTGAACGTCGCGAGCCATCCGAGGGGCCCAGGCATCGGCCACTTCATTTTCCTCCAGCACTGGTTTAATACCAGCGCTGCACCGTGTAGCGTGCCGAAGACGATGAAGGTCCAGTTAGCACCGTGCCAGAAACCGACGATTACCATGGCGAGTAATGTAGCCATCATCGCCTTGCCAAACGTCACCCGCTCCATTGACCGGATCATAGGCGTATACAGATAGTTGGTAATGAAGTTGGTCAGAGTTATATGCCAGCGGCGCCAAAAATCGATGATATTTTGCGCTCGAAAGGGCGCATTGAAGTTCTGAGGTAGGTTGAGGTTAAGCATCAGAGCGGCGCCGATTGCCATGTCCGTATAGCCGCTGAAATCAAAGTACAGCTGGAACGTAAACGAGAGTGCAGCTAACCACGCTCCCAGCACTGACAGCGGATGATTGTAGTTGAAGCCCGCGTCCGCCCAGCGGCGAAAGCTGTTCGCAATTACGACCTTCTTGAACAGTCCAATCACGAACACGAACAGGCCTGTGGCGACGTTGTCGAGATTGGCCCTCCATGTTTTTGGATTGTTCAGTTGAGATATAACCTGATTCCAGCGAACAATCGGTCCCATGGTGACGTATGGAAAGAAACTGACAAACACGAAATGGTTCAGCCAATTGTGCTTCTCCACCAGACCCTCATAGCAGTCCACCAAAAACATGATCTGGCAGATCGTATAGAAGCTGATTCCGAGTGGGAACGACGAGTATGGTACATGAATAGTGATCGGCAACAGGTCCTGGAAAACTTGTATAAAGAACGTGGCGTACTTGAAATAGCACAGGAACAAAACGTTCGCAGCAATGGCGGCGACAAGCAGAGCGCGCCCCGATATCAGCAGAAAGCCCTTTCCTTTGACTAATCGTCTGGCGATGGCCCAATTGACGATCAGCGATGCTAACAACAGCACTACGTCCCCGATCTTATTCTCGGCAAGAAAGAATAGCGATGCCACAAGCAACAATACTTTCGGCCACCTTCGGTCTGCGTCATGACACAACAGGAAGTAACTCGCCGCCACAATAGGCAGGAACAGAAAAACAAATCTGAATGAGTCGAAGCTCATACTAAAGATAGGCTGCTGGCAACCGCGCTATGACTTTGCTACCTTCTTCTCCTGCAGGTACCACGAGTAGCTTCCGTAAAAGCTTGATTCCTCGGCTAGAATCGGACCACGTAAACGGCTGATTCCCTTCCGGTCCAGGCTCTGTGTTGGCCGGGAGGTTGACCCTGCTATTGGGGAGACTGGGTGAGACCTGAAACGGACGATCTAGACTAGAGCGGAGTCGGACTCGATCCGGAGCGTAGTTTTGGTGCAAGCACAAGCGATCTTCGGCCTGATCACGTCGACGCCTAAACGTGGATTTGGATAGACTACCGCCCTGCGAGTCACAGTCCTGGGGTAAGGCTATCCTATGATGTGCAATTTTCTCGCCAGGTCGTTGACCTGCGCTCGCCGAGCCTATCTTATTCATTTTACGGAATTTATGGTTGACCAAAGATGACGGGCCGGTCGAATTAACTAAAGTTTTCAACAAAGAGATAATTGTCTTTAATAAGTGCAATCAGCTGGTTTCCGCCTGCCCGGCTGAACTACTCCTAAGGGCGAAACATGTGATGCGAGGCCCCCTAAGGAGGACCACAAGGACAGGCCGAGTCGCGTAGATCTGAAAGGAAACATTCTATGTGAGCATCCTTACGTAGAGGTCTCCGTAAAGGAATTCCTCCCGTCCTTGAAACTTTGCTTGGAAGTTGGCCTTGAACTCGTCCACATCCAACCACCTTTCCAATGCTAATTGTGATTGTTCTCTGGGTGTAATGTTGACCCTGATCTGGGCAAGTGAGCGCAGTCGATCAAGACATGCATAGGCACATTTCATCTCACCGGCATTCTGGTGAAATTCTAGCGATATAAGGGGAAGGGGTTGATTCAGCCCACGCAATACTTCTAACTCCCACCCTTCTACATCGATTTTGCAGTACTGCGGAATCCCAAATTGTTGTATCGCCTTGTCAAGAGTCCAAACCGCGACTTTGCTCGTGCAGATGACCTCACCTTCCCAGGCTTGCCTTAGACTGGATCGACCGCTTGAATCGCGGACAAAGAGCGTCGATTCGCCTGGCGAATCGCCTAGTGCGCATTCCTTGATGGTAAGACGGTTCTTGTACCGGCCGCATCGCGCTCTGATCTCCTTCACGCATTCCTGCTGCGGCTCAAATGCGATCACTTTGTGGCCTAACTCCAGCAGCGTTTCTGTTATTCGTCCTATGTTTGCACCGACATCAAAACACAAGGCACCATTCTGCGGCAGCAATTGTGAATAGTGTTTCCGGTCTGATACATGTCGGTTCCTTTCATCGTTATTCAGAAACCGATGAATGGTTCGAGCTTGTCGATACAGGCCCATCGATAGGGATAACTTCTTAATAGTTTTGAAACTCATACGGCATCCGGGCTGACCGAGTGCGACGTGGCCGCCGCCCTCATCTTGGTCACGACGTTCGACCACAGGTAGTTCTTCAATACCATGTCCCTAGCCCTTTTCCCCATTCGGGCCAGTTCTTCGGGCGCTCGCAATGCGCTAAGCAACGCAGCGGCCAAGCTATCGACGGAACCCTTGTCCACCAGGGCGCCGTTTATTCCAGGAGTAACAAACTCGCGAAGCGCCCACGCGTTCGTTACGATACAAGGAACTTGATAAAGCATTGCTTCGAGAGGCGCGACTCCAAACGGTTCGTATTTCGAGGGCAATACAAAGATAGATGCCTGCTGATACAACCCGTAGAGTTCATCCCGCTGTACTGGGATGGATTTATTCAAGTTTCCGTGGAAAAGAATCCCCGGTTGTTTTGCCCCGTCGGGCAAGTGATGCGGTCCGACAATATGAAGGCGCGCATCCGGCAAAGCCTCTCGGACGGCCCGAAAAGCGGAAAGTAGTTCCCTGCCCCCTTTTCTGTCAAAGTCAACACCAACGAAAAGGATGTCGCGTTTCTCATAATTCTTTTCATGCGGACATATTGGAATATCTTCGATGTTTATGCCGGCCCCGACGTTGAACACTCGCTTTTCGTCCATTCCAAAATCGTGAACGAAGGAATCCCTCAAGTACTCACTAAAGGTGAACACGGCGGTCATTTCCAGCGCAACTTCCCGCTCGTACCGGATAGCTTCGTCGATGCGTCTGACAGGGACTCCCCTGAACCCGTAACCGCTCTTCAATGCCTGAACTATGTTGCCGTCATGGTAAGAGAAGCAAGGTACGCTATGGCTTGTGGCCTGGGGCAGACTGTACATAGCTCCGATCTGAAGAAACGGTGACCTCGGCTCCGAGAAAGCACACTTTTCCGCAGCCGATTGGGTCAGTGCATTACGGTACCTAGAGTCCAGGTAAAACTTGAGACGCCATATGTGCCTAGAGGGGCTAAAGTTTCGTGCCTTCAAGACCAAGTCTTGCCAACGAGGCAGGGCCAGTCCGATCGCACGATCGAGTGCTTTGTTCCGCTCCAATGCCCGTACGAGATGTAAAGCGGATCCTGACCATGTCCGAGGGTCGTATGGATCATCCCCAACGGATCCACCCACAACTAGGTTAAATTTTGAATCCACTGCATCGGGATGATTTGATACGTCCCGCAGCTGTTTCGCGCCAACCCGATCAAGCGTCTCGGTCTCTCTTCCAGTCATGGCCAATAGAGCGTGAGTCGTGAAGACAAGATCACTGATGACACGACCCGGGAGTGTGCTGCAGGAGCTGATTGAGTGTGTTTGAGAGGGTCGACGCTGGTACCGCTTTTTCGAGATATGAGTGATTACGGTTCGGGGTCTGCGTCCACACATTGCGTCCAGGTATCGATTGCTTGCGATTCCAAACAACCGTCGATCCTTTCACTCCCCCGGCAGAAAAGGCTTTACCGAGTCCTCCACGAACGGCATACAGAATTGCAATCTGTGTCCAAGCCGGAGTCGTGGCAGGACAATATTTTCCATTCTGACAGTAGAGGTCATAGGCGCGCTTGACTGGATCTTTGGTGGGATCAGCAAGGGACCGTGGACCGGTAACGACATCCCAGCCCGCCTCGTAGCCAAACGACTCAATGTCCGTTGGCCAATTTGCGAACACAAAGCTGGCTCCGTCGGGATCTGTTGCGAAGTTGTGCTCTGGTTGGTGACCAGAGTCGGGAAACGCGCCGGCCGCCGCAATCAACCGCCGCACCTTTTGCGCCACCAATTTCGTACCGTCTAGCGCGCTGAATTCATCGGGGCGGCTTTGGAGAAGCGCACGCAGCGGCTGGTAATATCCTCCGACAACGATATAAACACTGGTGTTGGCTGCTCCCGCTAGCGCCTGGCGATACACAGTTACCGCATCTGGGTATCTAGCGCGTGTATCCCCAGCATTCCCAAATTCCTCTGTGAGCTGCTTTGTATACGCACTGGCAGTCGTTTCGGTCGCGCCTGGAATATCACCTTGGTACGCGCCAATGAGGACGTTCGGATGTCCAAAGTATCGTGCCAGCACATGAACGGTCGAAGCGCTGTACTCATTTGTCGAGGAAGTGATCAGGGCTAGAACATTGGCCTGGCCACAATCTGCAAGTGCCCACAGCACCGCGTGATCGCCGACATCATCGGCATCACCAGCGATGTCCGAATCAAGGATGAGGTTGACCGGGCGAACGGGTTTCGTCAATTGCGCGTGCGCATCTTGAAAAGCCAGTGTCACGATGAAAAACAGCATCGTAATAGCCCGCACACCCAACAGCGCACACGACCGTCGGCTGTGAATGTTCTGTCGCGGCAATTTGTCTAACGTCGAAGATCGATACACAAGTTATAACCGGTCGCCGTTGGAGTACCCAGGACCTAGATGCGCCATGCAGTGTTAAGCGCGGTGCATGAAAGCGTTCCAAAAAACCCTGTATTCGAGTGCCAATGGCGAGAAGCAATCATCCATACCTACCAGATGATCCTCGCTAAGGTTAATTCGCGGGATGAGAAGGGGATCTCCGCTCGTGCGCCAAACACCCGGGGAATTAATGAACGCCAGTTTGAAGCCACGCTGCCCGACAATGTCTCGAACTTCGGGAGAAACATCGCCGTTCGGGTATGAGAACAATGAACAATGGTCGAAGTGGTCTTCAAGGGCTGCCTTTGACTCGAAGACTTCCCGTTCGACCTCAGCCAGCGGAATGCGCGTGAGGATCTCGTGCCGATGTGTATGCGATCCGACACTGACGCCGCCACGATGGAGTAATGCCAATTGCGACCACGACATCGTGCGGTCCACGTTTCCATTTGGGTAGTCGCTAGAAAGAACTGCGCATGATAAAAGCCTTTGCAGCAAGCTGTCGCGTTCTTCACCCGGAAGGGACTTAAGCCGTTCAATCAAATCGCCCGCGCGATCGCCATTTCCCTCGGCAACTGTTGTGGCCCAGTCTGGATGCCCGGCGGCGGTCGACACCCGACACACCGACTTTAGCGCTTGGTTGGAGTTC
>Ga0126370_10001222_pt1 | contig 11601 bp, 10 predicted proteins | sample PanSoiMetaPlot_3_FD_92586 | JGI IMG/M metagenome (GOLD analysis project Ga0126370, IMG submission 92586) | Tropical forest soil microbial communities from Panama - MetaG Plot_3 | ecosystem: Environmental > Terrestrial > Soil > Tropical forest > Bulk soil | place: Panama | collected 2016-02-17 | reverse complement strand
TGGCGCCTCGACGCCCCGAGCGCGGCGCGCGCCGACCGGAAGGAGGTGCGAGAGACCACGTAGGCCTTCGACGATTTCGCTCCGGATCAAGGGAAGCCGGTGAGGCCGCCGAGGCCGAGACCGGCACGGACCCGCCACTGTGAGTGGGGAGCGAGCGCCCGAGATTGCCACTATCCGCATTCGGCGCGGACGGGAAGGCTGGGCGCGCGCGGCGATCCACGAGTCAGGAGACCTGTTCCGGGCGACAGCTTCCAACCCTTTCGAGGAAGAAGGAGTGAAGCCACATGCTCTGGACCGTTCGGCTGTTGTTGCCACTCGGGCTGCCACCCGCGCTGGCGCTCTGCGCGGGGCTCGTCGCGGCGCAGGAGCCGCCGCCGCGAGACCTCGACCCCGTGGTTGTCACCGCGACCAAGCTCGAGACGCGCGCCGAGCAGCTCGGCGCTTCCGTGACGGTCGTCCCCGGCGACGACGTGCAGCGATATCACTATGAGACGGTCGAGGACGTGCTGCGCACCGTGCCCGGTGTGGATATCCGCCGGTCGGGTTCCATCGGCAAGTTCTCCAACATCAGCATTCGGGGCGCGAACTCCAACCAGGTCCAGGTCCTGGTCGACGGCGTCCGGGTCAAGAGCCCGACGTTGGGGCAGGCCGACCTCTCCGATATCTCGCCTGACCTGATCGAGCGAATCGAGGTGATCCGCGGGCCGCAGTCGACGCTCTACGGCGCCGACGCCATCGGCGGCGTCGTCAACATCATCACGAAGAAGGGCAAGGGGCCGTTCTCCGGCACCGTCGAGGGCGGCGCCGGCAACTACGACACCTATACCGGCCGCGGCTGGTTCAGCGGCACCTACTCGCTCCTGGACTACTCGGGCTCGATCTCGCATCTCGAGTCGAATGGCCAGTTCAAGAACGATGGCTCGGACAAGAACGCGGTCAACTTCCGTGTCGGACTCTCGCTGCCGTGGGAGAGCTCGGTCGCGTTCAGCCTGCGCTGGGTGAAGAACGACGTCGGGCTGCCGATCAAATTCGTCTCCACGAGCCTGCCGCCGCTGCCCAACGAGCCGATCATCGACTCCAATAACCGGCAAATCAGCGAGACCTGGGTGATGGCGCTGACGGGCCACACCAAGCCGTTCGAGTGGTGGGAGATCGACGCGCGCGGGGGGCGCTATCAGAACAAAACGACGTTCATCGATCTCCCGGACGCGGCGGATCCGTGTCCGTTTCCGCCGTGCGAGTTCCCCGGGCGCTTTGACGTCCAGCGCTGGGAGGCCGAGCTCCTCAGTCATTTCCACATCGGCAAGTGGTCGACCAGCACGATCGGTGGAGAATACCGCGCTGAAGACGGCGTGGCGCAAGGCAGCACGGCGTTCGACGCCAGCAGCCATACCTGGTCCGGCTTGTTTCAGCAGACGTTCCGGTTCTGGGACCGACTGTTCATGTCGGCGGGCTTCCGGGTCGAGGACAACAGTGTTTGGGGGACGCACTGGACGGAGCGCGGCTCGCTCTCGTACGTGATCCCCGAGTGGGGGACGCGGATCCACGGCGGCGCTGGCTCGGGCTTCAGGGCACCGACTTTCAACGATCTGTTCTTTCCTGGGTTTTCCGACCCCACCTTGCAGCCCGAGACCAGCTTCTCGTGGGACGTCGGCGTGGACCAGAAGCTCTGGAACAATCGCATCCGACTCGGACTGACGTACTTCAACAACGAGGTCGAGAACCTCATCGGCATTGTCCCCACTGCGACGCCCCCGTTCGCGAAGGGCGTGAACTTCGGCAAAACCCGCGCGGAAGGCTTCGAGTTCGTATCTGCCGTCGACGTCCTGGACAATCTGACCACATGGCTGAACTACACGTACACGGAGTCCGAGAACCTGCAGACTCACCGCCTTTTGCCGCGTGAGCCCCGGGACCGTCTGAATCTCGGCGTGACGTGGCGCCCGATTCCGCGACTGGAGCTCTTCGGTGACCTCCAGTGGGTCAGCAAGCAGTTCGAGCCAGGAGTCAGCCCAGCGTGGGTGTGGAACAGCGCTTACACCGTGGTGAATGCGGGCGCCACGTACCGGCTTTTCCAGCGCTACGCGTTCATCCAGGGGGTGGACCTCTGGACCCGCATCCAGAACCTGACCAACAACGATTACTCCGAGGTGCGCGGATTCCCGGCGCTCGGCATCAACGCGCTGGCCGGGCTGCGCGTGACGTTCTAGACTTTGCCCGCCCGGGCCGACGGCACGCCGCGTGTCGCCAGCCCGGCGTCGACCACGAATCGAGGCGCACGGATGATCGAGGGGATCGAGGTTGCGATCGACAGCGAAGCGGTCGTCGTCACGGCGAGCGAGCCGTTGACCGTGCTGTCCTCGGCCTTCGTCGGCGGTGGGTTCGCCGCGGCGCACGCGATCGTGAACCTCCACGTGCGGAAGAACATCGCCGAGGCGGAGACGGACGGCCTGCTCTCGCGCTTCGTCGAGCGGCGAGAGATCCGCGGGCCGTGGGTCGGCCTGCTCACCTCGGCGTGGACCGAGAACGCTGTCGTCGCCGAGGCGGCGGGGTCCGGGATGACCGCGCTCGCGGTCGCGACCGTCGGGCTGTCCAATCGCATCACGGCCGGCCGGACGCCGCTCGGCGCGTGGGCGCCGTCGACGATCAACACGGCCGTCGTCGTGGACGCAGCACCCGAGCCGGCGGCGCTCGTCAACGCAGTCATGACGGTCACCGAGGTCAAGACGTCGCTGCTGGCGTCGGTCGATCTCCGGTGTGACGACGGCTCTGTCGCCAGCGGGACCTCGACGGACGCGGTTGTCGTGGCGGCGACGGGGCGCGGCCTCCGATGCCGCTTCGGCGGCCCCATCAGCGACCTCGGCTGGGTGGTTGCGCGTGCCGCGCGCGAGGCGCTCGACGCCGGGATCCGGCGCTGGATCGAGGCGCAACGGTGAGACAGAGGCCGCCGGTCGCGACCCTGCTCGCCTCGCTCGCCGCGCATGGCGGGGCCGTCGCGCTGCTCTTCTTCCTAGTCTCGGGCGAATCGCGTCCGGGCGTGCTGTTCATCGATCTCGAGACACTGCCGGAACGCGAGGCATCAGGAGCCGCGGCGGCGGCGCCTCAACCCGCCCGGGCCGGCGGGGCGACGACGCGCGCGCCGGTGGGCTCGGCCCGTCCGGCGGGACGCGATGCGGCCCGTTCCGGACCGGCGGGGCCGCCCGCCCCGGCGCTCCCATCATCTGTCGGGTCTACCGCGCCGCGCGAGCCGGAGCGCGCACCCGCGCGAGATGCCGCTCAAGCGCCGCCTGAAGTGCCGCGTCAGCCCGAGCCCGCCGTTGCGAACGTGCCCGCGCGCGAAGCCGCGCCCGACGTGGCGGCGCGAAGCGAGGCGAGCGCGTCGTCCGCCGAGCCTCCCACGAGCCGCGGTGGCGCGTCCGCCGAGAGAGCCGCGGCGGTGCCGGAGCAGGGCGGCGGCAGCGGCGGGGCATCGCAGGCCGGGGGCCCGCAAGGACCGGGCGGAGCCGGTGGCGGCACGACAATCGCGTCCGGCGGACCGGCGGGCGGCGCACCGGGAGCGGAATACGGAGGCTACCTGGCTCAGATGAGGCGTCGGCTCATGGAGGCGCTCCGCTACCCGCCGCCCGCCCGCAGCCGCGGTCTCAGCGGGACTGTGCTCCTGGACATCTCCATCGCCTCGAACGGCGCGATCGGCGACGTCTCGGTCACGCGCTCGTCGTCCCATCCGCTGCTCGACGAGGCGGCGCTCGAAGCGGCGCGAAGCCTCGCGCCGCAGCCGTTTCCCAAGGGCCTCGCGCCCCGGCCGCTGAGGGTTCGGCTGCCCGTCGTCTTCGACCTGCAGTAGTATGCGGGCATGCGCCCGACGGTCGAGCGCGACCTCGACGGCACCACGACCGAGTATCACGACATGCCGGTCGCCGGCGACGTCGTCGAGCACCTGCTCGTTTCCCTCTTCACCGAGCACTGGGCCGAGCTCACGGTCGGGCCGCTGATCGACGGCGCCGCCTACGAGATCCAGTTCGCCGCGCCGCCGAAAGTGACCATGCTCGATGGCTACCTCACCGTCGACACGGGCGCCTGGCACTTCCACCTGTGCGTCAACGATCATCGCGGCACGAAGAGCGCGGAGCTCGCGCGCATCCGCCGCGTGACGCGCGCGGCGTTCTTCAAGACCGAGGGCGGCTCGTGCGCGCCCGCCACGTGGGGGCTCCGGCTCTGGAACGGACGCGGCGAGCAGATGGTCACCATCCTCTTCCCGAACCCACACTTCGACGAGAATTGGCAGCGTCTGCGGACGCCCCGCTGGCAGAAGACTGAGCTCTGGGAGGGGCTCCGGCAGCGATACGCGGGCGGCTGATCGTTGGGCCTCGCGGCGCGCGGTCTCGTGGCGGTGTGTCTGGCCGTGACCATCGGGGCCGCCACCGCGGCGGCCGAGTCCGAGCGCATCCAGAGCGATCGCCCCAGCGTATCGACGAGCGCCAGCACGGTGCCGCCGGACGCCGTGCAGGTCGAGAGCGGCGCGACGTACGCGCGCACGAGCATCGGCGGAAGCCCCGCCGAAAAGCAATCCACGATCGAGCTCACCCTGCGGGGCGGCCTCACGGAGCGGCTGGAGGTCCGGCTCGAGGGCAACCCGCTCGTCGTGACGCGAAACGAGCATGACGACACGGGCCTCGGCAATCTCACGCTCGACGCGAAGTACCGCTTCCTCGACGGTCGGGAGGACAGCTGGCGGCCCTCCCTCGGCATCCTGCCGTTCGTCACGTTTCCGGTCGCCCACGCGCCGCACGGGACGAACATCCCGGACTTCGGTCTCATCGGTGTGGCGAGCTTCGATTTTCCTCTGGGACTGAGCCTGGACACGAACCTCGGTGTGGGTGGCAAGGCGCAACGCCCGAAAGGCTATCTGGCTCAGGGCTTCGCGGCGGCGGCGCTCGGACTCGATATCGGCGAGCGCTGGTCGACCTTCGTCGAGGTGTTCTACAACTCGGCGGCGGCGCGTGGCGCGCGCGATTCGGTCGGCTTCGACGCCGGCGTGCAGTTCTTCGTGACGCGCGTCATCGCTCTCGACGCGGCCGCCCAGACCTCGCTGGCGGGGCCCGGTCCCGACTACTTGTTTCGTGCCGGGCTCAGCATCCGGTTCGGACGATGAGCGGCGCCGCCCCCTGTCTCATGGTGCAGGGCACCGCCTCCGGCGTCGGCAAGAGCCTGCTCGCCGCGGCCCTCTGCCGGATCTTCGCCCGCGCGGGCTATCGCGTCGCACCGTTCAAGTCGCAGAACATGGCCCTGAACGCGGCGGTGACGCTCGAGGGCGGCGAGATCGGGCGCGCGCAGGCCGCGCAGGCGGCGGCCGCGGGCATCGAGCCCACGGTGGACATGAACCCGATCCTCCTCAAGCCGGAGCCCGGCTACCGCTCGCAGGTCGTCGTCCGGGGCCGCGCCGTCGCGCGCGTCAGCTGGCCCGAGTACCAGCGAATGCAGGCGGAGCTCACCCCGGTGGTGACCGAGAGCCTGGCGCGCCTGCGCCGCGCATGGGACCTGGTGATCATCGAGGGCGCGGGGAGCCCGGCCGAGATCAACCTGCGCGACAGCGACATCGTCAACATGACCGTGGCGCGCATGGCCGACGCGCCGGTGCTGCTGGTCGGCGATATCGATCGCGGAGGCGTCTTCGCCGCACTGCTCGGCACCCTCGGGCTGCTCGACCCGGAGGACCGCGCGCGAGTCGGCGGTCTCATCGTCAACCGCTTCCGCGGCGACCTCGCGGTGCTCGCCACCGGGCTGACCGAGCTCGCCGCCCGCGCCGGCGTGCCGGTGCTCGGCGTCGTGCCCTACCTCGACGCCGGGCTGGTCCCCGCCGAGGACTCGCTCGATCTCGACGAGCCGTCGCGCTGGGCCGCGGCGGGCGCGCTCGACATCGCCGTCGTGCGCCTGCCGCACATCGCGAACTTCGACGATTTCGAGCCGCTGGCGGCCGAGCCCGGCGTCGCCGTGCGCTTCGTGCGCAGCCCCGACGACATCCGCGGCGCCGACGTCATCGTGCTCCCGGGCAGCAAGAGCACCGTCTCCGATCTGCACTGGCTCTTCGCCGCCGGCTTGGCGCCCGTGATCCGCCGCGCGGCGGCCGACGGCCGGCCAGTCGTCGGGATCTGCGGCGGCTACCAGATGCTGGGTGAGGCCCTGCACGACCCGGACCGCGTCGAGTCCGAGGCCCCCTCGGCGCGCGGCCTCGGGCTCCTGGCCGCTGTCACGACCTTTGCTCCCGAGAAGACGACCGTCCGCGTCCGCGCCCGCGTCGTCGGGCCGTGCGCGCTTTTTTCGGGCGCTGTCGGCAGCGAGGTCGCCGCCTACGAAATCCACGCCGGGCGGACGAGCTCGAGCGCGCCGGGGCCCTTCACGATCGAGGAACGCGGCGGCGTCGCGGTGCGCGAGCCCGACGGCGCCGCGAGCGCGGACGGCACTGTGATCGGCACCTACCTGCACGGGCTCTTCACGAACGATGCGCTCCGCCGGGCGTTCTTGCGCTCGCTGGCCGATCGAAAAGGCATCGTCGCCGATCCCCGCTGGGGCGCGCCGGCCGGCGACCGATACGAGCGCCTCGCCGATGCGGTCGCGCGCGCGGTGGACATCGCGGCCGTGGCCAAGCTCGCGGGGCTCTCGTTTCCCAGATCCTCATTTTCAAGATCCTGAGCCCAGAGATCGCCCGGCCGCTCGTTCTGCTGCTCGCCCTCGCGATCGACCTGGCTCTGGGCGATCCGCCGAACCGGTATCACCCTGTCGCGTGGCTCGGACGTCTGCTGGCCGCCGGCCAGCGGCGGCTTCACGGGGGCTCGCCGGTTCGGCTCCTGATCTGCGGCGCGGCGGTCACGCTCGGGATCGCGAGCCTCGCCGGCCTGATCGGCGCGGCGGTGTCCGCGCTCACCATCCGGCTGGGGCTCGTAGGACTCATCCTGGATGCGCTCGCGCTCACGTGCCTGCTCTCGGTCCGCGGCCTCGTTAGCGCGGCGCGCGAGGTGGCGGCCGATCTACGGGGCGGCGATCTCGCAGCAGCGCGGCGCGCGGTCGGCTATCACCTGGTGAGCCGCCCCACGGCGGAGCTCGACGAGGGCCACGTCGCCTCGGCCGCGATCGAGTCCGTGGCCGAGAACCTGACCGACAGCCTCGTGGCGCCGGCGCTCTTCTTTCTCGCTGGTGGGCTCGCGGGCGCGGCAGCCTACCGGGTCGTCAACACGGCGGACGCGATGTTCGGCTATCGCGTCGGGCCGCTCGAGTACTTCGGCAAGGTCGCGGCGCGTCTGGACGACCTTTTGAACCTGATTCCGGCCCGTCTCGCCGGTCTGAGTCTCGTCGTCGGCGCGGTACTGGCAGGGGAGAGCGGGCTCGGAGCCGTGAGGGCTCTCTGGCGCGACCGTCGGCGGACCGCGAGCCCGAACGCCGGCTGGACGATGGCCGCGATGGCCGGCGCCCTCGGCGTGACGCTCGAAAAGCCAGGAGCTTATCGGCTGGGAGCGGGCGCGCTGCCGGCCCACTCAGACGTCGGGAGATCGCTGAGAGTATTCGGCGCAGCCGCCGGCGTGAGCCTCGGCGTGCTCGTCGCCGTCTGGCTCGTGCCCCGACCGATGGAGCCTCCGACGCAGACGCTCTCATCGCTCACGACAAGAGGCCCCGCTTGACAGCCTCGACCGCGGCCTGCGTGCGGTCGGCGGCGCCGAGCTTGTCGAGCGTGCGCTGCAGGTACTTCTTCACGGTGCCCACGCTCCAGCGCAGGCGCCGGCCGATCTCGCGATTGGTCAATCCCTCCGCGACCAGGCGGAGCACCTCCTGCTCGACCGAGGTCAGCGGCTCGCCGGCGTCGACGCGCCTGCGCGGGTCGGGCCGCGTGTCGGACAGCGTGGCGCGAAGCAGCGAGGGGTCGACCACCGATTCTCCGTGGCGCACGGCCTCGAGGGCCGCCAGGAGCTCGCGTCGGCCAACGCCCTTCAGGACGTAGCCCGAGGCGCCGGCTTCGACGGCCCGCCGCACCAGGCTTGGATCGTCGTGCATCGTGATCACCAGGACGGCCATGTCCGGCGCCTGCGCCTTGAGCTGGCGGAGCACGGCCAGCCCGTCCAGGTCGGGAAGCTCGAGGTCGAGCAGTACGACCTCGGGCTCGCCCGCCGAGGCCGCGCGCAGCGCGTCCTCACCCGTTCCGGCCTCGCCCACGATCTGGACGCCCGCGGGCTCGAGCATGCTTCGGAGCCCCTCGCGGACCATCGGATGGTCATCGACGATCAGGACGCGCACGGATGCCCGCTCAGGACGTGGCAGCGAGACCATGGGGTAGGGGAAGCTGGGCGTGAACGCGCGTGCCGCCGCCTTGAGCCGGCTCGACGACGCAGGATCCTCCGACAAGCCGGGCGCGCTCGCGCATGCTGACCAGCCCGAGCCCGCGCGCCCCGGCGGATTCCGCGAGCCCGACGCCGTGATCGCGCACGTCCAGGTGAAAGCGGTCGGCCTCGCGGGCCAGGACGACCTCGATCCGCGTCGTGCCGGCGTGCCTGCGCGCATTCGCCAGCGCCTCCTGGAGGATCCTGAACGCCGCGGCCTCCACCGGCGGCGGCAGCCGAACGCTCTCGAGGTTCTCCACGAGGCTCACCGACCACCCGGTGTCTCGCGCGAAGTCGTCAAGGCTCCGGCGCGCCGCGGCCGCGAGGCCGGAGGCGTCCACCGCCAGCGGTCGCAGGGCGGCGAGGATCCGGCGCGTTTCGGCGATCGCCTGCGCCAGCCGATCGGCAGCGACCGCCGCCTCCGCCGCGGCACGCTCCGGGTCGGCTGAGCAGAGATCGGCCGCGGTGTCGACGTGCTGCTTGGCGCTGACGACGAGCTGCGCGACTCCGTCGTGCACGTCGTACGCGATCCGCCGCCGCTCTTCTTCCTGGGCGACGACGACCTGCTCGACGAGCGCGCCCAGGGCTCGCTCGCGCGCCGTCTTGTCGCGCCACGCGCGGAGCGCCAGGGCGGTCGCCGCCAGGATGAGTGCGACCTGCAGCGAGTGGACGACGAGCGCCAGCGAGAGCGACGTGTCGGGCGATCGCTCCAGCAGCAGCATCTCGAGGATCTCCCAAGCCGCCAGCGCGGCGAACGTGCCGGCCAGGACGAGCTCGCGGTAGTGGCGCAGGGTCGCTCTGAGTGCTCTCAGCATGGCGCTCGAGTTGGCTCAATATCACGTTGCCCGGCTCCCTGCCAAGGCGCCTCTTGGCGGGCGGCCGAATCTCCCGTCTTCATCATCATTTGCCTGGATCGAGGTCAGACTCCGGGCGAGATCGCGTTCAGCCCGAGATATCGAGATCTGGACGAGATTCGGAGCTGCGGGCGCGGTTCGGCCCCCGGAGATTCGAACGCCGGCGACGCCTGATCCCGTCGGCGGCGGCTCCGGACACGGGCAGGACCGGGGCCAGATCGCACGTCGCGCGATGAGCGCTTGGGCCCACGCGAGACCGCGACTCTGACCGTCGCGCGGCCTGGCCCGCGCTCGAAAGAGCGGCCGGCTCACGAGAGCGGTCGGCTCACGTCGCGGCCCGCGTGCGCGGGACTCGACACGGGACCACGCCGACGTCCACAGCCCTGCGTCGGGCGGTCGTCGTCGACGCGCATCACCGACGGCCGCGACGGCGCGCGCGGACTGCGCGGTGCCCCACGCCGCGGCGTTCGGCGTGGCGCCGGAGGCCGCGTCGAGGGCGGCGATTTTCGGCGCGCGGCGTCCCGCGCGCCGCGCGCGCCGCCGCGCGGCCCGACGCAGCGCGGAGCCTCGTGCCCACCCCGTTTTTTCTTCGTCACGACGCGGCGGTACGCAGGTACCCTGATGCGCAGGTGCAACTGACCGATCGGTTGACGAGTGGGGTGCGAGCGGCGCTCGCGAAGGCGGGACTGCCCGAGCCCGAAGAGTGTGCGTGGGAAGTGCCGCGCCAGGCCGAGCACGGCGACTACGCGACCAACGTGCCCATGGTCCTCGCGCGAGCGGCGCGGCGCGCGCCGCGGCAGATCGCCGACCTCGTCGTGAAGAATTTCCCGCCGATGACCGAGGTCGAGCGTCTCGAGGTCGCGGGCCCGGGATTCGTCAACGTGTTCCTGGCGCCGGCGTGGTGCGCCGGCGCGCTCGCCGAGATCCTGGCGGCGGGCGCCGAGTACGGGCGCGGCGAGAGCCAGGCCGGCCAGCGCATCCGTCTCGAATTCGTCTCGGCGAATCCGACGGGCCCGCTGGTGATCGTCAACGCGCGCGCCGCCGCGATCGGCGACGCGCTCGCGCGGCTCCTGCGCGGGCAGGGGGCGCGCGTCACCACCGAGTTCTACGTCAACGACGCCGGCAATCAGTTCGAGGCGCTCGCGCGCTCGTTCGAGGCGCGCGTGCGGCAGGAGCTCGGCGAGCCCGCGACATTGCCCGAGAACGGCTATCCCGGCGAGTATCTCGTCGACCTCGCGAAGACGTACCGCGCCGAGGGCGGCGGTCTGATGAGCGGCGCGCCGGAGCGCGAGCGCATCGAGCACTTCGGACGCTATGCCGTCGCGCGCATGGTCGAGGCGCAGCGCCGGATCCTCGGCGAGTACGGCGTCGAGTTCGACGTGTGGTCGTCCGAGCAGGGCGACGTGCGCGACCGCCGGCTGCCCGAGAAGATTCTGGAGGAGTTCGCCAAGCGCGGGCTCAGCTACGAGCAGGACGGCGCCCTCTGGTTTCGCTCGTCCGACCGCGAAGAGGCGGGCGACGACAAGGATCGGGTGCTGCGCCGCTCGAGCGGCGAGCCGACCTATTTCGCGGTCGACATCGCCTATCACGAGCACGTGAAGTTCGCGGCCGCCGATCGACTGATCAACCTGCTCGGCCCCGATCATCACGGCTACGTCGCGCGGATGAAGGCGGCGATGCAGGCGCTCGGTCATCCGCCCGAGTCGTTCGAGGTGATGCTCGTCCAGCTCGTCACCCTCTTGCGCGACGGCCAGCCCGTGCGCATGTCGAAGCGGCGGGGCGAGTTCGTGCTGATGGAGGAATTGCTCGAGGAGGTCGGCCGCGACGCCGCCCGCTTCACGTTCCTCACGCGCCGACACGACAGCCCGCTCGAGTTCGACCTGGCGGTGGCCACGCGGCAGTCGAGCGACAACCCCGTCTACTACGTGCAGTACGTTTACGCGCGCATCCGCTCCATCTTCCGTCAGGCCGCCGAGCAGGGGATTGCGGTTCCCCGCCCGACGGACGTCGACACGAGCCCGCTCGTCGAGCCAGCGGACCTGGCGCTGATCAAGCGGCTCTTGCAGTTTCCCGAGCTCGTTCGCGGCGCGGCCCGCGCGCGCGAGCCACACCGCGTCGCCTACTGGCTGCAGGAGCTCGCCGGCGAATTCCACGCCTGGTACAAGAACCACCGGGTCATCCAGGACGACGTGCGCCTGATGCATGCGCGCCTGGCGCTCTGCGCCACCGTGGCGACCGTCGTGCACAACGGCCTCGACCTGCTCGGCGTGAGCGCGCCGGAGAGCATGTAATGCGCGGCGGACGCAGCCGCCACGCGCCGAGCCGGCTCGCCTCGACGTTGTTCGTGATCGGCTGCCTCGGGGTGCTCGGGGCCACGTTCA
>Ga0126370_10001221_pt1 | contig 11602 bp, 6 predicted proteins | sample PanSoiMetaPlot_3_FD_92586 | JGI IMG/M metagenome (GOLD analysis project Ga0126370, IMG submission 92586) | Tropical forest soil microbial communities from Panama - MetaG Plot_3 | ecosystem: Environmental > Terrestrial > Soil > Tropical forest > Bulk soil | place: Panama | collected 2016-02-17 | reverse complement strand
CCCAGTCGCCGTCTTCGAGGTAGCTTACGCGGTCGGTAAACGGCGCAAGCGCAATCGCGTCGGAGCCGACATACATGGCGCCGTCACCGAAGCCGACCGCGAGCGGCGAGCCTTTGCGCGCGCCGACCAGAAGATTGTCTTCGCCGGCGAACAAAAAGGCCAAGGCGAAAGCGCCGCGTAGCCGGGGCAGCGCGGCCTGCACTGCCGCCACAGGCGAGGCGCCGTGTTTCATCTCCTCCGTGACAAGGTGGGCAACGACCTCGGTATCGGTATCGGTCGAAAATTTCACACCCTCTTGTTCGAGCTCGCGGCGCAATTCGGCGAAATTCTCGATGATGCCGTTGTGCACGACCGCGACTTTTTCGGTGGCGTGGGGATGAGCGTTGTTCTCGGTTGGGCGGCCATGCGTCGCCCAGCGTGTGTGGCCGATGCCGATCGTGCCCTGAAGCGGCTCGCGCGCAAGCCTGCTCTCGAGATTCTTCAGTTTGCCCTCGGCGCGGCGCCGCGCGAGCTTACCGCCTTCGAGCGTGGCTACGCCCGCTGAATCGTAGCCGCGATATTCGAGGCGCTTGAGCGCCTCGACGAGCTGCGGTGCCGCCGCCTCGCGGCCGATGATGCCAATAATTCCGCACATGCCAGCTGTCAGGTATCAGGGTATCAGGAAAAGAAAATGGCAAATTGAGTATTACCTCGTTCTGATCCCTGATTTCCTGATCCTAACCCCTAATCCCAGTTAACCTTTCTTCTTTCCGAGCGCTTTGAGACCGCGCAAGCGCGTCGCCCAGCCTTGCTTAACCACTTGCCGGCTGCGGCCGAGCGCCAAGGCGTCGTCCGGCACGTCCTGGGTAATTACCGACCCGGAACCGACATAGGCGCCCTGACCGATCTTGACCGGCGCGACGAGTGCCGAATTCGAGCCGATAAAGGCATCGCGGCCGATTTCGGTCCGATGCTTGCCAGCGCCGTCGTAATTGCAGGTGATCGTGCCGGCGCCGATATTGGCATTGGCGCCGATCGAAGCGTCGCCGAGATAGGTCAGGTGGTTGGCTTTGGCGCCCGCTTCCACGACCGCTTCCTTCACCTCGACAAAATTGCCGATGCGCGCGCCCTCGCCGAGCCGCGTCCCCGGGCGCAGCCGCGCGAACGGGCCGACGGAAGCGCCCTTCCCGATGTGCGCGCCGGTGACGTGCGAGAATGAATGAATGACGGCGCCGTCCTCAACGGTGACCTTTTCGCCGAACACAACATAGGGTTCGACCACCACATCGCGGCCGAATTTCGTATCGGGACAGAGGTAAACCGTCTCCGGCGCAACAAGTGTCACGCCGGCATCGAGTGCGGCGGCACGCAGGCGCTGCTGCGCAACGGCCTCGGCTTCGGCGAGCTGCTTCTTGGTATTGATGCCGCGCATCTGGTCCTCCTCGACTTCAATCGCGACCGCGCGCAGCGCCATGCCGCGCGCGATTTCGGCTGCATCGGTCAAATAAAATTCCTGTTTGCGATTGTGGTTGCCGATCTGCTCCAGGATGGCAAGTGCAGTCTCGCCGGCGAGCGCCATGGTGCCGCCATTGCACAGGGCGGCCTGCCGTTCGCTTGCGCTGGCATCGGCATCCTCGCAAATGGCGATAAGTTCGCCGTTCGAGACAATGAGCCGGCCGTACCCCAAAGGGTTTGCGGCGCGAAAGCCGAGCACAGCGACGGCGGCGCCATCGGCAAGTGCCTGGCGCAGGCGCAACAGCGATGCCGGCTGAATGAGGGGCGTGTCGCCATAGACAATAAGAATGTCGTCTGCTCCCCGCTCGATCGCCGCGCGGGCTGCGAGCACCGCGTGCGCGGTACCGCGCCGCTCCTTTTGGACGAAACATTGCGCCGCCGGCGCCGTCCGTTTGACTTCGGCAGCAACGGCCTCTTCGCCGGGGCCAATGACGACAACGGTCGCCGTCAAACCGGCATCGGCGATCGCGCCGAATACATGCGCAAGCAGCGGCCGCCCGGCGATCGAATGAAGGACTTTAGGGCGCGCCGAACGCATGCGGGTGCCTTCGCCGGCCGCGAGCACGACTGCCAGGCACGTTCGGGCCACCATCAAAATCTCCGTTGCGCTCCTTAGAGCACTGAAGGCCGAAATTCCGCATTATTTTAACAGGCGAGCGGTGAAATTCAGCGCGTACTGTGCTTATAAGCGTAGTCTTAACAGGCTCGCAAAATCCCTCCGCCCGAGAACGATCCGAGGCTCAATGCCCCGCCCCCTCTTCCTCCCCACCGCACGACAAGCCAATTGGCTCTTGATCATTGCGTTCCTGTCGGTCGGGCAGGCGCTCTATCTGCGCTATATGGCGATCGAAAATCCCAACGTAGAGCTTACCTGCCAAGCCGGCCTGAAGACCTGGCTGTGCAGCGCTTTCCATGTCTCTATCGCGCTCTACAACCACTATGTGTTTGGCGCAGTCGCGCTCGCCGCGGCGCTTCTCAACCTGATGCGCCCCTCGCTCGTGCTGGTCGCGATCGCGCTTGCCGCTGGCGGTTTTGGCATTGTTCTGCACGATCCGGAGCTTTCGGCGCTCGCCGCAGCCGTGCTGATCCTCAGCCTTGCGCGTTCCGCGCCCGCCACAGAATGACGGCGAGCCCGGCAAAGCCGGCGCACAACCACAGTGCTTGCCAGTTCGCCAGGGTCTCGTTGATGGCGATATAGATCGCCGCGAGTGCGAGCACCGCAGCGGCGAGCGTCTCCGCCGGCGCGCGGCGCCCGCTTGGGCGCTGCGTCCAAAGCATCAGCACGATAAACGCCCAGACGCCGGCGCTTTGCGGCGCGAAGGGTAGATCGCGGTAACGCGGATCGAAAACGAGTACGAGCGCGGTCTCGATCGAGAGAACAGTCAACGCGGTTAGGCTGCCGCCAAGCAGCGCGCCAAGCGCATCACGGGCGCCACCCCGGGCGCCGAGCAGCGTTGCGAATGCCGGCTGCGTGCGGCCCGCGGCGCCGGCAGCGGCACATGCGACCGGAGCAACCGCTGCCGTCGCCGCAAAAGCAATGGCGCGCAGCCAGGTGCCGTAGCTGAAACTGTCGATCGGAATCCGTTCGAGTGTCCAGCCGAACAAGACCGCCGGCACAAAGGAAAGGACCGCGATGCGCGGCCACAGCGCCGTCGGCGCTGCCCCCGAGGACTTACCTGCCAGCCCCCACCAAGCGCTGGCGAAGACGATTGCACTCAAGACAATCCCCGCAATCGCTTGCAACAGCCAATGTGGATGATCGGAGACAAGCCCGCTGAACGGAAATTTCGGCGCGCCGGTGGCACGATCGAAAATACCCCAAAAGCCGCCGGTTGCGCCTTCGAGCCAGCGCTTCCATGGCTGATTGAAAGCTTCGATCACGTTGACGCGAAACTTTTCGCGCTCGGCAAGGGACATGGTTTCGCTGATCACGCGCGCCTGATTGGAAGGCGATGGCAGGGCTGCTTCGCGCATGCGCCCAGCGCTCGGCCAGCCGATTTCGCCGATGAAGATTTCCTTGCTCGGAATGGCGGCGGCGACCTGCTTGCGGATGGCATCGACATGCGCGGCAGCGAGTGTTGCTGGCAGCGGGAAATCCTCCCAGTAGGGCAGAATATGGATGGTGACAAAATCGACCGCACTTTGCAGATCGGGATGGCGCAGCCAGAATTCCCAGACATCCGCGTAGGTGACGGGCATCATTACGCGCGTTTTGACCTCGCGGATATACGCGGCAAGGTCGCCGACCGACAGATCGCCGCGCAACAAGGCTTCATTGCCGACGATCACGGCGCTGATCGTGTTTGGAAAGGTTTTGGCCAGAGCGACGACAGTTTCGACCTGTTGGCGGTTCTTGTCGGGTTTATTGGAGAGCCAGAGTCCCTGCATCACTTTGACGCCGTGGCGCTGCGCGATTGCCGGGATTTGGTCCAGCCCGTTTTCAATCGAATAGGTGCGGACGCAATCGGTGTAGCGCGACAACAGCGTCAGATCCTCCTCGATCTGCGCCGCGTCGACATGGGTCGTTTCAACAAGCGGATCTTGATCGCCACGGAACGGCGCATAGGAGACGCAAGCGAGCTTGGCGCCTGCGGCGAGCGGGGAAGCCGGCAGGCGTTGCGGCGCGCCAATGCACCACCAGGCAAAACCGATCGCGATTGCTGTGGCTGCGTAGCAGACAACCGCCACAGCAAACGAATTTGCTGATCTGCGATGAAGCACGCTTCGCCTTTAGCCTTGGGCGAAGGCCGTGCCAAGCCGACGACTGGCGCGATGTGCGCTGGACAAAAGCCGAGACTTAGGCTGTGCTCTGTCGCCGGGCCGCCGCAATAGCGGCTCAATCCAAGGTCAAATCATCTTAAGGTCGAATCAATGGCTCAAAGGCGCTGGTTAGCGACCAAAACAAGCGCCCAAACAGCTTGGGAAACGTCCTTTTCGGCTCATCATTAAGGCCCAGCGCAATAAGCTATGTCGTATCGCGTACTCAATCTTGTTGGTGCACTGTGCGCCGCCCTCTGCCTGCCCATCGCCCCGGTCGGACCGGGAAACTCCCAGGTGTTGGCGCAGAACCAGGTCTTGGCGCAGAATAACGACGCCAAGCCCGCCGACCAGCAATCGGCGCCGGCCAAAGAGGGCGCCAAAGACGGCACCAAAGAGGTCCAGAAAGTCGATGAGTTTGCCGAAGCGCAGCGCGCCCTCAATGGTCCGGCCGGCAATCCGGAATGCGTCTGGCTCGGCCGCCGGGTGGTAAGCCTGCTCTGGCGCGACGACCTGGATACGGCCTTCCGGCATCTCGACCTTTACGACCGGTTCGGCTGCCCCAGCGGCCACATCCAGGTGACGTTCCGGTGCCTCGTTTTGCACGGCAATACGGTCGATGCCAAAGCGGCCGACAGTTTGAACGGCCGCGTCCATGCGTGTTGGGTTAATCCGGCTCAGCCGGCGGCCTCCGCCCCGGCGGCTGCCGCGCAAAATCCGACGACCACGCGCTAGTCACTTCCACATTACAAAAATATCATTGTCTACGCGCCAACTCGCGCTTGTTGCTGTCTTGAATTCGCCATTGCCCGTCGCTAGCTTAGCCCTGCCGCTCGTTAGGATTGCCTCACCCTTACGACCATCGTCGAACCCGGGGGCAGGTTCGGGCCTGTGTGGTTTGCCCCGCGTGGTTGGAGTCCATGCGCACTGTCGCTGCTGTGCTCGCGCTGGTTGCGTGCGTACATGTCGGCATCTGGGCTTTGCTAAAGCCAGTGGGGATAGCTCCGGACGTTACCCGGCAGCTCGCCAGCATCTCCTATTCGCCATTCGCCGATTCCTCCCATCCGGACCGGGGCACTCCTCCCACGGCCGCGCAAATCCGGGCCGATCTGCGAGCCATTGCACCTTACACTCGCGCTATCCGGACCTATTCGACGACGGGCGGCGCCGAACTTGTGCCGCCGATCGCCGCTGAATTCGGCCTTAAAGTCACGGTCGGCGCCTGGATCGACAAAGATCAGGCTCGCAACGAGCGGGAAATCCGCTCGGCGCTCGATCTCGCCCGCCATAACAGCAATGTCGAGGCGATCGTGGTCGGCAACGAAACCACGCTGCGCGCCGAAATGACCGTGCCGGCCCTTATCGAGCTCATCCAGAAGGTTAAGCGATCAAGCCCGGTCCCTGTAACCACAGGTGAAATTTGGACGGTTTGGATCGACCATCCGGAGCTTGCCTCGGCGGTCGATTTCATTGCGGCGCATATCCTGCCCTACTGGGAAGGTTTCGACGCCTCGCGCGCGGTCGATCATACGATCGAATTTTACGACCGGCTGCGCCAGATGCATCCCGGCAAGCGGATCGTGATCGCCGAATTCGGCTGGCCAAGCGCGGGCTATAATTTTCACAATGCCGATCCGGGCCGGATCGCGCAGGGCCAGGTTTTGCGCGATTTCGTCACCCGCGCCCAAGCCTACGGCATCGACTACAACATCGTCGAAGCCATCGATCAGCCCTGGAAAACCATGGAGGGCGGCGTTGGCCCCTATTGGGGACTCTTCGACGCCTCGCGTCAGGCGAAGTTCTCCTGGACTGGGCCGATCAGCGACCCGGATTATATCAAGCGCGCAGGGCTTGCCGTCCTGTTCGGGCTCGTTCTGTCGCTGCCGATCCTCACCCTTGCCGGCGCCGGCGCCACGCAGGCGCTGATGCTGGCGACCTCCGCCAATACCGTGGGCGCCTGGTTCGCCGCCATCGTGGCGTTTTGGAAGGGCCATTATTTTGTGCCTGGCGCGGCTTTCGCGCTCGGATTTGGTCTCCTCCTGCTCATCCCCTTGGTCGCCATCGCGCTCTCGCGCCTGGAAGAGATCGCGGCAATCGCCTTCGGCCGCGCGCCGCGGCGGCTCGCCAATTCGCCGCCGCTCGTGCCCGACCCATATGCCCCGAAAGTTTCAATCCACGTGCCGGCCTGTTGCGAGCCGCCGGAAATGCTCAAAGCCACGCTCGATGCCGTGGCGCGGGTCGACTATCCCAATTTGGAATGCGTGCTCGTCATCAACAACACGCCCGATCCGGCACTGTGGCGGCCGATCGAAGAGCACTGCGTCACACTCGGCGAAAGGTTCAAATTCGTCCGGGCCGAGAATCTGACAGGCTACAAAGCCGGCGCGCTGCGGCTCGCGCTCGCGCATACCGCGCCGGACGCCGAGATCATCGGCATCATCGATTCCGATTACACGGTCAGCGCGGACTGGTTGAAAAACCTGGTGCCGCTATTCGCCGACAATTGCGTCGGCTTCGTGCAGTCGCCGCAGGACCACCGCGACGGCGACCGCACGCCGCTACACGCTGCGATGAACGCGGAATATGCCGGATTCTTCGATATCGGCATGGTGCAGCGCAACGAGTTCAATGGCGTCATCATGCACGGCACGATGTGTCTCATCCGTCGCGCAGCGATCGACAGTATCGGCGGCTGGTCGAGCGACACCATCGTTGAGGATACCGATCTCGGCCTCGCCATGCTCGAACATGGCTGGCTCGCGCACTACAGCAACCGTCGTTACGGTCATGGGCTGCTTCCCGACACCTTCGAAGCCTATAAGCGCCAGCGTCATCGCTGGGCCTTCGGCGGGGCGCAACTCGTGCGCAAGCATTGGCGCCGCATGCTGCCCTGGGCCGAGGGACTCAGACGCGAGCAGAAGCGCGAATACGCGCTCGGCTGGCTCAACTGGCTCGGCTCTGACGCGATCGGGGTGGTGGTTGCGCTTCTCAATATCCTCTGGGTGCCGATTGTCGCTTTCGCCAACATCGCGGTGCCGGACCGAATTCTCACGATACCGATCATTGCCGCTTTCGCGGTTTCGGTCGGGCATTTCGCCAGCCTTTATCGACTGCGTGTGCGAGCGTCGCCGGGACAGATGGCCGGCGCCGTATGCGCCGCCATGGCATTGCAATGGACGGTAGCGCGGGCGATCGGCATGGGCGTGATCCTCGAGCGCATGCCGTTCTTGCGCACCGCCAAGGGCGGCAGCGCCCGCAAGGGACCGGACTTCCCAGCCTTCTGGGAGGCGGTGATCGGCGCGCTGCTGTTGATCGGCGCGCTTACCCTCGTCGTCACCAATTACAAGCAGGTGCGCGAGATCAATATTTTCGCGTTCGTGCTGGTGGTGCAAAGCCTGCCGTTCCTGGCTGCGGTCGTGCTCGCCGCGATCGAAGGCACGCGCTTCAACAGCTTCGTCTATTGGCGCGCCCTCGAAGCCAAGCTCGCGGCCAAGGCGGCGGCGCTACTGCCGCAGCGGCGCGCGATCACGCAAGCGATCTCCGAAGCGCCGAAGCTGCCCGCCGACACTATCGAGCCGGCGCAGTAGTCTCTATAGGCGAGAAACTCGTCTTTGCGAGGAGCCCGCAGGGCGACGAAGCAATCCAGTCAATGTTGCGCTGGATTGCTTCGCTGCGCTCGCAATGACGAAGACTTACCCCGCCAGCGCCGTTTCCGCGAGCCGCACCCAATATGAGGTGCCGACGGGGATGGTCTCGTCGTTGAAATCGTAAGCCGGGTGGTGCAGGCCGGCACTGTCGCCATTGCCGACGAAGATGAATGCGCCCGGCCGCTCCTGCAGCATGAAGGAAAAGTCTTCAGCGCCCATGACCGGCGCGACGTTGGTATCGACTTTGTCCTTGCCCACGATTTCGCGCGCGATATCGGCAGCAAAGGCTGTTTCGCGATCGTGGTTGACCACGACCGGATAGCCGCTGGTGTAGGTGACCTTGGCCGAGGCGCCGTACATGCGGGCGGTGCCTTCAACCAACTCGCCGATCCGCTTATGCAACAGCTCGCGCACTTGCGGGGTGAAACTGCGCGCGGTGCCGCGCAGCAGCGCGTGTTGCGGAATGACATTGTCGGCGTGGCCGGCCTGGAACGTGCAGACGGAGACGACTGCGGATTCCACGGGATCGACATTGCGCGCGACGATGGACTGCAACTGGTTGATTATCTGCGCGCCGACCAAAATTGTGTCGATGGAAAGATGCGGCCGCGCCGCGTGTCCGCCCTTGCCGTCAATGTGGATCTGCAGGTGGTCGGCAGCAGCCATGATGGCACCAGACCGGATTGCGAACGCGCCGACAGGCAGGCCGGGAAAATTATGCATACCGTAGACTTCGTGGATGCCGAAACGCGAGATTAGTCCGTCTTTGATCATGGCGAGCGCGCCGGCACCGCCCTCCTCCGCCGGCTGGAAAATAACGACCGCAGTGCCGGCAAAATTGCGCGTCTCGGCGAGATATTTGGCGGCGCCGAGCAGCATGGACGTATGGCCGTCATGACCGCAGGCATGCATCTTGCCGGGAACGGTGGATTTGTAGGGCAAGCCGGTCTCTTCCTCGAGCGGCAGCGCGTCCATATCGGCGCGCAGCCCGATCACCCTGTTGCCGGCCTTGCGCCCACGGATGACGCCAACCACGCCGGTCCGCCCGATGCCGGGAACGACCTCGTCGCAGCCGAAGCTTTTGAGCTTCTCGGCCACCGATCCAGCGGTGCGATGCACGTCGAAGCGCAGTTCCGGATGGGCGTGGAATTCCCGCCGCCATTCCTTGATCTCGTTGTACAAGTCGGCGATGCGGTTGACGATCGGCATTGGGCGTTTCCTTGGGCGTTCCCGGACGGTGATTTCTGGTTTATTGGGATCAGTCGCCGCGGAATGTAGCAAAGCCGGCATAAAAAAGCGCGCAAGGCCTCTCCGGATACCTTTGCCGCCCGCACAGCGCTCCGAACGACAAGGAGTGCCGGGGTAACACTTCCGCCAGCTCACCGACGTGCGCAGAAATCGCCTACGACGCAAGCGACCAGTTCATAAAACTGCCCGCAGACGTTGTGAGTAGGGTGGAAAATTTCTAACAAGCAATTTTTGGTTGTGACCGCTGTCATAGCCTGCGAACACCACCGGGGTGGCTGGGGGGCGGCTTTGATTCCGAATTGCTGACAGCGGCGTAGTCGGATCTGGAAAACCTGCGAGCAGTTGCGAAAGGCTTTCGCCTCCCGTGACCATGGGAGCTGAAGATGCGTAGTCCTTTAATCGCGTTGTGTAGGGTGTTGCGTCGCTTACCGCAGTTCGGAGTTTTTATCGCATTCGCCAGTGCGTTGTTTACTCAGGCGGCGCTTGCCGATGGGACGGGTAAGGGCAATGGCAGCGGCAATCCCCCTCCCGATAGTAAAAACTGGACAGGGGTTTGGTTGGGGGCTTGGCATTGCCGCAGACTTCGATCTCGGCGGCAATCGAGTCACCGGTGCACAGATCGATACCGCGAGCATTGTGAGGGTAACTGATATCCGGCAATGTCGGTGTCAGCTTCGTGCTGGAAGCACATTACTTCGCGTTCGCGTGGCAGACCGGGCAGGTTTGATGCAAAAATTCGAACCGAATCTATAACTGCAATAATATTGCTACGGGCCCGTTCGTTGCCGTCGAAATAGGAGGTGGGACCACCACAAAAACTGACGCGCGACCAATTACGGGTTACGCGTTGGGTTGGATGGTCGGCTTGCACCACCCAAATGCCCCAGCAACATCAAGCTGGAATTTTGGGATCGGGCTGCGCGTCGATCCGTCGGCCAAGGTCTTAGCTGACGGTGTCGCCGCCAATCGCCCTCCCCCGTGGGAATAACGACAACCGATCAACTTTTTAAGAAGGAACCCCGTTACGGCATCATGCTGCTCTCTTCATTCAGCTTTTAGCGACGCGCAAGGGTGGTGAAGCGGCGCTTCACCACCCTTCTAGTCGAACGCGATTTCGGGAATGGCAGCTTGCGCAAAGCCGGCGAAGCCCACATAAGGAGCCCATTCTCGAACGCGTTCGAGCCCGTAGCTCAGTCGGTAGAGCACGTGACTTTTAATCACGGGGTCCGGGGTTCAAATCCCCGCGGGCTCGCTAATAAAATCAAAGTCTTACACGGAAGGCGCAGATAGGGGGGAAGGGTTCGGGACAACGTACGGGACAACAATCCTTATCGGGATGTGGGGTGGTCGAGGTCAGCCGATAAGGGGACCTCAACACTTTATTCTTTTATCGCAGTGTCTTTATCGCGGGGGCAGGTTTGGCTGGTGCGCTTGTCGTACTCACAAATCGGGCGGCGCGAGAATTCGCCAGGCCAAACACCCCGAAGGAATTGATCGCGCCGCAAAGAAGGAATTATTGAGGTCCCATTACCGACAACGCTATGCTGCCTTGGTCGAACTGGGTCGCCTCTTCTGCCCTTGGGACGAAGGTGAAGCCCGCGTCACTTCACCGCCCGTTCGACAACCCGCACGATGCTGTCCAAGAAAGCGGCACGTATGGGGGGACGAAGGCAAAGCCGTTGGCTGCGTACCGCCGACGGCTTTGCTGTTTGAGGGTGCGTTCTTGACGCCGATCAAAGACGCCGATTTGCAAAATGCTATCGTGTCACGGCGAGGCTCTTCCGTGGTGCTGCGTCTTCTTGCTTCGCAGGATCGCTGTCAGCGTGGGATGCAGGGCTTGGAGGAGCTTCGCTGAACGGGCGAAGGCTCAACAGAATTGCCCCTCCCGCGCCAGGAGCCCCTTGACGCAGGAAGCTTGGGCCTTCGCTCCCGCCTTTTCAGACTTCCTCTCGTCGGTTCCTAAGAAGACTATGCGCTGGCGAGGACTTCACGTCTCTCTTCAAACACCGATTTGTCGATCTCACCGCGTGCGAAGCGCTCCTTCAATATTTCTATTGCCGGTGACTTGGTCTCAGTCGCTTCCTTTTCCTAGGCGATCCGCGGCGAAGTTGCTGTCGAAAGATGAGGCAAGACGGATTTCCGTGAACATAGCGAAACTACCAGAGCTGTTGCGTAAATAATCCGATGTATGCTGCGGAACACCATGCGGCACGATTGAGTTCTCCTGAGATACTTCTCGGAAACTGGCGGAGAACAACAGCCATGCCGAGGTTGTTACTTCTAACTGGCGTTATTTTGCCAATGGCAAACTACGCCTTCGCTCAGGACTCCCCGGACCCAACCCCAATGCAATGCCAGCTAATAAGATCGGCCGTGGCTCAATATGGGTTCGCCGCCGCCAGGCAGCACGCCTTAGAGACCTACGGACCTGAAGCTGTAAAGACGGGCGACAAATG
>Ga0126370_10001219_pt1 | contig 11604 bp, 10 predicted proteins | sample PanSoiMetaPlot_3_FD_92586 | JGI IMG/M metagenome (GOLD analysis project Ga0126370, IMG submission 92586) | Tropical forest soil microbial communities from Panama - MetaG Plot_3 | ecosystem: Environmental > Terrestrial > Soil > Tropical forest > Bulk soil | place: Panama | collected 2016-02-17 | reverse complement strand
GAAGAGTGACAAGCAAGCCCCTTCCCCCTCGCTTGTCTCTCTCAACAAATCGTCAGATGAAACGCGCCTACGCACCCAGCTAATGCACGGCTCCGGCCAACTAAAGACTCCTCCAGAAAGCACTTAAGTATCTTCTTATGTTGAGTTTAGGCCCCGGCCGCCCTGCAGCACCCACGCACCAAAATCGGACTCATGATTCAAATCGGAACTCGCCACCGTCGCAACCGCCCCACTTATAATCCCGACCCTCAGGGTGCCGTCCTCGCAGCCTGTCACTGAGGGATCTGCTTTTCGACCTTCCCAATCCGAGCTTGACGAATAAGTTCCAGAACCCGGGTAACAGAACTCCCAAGCACACCGCGCTATCGGTTTTTCTCAAAAGCCCGGCGCAAAATAGCTCATGCGAACTTATCGCATTGGAACACTCTTGCGCCCCAAGTTTTCCGTTCAGCTTCTCGCCTCCGCACTTTGCTTCCTCGCCAGCGCGTTGCCTCTTCTCGCAAACACGCCATCCCTGCTCCGTTCCGCCCCTACGGGCGGCTGCTATTGCCATTGCGCCGAATCCAAACTCCGGGGCGGTTGCGTGAAAATGTGCGAGTCCAGGAAATTTGCGTACCGCTGGTGGGCCACCAGCTGCGCCAAGCCACACATGAGCACGCCGCGCCGCGATACTCACGCCGGCCCGCGATATCCGCATCCCCACAGTACTGAGCACGCCCGACTCTAGCTCTTTTCGCCGTTCTTCCTGCGATCCTGCAAGTGAACGGAGCTTCTTCTGCGCGCGGACTCTATGTTCGACTCGCCTTTCAGGCAAGCTCCAATAATCCCCTCATCGGCGCCGATGGCTCGCTTGAAGGCTCTGGATCAGGGGCGCGTGCCTTCGGCGGAATTGCGCGGGAGGACAAGCAAATCCTCTCTTGAACGCACGGTTGAACGCGGCTTCTGAGCCGTAGCCGACAGCAGCGGCCACCTGCGCTACACTATCTTCCGTTGACTGAAGAATCTCCGCCCCCAGTTTCAGCCGCCATTGCGTCAGGTAAGCCATCGGGGGCGCTCCCAGAAAATGCCGGAAGCGCTCTGCCAGACGCGTACGCGATTGCCCCACTCGCCGGGCCAGACTCGAGATCGTCCACGGGTACGCTGGCTCTTTGTGCAGAAGGCCGAGAGCTTGCCCTACGACAGGGTCACGCGCTCCGGCGAGCCAGCCTGTCTTTTCCTTAGGTAGCGTGCCGATGTACCGCCGCAGCGTCTCGACAAACAGCAGTTCCGACAGTTTGGCAAGCATTAGCCTGCCACCCGCAGGCGAGTCATTGACCGCGTCCACCGAGAAACGTATGGAATGTTCGAGCCATTGGCCTGAGGCTTCCTTGGCCACGTGAACCACCAACACGCGCGGCAAGCCGGCCAGAAACACCTCGCTCAATCGCGGCTCGCACGAAAGATACCCGCACACGAATTTCGTGACTTCTCCACCGCCGCCAAAGCGCACCACCTTCAATCCCTTGGCCACGTCCTTCGCGAAAACACGAAACGAATCCACTGGTTTTTCCGGCGAGCCGTTGCCCAGCAAGTGCGTATCGCCGTGCGGGATGATCACAATGTCGCCCGCCGTCAGCTCTTCTTTCCGGCCACCCGGTAATCTCGCATACGCGCGGCCTTCGGTCAGGAAGTGGAAGACGATCAAGCGGCCGGACCCGGAAAGAAAGTGTTCCTTGGCTGCTGAGGGAGAGGAACTGAAACACCACGGAGCCGAAAACTCACCGTTAAAAAATAGTGCGCCGCTCAGCTTAACGGACTTCAGCACTTCGGATAACACATCCATGCCCGATAGGGTCACGGAATTGGGCGTTTGTGTCAAGAAACCGGGACGCTCGGCCAAGTCTGCAAACTTTGATCCGTGCATCATACAGACCTCGATAGCGCTGAACGGGATCCTGAACAGCGGCGGAAGGAGAGAAACACTATGGGTGCAACTTTGAAGCAAACATTGCCCACCAATGATTTTGATCAACTCAAAGCCCGCCTGAAAACCACCTGGATGACCGGAGACTACGACGTTTTCTCGCGTTACATGGAGAAAGACGCGGAGGTGTTTTACAACCGGCTGGGCGTCAAGCCCGGAACGCAGCTGCTGGATGTCGGCTGCGGCGCCGGACAACTCGCCTTGATTGCAGCCAGGGCGGGAGCCAAGGTGACTGGCTGCGATATCTCCACGAATTGGCTCGATAAAGCCCGGGCGCGGGCAGCCGCTGAAGGGCTCGAAGCCACTTTTGAAGAAGGTGATGCGGAAGCGCTGCCGTACAAAGACGGCCAATTCGATGTTGTTGTCAGCTTGATCGGCGCGATGTTCGCCCCGCGTCCCGATCGCGTGGCCGTAGAGCTTACCCGAGTGTGCCGCCCCGGCGGAATGATTGCCATGGCCAATTGGACGCCTGGAGGCTTCGTCGGACAAATGTTTAAGACTATTGCCAGGCACATCGCTCCCTCGGGTATGCCCTCACCGGTCTTGTGGGGTGATGAAGCTTCCGTTCGCGAGCGCCTTCAGGAAGGGATTACGGAACTGAAGTTCGCCCGTTGCTTCTATCATTTTGACTATCCGTTCGAGCCCAAGGCAGTTGTGGAGTTTTTCCGCGTTAACTACGGACCGATGACACGTGCGTTCGCCTCCCTCGACGCAAACGAGCAGGAGCAGTTGCAAAGCGAGCTCGTGCAGCTATGGTCCGCAAATAACAAGGCTGCCGGCAATGCCACAAAGGTGGACGCCGAATATCTGGAAGTGATTGCAACGCGAGGCCCGAGAAATCAGGGCGCATCACAAAGCAGTACTGCTCAAGAAAGAGGAAAGCCCACGAGTCGTCGTGCTGGATCGCTAGCGAGTCGCATCGAAGAAGGCGCCGCCGCCTTGGCTGCTTTCGCTGAAGGGCTTTCCGACGCGGACTGGAGTACTCCGGTTTCAACCACCGATCGCCGTCCAGTCGGAATCATCGTGCACCATGTTGCGACCGTCTACCCCATCGAAGTACAGCTTGCGCAAGCTATCGCCGGCGGCAAAGCCGTAACTGACGTCACATGGGAAGTAGTCGCCCAATTGAATGCCCAGCATGCCAGGGAGCAGTCCGCAGCAACCAAGGAGGCTACGCTCGAACTCCTGCGGCGCAACAGTCGTGAGGCCGCCGCCGCAGTGCGAAAGTTCACCGATGAGGAATTAGATCAAGCCGCGCCTTTCTCCCTGAGCTACGGCGCACCGGTTACCGCTCAGTTTGTCATCGAGGATCACGCGCTGCGGCACTCCTGGCATCACCTGGCGCACATTCGCAGAGCGCTCGGCTGATGATTGCAGGAACGATGGTCCGCGACCACTCTGTTGAGACTTCGCACAACCAACCAGCTTCATGCTAGGGTCGTTGCGCGTAAATCGAGCTCTCGTTATTGGGGGATGGTGTGCTCACACCCAAGCCAGAGGACGCTCGTTTGCCGCGACACGAAACATTTCTGGGTTTCCAGCGTCAATAGAATAAAAAAGGAGGGACCTGTGAAATCCGAGTTGGCTTGTGGGCTCGCGTTTGCTGTTTTCTTGATGGGTTCGGCCGCACAATCAGGTAGCCAGGAACGACAAAAACCAGCAGCCCTCACATTGGACAAGCTCGAACTCCGCAACGTCAAGGCGGAGCCAACTACTTATCTTGGCCGTCGTGCCATGCGCGTTACTGATGCTGGTCCGGAGGGTCTGGACGATGCAGGCCGTCTCGCCATCATTCCTGGAAGCGGGTTTCAGGATGGCACCATCGAAGTGAACCTGAGTGGCGACACTGCGCCCAACGCACCCGCTGGGTTCCGAGGCTTTGCCGGGATCGCTTTCCGCGTGACCGCAGACGCGTCCCATTTCGAGTGTTTCTATCTTCGCCCCAAGAACGGGCGCTCGGAAGACCAGTTGCAGCGCAATCACTCCGCTCAATACATCTCGATACCTGGATTCGGTTGGCAAAAACTTAGGTCAGAAACTCCGGGTAAGTATGAGTCCTATGTGGATTTGGTCCCGGGCCAGTGGACGCAGGTGAAAATCAAGGTTTCCGGATCCGGTGCACAACTATTTGTCAATGGAGCAGATCAACCCACTCTCCTTGTGAGCGATCTCAGACAACCGCCCATAGCCGGTGCCATCGCACTTTGGGTCGGCCCCGGAACCATTGCACATTTTTCCGACTTGAAAGTTACGCGCTAACCGCGCTGATTTGATCGTGGTAAATCCGGCGGTAAATCAATGTAAGCCCGTCACTCCACTGGTGTTGCGCTCTTTGAAATCAGCGGCTTCACGCGCCGTAGAACAGCCTGGCGGATCTGCAAGGACTGCTCGCTGCTGAAACTCAGCCGGAGCCCCAGTGACATGCGCCGCATTTCCTCTCGAGACCATTCCCGCCGCATGATCCCGTCGTCAGAATGGCCGGGCCCCATCAGAACGTGCGCCATCTCATGCGCGATCACGTGTCCCAGAATGTTCTCTGCTCGATATCCTTCGCTCGCCAGTTCGTCAACTCGGAAATAAAGGACCGTCAACTCGCACGCTGGCTCCGTCTCGGGACACTGCTGAGCGAAACCCAACGGTTCATTTGGAGTGCTCACTTTCATTCCCATGCGACGGGGGAGGAATTTCAGTACTAAGTCGCCTGCTCCCATATCTGACGGGCACACAGGTTGTGGAAGAAGTTCCCCTTGTAGCGGAGTGCACTCCATCCAGCTGATTTCTATGCCTGAATCTTCAAAAATCGCGGCGGTTATGTCTTCTGAGCGCTGTAGGATCACCGGGTCGACCGGAACGTAGTTGTAGATTCGAAGAGTCAGTTTTTCGACCGCGCTTGGAGTCCGGCCGCTCCCGAGCGCCACTCGGGAGGCTGCATTCCGAGACCGTCCGCCGGGCAAGGATTCGGCAAGAGCTCTGATCGATGAAACCGAGGCAACGACGAGAATTAGCGCCGCCAAACCTCCACTTGCCAGTCGCCTGCCGGCCCGCCCAGCAAGCAACTTTGCCAAGACTTGTATCGGTTGCCGTTCCTCTTGCAAGTCGCCCTCTCGCGCGCGTTTTGTGCGCTGCGGACGACTCTGGTTTGCGTGGTCAATTTCCTCAATGCAAGCGGGCTCATGGCCACCTCATTTCTTCATCACTAGCCATGTCTTGTAGTTTCAATGAGTTATCGGCAGTTTGGAAATCCAGTGTGAAGCACTTTTGAAACCGCCGGGAACCATTTCCGTCAAAGAAAGTCTAAGTAGACGCAAGCTGGAACTCGGTTTAATCACGCTGCGTACCATAAATGACACTAGAATGGAGAACGAGGGGCTCAGGCGTGCAAGCTTCCCCAAAATCCCAGGTTGCGGCTCATTTCGCTGGCTTTCGCCTCGATCTTCGCGCAGGTGAGTTGAAGGATGAAAGCGGTAAGACCTCCCGCTTACCCGATCAACCCTTTCGCATTCTAAAAACCTTGCTTGAGCGTCCCGGCGACGTAGTGACCCGCGAAGAGCTTCGCAAGTGCCTTTGGCCCAACGACACGATTGTCGAGTTCGAGCACAGCATCAGCGCCGCCATGAACCGGTTGCGGCAGGCTCTGAGCGATTCTGCCGAAAACCCGCACTTCATTGAAACTCTGGCGCGACGCGGCTACCGCCTAATGGTCCCGGTCCAATTCGAAGAGCTGCCGACCCCGGAGGATGCGCTACATCGGGCGAACCCGTCACGCGAAAAATCCCGTGGGCAAAATGCCTCGCACTACCAGATCCTGGAGAGGCTTGGAGGCGGTGGCATGGGTGTGGTTTACAAGGCTCTGGACATGCGCCTCAATCGCGCCGTAGCCTTGAAGTTTCTCCCCCTCGAAATGGCCGAAGACGCAGCCGCCCTCGAACGTTTTCGCCGTGAGGCCCAAGCTGCATCTGCTTTGAATCATCCAAACATCTGCACTATCTACGATGTCGGTGAGCTGCCTCTCGAAAATGGAGCACCCAGCGAACCGCAGAGATTCATTGCGATGGAATTTCTCGACGGCCAGACGCTTGAGCGCCGCATTTCCGGCAAACCGCTCCCGTTGCACGAAACTCTCGATCTGGCCATTGAAATTGCCGACGCTCTCAGCGCCGCCCACGCTCAAGGCATCATTCATCGCGATATCAAGCCCGCCAACGTTTACGTCACTAAGCGAGTCAGCGCCAAGATTCTCGATTTCGGCTTGGCAAAGCTAACTCATCTGCGCGCTTCCGACCCTTGCTCGAATCTTTCCGCAGCGCCCGCACCCGGCGCGTCCTCAGGAATCACACTGCTCGGCCGCGCCATGGGCACGCCAAACTACATGTCTCCCGAACAGGCGCGCGGCGAAGAACTCGACCCCCGCGCCGACCTTTTTTCGTTCGGCGTGGTCCTCTATCAAATGGCCACAGGCTTTGTTCCCTTTCGGGGAGAGACCCCCGAAGCGGTTACAGAAGCGATTCTGCATCAGGCCCCGGAAGCGCCCTCGCACTACAATCCCAATGTTCCCTTGCAGTTGGAAGAAACCATCCAGAAAGCGCTCGAAAAAGATCGCAAATTCCGCTATCAATTCGCCGCCGAAATTCGCACTGATTTGGAGCGCCTGAAGAGAGCCCTCGTCTCACAACAGCCCCTCTTCGCCACTGCCCTCACGCTGAAAGCGCCAGTCACCCCACCCTCAAGCTGGAGCCCGAGGAAGAAGTGGGCTCTATTGGGGAGTATCGTCATCCCTGGAAGTGTAGTCCTCGGAGCCCTCATAGCCGCGTTGCCACCCCGGCGCCAGGACCCCCGGCCTCCATTGGAACTGCGGGACAAATCGGCGAAGCTCGGCAAGGAGGCGGAGACTGTTGCAGAGGCAGCCGAATCGCACCGGTCGCCGCCTCCCCCCGCGGGGCCTATCGAAATCCCTTTGGTTCAGGGAGCAGCAAAGACGCCCGCTACCGCAAAACCTCGGCCGGTGATTCGCCCCGTCAACCTTTCGCTTTTTTACAGCGCTAACGCCATTTACACCGAAGGGTCGTCTTTCAGTTCACGCTTCAGCATCGATCAAGTCGGCAGCGCTCTTCCCGCCGAACTCCTCAAAGCAACCGCCGAATGGGACGGAGCAGCGTTCATTTTCGCCCGGCCGAACAAACCGAATGCCGTCACCAGCAAGAGGATTCGGCTGCCTGACGGCGGATTCGATGCCCTGAAGATGCTCGCATTGGGTGTGAACGGAGACCAGAACTCCCAGGCTTTCGAAGTAACTTACGCCGATGGCACGTCGTCTTCCTTCACCCAGAGTGTCAGCGACTGGTATACGCCGGAAAACTTCCCAGGCGAGTCCCAGGCGATCCTGCTGCCCTACCGCCTCACAGGCGACGGCGACAGGGACAATCGCGAGTTTCACGTCTACGGTTATTCCTTCCCTCTCAACGACAAGAAAAGTGTGCGCAGCCTCACTTTGCCCCAAAACCCGCAAGTCATTGTCCTAGCCATAACCCTGGTCCGCGGATTCCCGGGCAACCGGAGGCCTGCGCGCTAAAGCGCGACTGCACCTGCGGAGGACTTACTTGTGCGGATAATTCCGAATCCGTTTCAGCCGGATGACGTGCGAAGGAATTCCACATTTTGCACCTTGCTCCTCGGGCAATTCCCTAAGTAGCCCCGCGAGAATCTCTGGAATCTCGAAGATGGCGCGATTATTCTGCGCGGCAACATTCTTGCGAAACTCCTTCAGCTTCGCGGGTTCCAGCATTTGTTTCGCACCGCTCACCACATCCTTGAAACTATTCAGCACGATCCCCACGCTCTTTTCCTTCACCCATTCCGCGTTGTAGCGCTCCTGCGGCAGCGTCCACGCGTTGCATTCGATCAGCACGGGCAGCCGCCGGATCATGGCTTCCGCGATGCTCCCCGGCCCCGGCTTTCCAATCAAGAAATCGGCCGCACGCATCAAGCGGTGCACTTCCTTCGTGAAACCAACAACGTGTACGGGCATCTTCCACGTGCGCGAACGCAGCTTCCCCGCAAGAGCTTCATTCCGTCCGCAAATCAAAATCAGTTGCAGCGGCAGCGCTTCTGCGTCAAGGCGTTCAGTGATGTCCAGCATTACTTTCGACCCATGCCCGCCAAACAAAACCAACGCTGTCGTGCGGTCACTGCGCAAACCCATTTGCCTGCGCAACTCCTGCGGATCCGAATTGTCCACCGCGTAAAAATCCGGCCGCACAATCATTCCAGACGTTCGAAAAATATGCGCCGCGTCATGTCCCATCGCGCGCGCCTGCTCCGCGGCCTTTTCCGTTCCGGCAACGACGTATTGTTCTTGAATGGGCTCAATCCAGAACCGTGGCGGAAAATCTGCCAGATCCGTAATAATCGTCACGAACGGACGTCCAGGATTCACGCGCGTCCAACTCTCGCAAATCTGCCGGTTGAAATGCGGAATAACCGAAACCAACAGGTCCGCTGGTTTCTCGCGCCAAACCTTTTCAAGGGAATTCACCAGTTTCTTGTGATACAGCCGGATCGTCGTCTGCAACACTCGCAGGAGGTACGTGCTGCCCAAGGTCCACCCATTCTGCAGAAGGGTGTTGTACTGCTGCTGGATTCGAATGCCCGTCAACTTTCGCAAAACGTCGAGTTGGTCCGCAATGTCCTGGAACTGCACCAGTTCCAGCTGCCAGTCCAGCGGCTGCCCGGAAATCACCGTCTGCAAAGCGACGGCAGCGTTTCGATGTCCCCCTCCTGCGTCATGGTAGACGATCAGAATTTTCTTCATTGCCCAGATTGTGACACAAAGCAAGAATTGTGTAACAGAGCATCCCTCATGCCATGTGGATAATCCTATAACTCAATTGTGTTCAATAAGTTCCATGAACACATTCATGCAGATTTTGCTCCCTCTTCACAGGTTGTTCATATTCAAAGCCGACAATTTCTTCATGCGCTGCGACCTCCATGTCCATTCGAAAGCTTCCGGAATGTTCAACCTTCCCGGGCTCAAACACTTGTGCCAGGAGTGCTACAGCGAGCCCCTTGAAGTCTACGACCTTCTGAGGCAAAGAGGCATGACGGCTTTCACCCTGACGGACCATGACTCCATTGATGGCTCGGAAACTCTGCGTTCGAGTCTCGGCTTCTTCCTCAGCGAGGAAGTAACAGTACGCCTGCCCAGTGGCACCGAAGCGCACCTTGGCGTCTACAACATCACGGAGCGCGACCACCTCGAAATCCGGCGCCGTGCTAAAGATTTTGTCTCCCTTCTGATGTACTTAACCGAGCGCAAACTCTTTTTCAGCGCGAATCACATCTTCTCCGGTCTCACCGGCCACCGCGAAGCCGAAGACTTCTCCTGGTTCGAGTCCTACGTTCCCGCTTATGAAGTGCGCAACGGCCAGATGTGGAGCAAGGCCAACGAGAGCGCCGCGCACCTCGCCGCGCGTCTCGGGAAAATCGCCGTTGCTGGCAGCGACGCGCATGCCCTCGCAGGCGTGGGTCTCACTTACACGGAAGTTCCGGGCGCAAGAAACGCCGACGAGTTTTTCGCCGGATTGCGCTCCGGCTGGGGCCGCGTTTCGGGAGAACACGGCAGCTACCGCAGGCTCACCGCGGATGTTTTCAGCATCGTCGGATCTTTTTTCGCGAGCAAGCCCTGGACAACCATGCTGGCTCCACTTGCTCCGTTCGTGCCTGTTTTTTCCATGGGCCACTGGCTCAACGAAATTCGCTTCTGCAAAAAATGGACACTCGCCATGGAAAATGATGGAGCGAAAAAACGCAAGCGCTGGGACATCGATCCTAGTTTCGAGGCCAATTGGGCAAGCTAAGCCGGAAAGTTTTGTGTGCTTGTCCGTTCGAATGATGTAGGGGTAAGAAATGGCAGTCGCACGCAGCCTTTGGACGCGCATTGAGCGCCGCGATCACCGCGTGATGCAGCGGATGAACCGGTGGCGCGCGCCCCGCTGGGTCCGCATCTGGACCATCACCGTCACGCGCCTCGGCGACGGCTGGATCTGGTACGCCCTCGGCTTCCTGCTTCTTGGCTTCGGCGGCCCGCAACGTTTCGCGGCCGTGTGCGCAGCGGGCGCCGCGGCTGTATTAGGAGTTCTTGTCTTTAAGGCCCTGAAGCATTTGAGTCAGCGCCCGCGGCCTTGTCAAATCGAGCCGCACTGCTGGTCGAAAGTTCTTCCGCCGGACAAATTCTCTTTCCCCTCCGGCCACACGATGACCGCGTTTTCCATCGCCCTGGTCATCAGCTATTTTTATCCGTCTCTCGAAGGCGTGCTTCTGTTCCTCGCGCTGAACATTGCCGTGTCCCGCATCGTTCTAGGCATGCATTTCCTCAGCGACGTTCTTGCCGGAATGGTCCTCGGCGTCGCGCTGGGACTGGGCGCCATCACCGCCTTCGCCTCCATGGGCCTCGCCTAACCTCAGACTCCGCAGCTTGTGGGCGTCACCCGATGCCTTTGATCTCATTTCTTCGCCTAAAACGTAGAACTAACAACCTGTCTTAGATCGTCGGCCTCGTGTGGCTCGCAAGCGCATCGCGAAACGCCGCCAGATTGTTCTTATCGATAACCGCTGTCCCCGTGTCCACCCAAGCCGGCATCGGCGAGGCCGGCGCCGTCTTCCAATCCTTAAAATCATGCACCGCGTTGTGATGCAGGTCGTCCAAAAACTTCAGGCCGTAGTAGGCCATAACATAGGGCTTTTGTGTCACCGTTGCGGTAATCGCCCCGCGCTGAATCCAGTCCAGCGTTTCCGGATCCTTGTCAAACGCCACAATGGGAATTTTGCCGTCCAGGTCCACACGGTGGAGCGCATCGGCCGCTCCCTCTCCTCCCGACGCCTCGAGTCCAATAATCCCGTCGGGTTTTTCCTTGCCTTGCAGCACCGCAGAAATCGCGTCATAAGCGATGCGCGAATCGCCCTTGTCGTCAATCGTCTTCGTGATTTTGATTCCTGGATATTTCTTCATCGCGTCTTCCACGCCGCGCACGCGTTCGCCAAGATTGTATTGTCCGGGAATGGTAATAATCACCACGCTGCCCTTGCCCTTCAACAATTCGCCCATCCGCTTTCCGCTTTCCTGCCCCGCGCGGAAATTGTCCGTGCCCACAAACGTGATGCGCTTGGACTCCGGCGAATCCGCGTCCACACAGATGACAGGAGTGCCTTGCTGAATAGCGCCATTAATCGCTTCGCGGAAAGCTTCGGGATTTGAAGCGGAGAGTAAAATTCCCGCGGGCTTTTGTCCGACCGCTTGCTGAAAAGCGGTGACTTCTTCATTGGTAGAAAAATTCGCCGGCCCGATAAGCTCGGCTTTCACCCCCAACTGCTTCGCAGAATCTTCCAATCCTGCCGCGGCTTCCTGCCAGTACGGCAAACTGGTATTGAACGCCACGAAAACGTAGCGCTCGTCCGGTTGATGATAAACCGGGGCGCAAGACACCAACAGTCCAGTCAGAACGATTGCCGACAAAGAAACATGTACGAAGCGAATTTTCATGGGCGGGCCTCCTTGCAGAAGTTTTTTCGAACGTGGCCAAAACGCGGACTCGAATCCGGGTACAATCCTGACTTCTTCGGTGCGTAGCCTACCACAGCTTTGG